>Ga0209755_10004843_pt1 | contig 15638 bp, 13 predicted proteins | sample TergutCo191P1_FD_187301 | JGI IMG/M metagenome (GOLD analysis project Ga0209755, IMG submission 187301) | Cornitermes sp. P1 segment gut microbial communities from Petit-Saut dam, French Guiana - Co191P1 (SPAdes) (version 2) | ecosystem: Host-associated > Arthropoda: Insects > Digestive system... | reverse complement strand
AGGGAATGGTATATTTGGTAGAGATGGAAGAGATTCACCAAGCGACAACAATTTTAATCCTTCTTCTAGCATTTCTTTAGTCATATTTTTATCTCCTAATATTTATATTTTCATTTTTGTAATACAATTTTATTTCCAACTTTAGTAAGATTATAATCTCGTATACTGGGAACAGATTTTTTTCCTCCTTTGATTGCAAATCTTGATTCATTGAGTGAAAATGGTTTACCTCCTATGAAAATACCTGCAATAATACCAAGAGCTATTATGCCAATTACCCCCCCATACTACTTTACCATTTGCTTTACACTTGAATACTTTTTTTACAAGATCACCTTCAACCTCAATGTAATCTTGTCCATTTTTTATCGCTTCACCAAGTTCTTTTTCATTCGTAACTGTCATAAAATACTCCGTATAAATCCGTAATAATAATTATCTCCTCCCGAAGGAGGAGCAAAAATATTTTTCATCTTTGAAATAAGTTTTCAACTTACTCCAATTATCTTTAAAATAATAAGAATACCTGCTACCCAACCAATAACCGCCCCTATAAGTTGTGGAATAAATCTCCAGAATATTTTTTCTTTAAGAAGTCCCATAAAACCGCTTGCAAAAACATAATCAGGACGAATAGCTAATCTAATTTTATTACCAATTATACAACCCCAAAAAGACAATATAAAAGGAATTATGCTCAATAAAAATACTATAATTTTCTTTCCTCCGATAATATCTTCACTCGTAATACTATAAATAAGAAATATAACAACAAGAACAACTGCAAGTATTACTCCTCCGCGATTTCTTTTAAATATTGAATCTTTATTTTTAAAAGCATTAATTGGTTTTGCAAATATATCGCATCCTTTGCAAATCACATCATATAGCCATACATTCGCAAGCATTGCTTGACCTGCTTGTGAGAGATTTACTTCCATAAAAGGTTCAACATCTTCATCTGTTACTCCATCAGGTTCAACAATTTCAATACTCGAACCTTCTGTGCGAATCGCATATTTTTCAGCTAATTCTTTCCATGGCAAGAACTTACTTTCTCCATAAAATTTATAATGTAAGCCCCAATTAGTAATGGCAATACCATAATCTCTACTCTCATCAGAACTTAAATCAAAGAAAAAAGCTAATTTCATATTATCGGCAAGCCTAAAATTATTTTTTATATCAGTTATTTCTTTTGATGAATCTATATTCAGGATAGAGCGCGATTTTACACTATCTAAATCACTCTTAGCTATATTATTTTTTAAATATAATTGGAATTCATTAATTTCATCATCAGGATTAATTGAAGGCAAAGAAGCATTTCCAGAACCGTAATTAAAAACACGATATTTCATTTCATCATCATCAGCTTCTTCTTCTTTAACTTTTTTTGTTTCACTTACAATATTCTGGTCAGTATTATTATTACTATTTTGAACTGATGTTTCTCCAATACTTGCATAAGGGTCTTTCCCATTCATTATTTTACAACCAATGAGTAATACTTTTACTAACCACTCATTGTTAAATTCACAGCAAATTAAAGAAATATTTTTTTTCTTGTTTATTAAAGCTTTATCGTTATACAATTCAACAGCGGTTACTAAACTATTGAATTTATAACTATCACCCAATTCCTCCCATGACAAATTAAAATTTTGGGTAACATCTATATTAGTTCTATACCTTATTCCCCACGTAGTGATTGTTAAACCGCATTTACCAGTAAAATTAAAAGTATCATCAAAAAATATTATTACTTCCTCTTCTGCAGAAAGTTTTAATTTTTTGGAAATTGTTATAATTTCTTTTATTGGTTCTGTATTAAGAATTGCCCGATTCCCCAAAACCTCTCCATTTTCAGAAATCATTCCTTGCAAATATTCCATCATTTGATTTGCTTTTTCACTATTCATGTTTTTCTCCTTATATTTTTTATGTGATATTAATTCACATAGTTCCTATTTATATGTGTCGAATTTATCAATCATTTCATATAATTTTAACCTTTCATCTTCAGTCAATTTTTTTTCGTGTTTAACCAGTTCTTCTAAAACATTAATAAGTTCTTCTTCAAGTTGGTTATATCTTGCTTCATGATTAGGTGTAAGTTTTCCTGTTCTTTCCAGTTCTACTATTGAATGCATTTCGTTAAAAATTGTTTCAAGCTTAAAAAATAAAGACTCTATGTCTTCAACTGGACGATTTTCAACATATGATACAGCACAATTCATTAAAATCGCCAATACAATTAAAGATAAGATTACTTGCGGACCTATACGCCAAAAAATCTTTCCCTTAAGGAGACCCCAAAAACCGCTTGATATAACCACGTCAGGACGAATAGCCCTTCTAATTGCATTAGCGATTGCCCATACGATTAAAATGACAGGTATAAATAAAATACTTAAAAATAAAAACAATCCATTTCCAGAGGTGTGTTCAGAATTAAAGATTATATTCGCAATTATTACGCATATAATTGCAAAAATTAAACTTTCAATAAAATTACCGTCATTTTTGTCTGCCTTTCGCACTAACACATTTCTCTCCTAATCTATTTATTTACTTCCCGATAGAAAGCAAAATATAAATATCGCCAGTTAATATAATTATCTCATAGGAAATAGATATATGCAACATATAGGAAGTTGGTTAATTGGTACTCTATAAATACATTAAAAGTAGGGGAAATAGGGTCAAAAATGACAAATATAAGAGAACTATTTGCCGAAAATCTCAAAAAATATCGCCATGCTATTGGTCTGTCTCAGGCAAAATTGGCAGAAAAGGTCAATACAAGCACTCACTATATTGGAATGCTAGAATTACATAGAAAGTTCCCCTCACCTGAGTTCATGGAACGATTAGCTATGGCATTAGGTGTTGATACTGCCGATCTGTTCCTAAGAGAACCTATCTCTGAGGAAGCAATCAGAGTATACCGTAAAGCCGCTTTAGAAGATATTCAATGGAGGCTTGGACGGGTCTTTGAAGAACGGTTTAGGGAGCTTGGGGAGGATGCAAAAACATAGTACAGCTAAGTTGTGCATTAAAAAGTAACAAATGGTTCCTGCGTTTACCTCAGTCTTTTTGCCAGTTTTCAAGCGAAGGGTATCCAGAGCGTATAGCTTCGTCTATTTAAGGAATGCGGTTATCCCCTTACTTTTTCCTCAGCCGTCTTTTTCGGTATTATATCCCTCTATGTCATGTCAAGGCTGGATAATAGTATATAGATAAATATATTATTTATACATCTTCTATTTTTTCCAAATTATATCAACTACATCATAGTTATCAGTTAATGAGATCGATTGTATTATATCAGGATTATCCAAAAAATCTTTCAAATTATTAAAGAAAATATTTTTTTTATTACATTGATAATTAAGAATTCCAAATAATCGTTCATCAGTTAATAAATTATAAGTGTTTGTCATCTTTTCTTTTTCAATAGAATTATTTCTTGTAAAAAATTTTGCTGAAATAATCCAATAAAACCAATCTGTAAAATATTTGTATAGCTCATTATGATTCCATGAATATATAGCTCTTCTTAAACTCAAACTTATATTTTCAAGTAATAATAGATATTTTTCAAAAGAATTATTAGATAATATTTTTATTGCATGAAAGAAATACTGGTAATAACTCGAGAATTTAAAATAATGTCCATGATTATCCTTACTTAATTCTAAAAGATATTTTTCATAAACCTTTATAGAAAAAGAACTAAATTCTTCATCATCTTTACAATTTTCACTGTAAATAAAGTATGAATATTCTCCTAATCGTTCAGTATTATTGGAAAAATCAATCGAATCAATATATCCTTGTGAATATTTATTATTTTCCTCAATAAAAATCATAAATATTCCGTGCCATAATTTATTCATTGATATATTGCTACAGTTTGATATGAATTTAAATAAATTTTCTTCAATAATTATATTAGAAATCTTTTTTATTAAAATTGATGCTCTTTTTAAAAATATAATATCTTTCTCAATATTCTCATTATACATATTATTACCATTTGGGTTTACAATATTAATAAGTCCTAAAAGTAATGGTAATGGATCATTATCATTATAATTTTCTAATAATGATAATAGTTGTTCTTTATCTAAATATTTTAAAATTGTATTTATTAAAACAGGCGAATATTTTACGAAATTATCCAGTAATAAGGTCGGATATATAATTGATAATTTAGTGATTATTTCTAAAAAATAATACATTGGATTTTTTTGTACACTAATTATAAATCCATTATTTGTTAAAAAATCAATTATATTTTTATAATCTTTTTTATTTAATGCTTTTTTATATACTTCATGAAATTTTCTATCTTCATATGAAATATTATCTGGAAGAGAATCTAATTGGACATCAAAATTTATACTTGGTAATAATTTACTTAGATAATCATCCATCTTTTGTGATTTAAAATTCCAGTTTAAATCTTTATCAGTATTAAGATATAGACGATTAATAATTGTATATGCAGTAACAATCTTATTTATATTCGCATTCTCTATACTGGTATCCCATACTTTAAAAGCCCATGCCTGTACATTTATTACAAAATTTATTTTTTCATGTTCCTGATCTTTTTCTATTAATATTGGAATAGTGTTAATTAATTCCCAGCTTATTATTTTCATTATATTATTAAAGAATAACTTCATATTTAATTGATTTTCAGAGTCAAATATTGAAATATTATTAAGACGATTATTTAGATTATCAAAATCTTTAAAATCTGATTTTCGTGTAAGAAAATACTCTCTTAATTCCTCTTTATTCATTATTACCTTACCTTATTAATATCTGGTAATTTAATTATTAATGATTCTGTATCTAAAACTAATATCTGCCATAATTGTTGAAAAGCATATGCAATTTTTAATGGATCAAGTGTTCGCTGAATAACATGATGACCTAATCCAAAACCGCTAATAGAAGTTCCAAGACTGTATACTATTGGAAAATCCGAGTTATCATTAGGCATAAAAATAATAAACCTATCATGAAAATCTGTTCCAATATTTTCATGAGTAGAACGAAATTCTAAATTTATTCCTTTATTATTTGAACGTGAAAAATATTGTCTTTGTTCATTTATAAATTTATTAAAATCTATCTTTTCTTCCCCATTTAATTTTTTTAATTTATTATTTTTACTATGTGATGTAATGCATTTCATAGATATTCCAATTATATCAGAATAGTATAAAGTACTAAAAATGCCTTCACAATGTAGATATGGATCCCAGAGACAAATTTCAGATGTTGAAGATGAATGACTTTTTATTTTTTCTCTGATAAAATCCAAGGCCTCTTTTTTTTGACCTTTTTCAAATGCTCGAAAATCACCGCTTTGTTTTATTATCGAATTAAACCTGATTCTGTTTCGTATTCTGTCATCAATAGCATATTTATTACCTGACATTATAAGATTTTGATTAAAAATTTCAATCTCAACATTATTATTATCTTCATATCTAATAATACGGGGTTCAGAATATTGAATATTAAAATTTCCACTAATTAATGCTTGTCGCATATAGTTGACTAAAAAATGCTTATATATCAAATTATTTTTTTTATTAATAATCAAATATTCATAATTATTTGAATCGCCAATATCAAATGTATAATTATTAACAATTCCTTCAACAACATGAAATCCAGTTATTACATCGTCTTGCTTTGTATGTATTATTGTGCAAATATCTGATGATGGTATTGAGTCATTATAACAATTTAAAGATAATTTTGCCTTACAGCGATCATTTATTATATTACATTCTTCTATCATAATAGTAATTGGAAACTGAAAAATAAAAGAACCTATCCTGTCATAAACAAATGATAGGTCGATGTTGATTAAATCTTTTATCTTTGTATTGATTTTATCAAATTCACTAGATGAAAATATTTTTGAAAAAGGATTATCTATACTAAAAAATTCTATAATGTATGAATCTCCCCAAAAATTAGGTTTCAATATATTTTGTAATAACACGTTTTCCCCATTCCAATATAATGGAATATGTGTTTTAGGTAATAATTGTATATCTTGAGGTAATATTACGGATTTTCCTTTAAAGCAAAATGAATTGGAACATAGCTGATCAAATATATCTTTACTTTCATTCAATGCAATTCGCATTTGAATAATACCTAAACTGTAATATTTATTTATTTCAATTAATTCATTTGTTAATTTTCTTTCTTTAAATTGAATATCAGATTCAATGAATTCTTCATAATTGCAAATAGCAAAATAGTGATAACAGACAGATTCTTCTTTTTTAATAATAAATAAATATGTAAGTTCACATTCTACATATAAACCCAAAACTCCATGTTTTGATAATAATGTAAAATCTTCTATGGCTATATTTCTCTTAGAAGTACATTCAGCTAATAAATCATTCATAATCGTTCAATGCTCCAAAATTATATTATAATTAAAGGTATTAAATGACCGTCCACACGGACGGTCTTAATTAATTATCCCGCCGCTTTCTGAATAAACGGCAATATTTTAGCCTGTACAGCCTTCCTTAGCTGTTCTCCTCGATCATCGGTCATGTGGTCATAATCATCAGTCATTTTCTTATCCATGTGTCCTGTCTGTAACCGTAGTATATCATCTGAGACTGTACCTCTAATGCTTGAATTAAAGAAATGCCTAAATCCATGAAATGAGATGTTGCGCTCTCGTCTGACTATCTCACCATAAGCCATTAACATTTTTTGAGCTTGCTTAGGTTCTAATGCATCAAAATCTATAGGTTTATCTCGGTCTGTCTCGCTAATGATAAAACCATTAGTGTTTCTTTCGCAGATAGAAAGTAACCGTTTTATAGTTGGTGTGTCTAATTGTATTACTTTCTTTTCTGAATACTTTTGCATTTCTATTTTCTTTTTACCGAATATATATCCATATCGAAGCGTAATAGTAATTTGGTCAGTATCTATATTTTCTGACTGTATAGCAATCATTTCTTCAGGAGCCAATTCAATTTTTTGCGTTATTAATTTGGCAAGTTTTCTCCACTCCTCATCAATAGAATTTTTAATCTCTGTTCCAAACATAAAGGCTAATTTTCTTCTTAGATGTTCTTCAGCTAACTCACATCGCATTGGTTTATTTTGCTCTATACCATAAAAAATATAGGAACCTTCATGGGGATTTTTTTTATACAAATCAGTCAGCATTTTAATTATTGATGAATCTGTATATATAATACGTGATTTTTCAGTTTTAGTTCCTTTAAGTCTTTTTTCATAATATGAATAACTGCGTTCAACATTAATTACATTCTTACTTGTGTTAACATATTCAATGCGTAATCCAAGAATTTCACCGAGACGCATTCCCGAAACTGCTCCAAGAATAGATGCAGTCTTACTTCGCTCGTCTGTCCAATCCTGCGAGAATAATTCTGTTATTTCATCTGGTGTAAGGATTCCACGTTCCTCTGTATCCTCAGAAAGCAATTCTATACTTGCAGAGGGGTCGCGTGGAATAATTTGCAAACGAACTGCTTCCTTAAGAGCTTTTTTAATTACTTTTATTATCAGATTAATTGTATTCATTGAATAGCCGTTTTTTGGATCTACATCACGGCGAGGAATGGAACGCATGAATTGTTCGAGTAAATGAGTTGTTACGTCATTTAGTTGTATATTTTTAAAAAATGGTTCAATGTGCATTTTTATCTTGGCGTAGCACCCATGAACATATCTTTTTCCTATTCGCTTTCCTCTTTCAATACGTCCTTGAACATAGTTACCGTTCCAATCCCAAAATTGATAAAGATATTTTACAAACTCTTCACTAGAAGCCAGTTGATAATTAGTAACTTGTGTATAAAAGAGTTTAATAATATCAGATGCGTCATGGACTTCACCTTTTTTAATTATTTCACATTCCTCTAAATATTTTGCTATTGCTGCAACTAGCCTGTTTTTTGTTGCTTTTGGATCTTTCTTTTGAGTTTCTGGTATTCCATCTTTTAGCCATTTTTGTACTTGCCGCTGAGCCGCAGGCTTGGTTGTTTGTCCTGTTGATTTTCCGCTTGTATAGCTTTGAGTATCGTCATCCCAAAATCTGGCATACCAAATGGTTCTGTTTCCGACATTTCTTTTATAGAGACTATAGGTATTTCTTGTTACATCTTGCATTTTGAATACTCCTGTTTCATAACAGAATATGCAAAAACGACAGAACTCTTACAGTAAAGATTTTAAAAACCCAAAGAGTTTTTTAGCCGAATAACGGAATCGAACCGTTGACGTCCGCATTACGAGTGCGGCCCTCTACCAACTGAGGTAATTCGGCTTATTTGCAATACAATGTATCTTATCATTTACGAACTGTCTTTGTCATTCATTATGATAATGATTTGCATTTTAGCCAAAATGTCAGCCTCTTTATGTAGAATAAATAGCATTTTCTGTCGATTTCTGCTTTTATACAATAATGCTACAGTGAGTGCTACAGTAATGTCAACCCTATCTTAATAAAAATGTCATAAAAACGCTAATTGCTTACTACATACAGACTTATACGAATTAAATTATATTACAGAAATATGGCTCGGCACATTACGAGTGAACTGCGCTGCCAACTGAGCCATCTTGGCTTAAAAAATCCGCCGCGAAGCGGTGTGCCTTAAATTATTATATCAATTTGCGACGGTGGTATTCAAGCTCAGAACGCAAGTTCAGAATTCAAGTTCTATAGCGCCTTGTTTTCTAATTCTCAATGCTGTAACCGAGCCTTCGCCAAAAACCGCTTCCATGCAGGCGCGGTACGCGCCAATGCTGTCTCGCGGGATATAAACTTGAATGGTGCCCGCAAAGCCGCCGCCGTGGACCCTGCAAACGCCATGTAAACCTTCCCTGTCAAAGAATTCTTTTGTAATATCCAGCGCTGAACCAAGACTCGAAGCTCCGTTTGACGGATAAATATTCTGTAAAAGTTTCTTGGATGATTCTCCTGATTCGTTAACTAAACTAAGATATTGATTAAATTGATCTTTCCCGTCCAAAAGCGCGTCTGTCATTTTACTTACACGCTCATTTTCATCAAAAAAGTGAATGGCTCTTTGATACGCTCTTTCTCCATGCGCTTTTTTTAATTTTACCTCATTTTTTAAAATTAAATCTTTTTCAATTTCTCTGAGCGTTTTTTTTCCAAAGAAAGAAGCAACTGCCTTCATTTCTGACGGGATAGCCGCGTAATCTGCAGTTAAATCCGCGTGACTGCCGCCTGTATTCACTACGCAAAGAGTGTAGCCAGCCGCTTCAAAATCAAAATTAATTTTACTTACATTTGGATTGATGGAATCCGCAAAATCAATAGCGACAGCGCCTCCTGACGCACAGGCAATTTGATCCATTAAGCCGCATGGTTTTCCAAAATATTCATTTTCGGCAATTTGCCCGATTTGCGCTATTTCAAGCGGGCTAAAGTTCGAAGAACTAAAGTTCTGCGAACTTATTTTTCCTTCGCTGTACAAAGAAGAAAAAATGCGTCCGATTAATACCTCAAGCGCCGCTGATGAAGATAAACCGGAACCGGGGAAAACCTTGTTATCAGCGTTAGCTGAAAACCCGCCGATTTTACAGCCGCGCTTGTGCAGTTCTGCGGCAATTCCCCGGATAAGGGCTTCTGTTTTTTCTTTTTCTTCAGGTTTTGGCTGTAAATCAAACGCGCCATTTTCGTCTGTAAGTTTTACTTCCACATCCGGAAATCCCGTAGAGCGATAGAACACTACATTGTCTTTGCGAACTCTAACAACAGCGGCGCAGTCCAAATGAATGGAAGCCGCTAATACCTTTCCATTGTTGTGATCTGTATGATTCCCCGCAAGCTCTGTTCTTCCCGGCGCGGAAAATACCCTAAGGTTTCCTGTATGATTATTACTTTCAAAAATATCCGATACCAGTGATTTATACCGGCTTCTCGCTTCCCCTGTTTCTTTCCCGTATAATTCCATAAAGAAATCAGCGGCTTTTTTGGTGTTTAATTTTTCATATAATTCATTGTTAATCATTTTCGTTCTTCTTTATTGATTCAGTTCTATTATAGATAATAAGATAATCAAAGAAAGATATAAGAGCGAAGATTACTGAAATTATGAAGATTATAAGCGCTCCTGTCTTAAAATATGGCAAGAGCTTTTCGCAGACGCAAAGCCGTTCGATGCTGACGGCGAGTAAAGAAGCGCCGACAGCGATAATGTAAGCGACAGTTTTAATTTTCCCCGGCATTCTTGCTCCAAGGGTTACGCCTTTTTTTAGCATTAAATTGCGCAGGAAAAGGATGCCGAATTCGCGGTAGATTACTAAAAGGAAAAGAATTACAGGAAGAATACTATTACCCCAAAGATCGCTGATTATAAAGCAGAGGAAGCATGTAATCTGCACAAGCGTATCCGCGAAAGGATCAAAAAGTTTGCCAAAGTCGCTTGTCAGGTTCAATTTTCTCGCAGCAAGCCCGTCAAAATAATCGGTAATCTCAGAAACAATAAAAATTATCCAAAGAACAGGTATTACCCACGATGAAAATTCTTTAGGCAGAAAAAATATTATCAAAAAAACAGGAGCAAGAATGATTCGTGATAAAGTAAGCAGATTAGCAAAATTCATACTTTATTGTGGATTGAAAAGGCTGAAGTGTCAAGTTCACCGCTTCCTGTCTTCAGCGGAACTTTTAATCTCCAGCAGCACCGGCACCATGGAAAAACCTAAATCTTTGCGTATCCGATTTTTTAAATACGAAACATACGAATCGCTTACCGCTTGAGTACGGGATGTAAAAAAAATAAAATGCACAGGGTTAGCAGATTTTTGCACGGCGTATTTTACCTTAAAGCGTGTGCGAGGTCCGGAAGGCGGCGGATGCTCCGTAAGCCATTGTTCCAAAGCAGTGTTCAAGTGAGAGGTGCTAATGCTCGTGTTAAGCTGCGCGTACATTTTTATTGCTGTGCTTATAATTTTATCAACGCCGGTTCCGTCTTTCGCGCTTACCGGAATAATCGGCGCGTATTCCATTTGACCAAACTGGAAATGAATCCGCTCTTCCGCTGTTTTAAAAGTGTTTTTCTCCTGTGGCATTGTGTCCCATTTGTTAAGCGTAAGAATAATACCCCTTCCTTTGTCGTGAGCGAGAGCGGCGATTTTTTTATCCTGATCAGAAAGACCTTCGGCGGCGTCAATCATCAGCACGACAATGTCAGCGCTGTCTATTGTTTTAATCGCGCGGTTTACTGAATAATATTCAATGTTTTCCGTTACCTTCGCTTTTCGCCTTATGCCGGCTGTGTCGAGAATTATAAAGTCGCGCGACTTCCATTTAAAGCTGCCTTCGACAGTGTCTCTTGTTGTGCCGGGAATATCACTCACGATAGAAGCGTTCGCTCCTGTTAAACGATTTGATAATGTTGATTTACCGGTGTTTGGTTTTCCCAATAACGCGATGCGGATAGTTTTGTCTTCTCTGTTTTGTATTTCTTCTTCCACTTTGGAAAAATCGAGCCGCTTGAGAATCTCCTGCGAAAGTTCGCCAATGTTGTCACCATGCTCCGCGGAAATCATTAATACTTTATCAAAACCAAATGAAAGAACATTCCATGAGTCAGCCTGAAGCCTGCCGCCTTCGGTTTTGTTTACGCAGACTATCAATTTTTTTTTGTACGGACGAAGTATTTCGATTAATTCTTCGTCCTCGCTTGTTATTTCTCCTGCTTCAATTAAAAGAACAATTAGGTCTGCTTTTTTTAATGTGTTTAAAGTTTTTTCTACTACAAGTTTATCTATACCGTCGACATCTGTAAGTTTAAAACCGCCTGTATCGATTAGGCGCAAGGGTTTATCGTCAATTACGCAGTCAGATTCGACAGGATCGCGCGTAACGCCGGGTGTTGGGTCTGTAATTGCCCTGCGTTTGCGGAGCAGACGGTTAAAAAGCGTAGACTTGCCGACATTCGGGCGTCCCGCTATAACAACTGTGGGAAGGTTTTTGTATTTTTTATTCGTCTGCATTTCCCTTTTTCCTGATCATTTTGATTATACCTAAAAAATATTTGTCTTTTGTAACGGCGAGCATTCCAAGCCCAAAGAATATATAAATAATGGCGTTGACCGCAAGCGGCGCTCCGTAAGAGACAAGTCTTCCGTGTCCTGCGAAATATTCGCATAACAGCGGTGATAAAAAATAAATTGGAACAAGCGCGATTGCGGAAAGGAGAAGCATTTTTAAAATATAGAGCAGAGAAGGACCGATTAATGAATTCAATTTGATATTAGGATTTTTTCCAAGCATTATTATCAATATAAAAGTATTAACAGCGCTTGCGGCTGTAAGAGCGAATGCTATCCCCGCGCCTTTAAATTTGCCGACTAAAATCGCCGCGAGGGTGATGTTTACAGCAAAGGAAATAATCCCGGCAATAGTGGGAGATTTTGTATCGCTCTGCGCGTAAAACGCAGGCGCGATAACGCGATTAAGAGCGATAAATAAAAGCCCCGGCATATGGAAGGTAAAAGCCGCCAGAGTTAGAGCGACAGATTTATCGTCAAAACTGTGGCTTTGGAAAAGAAGGCGGATCAAATTTTGTCCTTCCAGCAATGAAAAAAATGTAACAGGAATTGTTATCAAAGCGATAATATTGATGCTCGAAACAAGACGCTTGTTGTAAATTTCCCATTGGGAAGTTTTAGCGTATTCGGTCAGATTTGGAAGAAGAACAGTACCAATGCTTACGGCAAATACACCCAAAAATAATTCCTGAAGCCGCAGCGAAAACTGAAGGCTCGATACAATTCCTTCACCAGCCCTTCCCGCGAGCGCGGTAGAAACAAGATCGTTTATTTGATAAGCCGCCATCCCGATAATTGTTGGACCAATAAGGCGTAAAACTTTACGCACTCCGGGATTATTAAACGCACGTTTAAGCCCTGTAATAAAAAACGTATATCCTTTTTTTACAATGAATGGCAGTTGAATAGCGGCTTCCAAAAAACCGCCGATTAATACGCCAATCGCCATTGCCCGGGCTGGATTCGCGGAATAAGGGCTCAATACGTATGTGCAGATAATTATTACAATGTTCAATAAAATCGGCGCAAGCCCGGACGGCGTAAAAATATGAAGACTGTTTAACACTCCCTGAAAAAGAGCGGCTAAAGAAATAAATCCAAGAAAAGGAAACATGATCTTTGTCAGAAAAATAGTTTCATCAAATTCAACAATTCCAAAAATTTTTACAAGAAGGGGAGCTGTAAGAATACCCGCGCAAACTAAAAGCGTTACAAAAAAAGATAAAAATGTGAACATGCACGATAAAAATTCGCGCGTTCTCTCTTTGTCGCCTTCCAGTAGATGTTCCTTGAAGGTTGGAATAAACGCGACCGCTATGGAACCTTCCGCGCAAAGACGGCGGAAGAGGTTGGGCAGTAAAAAAGCCACGGAAAAAGCGTCACTAAGAGCGCTTGTTCCAAGAAACCGCGCCTTTACCATTTCTCTTACAAGACCAAGGAGACGCGAAATTAATGTTAAAAGCGAAAGCGCAGACCCGTGACGAACCAGAGTTTTTGCCGTTTGTACAGGTACATCCGCGGTGTTAGACGGCGTGTTCTCCGGTTTTATATCTGCTTTTTCCATATCATTTAAGGGTATACTTTTGTGAAGTAATTTTCAACTAATTAAAAACGTAAAAAAATTTTATTTTTTCAATCTGCCGGTACTTTATCAAATTTGTTTTTTTTTATATTATATATAAAGGAATAGAAGTATGGGACCTGTAGAAAAAGATTCTGCTCAAGCAAAAAGCGCCGCGTTTGCTCTGGCAACAGGGTGGGCTGATTATTTAAGCGCGACAAGCGATAAGATAGATGAAGGCAAAAGTTTTATGAGAAAAACCGCTTTGGATGTTATCTGTCAGACAGGATACGCCGATGCCTCGGTTTACGACAGCCTTGAAAAATCATACTTAAACAATTTTATCAGTAAAACACCCGATTATGATGAAATTCATAAAACATTAATCGCTCTTTCTTCTATAGATACAGACCAATCTATTAATTTACTTTTTATATTCCTGCAGGGACTTAATCAAAAAAAGAGCAACGGTGTCTGGACAACTAAAGAAGAACAGATTTTTCCCTGGGTTGTAGAAAACCTCAGCGTATCAAATCATATAACAAAAAATATATGGAGCCTTCTTGTTTTAATATACCGCACAGAAAAATATTCCGAATCGGAGCGCAACTGCGCCAAAGAAGCCTTAGTTAAAATCAGAGAAGCCAACAAACAACCCGAAGACGATTAAAAAAAAGGCTGCCCTCAGGCAGCCTAAAAATTTTAATAAAAATACGTTTTACGGTGCTTCCTCAATAGAAATAAGCTTTACGTAATATGTGCCATTCTGAATGCCGCTTTGAAAAGTAAGATAACAGTAACCGGCAAAAGTCAACGGCTCAGTGCTTGTAAAAGTATATTCCTTTTCTGGATCATCTTTCAGGATAAGCCTATTTGAATAAATAGTGGTAGTATTACCGTCATCTTCAATATTATTGATATCATCACTGGTATCTAAGAATAATACTTCTTCTGTTTCCGGATTATATTCGTACTGAAGAGATCCTACTAAATAGTCGTTTGGATCATCTGTCCATGCGTTAAATTTGAATGTATAGTTTTTTCCGATTTCTCCAAAGTATTGTATTTGGAACTGTCCGTACCAGCTTCTGGGATAATCATCGTACGTTTTATTTCCGCTAACCATTACCTTGATAATATCGTCATTCATAAGCTCATAATCAAGTTTTACAGTAGAAGCAGGCTCAGTCCATTTACTAATGAGATCCTTTATTTCAAATTCAGTAGTAGCTTTAGTTGTTTCTTCTATCGAAATCATTTGAATATAAATGGTTCCGGCTTCTGTATTACCAAAATAGAACTCTAGTAACTGTTTATCAAAGTCTTTAGCATAAGAAGTAATTGGGAAGGTAACATAGGAATATTCTTTCGGTTCAGTATTTTCAATAGTAATACGAGGAGATATTAAATTTACTTCTGTTGATTTTTTAATATCGCTGTAGAAATAATTGTTTCTGGTTACTATAGGTTTGTCTGCGTTTTCTGTCCATGCTTTAAATTTTATCTCGTATTTTTTTTTCTTTTCCATTGTCATAAACTTTGAATAACGGAACATTGCCAGTATTTGGTATTCCATAACCGTAGTTTTTTTAATTGTAATTTTTGCAATTCTGTTAAACTCGGTTTCACCTTCTTTAAGGTCGAGCGTTTCAAGGGTGATGTTTCCTGCTGAATGGCTGCCCTCTATAAACCATGTGCGATTTTCCGGTTCAGGAGTACTTTTATCATCTTCTCCGCACCCCATTGCTAAAAATCCGAATGTTATAACTAATATCAACATTCCTGTCCATAACTTTTTACTTTTCACCTTTTTCTCCTTTGTTAAAGAAATATTTTATATAAACAGCCCATACAAGCGGTTTTGCAAACAAGCCGTGTTGTGTGAGAAGGTAAAATTGTCTGATTAAAATACTTATATATTCATTAATTACATAATATGGGGGGG
>Ga0209755_10004842_pt1 | contig 15645 bp, 18 predicted proteins | sample TergutCo191P1_FD_187301 | JGI IMG/M metagenome (GOLD analysis project Ga0209755, IMG submission 187301) | Cornitermes sp. P1 segment gut microbial communities from Petit-Saut dam, French Guiana - Co191P1 (SPAdes) (version 2) | ecosystem: Host-associated > Arthropoda: Insects > Digestive system... | reverse complement strand
CGCGTGTCATGCCAAGGCATCCCATCATGCCGATTTCCTTGATGCGTTCATGAATGATCATCACGACTGTATTGATGATCAAAAAGCTTGCGACAATCAGGAACACAAGGAACACCGTGTTGTAAATCGGACCCACCATGTCCATTACCGCAACCCAGTAGTTGTCTCTCCAGTTTGTTACGGTATTGCCTTCGCCCAAAATATTTTTCACTTGAGGCGTGATGCCGGCTGCAACTTTGTCATCGTCCGCAAAAATTACAAGCGACTGCGTACCTTCGCCCATTACAAGCAAACTCTGAAGCCGTTCAAAATCGATGATGATGTACCGCTCGTCAATTTTGATGTAATCAAAATTAAAAATGCCGACAATCTGCGGACGCAAAAACTTTTCGGAGAACTGCGCCGATATTGTCTTGAACATGAGTCTGTCACCGACAGAAAGCCCCGACTTCTGCGCAAAGGCGCGTCCGATTGCAATTTCATTTGAACCGGGAGCCGGCCATCGTCCTTCCAATAAACCGTTATTACGATCCGTCAGGTTCAAATGATTGGTTTGCGTTTCTTTCTCGATATCGATTCCCCAAAGAATGGCGTGCTTGATGGTACTGTCCTGCAATGTCGCCATCGTCGTGATTCTTGGAAGCACTGCACGCACTCCCGGTATTTGATAAATTTCCTGCGCGAGTTCTTTCCAGCTTTGTCCGTCCGCGACAGGATACTGCACGGGCATGTATTCGCTTTCGTTCTCAAATTGTTTGGACGTAACATTGACATGACCCAGCTCGTAAATTTTTACCGTGTCAAAAATGCACTTGGTCATTCCGTCGATCATGGAAGAATACACAACGATAAAGAACACTGCGATTCCGACTGCGGCAAAACAAAAGAGCGTGCGCCTCATGTTTCGCCAAATATTCAAATAGGCGATCTTTATAAGCATAAGCGTGCCGCCTTTTTTATAACCATTACTCATCATTCACCTCCTATTCAAACCGCAAGCTTTCGGTTATTGGACTTTTTACGGCGCGGCGTGTCGGCAGAATTGCCACAACCGATGCGAGCAGTGTCGCCACAACACCGGAACCAATTATCACGGCAGGATTCCATGTGCTTCGGAAAATTGCCGTCGTTCTAAAACCGATTCCGTCCGGCATCAAATTACCCATCGCCGAAAAATCAATTCCTGTTTTTACAAGCGGATAATTTATGATGCAGCCGGCGATAATTCCCAAAATCGATCCGATAAGCCCAAGGAAACCGGCTTCCAGCATATAAGTCAAAATCATTTGCCTGTCTGTCATTCCCATCGCTCTCATCATGCCGATTTCTTTTGTACGCTCAAGTATCGCGAGCAAAATCGTATTGGAGATACCAAGGAACGAAAGCAAAAGTAACAGAAACGCCAGAACCTGCGGCATTCCAACTTGAATTGCTTCATAATTCAAATAATCTTCCATATAATCTGCCCACGTTCGCACTCCAAGTTCTTCGGGAAGCGAAAGTCCCATTGCGGCAAGTCCGCGGTTAAGAGCCGATGTAATCGCCGCGCTGCTTTCGCTTGCACCGGGCAGGCGATCATCGCTAACGCCTTTTTCCCTGATGAGCAATTCCGTGATCGCGCCCTCGAGCATCATGCCCGCTTCGTCCTGTAAAATATCAAGCGGTAAAAAAGCTGTGTTGCCGTTTGGAAGAGGAGCGGGCGAATTTATTACGCCTGCCACTTTTACATCAAACGCCTGATTAATGTGATTCACCGCGCCAGAAAATCCCGCGCGAATCATCGCGTCCAAAACCCGGTTAAGCTTTTCTTCTTCCGATTCAATCAAAAGATACGCGTTCATGAAATCTGCATATTCGTAAGCAGACGAAATTATTTCCCTGTCCTGAGCGCGAAGAGCAGGCCAAAGCTCTGCTTCCCATTTATCGGCTCTGATCAATTCGGGAGCCGCCCTAATATCGATGACCGCGTTAATGCGAACGTCATTGCGTCCCGACGCGTCAATAAAATCCCAATAACGCGCAAGGTCTGTCTTTGACGCGTCTCTTTTTAGAATCATGCGCTCGTTGCCTTCGACCGCTTTTGGATCTGCGTTTAACTTAAACGGATCCCATTTCTTTTTCGGCACTTCATAGAGCGAGCGGACAAACTGCGCGTCTTGTGAATTGGAAGTAATGGAAGAAATCAATTCTTCAAGTTCCAATCGCAAAGGACGGGTTGGAATCCCAACCTTTAATTTTTCCGCGGCAATTGTTCCAAGCGCAATTTCAAAATTGCCGTAATCGGGAAATCTGCCAAAGTCCACATAGTCGGCGTAGCGCAGGACTTCTCTTTCAGAATCGGGATCGATTCCGAAGAACAAAATCGGCGCAGAGCCTGATGTCGAAAAAAGCGTGCCCGAGAATGTATAACGCGGAGCGCTTACATAGCCTTCGTTTTCAAGCGCCTTTTTGTAAATCTCCCAGTTCTTGAAATTTTCGTAACTGGGCATTTCGTCTTTTCGCTCAAAGTAAAGGTTGGTTTGAAGTCTTGCGGCTCCCTGTTCAAAGTTGACAATATTTCTGCGTGACTCGATCATCATGCCGCCAAGCCAACTGTTGAGGAAAATATAAACCGCAACGCTCACCATGATTGCAAGAGACGTAAGCACAGTCTTTACCTTGTGACGGGCAAGATTGCGAAGCGCCATCTTTTTTAATTCCCATATACCGGATAATGTCATAATCACCCCTTTACTTCATCGCTTTCGATTTGCCCGTCGCGGATACGCACAAGGCGGCGCGCAAAGTCCATTACCATTTGATCATGCGTCGAAAAAATGAACGTCGTTTTTTCCGAGCTGTTCAATTCCAGCATGAGCTCCAAAATTTCTCGTCCTATTTTTGAATCGAGGTTCGCAGTCGGTTCGTCCGCCAAAATGAGCGCAGGCTTTTTAACAAGCGCCCTTGCAATTGCGACGCGCTGCTGCTGACCGCCCGACATTTCTTTTGGGCGGCGCTTTGACATGTCTTCAAGACCGACATCTTTTAATACTTTTGCGGTACGCTCCTTTATTTCTTTTGGATCAACGCCCATAAGCGTAAGCGGAAACGAAACGTTTTCTTCCACGGAAAGCACAGGGATCAAATTGTACGCCTGAAAAATAAATCCTATGCTGTGCCTTCTAAGAAGAGCCAGTTGATCGCGCGACATGCTCGCCGTGTTTGAACCGCCTACGATAATATCGCCCGAAGTGATCGTATCCAAACAACCGACAAGATGCAGAAATGTTGACTTGCCGCTTCCTGAAGGACCCGCGATGGCGGAAAATTCTCCGCCTGTGAATTCAAGGTTCACTCCGCGTAGGGCGTGCACCTTTTGCCCGTTAAGCCCATAATCTTTTACTACGTTCTGCGCTTTTACAACTGTCATTTTTCTACCTCCTGTTTATTATCATTCTTTAATCTTTTAACTTCACTTAAAGCTTTAAGACCGAATATGTCTTTTGTTTCCAGTTCTTCCGCAATCGAGTTTGGAACAAGCATCATCGAATTACCGGCTTTTAATCCTTCGTTCAATATAGAAAGTATTTTTAGCTTCATTGCAGGTTCGTTGCGCAAGTAAACTTGCGCCGCTTCTTCAAGTTTGCGTGCAATTTCGATTTCCGCCTCCGCAAGCAGAATGCGTCCTTTCTTTTCGCGCTCAGCCTGCGCAACGCGTGAAAGCGAATCCTGCAGCGCCTCGGGTATTTGAATATCGGTAATCTCGATATGCAAAACGGTAATACCCCACTCCGTTGTTTTTTTGTCAACATCTTCCTGAATCTGCTTTTCGATAATGTCACTGCGCTCAAGAAAAGTTGAAAGGTCGTGGCTGGAAATCGAATTGCGAAGCGCGGTCTTGGAAGAAAGCAAAACAGCATCAACATATTTTTCAACTTCCAGAACCGCCTTTTGCGGATCCCACACAAGCCAGAAACAAACCGCGTCAACGTCTACGGTGACAGAATCGCCTGTAAGCGTTTTTTGCGTGGAGAAATCCGACACCCTGATGCGGATATCCACGATTTGGGAAATCCTGTCCGCAAGCGGAAAAAGAAAGAAAAGCCCGGGACCTTTCACCTTACGAAATTTGCCGAAGCGCAAAACAATCGCGCGTTCCCATTCATCGACTTTACGAATCGAAAAAACAATTAGCATCATAAAAACAAAAACCGCGATGCCAATCCACATTGCTTTAAAATCTTCTATACCAACCGAAGATTTTTCCGGTACATGATAGACAATCGAAACAATCGCCGCCGTGACTACAAGTACGATCAATCTGATCAGCGCCAGCGTATAATCCGCTTTCTTTTTGTTTGCAGCCCCTGCATTAAATAAACTCATTTTTTATTTTCCTCCTTAATATACGAATCAATCAATTTGACAAGTTCCCTGTCCTCGACCCCAAGGTCATGAAGCTCATGGATAAAACGCGCAAGCACTTCCTTGATTTTACGGTTCAGGCTGTCATCTTCCAAAACGGGCTTTTTGTCGGAAATGTAAGTTCCGCTGCCCACTTGGGTTTCCAGAATCCCCCGAATTTCTAGTTCCGAATACGCCCGCGCAATCGTGTTGGGGTTGGTTTTGAGGTCAACCGCCAAGGTGCGAATAGTGGGCAGCTTGTCGCCCGATTTCATCCGTCCCGACAAAATGGCATACTCAATCTGCTGGATAATCTGCCTGTAAATAGGCGTTCCGTTTAACGGATCCAGCGTAAAATTGATTGCCTCCTTTTGGACAGGCGGCTTCATTTCCCGGGCTTTTGTCATTGTACTATTCATCTAGTACAATTCTAAGTGTACTAGTACAATATGTCAAGAAAAAAATGAAAAATTTTTACGAATTTTTTTGGGAGGGGTTAGATTACCATTACAAGTGAGGAATATTCAGCCAGTATCTCATCGCCTGTGATAAGGCGCATGGGGCAGGTTATGGCTTGGGCAAGGAGCATGTGATCGAAGGGATCTTTGTGAATTTTAGGGAGTTCTTTGTATGCATTAAGATAATTATTAGTGATAGGTAGTTCATGAAAAACGTTTGTCTTTAAAAAATTTTGCAATTTATCAAAATTAAGAAATAATGTTTCTTTTCGAATTTTTGTCAAAATCTCCCATAATGACACTGTACTGATAAAAACATCTGAATATTCGGATGCAATCAGCGCTTTAACAGGAGCAATTCTTTTGGAATCTTCAAAATACCAAATCAAAACGCATGTATCCAATAAAAATTTTGTCATAATTTTTTAAATTCCTCCCATGTCATATCGCTATAAAACATCTCATAAAGTTCTTCTTCCGTCCAATTCTCCCAGCCTTCCTTATAAGAAATTTCTCCTTTCATGCAACCACATGCCTGCGCCCGTAATTTCGCGTTGATTTCTCCTTGATTTGCCGCTTTAAGCATAACCGCAGGCTTACCGTAAGCTCCGATATAGATTGTCTCCCCTGCTTCCGCTCTTTTTACCAGCTTGGAAAAATTGGTTTTTGCTTCGTGGATGGATACTGTCTCTGCAGCATAAATCGCCTGAGGTTCATTAACGAAGGATTCTTTTTCTTTCATATTAATATCTTAGTCCATAGTGGACTAAGTTGTCAACTACTTTCCGCTTTTCCCGCAGTTTTCTTTGATCGCTTTTTTCACCGCTTCGGCGACTGCTCTTACACGCCCACGGCTTGTAAAATTGCATCTTCTACCAACGTATTTAATGAAACACCGCGCGAAGATGCTGTTAAAGCCAGTTTGCGGTGAAGATCGGCATTTATACGTACATTGAAAGAACCCTTGAATGGCTTTTCGGGTTCCTTGCCTTTAGCTGCGCAAAATTCCAAATACTCATCTACAGCATTTTGAAAATCCTTGGTAATGGCACGAACACTGTCTCCTTCATAAGAAATAAGCGCTTTAATTCCAATTACTTTGCCGAAAAAAACTGCATCTTCTTCGGAGAAGCATACGCTGCCTGTATAATTTTTGTAATGTAAATAATTACTTTGATTATTATTTCTCATAACAAACCTTTTTCCTTTAAGTTTAAGATAATATCATTTATCTGATACGGCTTTAAAACATTACGCGGATGCGGTTTATGTAAACGGATATAATCGCCGTTTTCATCTGAAAAAACCACGCGAGAACCGCTTGTTTTTCCTGCTGTTTCCATAAAATACCCCATTGATCTTAATAAGGAAATCAATTCATCAAATGTAAAATCCACAGGCCTTGATAAAAACCTTTGTGTAAGCTTTTCCTTTTTACTCAATGTGCTGCCTCCTTTAAATATAATGTAAATGAAAAAAAATTGCAACTAAAAATAGTTGCAATACACTTTTTATTTATACTATACAATTGTTTAGATTTATTGTCAATAGTTACTTAGGATTTTTTACCCACCTGAATTCTGCACGCGAAAGCGTGTGGATGAAAAAATGCAAAACGGTGAGAGGCCAGATAAATTTACTATTTAGATAAATACAATAGGCCGAAGAACCATCACGAACAAAACCGAATCTTCTGTCCGTTCTCTTCTATAATGAGCGTGTTAGTGTGGTTCATGTTTAAATTCATCTATAACTGCTTTTAAAACCGCTTCGGCGATTATCCTTCGTAATGTTCTTTACACTGCGCAATTTCAAGACTGTTTTCCACAATTCTATACACAATCCGGTGAGTTCCATCTATCCTTCGCGACCACCAACCAGATAGGTTTGCTTTAAGAGGTTCAGGTTTACCGATTCCATCAAATGGGTTTCTTTCAATATCCTTGATAAGTTGATTTATTTTTTTTAAGATACTTTTATTCTCTTTTTGCCAATAAAGATAATCATTCCATGCGCTGTCTGCCCATATCTTTTTCAAATCTACGCCTCAATTAATTCGTGTTCAACACCTTTCTTGGCGTCTAGTTGTTTAATTCCTTCTAATAAAAATTTCATATTGGATTCACTATAAAAATTATCTGCGGCAGTTGTAATTTCAAATGGGATTTTCTGCTGCCTTACGGATGTCTTGGCGAAAACATTAAATGCGGTACTCATGGTTAATCCAACATTTGAGCAGAATTCCTCAAATTGTTTTTTTAATTGAGTATCCATGCGAATATTAATATTAGTTTGTGCCATATAAATCCTCTTGTATATAAATATATGGCATTTTATTTACGTTGTCAATAGAAAAATTCTGAGTCTATTTTCCGCTTTTCCCACAGTTTTCCGCAATCGCCTTTTTCACCGCTTCGGTGACAACCTGATCGATATCCTTGACGATAGACATGCGTAACTGTTCCATTGCGTCTTCGGGGGAAGGTTGGACAGCAAAAAGCTGCCATGTTTTGATATTTAAAGCTCCGGCAATTCTGTCTAAGACATCAGGGGTTGGGAATTTGCGAGAAACCTCGATCATTGCGATAAATGGTGTCGAAATTCCTGCTTTTTCCGCAAGTTTTTCCTGAGAAAACCCGCATTTTCGGCGGTTTTCCTTAATATTTCTTGCCAATATGTCCCTAATATTTGATTCTTCTAATTCCATATACTATAAAGAAATAATAAATGCTTTATAGTTATTGACTAGTATCATATAGTATAGTATAAGTAACATATAGGCTCTTATTATAAGTTTTTCCATTTTATTTTGAGAAAAAAAAAGAAACAGAGCAAAAAAATCAGAAAAGGAGTTTTTATGAAGAAAGTAAATGGAATTTCTGTATTTATCACTCTGGCAGTGATAATTGGATTATTAGCAGCTTGTGGCGGTGATAACGATACAACACCAAACACAGACCTATGCGCAGATGGACATGATTTTCCTGCATGGATAGAACCAACTTGTACAGAAGCAGGAAACAGCGAAAGGATATGCTCACGTATTAATTGTAATCAAACAGAAACTCGTTCAACTGGTTTCTCTGCGCTAGGACATACTTACATTAATTCGGTTTGTACTGCATGTGATTCTCTCGATTTAGAAATGGTGCAGATACCTGCAGGAACCTTCTTAATGGGACCTGACAATTTTAATAATAACGCAACATTTACTGCGACATTAAGCGCTTTTAAAATGAGCAAGTATGAAATAACGCAGGATCAGTATCAGGAAGTAATGGGAAATAATCCAAGCTACTTCAATGGAGGGCCGACAGGCGGAGATGATACTCGTCCCCGTGAACCGGCTACAGGTGAAATACAAGGCAAGCGTCCTGTTGAACAGGTGAGCTGGTATAATGCAATATTATTTTGTAATAAATTAAGTATTAGGGAAGGATTAAATCCAGCATATATAATTGACGGAAGTACAAATCCAGCGGACTGGGGAGATGCGCCTCATTTTGATGAGAATTGGGAAACAATAGGAGATATTAATAAATGGGATGCAGTAGGAATTGTCATTGGTTCTAATGGTTATCGCTTGCCAACAGAAGCGCAATGGGAGTATGCTTGTCGTGCAGGTACAACAACAATATGGTATTTTGGTGACATTGAAAAAGAAAGTGAACTAATAGAATATGCATGGTGTGCTTCAAACTCAAGTTATATGACACATCAAGTTGGTAAAAAATTACCAAACTTATATGGATTATACGACATGGCTGGTAATGTTTTGGAATGGTGCTGGGATTGGAAAGGAAGTTACCCTTCAGAATCACAGACCGATTATTCCGGAAGTACCTCCGGTTCCAGCCGAGTGTTTCGTGGTGGTGATTTTCTTTCAGGAGCAGGTACTTACTCTGCGGATCGAGGAAGTAATAATCCAATTTTTGGATTTGATTCATACGGCTTCCGTGTTGTTCGCCCCTGAATTGGTTACGCTAGGGTGTCAGACACTCATGTCTTCACGCGTAGCGTGTTGTTGTAAAATTCTAGCAAAGCGTGGCGCTAGACCAATTCAATGAGCTTGCTAAGATCGCAGAGGAAGCCAAGGAAGAGAAGAATTTACCACGAACCATCACGAACAAGACCGAACATAATCCGATGGCTTTTCTCTTTTTCAAAGAATTATTTATTAGTTATCCATGCTTTCTAAGGTTTAAGGAAAAGAATGCGGACTGCAGGTTAGAGAACGCGAGCTTGGGAGCGTATTCGTGAGGTTGGTGGTAAAATATTCTCCTATAACCCCCGCTTTACAAATCCAACCAAACCCTATATACTTAACATATGTTTACAAGCTAAAGGAGATGACATGGATAAATCAATAAGCAAAGTAGGACTCTTTAACGGAGTACAAGTCCGTCATATATGGGATGAAGAAGCCGAAAAATGGTGGTGGTCGATTCTGGACATTATTGGGATTCTGACAGATCAACCTGATTATGAAAAAGTAAGAAACTATTGGAAATGGCTTAAAAATAAGCTAAAAGCAGAGGGAAGTCAGTTGGTTAGTAATACTAACCAACTGAAATTGGAGGCCGCCGATGGTAAAAAATACCTCACCGATGTTGCCGACACTGAACAAATCCTGCGCCTTATACAATCCATACCAAGTAAAAAGGCAGAACCTTTCAAATTGTGGCTTGCAAAAGTGGGAAATGAACGAATCGATGAAACTGTAGACCCTGAACAATCTATAGACCGCGCAATCCAAAATTACCGCCGATTGGGTTACAGCGAAAATTGGATTAATCAGCGGATTAAATCAATAGAAGTTCGTAAAGCTCTGACAGATGAATGGGATAAAAGCGGCGTTAACAGACATGACGAATACGCGGCTCTTACCGATTTAATGAGTAAAACATGGAGCGGCATGACTACCAAAGAATACAAAAAACACAAAGATTTAAAGAAAGAAAATCTGCGCGATAACATGACTAATACCGAACTTGTTCTTAATATGCTTGCAGAAGTCGCCGCAACAGATATATCGATAGAACGCAAACCAAATAGTTTTAACGAAAGCGCTGCTGTCGCACAGGAAGGCGCAAAAGCTGCAAAAGTCGCGCGCAAGCAAATTGAAAAAAGCACAGGCAAATCGGCTGTCAGTAAGCTTAATGCGAAAAATCTGGGACAGCGGCAAATAAATGATAATAAGACACGCAAGATAAAAAAATAATTGGTTCTATTTCCTCAGTGTCTCCGTGTGAACCTCTTTAAGAATTCCTCACGCGGAATACAAAATTTTCCCCACCCTATCAATATGAGCTTTCAAATCAGGATTGGAAAGCTTTTCGTAAATTGAAACATCAATAAAATAAGGCAGACTTGAATCGTCAAAATCATTGGCAATATGAAGAAGATCGTCATGGGTAAAATTGTTTTCCGTTTTCAATGTAATATCTATATCAGAGCCAATACGGAAATTTCCTTTTGCCCTGCTGCCGTACAGAATAACTTGTTTTATTTCAGGATATTTATTAAAAATAAGATTTAAACTATTTATTGTTTTTTCTGATAATCCATATTCCATAAATTATTCCATGGTATCCATTTTTTCTGCCATTTTGTTTAAGAGATTATAATATTTATTTTTAACGGCACTGAAAATTTTTTCTGCTGTTTCTTCATCGTAAGTATGGGAAGCTAAATTACGATCTTCAATCATATCCATCCAGCAATCTCCGTCATCAATAATTCCCTTGTTAAATGCATGGCGAATTGCGTTTTTACTGCCAATGATGCCAATTATTCCCTGTTCTTCAAGGTAATCCTTCATTACATTCCAGGCAAGTTCAAAGGTGAATTCAAACCCCTGTATTACTCCCTGTTTTTCCAGGTCTGACAGTTCCCTCTGCTGTGAAAGAGCAACGGCGTTCTTTACAGTCACAAGTGCTTTTTTATAATTTTGAAAACGCTGTTTCCAGCGGATATCTTCGCTCATGTGTTTATTATAATTGGATAAATGGAAAATATCAATATAAATACTATTTTCTTCCTTTATATATCGTTATATGGCCGAAAAACAGTTGAATAAAAGCATTTTTCTAATTATAATTTAATATAATACTGGAGAAAAAATGATGCTTAAGCGCTTCGTCCTTATATGCCTTTCGATTCCTTTATTTATATTGTCCTGCGCGAATTTAAGCAATAATACGGTTGAAAACTCCGTGGATTTAAGTTTGCTTGCAAATGAACCGGAAATGGTCCTTTATGAAGGGCAGGTCATGCACATATTTTTCCATGCGCTTGTCGCAAGACCGGAAATTGCTTTTAGAAGCAGGCATAGAAATCATTTTTTGGATTGGTATGTTACCGCACATGAATACAGAAAAATCCTTGATGAATTATACGCAAATAATTATGTATTGATTGACATACATGAAATTTACGAAGTCGTCAATACAGAAGGCCGCATAAGAGTTATATTTAAAAAACCTTTAGTCCCTGTAGGAAAAAAGCCGTTGATTATTTCAATTGACGATTTAAGCTATTACGAAATTGTAAAAAGAAACGCGTCCGTACATAAACTTGTAATCGATAATAATGGAAATATTGCAGCATGGACAAATAACACAACAGGAGGAGATATCTCCTACGATTTGGATGCCGTTACTTATCTGGAAGAATTTATTAAAAGACATCCCGATTTCTCTGTACGCAGCGCAAGAGGCATAATTGCGCTTACAGGTTTTGAAGGCGTGTTGGGTTACGCGACACACAGAATAAATGAATCAGGGTACGAAGAAGAAAAACGAAATGCAATAGCCGTTGCAAACAGATTAAAACAGCTTGGATGGCGTTTCGCATCACATAGTTGGGGGCATCCGCATTTACCAGAAACAACTATAGCGGAGTTTATTGCTGATGCCGAACGCTGGGACAGAGAAGTACGCTCTGTTATAGGCGACACAAATCTTTATATTTACCCGTACGGCGAAGGCGTGGAAAGAAACGAACAAAAACACAGGGTTTTGCGCGAAAGAAATTTTAATGTGTTTTTCGGAGTTGGAAACGGCACCGAACGCATAGAAGGGAGAAGTTATATTTATTTCAGCAGAAGAAATATTGACGGTATTTATTTTGCAAGATTCAGAAACAGAAGAGACGGTCTTTTTAACATAGAAAATGTTATTGACCCGGCGCGTCCTGCAAGGGCGGCGTTATAAACCTAAAATTGCGAGCAAACCTTATTATAAAACCCGTTCTTCCCGCTGTGCGAATTGAGCGCCCAAATAGCCGCTCCTGCGACATTTGGCACATTTAAAAGATTAAACACAATTAAACCTTCGCCCTTTTCTTTTAATATTTTTTCTTTTAGCGAATCGACAAGCAGCGGATGTTCGCCTTTTACAAAAACGGAACCTGCAAGCACAATGCAAAGTTCTTCTTCTTTTAATGAAAACTCAAGCTCCTCTATCATTGCGCAAATGCCGTTTGCATAATTATCGGATATTTCGCAAAGGATTTTTTCCGCGACTTTATCATTTTTTTTGGCGGCTTCAAAAATTAACGGAGCGCAGTCGTAAACGCCGAAAGTTTCGTCGTCCATTTTTTCATATATTTTTTCGACATATTCGTACTTGTTTGCAATTTCGAATTTTTCAAAAAGGAGTTTTGTTAAAACTGTCGGTTCTCCTTTACGAAAAAGTTCGGTATAAACGGCGCTCACAATGCGTTCGCTTATGTAGCCGCCGCCGCCCATGTCAGCAGAGACAAATCCGACGCCGCCTATCTGAAGCATTTCTCCTTTTTTATTAAGACCTGCAAGCGTGCATCCTGTGCCGTTTATCGCGCAAATACCGTATCCCGATCTGCTGCCTGCAGGTATCCCAAGGTACGCGTCATTTACAAGCGTGAATTTTTCAAAGCCGTGTTTTTTCAAAATTTGCGAAACAATAACATTCTGCTGTTTTGTATCGACGCCCGCTACGCCCAAAACCGAATACGCAATCTGTTTCATCGTTAAATTGTGTTTGGAAATTGTTCGCGTAACAAATTGATTCAGTTCGTCTTCAAATTGATCAAAGCCGCCGTCCAAATCTTCGTGATTAAGGCATCCCCAGTGACCCAATTCTATAAGGTTTGCGTCCGTGTCAAAGAGGGCAAGATGGCTTTTTGTGCCGCCAATATCGATTCCAATAACATATTCCGCCATATTTTATCCCGTTATTTTTTTAGCAATCCTTTTGGAATGTATTTTTCGTTTGCTTTAAACATTTCATCCATGACGCTTTTTGCTTTGTGATAATCGCCTATCAACGGATGAATCATTAATGCCGCCAAAGCGTCTTTTCGCGAGCCGTTTAATGCCGCTCTTACCGTAAGTTTTTCGTACGCTTTTACAGCTTGCATTAAACCGATAATGTACGGATTATCAGGTTTGTTTATAGCGAGGGGAGAAGCGCCGTTTTTATTTATATTGCATTTTGCTTCTATTACATCGCCGTCTTCCAAAAACGAAAGCGCGCCTGCATTTTTTACGTTTACCACATGGTATTCGTTTTTATCATTTTCGATTGCGTCCGCGACACTTACTGCGGCAGTAGAATACAATGAGCCGCCGCGCTGTTCAAGTTCTTTCGGCTTTTCTTTCAAATTGGGATCGGCGTATTGTTTTAAAAGCGATTCTTCAAGTTCCGCGCAAACTTCGCCGCGCGTTTTTTCCGCATCTATGCAATTTTTTACCTGCTCATCGCGTAAATAATAATAACTTAAATACGATGACGGAATAGCCGGAATTGCCGCGACTAAATCGTCGTCATATTCAACTTCAGGCACATTTTTCATTTTTGCGCCTTTGGAGCTGCCTAGTTTTTCAAGCACATTTTCGCCTTTTAATTTTACAGAGGTAATCCAGCTTAAATGATTAAGCCCGATATAATCGTAATCGAATTTATTTGTGCCTGTGGTGCATACAAGCTCTGCGTGCATATTGATAAAACAATTGCAAAGACCGATTGTTTTTACATTTGTATGATTCAAAAGAGCCTGCGCTACAATCCCGGAAGGATTGGAAAAATTTATAAGCCATGCGTTAGGTGCAAGTTTTTCGATGCGCCGCGCAATATCCATCATTACAGGAACGGTTCTTATGGCTTTCATAAAACCGCCTGCGCCTGTTGTTTCCTGTCCCAAAAGACCGTATTTAAGCGGAATTTTTTCGTCCAATATGCGCGCCGCCAAACCGCCAACGCGTATCTGGGCAAAAATGTAATCTGCGCCTTCGATTGCTTCATCCAAATCGCAGGTTAAAACAACCTTACCTAAAAATTTTTGCGCTTCCAGCATTCTTTTGGCAAGACCGCCGACAATTTCAAGTTTTTCCTTATCGATATCCATCAAATAAAATGATTGAATGTTTAAACTTTTTTGCCTGACAATAAAACCTTCGATAAGTTCGGGCGTATAAGTGCTTCCCGCGCCTATAATCGCGGCTTTTAACATACGCATAAAACCTCCGCAAATTTTTTATCGTAGAATCAAAGATGCGTCATTTTTTCTTTATTACGTCAAAGCCGCAATACGGCACAAGCGCTCTTGGAATGCGCACAGTTCCGTCAGCCTGCTGAAAATTTTCCAAAATGGCGATAATGGCGCGTGATACTGCGATTGCCGTTCCGTTCAGCATATGAACAAATTTATTTTTGCCGTCATCGTCTTTATAGCGGATATTCAATCTTCGCGCCTGATAGTCGGTGCAGTTGGATGTCGAGGTAACTTCGCCGTATTCGCCGCCGTTGCGCCCCGGCATCCACGCTTCCAAGTCCCACTTGCGGTAAGCGGGTGCGCCCAAGTCGCCTGTACAAGTATCAACTACTCTAAACGGAATATTTAAACCTTCAAATATTTCTTCTTCGATTTCGCGTAACTCTTCATGGAAACGCCCCGATTCTTCCGGCAGACAATAAACAAACATTTCAAGTTTTGTAAACTGATGCACGCGGTATAACCCTTTTGAAAATTGTCCCGCAGCTCCGGCTTCGCGTCTGAAACAATGGGAAAGCCCCGCCATGCGAAGAGGCAATTTTTCTTTTGGTAAAATCATGTTGGAATAATAACCGCCCAAAGTGATTTCTGCGGTGCCGACAAGACATTGATCCTCGCCATCAAGCATATAAACATTCGATTCCGCTCCCCTCGGATTAAAACCAATGCCTTCCAAAATTTCTTCACGGGCGATATCAGGCGTAATAAAAGGAGTAAAACCTTTTTTTTGCAGAATATCCAGAGCATAGCGGACAAGACCAAGCTCAAGAAAAACGCCTTCGTTTTTAAGATAATAAAATTTAGTGCCGGAAACTTTTGTGCCCGAATCAAAATCGATCACATCAAGGTCTTGCCCAAGCTTTACATGGTCGGCAGGCTCAAAATCAAACTTGGGAATCTGCCCTGATTTTTTTACCTCAAGATTATCCTTGTCTTCCCTGCCGACAGGCGCATCGGGATGCGCCATGTTTGGAATTTTTCGCGCCTCGATTGAAAGTACGGTTTCGATCGATGCAAGCGCAGTTTCCGCAGAGGAAATCTCTTCTTTTAGTTTTTTACCTTCTTCTATAAGGTCAACGCGCTGTTCGGCGGTCAATGTTTTTGACTTCATGGCATCGGCATTTGCATTACGCCTTTGCTGTAAACCCTGCAAATTGGTAGTAAGTTCGGTTCTTTTGTTGTAAAGACGCGCCACTTCCTGCGCATCAGCTTTCATAAAGCGATCGGCAATATTCGCCGTAACCGCAGTGATATTCTCGGCAATAAATTT
>Ga0209755_10004841_pt1 | contig 15650 bp, 15 predicted proteins | sample TergutCo191P1_FD_187301 | JGI IMG/M metagenome (GOLD analysis project Ga0209755, IMG submission 187301) | Cornitermes sp. P1 segment gut microbial communities from Petit-Saut dam, French Guiana - Co191P1 (SPAdes) (version 2) | ecosystem: Host-associated > Arthropoda: Insects > Digestive system... | reverse complement strand
CCCCCTATTTTTTTTTAATCCTCAAGAACATGGTTCTTATCCCTCTTTACTATGAAAATGCAGACATTGTAGTCATGGTACCAGTGCTCGTGTGGGGGGAAAGAAATTGACTTGAATTTGAACTGATGCATGTATGATGAGCAGTATTAACGGTTCTTACAAGTTGTGCTTCCTACATTGAATGAATGTTTTATTCAAGTTTCTTCCCTGTAGTGATTAATTTAAAATATGTGCCCCATATTGCACTGACTGATCATATTGTAGCTGATAAGCCTGTGGGTTTAACAAATAACAACATGTATTGACATTACAATTAGAACAATTGAAATAGTAATGAAAACAGAACACTCACAAGAATTTCTGCCATCCCTCACAAGAGATAACTGCACTCGTACATTAAGTACGCTGGGTTCATAGCCCTGTGTACAGTTTGCTTCATTCTGTTGTCTTCTGATGCTCACAGCACTGACACCAATCTCAAACACAGTACTTCACAGATTCGCTTCACCCGCTCAACAGTATGCCACAGCGAACTCCCCTTCACTCTGCACAGTGACAAGACTTTCCATTTTTTGTGGCTTACTGTACTTATACAGTGCTTGCTTCACTTTTCAAACTTTTGTCGTTGATTTGGTTAGTCCTTGGTGTACCCCTTTTGAGTTTTTTTATCTCTTTCTCGTACAAGAAGATTCTGGCATACCAGCAGCCTTGACATCAGGGGCTGCATGGGGTGGCACACCACTAGGCAGTTGCCCTTATGAATTTTACACACACACACATACATGCATGCACAAATTTTACATCTCCCCCACCCCCTCCACTCCTGCTTTTTCCCAAAATGACTAGAAATAAAGGCTTGTGAGTTTTAAAGTAGCATCACCATATGTTGGCCATGAAGTTTAAGTTGTGGGTAGAATGAAGCATATGTTTTCTCTGAGATACAAACACCATGGTTGTTTGAGGGTTTCAGCAGAAATCTGAAGCCAAGGAAACTGCAAGAGCCTCTGGAGGGAAGGTTAAGCATTATATGAGATATTAGGTTTTCCTAGTGGTGAAGATTTAGATTGTGGTTTTGAGGATTATGACACTGCATAGTCTGGTTGTGGTTACTAACATTGTGGGGGGAACTTTGTGTCTTCAAGGTTCTTTGAAGATACATCAACCAGATTCCCCTGAAATGCTGCCATCTACCAGCCAACATGGTGTCAGCAGCTTACAGTCTAAAGACATAAACATCTTTTTTATTTTTTATTTCATAATAGGCTTCCCCCAGAATGACTCCAAAGACAACCCCACTGCAGTCTCCTGGATCAGAAGTACCTCCATCTTTATCTCAGGATCCAGCTGAATCCAGAGAAGAGAAGAATCTAATTGAGATTGAGAAGACTGAAGATGTTTCTGTTGCAAAACCCAATGACCAGCCTGAGCAGGTTCATAACATTGTTGAACAGACAGGTGTAGAGATACAGCCATCTTCAGAAGAGATTTGTTTGATGGCAGTGGAATCAGAACCCATAATTGAGAAGCAAGTCCACGAGGAAGTAAATGAGAACGAAATTCTACAGTCTGATCATGATGTGGTTCAGGAGGAGATCCAAGAGAAGCTTGAAACAGCCGAACATTCAGAACACAGTGGTTCTGAAGTTGATATGACAGGTAGTTACCCATTTTCTGTCATCATCCTGCAGCTTGTAAGTGTCGATCAGTTGTGCTGTTATCCAGTTTTCAGGGTATGTGAACAGGTACTCTTTGTGTGTAATAATTGAGGTTTTCTTGGTGGTGAAGATGCATGTTGTGGTCGTATGGAGTATGACAGCTGGTTCAAGCTTTTGTTGTTGGTGCCAGGATTTTGGAGCTGTCATCGTCAGTGTAGAGAGAAACATTATGTTTCCCCAGAGTATTGGTATTCACCCATCTACAGCATGATGTGATAACCCAGAAGATTGCAAATTGATACTGCAGTTTCATGAGACATGCCCTGTTCACTTGTTACTGTATTTGAAGTGCACAGATATTAAAAATATTAATCAGGGTTTCTTTTATGATAAGTTAGGCCTGTATTCTTCTTACAAGGCATGAACATGCACATGTGTAGTCTTATTTATTTTTATATCAGTGTTTTTATACACGTGGAATTGCATTGATATGTTTTTAATATGATTCATGTTATATAAATATATAACCTGTATAGTGCTGTAAGTAGCATATCTAAACATTTTAATTTACATAACTAGCTGTCTTAAATATTTAAAATACAATTATATATTTTCAAGTTTTCATTGTGGGAATTGTACAGATTGATGGGGTTTTGAGACTGTGTAATGCCGGAATCCAGAAGACTAAAACCTGTACAGTTAAAATATAGTACAGTAAATCTTACCTAACCTAACACTTTGCCCTTGGGCCACGTATAAAGACATGTTTGCTATCCCATGCATTGTTGATGGGTCACATATTTCAGTGTTTTCTTACACAACATCCTGCATATGCATTTGTCAGATGGTCTGGCTCACTTATCACTTCAAGGTTATTGCAAGCTTGATGCAGGATGTTAGGGTCTCAAATTACAAGCAGTAGACTGGTCCTGACCCCCTATTTTTAGAAGCATAAGACTGCAACAAAGAGACCACTCATACAGATACCCTCTCTGTTTTCTTGCCTGACTTCCTTCAATTACAACATGGCTTAGCGTAGAAGTGTTCTGAAAGAGGATGATATTGTGTGCAAGTAATGTGCAGGTACACATTCTGATTTCTCTGATAATAGTGACAATGAAATTTTGGACAGTGACAGTGACAGTAACGTCGACGTCCCCACATCTAGTTCACGTAAATGGTGGTGACCTTCTGCCGTAGTTTGTAATAGTGACTGTGAAACGAGCACAGAAGAGGAAGAAAGTAGTGAACCGGAGAGCTCTGGTGATAAGACAAGCGACGTGTGATGTAAAACATCCAAAAAACCAAACAGTGAGCTTTTCCTTTGGAACCACAGGTTTGACTTTAGTAACTGATAACTGTGAGTCTCTTGTTGAAGTCATGATTTTAATCACTGGCAATGATCTTAAACAGTTACTTAGTGAGCAGTCTAACCTTTACCATTGTCAAAAATTCACAAAAATGGAAAGTCTCGCTGAAAACACTGATGTGGTCCAATACCACACCTGAAGAAATGAGAAAGATTTTGGGACTAATAATTTTGTTGGAACAGGTCAGAATGGAAAATATAAGAGACTACTGGTCCACTGACCCCACAATTTCCACACCCATTTTTCCTCATAGTATAAGTAAGAACTGTTTTGAATCTATTTGGCAGGCCTGGCATTTTAGTGACAACAGCCAGCACACACAGGATTCATGGTGGCTATTCCAAATTTGGCCCATGTATGAATATTTTGTACACAAATTTAGGTCAGTTTACAACCCAAAACAAGAAACTGTCACCTGATGAAGCCATGATCCCATGGCAGGGTCACCTGAAATTTAGGACATACAATCCAGGGAAAATAACAAAATATGAATTGCTGGTGAGAATGGTGTGTGAGGCAGTATTGGGTTATATCTGCAACATGGAGATATGCTGAGCTGAGGGAAGGAAGTTGGAGGACACAGTGTCATCACTTTTAGACAGAAACTTAGGCCAAAATCATCACATCTATCAAGACAATTTTTATAACAAGTGTGAGATTAGCTCAAACATTACTAGACAGAAATGTGAGAGTCTGTGGCACTATGAGAGCTAATAGGGGTGGCAAGCGCTTGAAAAAAGGGCAGTCGGCATTCCGGAGAAAAGATGACATAATGGTGCAAGTGTGTAAGGACAAAAGACTTGTGCGAATGGTAAGTACAATCTGTGAGGCAACAATTGTAAACACAGGGCAGAAAGACAGGAAAACAAACATAGAAATAAAGAAGCCTTATGCTGTTGTCCAGTATAATAAATTCATGGAGGGCGTAGACGAGGCAGACCAGTACCTAAGTTATTACCCAGTTCTGTTGAAAACTGTAAAATGGTCGATAACGGTGTTACTGTATCTACTAAACTGTGCACTCTTCAATGCATTTTTTCTGTACAGGACACTAAATTCAAACTAAAAAGTAAAGTACAAGAACTTCCTGCATGAGGTAGGAAGGTCCTAGATATCAGAAGTCCAGAATCAAAGTGAGTCCAATTCTGATGACCTTCAGTAGCCGCAGAAGCAAACAACACCGAGGGGGCCTAAACAGGACCTGCGAGGCAGACTCTCTGGGGATTTCAAAATACACAAACTAGAGAAAATTACTGCTGGTGGAGAGGGAAAAATGTATCCTGCAAGACAGTGTAAAGTGTGTGCTGTACATAAGAAGCGAAGTGACACTAGACACATTTGTAAATTATGCGTTGTTCCGCTTCACAAAGGGTCTTGTTTTGAGAAATACGATTCAGTGAAGACTACTAGACTATCTATAGGCAGTTTCTTCTTTCTTGGGCCCAGGAGCATAATCTACAATGTTAAACCATAAGTAAGATTATGTTTTGGGGTTGAACATTTAAAACATGCAAGAACTGGGGCTATTTAATTAAAGGGGCATCCAGTCGGCAAAGTGTTAAATTTCAGGTTTCAGAAGTCTAATGATTAGCTCATATGTTGTACACATGCACTGCCTTCTTTCATAGTATTTGCCACATGCAAGCAGCCTAAATGATGGTAAATTCATACATATTGTTAGTCTGTAATAGTTGTGTGGAGTTATCTCATGCTTGGACCATGCCACAGAAATTAACCAGTTCTATTTATATGGATTCCATTACAAAAATTATGTACACATGCATACCCAAACTCGAGCTTGGGGGACCATTTCTTTTTTGACACTCCACAGCTTCATATTTTACATATTTGTGTGTGTCCTCCATATGTGCAAGTTGTCGCTTGTAACTTTAAGCAGAATATGTACCACATCGTGGTACAAGGGACCATTACATAATTTTTTATTATTGCAGCATCAATGATTGCAACAATTCGTATCACTACAGAAGAAGAAGCTAAGGCTGCACTGGCAGAACGTCGACGACTAGCTCGGGAAAAGGCAGAGAGGGAAGCTGAACTGGAGAAACAGAGATTGGTAAGAACTTGTTCACATCTCTTATTCCAGAATTTGAGTTTAACAGTTTAGTTAGCAGAATTGATGCATTTTAAGTATGTAAGAAAATTGTCTAATGGTGCATATGCTCTTTCACTTTTATCACAAATAATTTGTTTTAATTTCAACATCTGAAAATTTTTTCACAACAATTTCATCACTTTCTACAACAGAAGAGTTCTCATATTCTCATCTAAATCCATTTGTTTTTCATACAGACATTTATTTACACCTGACAGCACTGTAAATGTTGGAATGTAATTTGAAAACTGATGAACCACAGTGTATAAGTACACACACGGTGTTTAGGTGTTGAATGGAGTTATGCGAGACTGATTTGTTAATTTTGATTTGTGTACAGGCAGGTCTCCTTTAATGCAATTTCACTTTAACGTGACTTGAAAATTTACACCACTTTTCAAATTTGTGCGGTAATTTTTGGTTTAACGCAGTTTGACATAAATGATCTGTGGCCACACTTACCTTCTGTGGTATGCTAGCAGAAAGTGTTGTCACTGTCATGCTATCAGTCACATGTATGGATCAATGAAAATGATATAGTCATGTGGGTCATTCAGTTTCCTCTTCAACACCATCAGCTTTTCTTACCAACATGAATGAGAAATGTAAATCAAGATCACCTAGTGCAATCCAATTCAGAAATTGGAGAAAGACAATTGGTATGGAAGAGAAATTGTACATAATAAGCTGACTTGAATAAGGTGAACAAATTATTGACATATGCCATTGTATTAGACTCTCTTATAGTAGTGTACATACTATTATGACAATGCTGATAGATTTAAAGGAATTGCTAAGTCAGGAACTAGAGTGTTTGTCTAGCAAGACTACCACAGTCATGGAGTATCTCTGTCCAAGGTGCACTGACTACCACACTCCCCTCCATCCCAAACACTTGCAACGACCCTATTGGCTGATACCATACTACCGAGACTTTTCACTACGCACACTCTTCCCTGTATAACTCCGTATTGGGGCTACAGATTTTCTTTTGGTTTCTTGAACCCTGAGGATGGGACCGATTGGTTGTCCCAAAATGTTAGATATTACCACTACTCACTGTGGAATAACCCAGATGAGCACAGTTCTCTTCTCTGCCACAGTCCTGTTGGAATGAACTGTACCAAAAAGTATGGAAGAGAGTCTCTTACATGTGTATTGTATTAGAAATAAATAAATGCATATTGTATAGAAATGTATGCACAGTAGATGCATACTCTATAGGTCCGTATGTCCACTAGTGGTAAGTCATACACTGCATAGAATGAGATCAATCCCCTAACCCCAAGGAAATACATTGTTTTAGGTGGGAGTTTTGTGTTCGATTTGTGCAATTTTTATTTGTGCAACATTTTTCAGAGACATGACCCTGGCAGAAAATGAAACCTGCCTGTGCAGTAAGCAGTAATTCTCATTGGAGAGATAATATAAATTTGTAATCTGGTAATAATTCTTTTACAGTAGCAGATCATTTAATTGTTGCAACAGTAAAATATTCAATAAATTGTGAGCTCTGTTAAAAATTTGCAAAAAATAAAACATAGCACTGTCCAATAATACTGTCCCATGCTGCATAATATTATAAATCAGCTAGTGTATAATGGAGAGTAACCATTTTTCTCAGCAGTTAGACAAGACAAATGGCTGAGACAGTTGTGTCAGCATAAAACGCTTTGTCTTTTTGGATTTCAGACTTTGTCTTTTATCTAATAATAATAAAATACATTGTTGTGTTTGACTGTGCACATATATAATTTATTGTATTATTATTGTATTTTAAAACACAACAGGATGTCCTCTACCAAAATTTGTCTTTTATCTGTCACTTGCCTGGACTGTGTTCATATAAAGATGTAGTGGCCCTGTAACCTGACATACTGCTTATTGTGTTGCAGGAGGAAGAACAGAGGTTAGAAAGAGAACGTCTGCATCGGGAAGAAGAGGAACAACATAAATTTGAAGAGGAGCAGCTGCGACTAGGGGAAGAAGCTCGCCAAGCAGAAGAGGAACGATTACTTCAGGCTATTCAGGTAACTGTGTCACTTTTGTTTGTTTCAGGTATTTTTGGAAGTTGTGTATAGGGGATGTTCATTTTTGGTTCTGTTTTAATGAACATGATGCTGTGTATGCAGTGCATATACCTTTTTTAAACTTCAGTGCTTCTTCATTAACGGCATATTACCTACGTCCTGCTCAGGAATTGCATTGCTGGTAAGAAATGTTACTTTGATGAGCTAGTTCTTTTGATTGTGATACACTTACACAACTCTGCAGTCTTGTTGCCATATGCCTGACATGCACAACCCACAGGCCACATGAGGCCCCTCATAATTCTTTGTGTGGATTTTGATGGCTTTCCTGTTCACTTGATTGTAATGTTGTAGTTCCTTTGTATACATGTGTTGTAGTATATGAAGTATTCACATTTCATTTGGGACAGTATAATCATTACTGTCAGATGCCCTGCTGCATATTGGACCATTATCATTTGCAAACTCTGACAGCAGTTGCTTCTTTTGGCGTTAATGAGGCAAGGAAACAAAAACTTCATTGGTGGATAATTTTTGAAGTCTCTTGGTTTCTCTCTATTGTATTTGTAATTGAAAGTTTTTAACAAACCACCTGCTGTACAATTGATATTAGAATATTATTTCAGGCATATTATACTGTGGTACAGGTTTTGACCACCTCCATAAGACTTCTCCATTGTTTCAAAAATATTTCAAGGGGTTTTTGTAGTGGATTTGAGGTCATCAGCTCCTCATTGTAACTCCCACAAGCTGGCAAATATAGGTGTGCCTCTTTGTTTGGCAACTTGCTTACCTCTCTGGCATGGGTGATCCTATCAGCAGCTAAGCTGCCACAAGCACGAGTTTGAAGAAAGAAAATAACCACAGTAAATAAATTTATGATTGTAGTTTAGTAAAATGGCTGTTCAAGATTTCAGATTTCCATCCCAGTACTCTTGAGAGATGTGCTGCTATTTTGAAAAAGTTTTGCCTTTGTAACTTCAGAATACATTAATGTAGTGACACCACATCAGAAGACAGTAACACAGTCATACAGCAGTACATCACAGATGATGTGAATCCTAATATGGCCTCTTATGTCAGTTGTACAGTTTTCATTTATGGTGTTAAATCAGTGAATGTGTGCTGTGACATTACATGTTTATCCTTTTTTTGCTGGCTGCTTCAGCATAGAAACTGTTAGTTTTTGTGCTGAAGTTTACAGATGCAATTAAACCCACAAGAAAAAAAGAAAAAATGGAAAAAGAGCATTCCAGGGATTTTGAACTGAGAAATTTTGTTCGCTTCAACATGAATTCAGCACTGTATGCATAATACGTAAAGAGTATGTAAATGTATGGCAAGAATACAGTCTGGAATATTTTTCAGTTATTTAAGCAAAAATTTATGGAGAAAGTTGCTTCTTCAGTTGTCACTAGAAATTCAGCAAAACATTTTTAAAACGTGTATTAATGTGAGTCACAGACCATTGAAGTGAGTAATAGAATACTGCTTGCAACATTTGCTAACCCATTTGACTCATCATGCAAAGAAGCTGAACCTGCAGTACAACATGTTTAACTTATAAACCTTCATTGCAATAGGAAACTGAAACAGAATGTATCTGAGATATGCTGAATCCCTGTAAGTGCCTTTCTGAGAACAGATATCCTAGTCTGCAGCAATTAGTACACTTTTTAGTGATAAAATTGAGGAGGCAGGGAAATGGAACTATCTTGCATACAGAAACCCTGTTAACTAAATCAAACTTCTGACCACAACAAACCATTACACCTGATATTAAACACTGTTAATTGTAGTGTAGACTCATCAGTCACTTTAGGTTTGTTTCCTTACAACAAATACTTTTCTTATGTTCATTCCATGAAGGAATATGTATACAATTTCTTGTAAGTTGTTTTCAACATTCTTTTCAAATTTTTCTGTAAATATAGTGCAACATGAATTTTGTCCTTGAATTAGTGTTTACCTTGATTCTATAAACATTTTGATTACTTCCACCAAAACTTCTATAAGAATGAATTAAATTTTCATAGAATATGTTTTTGTGCTTTCTACCCATCTTTTGGATTGTGCGTTCAGATTGAGCATACATTTGACTTTTGATGTCATTTTAAGTACGTTCAGTAGGAAACTGGTGAAAAAATGCACAGATTTGCAGTTGCAATTTCCTGTTTCATCCCCACTTCTGTCCTTGGACTAAATTACATCAAAAAAACCAAAAACACCTATATCCAAAGTTGAACAGTGGCTGAGATGTTGGCAAGAGAAGAATGTGGTCTCTATACGATTCCACATACTCTACCCATTTAGCATCATGCGTAGCCATACACTGCACATGTGTGTCCTTGAGTCGACAGCCAGGCCAAGAAAATTGCTGCTGTGACTTCACACTCAGTCATTTGTCACTGTTACAGTTAATTATGAGATGTTACTACAATGGCTTTTGTGTTTTCCCACACCGAATATTGTGACATGCATTTTGTGTATGGATTTCGTGATGGCAATGCATGTGCTGCTGTAGAAGAATAAAGAAGGCATTTTTCAACCAAACAATTTCGTATGAGGGTGTATTTTCATGTGTTCGCCACACAATGCATGAAACTAGTTTTCTTCCAAGTGTCTGTGTGTGGTCTGAAAGGTAAGCGGTACCTGATATTAACATATGAGAGAACATTCCTGAGATGGTTCAAAGAAGTCAAAAAATTTCCACTTGTAGATTTGCCTTTCGTATCATTGTGTTGCATATTCAGGTGTGGCAGACTGTACGTGAAGAATATTTACACCCTTATCACTTTCAGGGGGTTCAGCATCTTGAACCAGGAGACCTTGCTGAGCGTGTGGATTTGTGCAACTGGATAAAGGCTCATCCTCAACTATTAAGAACCATTTTATTCATAGACGAAGCATCCTTTACCAGGGATGGTATCAGTAATTCACAAAATTTGCACATATGGTCCCATGGAAATCCACATCAAACGAGTACCTAATTTCCAAAGGATATTTTTAGTGAATGTGTAATATGGTTTGCTTGATAACAAGTTAATCAGACCATTTGTCTTTGAAAGCAATTTAACTGGCACATTTTTTTCCTGAGGGATGAGTTACCAGGGTTGTTGAAGGACATCCCATTCATGGTAAAGGGTCAGATGTACTTCCAACATGATGGGGCTCGCAACATTACACTTGGCATGTGAGGCAGTATTTGTACAAATCGTTCACTGACCAGTGGTTGAGTCGTGGCAGAACCCTTGCATGTCCACCAAGGTCGCCAAACCTTACACCACTTGATTACTGTCTCACGAAGGCATTATTATATGAACAAAGGTTGATCCAGCACTGCACCAACATATTTTTTCAGCCACAGACTATATACACAACCTTCCAGACACCACTGCATCTGTAGAGATTGGGTAGTCTCTACTGATGTATGCTGAAAAATATGTAACCACCAGAATAGGCCACTTTGAACACTTACCATGAAACGGGTAGTTTAGTACTGGCAAATAGTGTACCAAAATACGTACTCGATTGTGTTAAATAAGTACTTCAGTACTGCTGGACTTTGTGTGCTACATAAAATACTTGGAAACCTCAGGATGACTTAATGAAACTAGTGTGTTTTTTTATAGTTTAATTATGTGCCCTTATGAGACTGATGTTGATTATATTTTTAGTACATGTATATGTTACAGAAACTATAGACTCCTGATAGTTGTAATATGTATTTGGAAATCAGTAAGGGTAGAACAGCTCAAATACTTTTGGCCTTCTCGTGTGATTATCTGTTACCATTCAGCTTTTGATACAGGTGTTTTTAATTATTTTGATGCAGTTTAATCGAAGGAACACTCTCCAATAGTCTGGTTCATTCCCCTGGGACATCCTGTATATCCTTACTGTCTTAGGGTTCAAGGTCATGCTACCAGAGCAGAGCTGTGCACCCAGATGCAACTTCATGGGCACTCTGGAAACATGGCACATGACAGCTTTTTGTGTGCTGCTGTTGCATTAGGTATTTGTTTCTATGTTAATCTCTTGCTGCCGAGTGACCCATAAAGGGGTCGCAAACAGTGTTTCAAATTTTGGAGGAATTTTGTTCACTCCTATCGGATACATCTGAGTTTTGTTAAGCTAAAGTACCCTTGAAGGTCAGGGTTTCTTTGTGGAGCCAGAATGGACCCCCTCCACCTTCTAAACCCCCCCCAACAACCCAGATTTATATGTCAATACATAGCACTGTGTATTTTTTTCAGCTGACTTCTACGGTTCTAGACACAGCCCGCTTTATTTATTGCTCACACTGGAGTCCACTGGGGGGTTGAAATATCAACACTGGCCTATGAAATGAAAACTAATTGCTGACTAGAAAGGTTTTCAGTAGTGTACTGTACCCATAGAGTTCAGACAAAACTAATGCTCAAAAATCAGAGATATCCACAAAAATCGATGTTTACGGCTACAGAAGGTCCCACTGACGTGCCTCTTGTAGTGCTGGAGTACACAGCAGGGTTTGTTGGGCAGTAACATGCAACACGCAGCTGTCAATCTACTAAAAACATCTTGGGAAACCTCGAGTATCTGGAACTTTATATTGTAGTCATATTGTAGCTTTAGATCTGTTTTGCTGTCACTGTGGAAGGAGCTCATATCTTTGTGGCATTTGGTTTCTGCAATGGTGCCCAGTCATAGAAAGGAGTCTATATAAAAGGCAGACCATTGTAGGTTTTGAGCAATGGCTGGGAAAGAGTCAAACTTGAGGAGGAAGCCATCATTGAATTTCTGGTTGCTGACAGTGACTCCAATCAGGTGCTGAGGCTAGCGATATTGAAGACCAGTTTGAGGAAGAAGAAGAGGAACAACAACAACAAAAACAGCAGCAGCAGCAGCAGCAGCAGCAACAAGCCTCAGTAGAAGATGAACCAAAGGTTGCAAAAAGTGGTGGAGGATCACCAACCTGGGGACCACATCAAGGAAGGAACACAAATATTCGTCCATTTGTCAGTCCAGCAAAAGGTGTGAAAAAAGTGAGGCTCCACACATCAACAAAGACAGCTGGCCACTGTCTGTGTTGATGTTTTTCACAGAAACTTTTCTTGTGCTGGTGGAACAGACCAATGTATACTACCAGCCACACTTAGACAGACTTGATGACTTTCATTGCCTTAGCTCTCGAGGTGGGATATGAGTTGAAACACACACAACATGACTACTGGTTGAGACTCAGACAACTGCACACTCCGTTTTATGGTGAAACCATGACACGAGACAGATTTTTACACAGACTGCATTTTCTACATTTTGCAGACAATTCACTGAGACGTGACAGAGTTGAATATGACCGACTATGGAAACCAAGGACTCTCTTGAACACACTGAACAAGGCTTATGCTAAATTCTGTAGCCGCTCAGAGCATTTGGCAGTGGACGAAGTAATTGTAAAATTCAAGGGCAGGTTTACATTCCAAAGAAAAGAAAACGTTTCGGCATAAAAATTTACAAACTCTGTGATGAATCAGGGTATACATGTGACATGAAAGTGTACTTGGGTAGACTCACACTGCTCCACTGACGACATGACTGCAACACACGCAACTGTTAGACATTTGACTTGCAGAGGTGAAGACTTAGGACACAAAATGTTTACGGACAATTTATTTTCATCCCAAAACTTTTTGATGACTTGGGCAGACATAATATAAATTCACGCAGGACAGTATGGCCCAACAGAAAATACATGCCCTGTGACTTTGGACCAAAACAATTGAAATTGAAAATGGGTGATGTAAGGGTGAAAACCAGGGGTGGTTTGACTGCATTAATTTGGAAAGACAGATAAAAATTTTACATTCTGACTAACATGGACCCACCACCAGCAGAAGGAAATTTTTGTGGCAATAGCAACCGCCCTGTGAAACCTCGCATGGTGGAACGGTACATCCGGTACATGGGCTACATCATCAGTTCTGATCATATGGCCAACAGCTCTTCGATGACTCAGCATACCTTCAAGTGGACCACAAAATTGTTTTTCCACCTTCTTGATCTAACAGTGCTCAACAGTTGGATTCTCTCATCATCATGTGAGGCTAAATATACCCACTGAGATTTCAAGCTCCTTCTTGTGAGAAATTTTATTGAGGAAGATAAAAAAAGACAAGATCATCACACCCCCAGATTGGTATGAAGACGAAGTGGGGCTGCAACAAGTGTTGTGCAACTCGAGAGTTGCCATAACCAACACTATCCAGCGAAATCATCCATCAAATGGCACTTCTGTTTGTGTTCATTTCGCAGACAGAAAAAGGACACATTGTATAAGTGTGCCATATGTTACGTGGACCTGTGCATGGTGCCTCATTTGGCGGAATATCACACCAGGGTAAATTTGTAAACATCATGAATACTGTGTGTCGTGATAAAACAGGGATCCAAGGTGCCCCAGACCTTCTGCACAAACCAGAATTATGTGATTAATGAACTATTTACACCACATTTTATATAATGCATGAAATTTACAGACCTAAGTTAGTTATAAAAATAGGTGAACGTATTTTCCCAAATTAACCAATTTATAAACAGGGTTAAAAATTTTATTTCCTCAAATTTGAAGGAAAAGCCTATGAGATATGCCTTTTTTTTTTTAAGAGTAAGCATTAAAAATTAAAATTCCCAGTTAAAAATCTTGGCAGGCTGCCCTTCCGCAGAGGGATTTAATTTGGTATTGAAGGGTTAACAGCAGCAGTGAAGTCAAGCAGATACAGACATGCTCTTTGGATAAGTCCTTTAATGTTTTAATGTGTGGTTCAAGCTACGTAAGATACTAGTAGGCAGTTTGTTTTTGTGTGTTGTTCATAGCAGTAGTAGTTTATTGTATTTAATTGCATTAAATACATACATTTTTATTTCCTTGATCTTCCAGTAATATTAAATTGTCCATTCAGAAACATGAAATCTAAGTTTCATTGTTTATTTTTCCAAAGATAAATATTCTGTTAGCTCTTCATGTGACCTGCAGACAGAGAGGGCAGTTCAGTTGTTGTGTGGTCCCTTGGAAGAAAGAGGTTGTTGTTTTATGTGAACTTTAAGAATGAAAGTGTCGGAGGTACAACATTTTGCATGAGTTTATGATATGTAACCGTATTTGTGAATTGGTGGCAGAATGCTTTCAGTAGTGCACCTCATCAGGAAAATTATAGTGTTGGATTCAGCCGACAAAGAAAAGAACAAGGAATAAAGTAGGATTGAATTTTACATAATTACATTGTGATGGTAGCCTGTTTTTAACACAGTGGTGACTGGGTGTGATGCTCTGTTGAACCTCCTCCCCCAAGACTAGTTCCATAAGCATGCTCAGATCAAAAGTACATTGTTACCTCCACTATCACTAGAAGAGATGTCACTGATATCCCCTCACTGGTCACATCTGATAGATTATCAGCATATAAATCCTGTGAAATACCTTCATCCCATGTGTTTTACTGTCAGCACTGTACCATATTGCCATTGGTTTATATATCAGATGAAGGTGATGGCATATCAGTATTCATAGCCCCTCATTGGAGGAAGTAGGAAGAAATAATATGTACGTTACCCATCTATAGAGTTGTTATTCCAAGAAATGGTAACATTGATCTAGGAGAACTCGCATATGTAAAAGCGTTGAGTTAGCATAGCCCATGAAGTATACATAACCATCGAACTACAATAAAATACATAGTCCACTGGAAATGCATTTAGCTTTGCTAACATAGAGATTAAAGTAGCATTTTTGTGTGGTGTATTGGTACTGTGTAAATATCAAGCAGATCAAAATATCAGGTGTTGGATAATATTTATTTTATCTGAACTAACTCAAGTCTTTTACATTATGTTTGCAGGAAAATGAAAGACGAGAAGAAGAGGAAAGAAAGAGAAGAGAAGAGGAGGCTAAGGCTAAAGCAGAAAAGGAAGAAGCAGAGAAGAAGGCCAGAGAAGAAGCAGAAAGGTGACTGCTGCGTTTAAAAATAAATGTTTGTCCATTTCTCTAAGTACTTTACTATGCAGATATTGACCACATGCATGTAAGGCCCACATCTTCATTTTTAAAAATGAGAAGCAAAAAAAAAAAATTGTCCCTGTAACAGCCACAACACGAATCAGGAACCCCATCACAAGCAAACTTTACATTTTGTGTGAGAGACCGAATGAATGGTGGCAGCGTTGAAACTAGCAGAAAGTGTGTTAACTTTCATATTTCTTCTCCACAGGAGTCAGGATAGTATAGGTGGTATAGTAAGTACACTGTGGGCTGAACAGTCTGGAGTTTGATTTCTGGCAGATGAAATAGGTTTTTCTTTCCTCCACACTACTCTCATTGGGTCTGACACCCACCCAGCTTTTTGTTCCATAAGTTACCAGGGATTGTTTCCCTATGGGTAAAGCAGTCGGGGTGTGAAGTTAACGACTCATTAATCTATTACCAAGGTTAAGGATGTCTGTA
>Ga0209755_10004840_pt1 | contig 15650 bp, 9 predicted proteins | sample TergutCo191P1_FD_187301 | JGI IMG/M metagenome (GOLD analysis project Ga0209755, IMG submission 187301) | Cornitermes sp. P1 segment gut microbial communities from Petit-Saut dam, French Guiana - Co191P1 (SPAdes) (version 2) | ecosystem: Host-associated > Arthropoda: Insects > Digestive system >... | reverse complement strand
TATCTGAATGTGTGTGTGGGAGTGTTGAGGGTGAGAGACTGACCGGGGGTGTGGACAGACTGCGTGAATATCTGAATATGTGTGTGCGAGTGTTGGAGATGTGAGACTGACCGGGGTGTGTACAGACTGTCGGAAAATCTAAATGTGAATATGGAATTTTTGGGGGGTGTGAGACTGCCTGCGTGAATATCAGAATGTGTGTGGGAGTGTTGTGGGTGTGAGACTGACCGGGTAAGGGCAGACTGCGTGAATATGTGAATGTGTGTGTGCGAGTGTGGCGGGTGTGAGACTGCCCGGGGGTGTGGACAGACTGCATGAATATCTGAATGTGTGTAGGATTGTTGTGGTTGTGAGACTGACCGGGGTGTGGGCAGACTGCGTGGATATCTGAATGTGTGTGTGGGATTGTGTGGGGTGTGACTTACCGGGGGTGTGGACAGACCGCGTGAATGTATGAATGTGTGTGGGAGGGTTAGGTGTGTGCGACTGACCGGGAGTGTGGACAGACTGCGTGAATATCTGAATGTGTGTGTGGGAGTGTTGGGGGTGTGAGACTGACCGTGGGTGTGGAAACAATGCGTGAATATCTGAAAGTGTGTGGGAGGGTTAGGGGTGTGAGACTGACCGGGGGTGTGGACAGACTGCGTGAATATCTGAATGTGTGAGTGGGAGTGTTGTGGGTGTGTCACTGACCGGGGTGTGGACAGAATGCATGAATATCTGAATGAGTGTGTGGGAGTGTTGGGGGTGTGAGTCTGACCGGGGTTTTCGAAAGACTTCGTGAATATCTGAATGTTTATATGGGAGTGTTGGGGAGTGAGACTGATCGGGGTTGTGGAAAAAATGCGTGAATATCTGAATGTGTGTGTGGGAGAGTTGGGGTGTGAGACTGTCCGGGAGTGTGGACAGACTGGGTGAATATCTGAATGTGTGTGTGGGAGTGTTCTGTGTGTGAGACTGACCGGTGGTGTGGAAGGACTGCGTGAATATCTGAATGTGTGTGTGGGAGTTTTGGTGGTGTGAGACTTACCGGGGGTGTGGACAGACTGCGTGAATTTCTGAAATTGAGTGTGTGGGAGTGTTGGGGGTCTGAGACTGACCGGGGTGTGGAATTACTGCGTGAATATCTGAATGTGTGTGTGAGAATGTTAGGGTGTGAGACTGATCGGGTTTGTGGACAGACTGCGTGAATATCTGAATGTGTGTGTGGGAGGTTTGGGGGGTGTGGGACTGACCGGGGTTGTTGACAGACTGCGTGAATATCTGAATATTTGTTTTGGTGGGTTGTGTTTTTGAGACTGACAGGGGTGTAGCCAGACTGTGTGAATATCTGAAATTGTGTATGACAGTGTTGGGGGTGTGATACTGACAGGAGGTTTCGACAGACTTCCTCAATGTCTGAATGTGTGTATGGGAGATTTGGGGGTGTGAGACTGACCGGGGTTGTTAACAGACTGCGTGAATATCTGATTGTGTATGTGGGATTGTTTGGGGTGTGAGACAGACCGGGGTGTGGAGAGACTGCGTAAATATCTGAATGTGTATGTGGGATTGTTGGGGGTGTGAGACTGACTGGGGTGTGGACAGAATACGTGAATATCTGAATGTGTGTATGGGATTGTGGGAGTGTTGGGGGTGTGAGACTGCCAGGGGGTTTCGACAGTCTGCATGAATATCTGAATGTGTGTATGGGAGTTTTGTGGGTGTGAGACTGACCGGGGTTGTGGACAGACTGTGTGTATATCTGTATGTGTGTGTGGGAGTGTTGGGTGTGTGAGACTGACCGGGGGTGTGGACAGAGTGCGTGAAAATCTGAGTGTGTGTGTGGGAGTGTTAGGGGTGTGAGACTGATCGGGGGTGTTGACAGACTGCGTGAATTTCTGAATGTGCATCTGGGAGGGTTGTTGTTGTGACACTGACAGGGTTGTGTACAGACTGCGTGAATATCTAAATGGGTGTATGGGAGTGTTGGGAGTGTGAGACTGATCTGGGGAGTTGACAGATTGCGTGAATATCTTAATATCGTGATATATAAAGCAACATAAATCTCGTTATTTAATTTCATATTTAATAAAATTTATTCAAATTCTGTTCAATTTATATCCATTTCATCCTTTGTTTATCAATTTTCACCCAAATTTTAAATATATCTGCAATTTATAATGTCCCAGACTACAGCCATACCAGAGGTAATAACAGGGTATTTTGGTACTCACAAAATAATTGTTAAACAGGTTACCAAAAATCTTTATCACTGAACTCACCTGTGGCCAGTTTTGTTAGTTAGTGTGTGTCCACATTCTGTTCTTTGTCTTTTATGCACGGTATGTTCATTGTATTTTTTTTAAATTTTAAACGAACTCAACAATTACACAAATCTTAAACTGGTAACACTTGCTCTTTGCGCTTAATAGAATTCATGTAATACTTATATGTTCCTTAATGTTCCGCAAAGGCCCAGATTTACTGAAATTGTAAACACCAAAAAAATATTTGTTTACAGGAAAATTCTTAGAAAAGAAGATCAGCTTTTCTCTTCATGACGTAAGGGCCAACCACCTTTTCAAAATTTCCGGCCTTTTACGGATTTCTAGGCTCTATTTCGCTTCAAAGAATTGCGAAGGCCGTCTTGAGCAACAGTCTCTACTACGAATCTTCCTGTTTAAAATTCTTTCTAACAATATCCCCTCTTTGCCAGCTATCCCACTTTGTCTACTTAAAACACCTGCTGTAAAACAACTTGACCAACGCAATATATTGCATTTCCTTCCAGTGCGCACACTGCCATGCACATGTGACCTTCCTTATGGCTTTGACATTAATATTGTTTAATAACGGTTGTATTTGGTTTGTATAAAACAGGGGTGTGCCACCTCTTAGTGTCAGGGTAATTTCAGTAGAAAATTTTGAAAATTTTTCCCACAAATTTCATTTTACGGGTGCGAACCGCCTGGTGTTTGTTAACCTCAGTGAAATAAATTAATACAGACCTGAATAATATCAATAAATGAAAAAATATTTTGTAAAATATGTGCTGAATGCAAAATGCTCTAGTAATTTGAATTTTATAAAAACAAATGTCATGAAATAAGGATCTAATTAGTATTTGATTTTTAATATGAGAAGCTCAATTAAAATAATTTTCGGGAGTTGGGTCTTGATAAATCGTGAATTTCAGAAATCTCACAAAATTCATTTGTTCAATATTTTGAACTAACATTCGTGACCGCAGAAGCGAGTTTCTTGATAAGCTTAACAACACACATCATTAATAAACCCACGCAATATAAATCTCTTCTCCATCTGACTGTTCGTTACGTCTGCTGACGTCAGTTCTGTGCTGAATGTCTAGCAGCGGGCCAAAACTTTACTTTTTCCACACAATTTTAACTGTAAATCGTATTGCACAGTGTTTTGACGTTTGAGTGTTTTTGTTGTGCACTTGATAGGTGATTTAAAGCAGAGAAATGCAATTTATTCTGTGCTTCATGATCGATAAAAAACTAAACAAGAACAATGTTTCATTTCCTACTAACAGCTAAATATTTCCATATGGAGAGATAAAAAAATTAATTTACGTTGCGCTGCCCTATATTTGCGATCAGCCGCTAAACTCAGTAATGGTGCAACAGTGCGACAATTGTTTGCTGTTCTTACGTTATCGAGTGGCGGGAACACATTGCATTGTTTAGTAGTTCTTGGGTAACTCCATTTTCGGCCACTTTAACCGTTCTCAAATCACTGCCGAATGATGAAGACAGACAGCACACTGTCAAAATAACAGTGCGGTGTGCAGTAGGGTGAGAAATGTTGATAAGATAACAGCATGATAAACTGTCGTGGCGCGACAATGTAACATCTTAGAACCAACATAAGCCCCGTCGAGCTGTCCTTAAATTACGCAGCATAATGGTCATCATTATCTATGAAAGCAGTCTTCCCTCACCCCACACATTTGCGTCACCAATAAAATTAACACATAGCTACTTGCTGACAAATCTAGCAAAGATCTTTACTCAAGTTCTGGTGTACCGAAATAGAACTGAAAATTATAAAACGACATGCAGATAACAGCTAATCAGTGTAAATAGTTAAAACATTAATGGACATATTGCTATTGACTTTATATATTATGTAAGCCGCACATATAGCAATCCGGGGAACGGAAACTTTGTAATTTTCGTTTCTAACTAATTGCATTCATTTTCCCAAATATCTGTGTTTTCTTGATTTATTCCGGTGGCTCCGTTATTAATATTTTTTCTTTATGAAATTTGTCAACTTGGTTTCTCACATACGTTATTTCTGTTTATATTTCTATAAGCATCGAAACAATTTCCAAATGCATAACACCGCTCTATTACATTGCATGGTCCTTGTCGGCTTGCAAATGTTTCGTTGTTTATATTAGCTTTACTTCTTCTTAAACCTTCGCTTGCTTCTCTAATGTAGAATTTATTGTAATTCCCGGTGTGGATTTCAGTTTAAAAGTATTCTTTCAGCTGACCTTCTATTGGTTGGCTACACGCATCTGTGTTTTCAGCTCTTCATTGCCACCAAATTTTCATTATATTTTCCGCTTCCCAAGTCAGATGGCGAAATTTTCATTGTAGCCACTGGCTGTACTGGCAGCACTGATGCAGTAACGGTTACTTGCCAGCAGATATTTTCACCTTCAACGGTTTTTGTTCTTCTCTGAATTTATTATCACATCGTTCAACAAAGCGTCCTCTTTTTCTTTTCACAAAATTGGTTAAGTGTTAATTATGCCCCAGGTGAATATTTGAAGTTCCTGCTTCATGCAACGAAAGAAAAGAACAAATGAAATAGCATGCCTGTTGCTGAAATCACTCACTCGAAATATAAACTGCAGTATGCTACCTTACCTTACCAAGAACTGTACAGACACTGTCTTCCAAACCCCACTTACTAGATAGAAGTTTGAATTCAGGTCTTATACCAAACATTTGCGGAATTTTATTGGAAGGACGTGAACCGTTTTGGTCAACCTTGAATATGGACAAATAACGAGGACCTTATCTGCACATCACAAACCAAAAGAAAAGAAACGATTAACCATACCATTAGTGGGATTCGAACTTGCGATTTCAGAAATTATGTGCTTACAACGTACGCCTCTGACTGTGTGACCACTCGGATTGCCCGGTACATATTTATGTGATATACACATCTTTTTAAGTTTCAAGTTCTCATTATAGGAGAATTGAATTTAATATAAAATTGGGACATTCCCCAAATGTAAGCAGATAACACAAAATGTATGTACATTTAAACAAGAATTAAGACTTAAAACTATACACAGCTATCAAATAGAAGGACATGTTATAAGCAAAATTAACTCTGTGTAACTTCTTCAGGTTTTGGAGTTTAATAGACATGAATTGTCACAGAATTTAGAACTGTTATAATATTCTTGGAATTCCTGACTTGTTTTCTTCTTGTTCTTTTCTTACTGCATTTATCATCTGAGATTGTTTGTCGTTACTGGTTCGTTACAAAAATGTAAATTTTTATTGAAATTTACAAGAAAATTTGGATTTATGATACCTTTAGAAATAGGGTTGTGTGTTGTTACAAGCAAGGAATTTGAAGTTTGGATTGAGTGTAAATTAGTGAATTAATTTGAAGTGTAGTGATGTGGACTGAACTGATGTGATTTATATTTGTGGTTTTAATTGAAGTGAGTTTAATGGAGTTACGGTGAAATTTTTGGGGATAAAAGTGCCACGTATATTAGAGTGGACTTTTACTGAAAATACTTGATTGCATGTGAATATATAATTTGTGTGTATCTTATACTGTTTTTGTTGTTATTGGTAATGTATTTGTTTTGAATTGTTTCCTAATTAGTTGTGATGTGTATGTTTGTATTTTGTAATGTGAGTTTTTTGGTAATGTATGTTTTTGTACTTCCTGAATTTTGTTCTCTTTTACTGTTTTTGTGTTATTTATCTATATTTATTACTATTTCTTTGTCTTTACCGGTGTAAACACTAATACCAGCGAATGAAAATTCAAATGCGGTTAATAATAACAAAATTAATAATAAAAGAGTTTGATTACAACGCCATTCTGTGTGCGTTCTTTAGTGTTAGCTGCTCTATCTTGACAGCGAACTGCTTCGGTAAATACTTTGATACGTATAATTAAAAATTGATGGACAGGTAAATAGTATGGGAAAGCTGTTTGAATGATGGATTACTTGACACGACAGTTCACCTTTAGCATTGTTAAGATATTTCTTGTCATTACGTCAAAAGACAAAATTAACCTTCCCCTGTCCCATAAATATCATATTCTTCCAATCCTCTGCCGCCTTCAACACACTCAACTGAATGCACACAAAAGTAGCCACAACACACAAACTGCACTTGACATCTGAAAGTACGTCGGACAAGTGAAAATAAAAATGGACGAAATATTGTTAGATACGGAGGTTCATCGCATTTCATCGTAACCAGCTGTTGAACCGTACCGCTGTGTGTGGAAAGCTCCTCTGCATATGTTATTGTGTCTTAAGGTTGTGTAAGAGGACGGTAAGTGCGTGGCTAATGGAAAAACATTTTCCGGTGTATTGGAAAAAATATTTCATTTGAATTTCAAAGTTGGAATAAAATAATATGTAAGCTGAATTTATTATTTTGGTAATGAATGACCTGGTTCATGTCATGAGAAGGCACAGCTGTGAGTTGTGTGGTGGATTTACAGAAGAGCATGGATGTACTATACGGTGAACCTGGTTCGTCAAACAATTTATGCCTAACATCTAAACTTGATGGAAATGTAGAGATTGGTATAGAAGTTGAAAGGTTAACGGATATATCAGAATTAGTGGATCAACAGACGACAACTATTCCAGCATTACAGATGGAACCCAATGTACGTTGTGTGCCTGTGGTGAGTGTTATGCACATTTCTTAAAGGCTGTAAGCAGATTTGCCTACTCCTTTTTCAGAGTGTTTTGTGAAATATAAGTGTTACTGGGAATGGATGTTCAGCATTTTTAAGGAAACATATCTTAATTTTTTATCTCACAGAATGTGAATTGCCAATTGCATTAGAATGTTTCATCCACCAAGGAATCAAACATTCTTTTCAGTTTATATGGGTTTAAAATGTGACCTGTCACATTGAAGGAATGACGTGTTTTGAGGGTCTGTGAGAAAATGAGTTATTCGTAGGATTTGTGACATATAGAGGTTTTTAATTACAGAAGGACACAGAAAATTGTTTAACGAGGTTATTTATTTAATCTTTTCATAACGTTCATGTAATCGGATCAATAAAGGTGAAATAAATGGGTTATGTAGTGTGCATGTGAGAAGTAAGTACTGTATGAAATGTTCATGTATAAGGCCTGAAAAAATGTGACCTGTTAATAGATATGTACAGAAGTAGGTGGTTAAGGTACAATAAAGTTTTACCAATATGTGCCAAGGAGGGAGACACTTTGTTTGGAGGCATAACTCCATTGATTTTTAAACACTGCTCTAGACTGATTGAATTGTCAAAATACCTGCCAGAGAGAAAGCCGCATTTGGAGGCTTGGTGAATGTTGGAGCGGCTCTGAAAAGTTTTGAGGGTAGACATTTCTATTGCTGCTGCCAATATTTGAACCCCGGATCTTCCGTCATATATCTTAGTAATTTTACTGATTTTGCTCCCTCATACTTGTCTGAAGATAATACAAAAGCCTGTATTATTAAAAGGAAATGTCAGTTTCGTTTCCGAAATATGTGACTGCAAATTCCGGAATTCTTCTATGGCGATTGAAATTTCCCTTGAAATTCTGTGCAATGGAATTACTTGTATTGTATTATGTCTAACATCTTTTCGTGGTGGAAATTGGGTGACCGATTGTAAAGCTTATGATGTCACGGGGCACTGATATAACAGAGGAAGGGAATTGAGAGCTAATAGAAGTTCAAGTAATGACCATGGAATGCGGGTGAAATTTAATATTTTTGAAGAGTGTTGTTCACATTTAACAAAAATTCCTAAATTGTGGCTTCTCTGGCAATTAGTAATCATTAAACATTGGGAATGTGGAGAGTGTGAAAAAATGTATACTGTTATGTTGCATTTTAAATGGGTTTGCATTGGTTTTGTACACATGAAACGCAAAAATGTCACCAAGAAGAGGTTGATACACGAATATTAACTGTCATGTTGTTTGCTATTCTGGAAAACAGCAAATTTCATGCAGAACACATCAAACAAAGAAAATGTAATGATTTTGTAAAAATTCCTGTGCAGTGATTTATATTTGATAATTAATTAGCGTCATATCTGCTTCATATCAAAGTCAAACTACATATAGCTTGGTGAAACTTATCAAGTTTATGTTACGCAAGAATGTACGTTACATTTAGCACTGAACGGTGCTTTGCGTGGTGCTACCGAACGCGGATAGGAGTGTGAAAATATGACCGACTTCATCAACGATACTTTGAGTAGAAAAATAATTTATTTTGTAGTTGTGTGTCCACTAATTCATGCAAGTGCCTAGAAATTCAATAATTAGTTTGTATTGAATTAAATAAAATTGTTGCGTGACAGAACCCTGAATTGAAGAAGCGGATTCCCAACAAACAAATTTTATATCTTTGCTGTCTGTTGTAATGCTTATTACAAATAAAACAGTAGAAGCACATTCGTTGTTTGGAAATTAAGACATGCTGTATAATGCTGACACAAGAATCACGGACTACACATCCTCCGCACGGTTTTGTGTAGTGCGCAGTTTGGCAACAAACCAGTACACCATATTGGATAATCTGTGAGTACGCCTATTGTGAAGAATTGGGGCGTTAAATTTTGAAGGTTATAGTGCTTACAATGTTGTTGCAGAAAGTTCTGATCACACTGTCAGTACCTATGTCGTGCCACATTTAATTTACCTAGGTATATAGAGTATCTTACAAAAATTTGCACAATTTTATCTGGTACGTAATTTTTAGTTAAAAACAAAAATAACTACCATGTCTAGCTGCAGTTCATTCTTTACTCTCAACGTAGCATGGGTTGTGGCTGTTAATACATAATGCAGGTACTTGTGCTTCAAAAAATTTGAATCTGTATTTGAACAGTTGCAGATGGCCTTAGAATTGCCCTCATATAACAGGAGAAACAATGTGTGTTCTGAACCATCTCTAATCGCCAGTAAACCGAGGTCAATAAATGATCTACCTTTGGAGATCCTACTAAATATCTTGTCATATTTTCGGCCAGAGGAAATATGCTATACCATTGCGAATGTTTGTGAACGATGGAAAGTTGTGTCAAAAGAAGTGGTACTGTGGAAAAAACTGTCTTACGAATGTGATGGGCATACGGATATCGAAGATATTGCCGAGGTAAGACGTACTGCTTTGTTAAGGTTTAGATCTAATTAACTTCCGAATTTTGCCCCAACTACGCTTTCGAATCTACAAAAAAAAATTGCACTTCTTTCCATCCTGATGTAATACAAATTTCTAGAGGCCTACAATGTGTAAAGTCAAGTAGTTGTTAATGGTAATTTCTGTATTCATGCTACGTTACAGCCTTGAATACAGGTTCTGTTCTTTCTGTGGGGAGATATTTTAACATTAACCCTTCAGCGCCAGAGATTATTGAAGTTCATACCTTCTCGACGGACCTGGATGACACGTAGTATAGACCTTGCATGGGTGGATTCATTATCCTCTCACAAGTATAGTTTTGAGCTATAAAATTGCGAGTGGTTTCTTTTTATGGTATTAAAGTGTGTTTATAGATTATAATAGTTAAAATAGTCTGTTTAGAATATAATATTATGTATTAAGTTGTTAGTTTTCCTTTTTAAAAAGTACAAATTCGAATGACAAAATGTGAGCTCTCATAGTTGACTGTTTACGCGAGAAGAAAATAAAATTACATTCTGAACAATGTAACTTTGTAACTTAGGATCTTAGGCTTCTTCCGCTCCTGAAGAATGATTAATAAATGCTGTACCACGTTAAGTAGGTTGAAATATTTTTCCAGTAGCTTACTCGGGCCGTACATGATTTCATTCGTGCTGCTGGCTTGAAGCCAACAAATATCACGAGACATTTCCTTCTGTAGATAGGCAGAGAATAATTCAGCGTTTCATTTGGTGTAGCTATCAACATACGTTCTGTAATTGTTGGTATTCGCTCTGCATGTTTTCAGTCAGTGAACTTCGTTCAGCTGTTGACTGTGGAGTGATATTGGGGATGGAGCATTAGCAGAAAAATATCTGACACACAGTGAAGTGCTGGAAATTGTATACATTTAGAAGAAAACATCAGTTTTAGTAGCAGTGACAGTGTTACCAGTAGTGATATTGCAACTGACGACATAGCTGTAGCAGATGCAAAATAGCAGCTGTAGAACTGGAACTTTTAGAACCACTGTATGGTCGTGGACGTACTTTGCGGATTGAAAAATTCTTCAACAGTCCAGAATTATCAAGGAAGGGAAAGATCGAAAATTTCACTGATTGAGTTGGCGCACTGAAACTTAAAAGTAAGAACGTACCCAAGGATGTGTAAGATAAAGAACTGGAAAGGGGGGAAATCATAGGAAGATATTCGGTTCCAGTCACAGTATTAAATTTGCTTGACAAAATAAATGTAACTCTGTTGTCAACATACCGCAGTGCAGACACACAGAAGGCTTCTAAAACATGCAAAGGAAATAGAGATACCTTGGTGCGTGATTGATTGTAATTATAAAATGGGAGCAGTAAATTTGAAGGACCAGTTGCTGCACATTTACATGTTCGAAAGGAAAAAATGACTGAATAGTAACTTAAAATTTTCAAATTGCTACTGAAATCTACCGTTCTCAGTGAGTTGTTGTGTATCGACAAGAGACGGGATGGAATATACAGCAGCTCTCGTACAGAATTCCTCTATTGGAAATTCCGTTTACGAAATATGCACATGCTCTGGAAATGCCGATTGTAACGGGTCGCCAGGCATCTTGACAACACAGTTCCACGGCTGACTGAACGACATTTTCTGAGAAAATTGGCAAAACTGAAAAACCAAAACATCGGTAGAACTGTGTATAGACCTCAAAGCACAGAAAAAAGAAACTTATGTGTACTACAGTCATACATGTGACGTGCGTCCGCTTGGAAATTTGCTTTGAGCTGCATCGCACGAAACCCATTTACTGAGGCAATGACAATTATTTTACTGCTTCTATATAGTTGGAATATTTCTCTAATAAAATTTAAAAAACAATGGATTAATTATTTTGCGAATAACGATTTTTTAAATAGATAGTTGCAATTTCATCACAAGGAATTATAAAGTCCTCCGTTCCTGGAGATGGTATGAATTTATACGTGCTCCGTCATTGCAGGCCAAAAATATGACTTATCAATGTAAGGAACATGTGCGATACAGAGGTCTCTATCATATATAGAGGTTCATGCAGAAGGGTTAGTTTATTTCTGTAACATATAATTTGCATTTATTTCTTTAGTGTAATGTGTCTAATATAGTGAGTGTTTAATTTTGCCGTGTATACCACTGAACCCTGTCGCTGCACCATACTCACCTACAGTATGGACTGGCTGTGTTAGTAATTTATTATTATTATATAATATTAATATTTATGTAAGAAATGAAGACATTTCAATATGTTGGCAATAATTGGAAATATTCTGTATGATGTGAAACATGTAGATACCATTGTTTAGAAAAACTCTTTAGTAGTAATAGTAGTGGTAGCAGCAGCAGTGCCATTAGATCTCGACTGACCCCGATGAACCTATCAGATTGTTTTAGCAAGGAATTCTGCGTCTTGCTACCCAGTTTGTGTCCTGACAATTTTGTTTTCAATGGCGTGTAAATCAGGTCCTATCATTGCACTTTCTTTTGCTTAGGTTTACTACGTAAAAAGTTCATCATTACGGTTCCTCATATTTCTATGGATCGTCTTGTACACTTTCTTACTTAATTTCCTCTGCCATCTGTCAGTTCTAATATCAAATGTTTTTCATAGAATCTGAGCTGTGCATTATATGTCCAAAATATTTCCATTTGCTTATTTTGTCCAAAGTTTCAGAAAGTAATTGAGCATAATTTGGTTGTCACTGATGCATTCATCTATCTTATTGTCCATTGAATATTTAATCTTTCTTTTATCTGTTTTCCTTTGCCACCTTACTACACTGCTGGAAATTCTGTTGTCTGCAGTAGCGTAACTGTTGTGTTAGTTAAATCTTCAAAGTATATTCGGATTTTTGTCAAATTTGCCATTGCTGGTTTGCACATGCTTATCCTTTTCTTGGTACCTTCATTGGTACAGCTGACTCCGGTGATGAGAACCGGCAAAAGCTTGTAGCTGTTTACTTTTCTCATAACTTCACCATCCTAAAAGATGTGTAATTTTCCAAACTGCTCATTATTTTACATTTCTATGTGTTCAAATTTAACACACGGATGTACTGTTTTTTGACTCATGTAATCAGTTGAATCATGTCATCCTTGTTTTCTACCGCTTCACTGGTATCATATGCGTGTTTTATGGTGCTTAATTTTCATGTCACCATTCCGATAACTGTTTCCATACCACTTACACCTCTCTTTGAAATGTATTCACTGTATAGATGAAACCGACAAAGAGATAAGGTATAACGACGTGTTTTACATTTGTATTCGAACAATTCTTTTGAGCCATACCCATAATTGCAACTTGGTTTTTTACTTGTTTTTCTGAAGATCTTTTTAAATTATTCTCGGAGAATCTTATTTGCATTGGGAAATAGTGCAATGGTGCAGTTGTTTGTTCACTTTGTGACATCTTCATACTTGGGTGAAGGTATGAAAATAAATTTTGGTTTTTATACCTGTCTATGATCAAAGTAGAACTTATTTAAACACTCCTGCATCAGCTGTGGTCATACTTACGTCTTCCTAGCATGTCAGTACTCATAATTGTTTATTTCACATTTGGTAAATATTTTGTCACACTACGAATAACCTTCCAGTTGCTGGAAGAATCAGGAAAATAATAAGAAATTAAAATCATGATATATATTAAAATGTGTTATGGAGGGTATTTCAGTTCATGGGAATTGTGGGGCTTAAGAACAAAAATTTTTCCTGTCTCTTATTTGTGTATAATTAGATTATTAATAACACTTACATGTGCCACAAACAAATGTGTATGATGTAAACACTTATATGTACTGAATTCAGTTTTGTCACAGCAATATACAGATATTAAAATGCACCATAGAATAACAACATTTTAAGTAGTACGCCAAAAGTGTGATTGTTAGAATATTGTGGGTACAAAATTAACAAAGCATATGGCGGATCAGATTTAGATGGCCAGTAATAACGCAGTATTAAATTTGGTTTAGAGTTTATCAAATTTTGGATGGTTGTAGACTAAATTTTCCACAGAAAAACGTAATGAAATTCTATAGCCTTTAAGTTACAATTTGTGCGGCTCTCATAAAGTAGATTGAGGCAGGTTTAGGAAATTACGACTTGTCAGGTTCTGACAGGAGTGTAGGTAAAAATTGATAACTTGTGGGATGATATGACGTAGTGGGTAGTAATAACGGACATTATGGGGGTATATATTGCCTGTTCCTTCAACATTTAGCAGTTTTGGGTGTGTAACATCCATTAAGAACTGAATCTTCAATTTATGGAAAATAGGCATTGTGTAATGTTGTTCAGTAATTTATTTCATTGATGGACACAATAAAGTGCTGATATGTCTAACCTTTCCAGGTATTAACCAATGCACCTGCACTGCACTCGCTCACAATTTTTGAGCGTAATAATGTGGTAGTTATTCTGGAATTTCTGAATCACATCCGTGATCTTAGGAAACTAAATATTCACCGTTGCTACCTTGATGACAATGGCTATGACCTCTTACCTACTATCGTGGATTTGTTCCCGGATCTGGAAGCCCTGTCTTTGACGCAATGCGGTTTACTACCGTCTGATGGTTACTGTCTCATTGGACACCTGAAGAAACTCGTCGAACTGGACCTTTCGTACTCTGATGTACATTATGAGTATTTTAAACCTTTAGAGGACTATTTTCGCATACGTGAACGCAAGTACAAGAACGCAAAATATGTTTAATATATTTAGACATGAAGGAAATTTACTGCAGTTTTAAGACATGCTGCATAGGTTTTATTTTAAACAAAATGGCATTTATTTCATGATATTATCATTTATGATTAAATCAATACATTTTTCATATATCCTGTGCTAAAATTTAAATACCTACCCCGGTACGATAAACGATAAAATTTCGTTGATGCTGAAGATGTTATTCCATTATGAAAAAAATTCAGTCATTTCTTGCAAGATTTAAATTGTTGTCACACGTTTTAGGTTGGATATACACAACATCTGTTCAACTGTCAGTAGTACTGAGGTACATTAATTACGTAGAGCAATTACTGCTTGAAAATGAAATAAATTTTAGATAGAGGATAAACAGATACCAAAATTGTGTATATATCAGCAATAGCTGCATTAAGCTAGAAATTGGATTTTAACAATTTTCATGTGTACATGTCATTGGACAAGGTGTGAGATGCTTTTGTGGAATTTCGAATGTTTGATTTTATCTTAATGTAAAATGGAGCTTGGGCTCAATATGGTTTGGCGTTAAATTTGTACTCCTAATCTTTAGTGACTGTCATGTGTAACTTGTCGTGCAGTGAGATACTCAAAATATTTAGCATCAGGTGAAGATACTGGCATTAATGGCATTCTTTATGTGGCTGTCATTTTAATTCCAATTATGTGCAGATCCCACTGGTTATGTTGGTCTGACGCTAAATGGTTAATGGAAGGTTAAATACCACCCAGCACAGGCCACAAAGGACTGCAGAAAGAAGGATAGGTTTATAGATCTACTCTCTTTTTAACCTCGGTCCTAGATCGAGATGGGTGGTCTACACTACGCGCCACCTGCTTTACCACTGTGACAGACAGTACCATTTGTATCGGAGGAAAGTTTGTCTCCTAGAGCTTTTATGGGTTAGTGTGGAAAATCTCGCCCTGACTGGGATCACCAGACTGCTAAAATCATAGCAAGTCGCTATATCAACCATGTTATTCCGAGGTGTTAATAACAACCTAAAAATCTTAATTTAAATTCTAAAGAATTCTGACAGCAGTATACTACATTTCTAACTATATTCCTTTGGCAAGCTATATATCATAATGTGCTTATGGAACAAAAAATGATTTGTATCTTAACTGTGTCTGTTGCCACAGTGAAGTGACAGCATGTTGTGGAGGCATGTTCTGAATTGTTCTGTGGCTAAGAATTGCAGATTATGCAGTGTGGAACTAAGTATTTGCCTACAGAACCTCTGGTCACATTATGGAAACACCTCCAGTTATGGAAAATTTGTTAGCTTCGAATACTAAACCGTGGAATCTTCTACAAACTGAGTCGTTGACATACTTTATCACAATTCATTCAGTAATTTGCTAATGTAAACTTTTGAATAGCGACTATTACTTACTTACTTACTCCATGGTGCAGGGTCCTTCCTGAGCAGCTGACTGGCTTGCAGCTAGTCAAGAAATTCCCCGCATTTCACGGAACCCGAAGGTTCATTACCGCACTCACAAGCGTCC
>Ga0209755_10004839_pt1 | contig 15655 bp, 13 predicted proteins | sample TergutCo191P1_FD_187301 | JGI IMG/M metagenome (GOLD analysis project Ga0209755, IMG submission 187301) | Cornitermes sp. P1 segment gut microbial communities from Petit-Saut dam, French Guiana - Co191P1 (SPAdes) (version 2) | ecosystem: Host-associated > Arthropoda: Insects > Digestive system... | reverse complement strand
ATTATCATTAGCGTATGAAAATGCAAATAAGCTAAATGCTAAAATAAATTTTATTAAGGCCGATGTCATGCAGGCCTTGCCATTTAAAGATGCTTCGTTTGATATCGTGGTTTCAAATCCCCCATATATTCCGTCTGAAGATGTACATCAGCTGGATGATGTGGTAAAAAATCATGAACCGCATTTGGCACTGGATGGCGGCGCAGACGGGATAAATCCTTATCGTGTGATTATTCCGCAAGCACATCGTGTATTAAAACATGATGGAGGGCTTTTTTTAGAAATTGGCCCCGATGGTGTTTTTGATTTAATGACACAATCATCATGGGCACAATGCACGATGATTAAAGATTATAATGGATTGAACCGCATTGTATGTGGGTATAAAACGTGAACAGATACAAAATGAGGACAGAACCACGAAAGTAGAAACATTTGCGAAACAAATTGAGACATGTAAGGAGTACGCAGTTTGTGCTCCGAGAGTACGCAGTTTGTGCTCCTACCAACTGATTACAAATATAGAAATGGAGTTATACAATGTTTGACCGTTTAGATGAACTTGAAATTAAATATAATGATCTGGCGAATAAAGTTAATGATCCGGAGGTCATTTCAGACAACAACACATGGCGCGTTTTGATGAAAGAACACAGTGATCTAACCCCCATCATTGAAGCGTACCGTGAATACAAACGCTTGTCTGATCAAATTGAAGAAGCAAAACAAATGCTGAATGACGAATCGGATGAAGAACTTCGGCAGTTGGCAAAAGATGAATTAAAGGAAGGGCAGGAGGGTTTGGATAAAATTACGGAAGCATTAAAAATTTTATTGCTTCCCAAAGACCCTAATGATGATAAAAATGTAATTGTTGAAATTCGCGGCGGTGCCGGCGGTGATGAAGCGGCACTCTTTGCAAATTCACTGTACCGTATGTATTCACTGTATGCGGATTCACGCCGATGGAAAACAGAAGTGATGTCATCAAATGAAAACGGAATTGGCGGCTTTAAAGAAATCTCTTTTATGATTAATGGTAAGGGTGCCTATTCTCGCTTAAAATACGAGTCCGGTGTGCATCGTGTACAGCGTGTACCGGCCACGGAATCCAGCGGGCGCATTCATACATCAACCGTCACGGTCGCTGTTTTACCGGAAGCAGAAGATGTGGATGTAAATTTGGACATGAATGATGTGCGTGTCGATGTGTACCGGTCCAGCGGCAATGGCGGACAATCGGTCAATACCACGGACTCTGCGGTACGCGTCACACACATGCCGACCGGCATTGTGGTTGCTTGCCAAGATGAAAAATCACAACTTAAAAACAAAGACAAAGCACTTAAAATTTTAAAGGCAAAACTCTATGAGCTTGAACTGGAACGCATGCAATCAGAACTGTCTGCCGAGCGCAGAAGTCAAATTGGCACCGGCGACCGTTCTGAGCGCATTCGCACCTATAATTTCCCGCAATCAAGGGTGACGGACCATCGTATCGGGCTGACATTACACAAACTTGATGCCGTGTTAAATGGCGATTTAGACGAAATTTTAGACAACTGCATCACCCAAGATCAAGCACAAAAATTACAAGGAGCCGCTTAATGCATTTGAGCGTTGTACGTAAAATCGAAGACATCAAGCGTGCGTTGTCTTCTATTGACATGACTGAAGGCACGCCTTGGAAAAAAATTCTGTTGTTTGCCATTCCTTTGTTGGTTGGCAATGTCTTTCAGCAATTGTTCAGCACGGTTGATGCAATTATGCTGGGTTATTATGTCGGTGACAATGCACTTGCGGCCGTGGGCGCGTCCATGCCAATCTTCTTTCTCATTATGGTGCTCATGATGGGTATTTCTGTTGGTGCCGGTGTGATGGTGTCACAATATTTCGGTGCAAAAAAACGTGATGATTTATCGTACACCATTGGTACCGCGATTGTACTGTCCACCATCTTGGGCGGCATTATGATGGTTTTTGGGCCGATGATTACACGCAGCCTGCTTGTTTTTTTAGACACCCCTTATGAAATTTTAGAAGACAGTATTATATATATGAACATTCTTTTATGGGGTGTGCTGGGCATGGGGTATTTTAACATGCTATCCGGTGTGCTGCGCGGCGTGGGGGATGCTTTTTCACCGCTGGTGTATCTTGCCTTTGCGTCGATATTAAACATTGCACTCAATTTTATGTTCATTGGTTTGTTCGGGTGGGGTGTGATGGGTGCTGCCATTGGTACGGTTATTGCACAAGCATTGACATCTGTTTTGTGTTTGTTCAAACTGATGAAAATGCGTGATGTGTTTGACATGGGCATAAAATATTTAAAACCAAAGAAACAATACATGTGGCAAGTGCTTAAACTGGGTGTCCCCACAGGGGCATCCCAAGCCGTGTTTGCCATTGCGATGATGATTATTCAGCCTTTGGCCAATAGTTTTGGACCGATGTTTCTTGCTGCGAATGTCATCGTGATGCGTGTGGATGGTTTTGTCATGATGCCGATTTTTTCTTTTGGCAATGCAATGACGGTATTTGCCGGACAAAATATGGGTGCCGGAAAAATTGAACGTGTTATTAAAGCCAACAAACAAGGCATCATTTTAATTTTAATCACAGCACTGACGATGGTGGGTGTTATCTTGCTGTTCGGCAGAAATATTGCCGGATTGTTTTCAAATACGCCGGATGTGTTGGACATGGCGGTGCATTTTTTAAGCATTCTTGCCATTGGTTATGTTATTTTTTCTGTCAGTAACATTATGTGGGGCACGATTCGCGGTGCCGGAGATGCTGTGACGCCATTATGGGGTGCCATGATCAACACAGTTTTATTAAGATTGCCTTCGGCATATTTATTTGTATGGCTCATCGGAGAGCCGGTTGCGCTGATTTATTCGCTTTTGCTTGGATGGACGGGCAATACAATTTTATCTTTGGTTGCGTACCGCATCGGAAAATGGCGCACAAAGAGCATTGTAAAACAAAAATCTGAAAATGTACCGGACACCATTGAAACATGAAATACATTAAATAAGGAGTTCGTTGATGTCATTTAAAACAAAAAAACTGACAACGCTTGCCATGCTGACTGCGATGGCATTTGTTGTCGGTGCACTGATACGCATCAGGGGTTTTATCCCCGGAGCGCCATTTTTAACCTACGATCCTAAAGATGTCGTGATTGTCATTGGCGGCCTCATCTTTGGTCCATTGTCTGCCGCCGGGATGTCGATTTTACTGCCGCTCATTGAAATGATCACGGTGTCTGATTCCGGATTTTTTGGTTTTTTAATGAATGCATTGGCAAGTTTATTCTTTACGGTGCCACCGGCACTCATTTATTTGAAAACACGCAGTTTAAAAGGTGCGGTGCTTGGACTGATTGTTGGAGCACTGCTTGCGACCTCCGTGATGATGTTGTTAAATCTCATCATTACCCCCCTCTATACCGGTTGGCCGCGTGAACGCGTCATGCAAATTATGTTTCCGGCGATTATGCCATTTAATTTATTAAAAACTTTTATGAATGCCAGTCTGGCCATGTTAATCTACAAACCGGTTTCTGCCGCGCTGATGAAAACCGGTTTGATTCCAAAACGCACCACATCACAACAATCCACCGGCAAATTTATCACATGGAATCTCAGTGTTATGATCGGCTCTGCCGTGGTGTTGGGCATAATAATTCTTATTATCTATTTGTTGTAAGCGCAAAAAGACGCACTGCGTCTTTTTTTGTGACGTTCTATACTGATTTAATGAGTGTTTTTATCACAACAATCAATGATTCTGTGATAAGGGACAATGACATGCTTGGCGCTGTTTTGCCAAGGGTTTGCTGCGGAATATAGGGGATATGAATGAAACCGGCAAGTGCCGAAAGATGGTTCTTTTCGATGTAATGCAGTGCCTGATACATCACATGATTGCACACAAAGGTCCCCGCACTGTTTGAAATGGCGGCGGGAATATCGTGTTTGTGAAGCGCGTCCACAATATCGTAAATGGGTAATGTTGAAAAATAAGCAGCCGGAGCGTTTTGCGCACTGGGTGTATTTTTGTGTATGACATCATCATTGTCTGCAATGGACGCTTCGCATATATTGATGGCGACACGTTCAATGCTGATGTTGCTGCGTCCTCCGGCTTGTCCGGCACAAACAACCGCATCCGGTTTATGTGTTTCAATGTTGCGGATGAGTATATCGGCACCACGCTGATAGGATGTCGGCAATTCCAGAGTGATGATTTGTGCATGGCCGATGGTTTCCGGCAATTGCTTGACGGCTTCGATGGACGGATTGATGGTTTCTTTGTTAAATGGTTCGAAACCGGTGATTAATATTTTGTTCATGCTCATGTTCCTTTCTGTGATTAATAATCATGCGATGCCATTGTTAAACATTTGTCATTAAACGGATTGCCATAAATTTACATTTTGCATTGCACTGAACCTGTTCACAATGTATAATTAAATAAGAAATACTTACGAAGCAAATTTGAAATACATTACATATTGCATTTTCATGGAGGTTATTATGCGGCACACGATAATGTGTATTGATGACGTACCCATCAATGTCATGATGCTTGAATCCATACTTGAGGACGATTATGATGTGATAACGGCAACCAGCGGTGCGCAGGCGCTCGATAGGATGTCCTCAGAACCATATCCGGATATGGTTTTGCTTGATTTATCCATGCCCGACATGGATGGATTTGAAGTCCTTGAAGTCATGAAAAAAAATAAAAAACTGACAGACATTCCTGTTATATTTGTCACCGGTGAAACCGATGTTTTCTCTGAAGAAAAGGGTCTGGATTTGGGTGCGGTTGATTATATAAAAAAACCCTATGTGCCCGGTGTTATTAAGCTAAAAATACGCAACCATATTGAATTAAAGACATACCGTGACCACTTGGAAGAGTTGGTTGACCAACGTACAAAAGAACTAATGGCAACGCATGAAGCCATCATTATGGGCATGTCCTTGCTTTCTGAAAGCCGTGATCAGGTCACCGGTGCACACATTCAGCGCATCAAATTATTAACAAATATTATTGCCGATAAAATGGCAGAACTTGAACCCGGCATTTTTACTTCCGGCATGATTCATTTAATTACAACATATTCCGCACTTCATGATGTCGGAAAAGTAGGGGTGCCTGATGCTGTTCTTAACAAAGGCGGATCACTTACAAAAGAAGAATTTGAACTGATGAAGCAGCACACGGCGATGGGCGCCGACTTGCTGCGAAAGGTTGTCTCCTTTTTGCCCGGCAATCAAAATCAGCTAAATGTTGCGATTGATATTGCTGAAAATCATCATGAAAAATGCGATGGATCCGGCTATCCGCTGGGGATTAAAGATGATGAAATTCCCATTGCCGCTAAGATTGTCGCACTTGCCGATGTTTATGATGCGCTGCGTTCGCCGCGTCCGTATAAAAATGGCTTCTCTCATGAAGAAGCCTGTAAGATTATTTTGGAAGGCGATGGACGAACCCATCCGTCTCATTTTGATCCGCGTGTATTGGTTGCATTTCGCAGCATTCATGAAATGATGCGTGACACCTTTGATGACAACCAAGACATCCATATGGGTTAATGAAAATTTTTGTCTTGGTTGACAAAGCGCGTGTATTGACCTAAAAAAGTCAGCTCAACGGTTCCGGTGGAACCGTTTCTTTGTTTTGCAATGATAACCTCGGCGTGATTTTTCTTTAATGTGTCTGGGTTGTAGTATTCATCGCGGTATAAAAATGTAACAAGGTCAGCATCTTGTTCGATCGCACCGGATTCACGCAAATCTGAAAGCATTGGGCGGTGATCTTTGCGCGCTTCAACGGCACGCGAAAGTTGTGCTGCAACCACAACCGGTACGGACAATTCTTTTGCAATGGCTTTGAGCGAACGTGATATTTCGGTGATTTCCAGTTGTCGGTTGTCCGGACGTGAAGATTCCGGCGCACCCATAAGCTGTAAGTAGTCAATGACAATGAGTCCGAGGTTTTTTTCTATTTTTAATTTTCGGCATTTTGATCGCATCTCTGTAATGGTGATGCCGGAGGTTTCGTCAATATAAATCGGTGCATTTGAAATGTCAGAGACACTTGCTGCGATTTTCTCCCAATCATCTTCTTTTAAATTTCCGATGCGCAAGCGTCCGGCATCAACACCCGCCTCGGCACTGATTAAACGGTTTATCAACGATTCCTTTGCAATTTCCAGTGAAAAAATGGCAGTGGTGATGTTGTTTTTGATGGCCGCATGTTGTGCAAGATTGAGTAAAAATGCGGTTTTTCCCATGGATGGCCTTGCACCTACAATAATTAAATCCGCAGGTTGAAGCCCCGCGGTCATTCTGTCAAAATCAATAAAGCCCGTTGGCACACCGGTGATGGCACCGGGGTTTTCAGCCAATTTGGTCAACTGTTCAATGGTGGTGAGAATAACATCCCCCGCATGCGCAAAATCCTTTGTGCTGGTTTTTTGTGCCATCTCAAACACCGATTTTTCTGCACGCTCTAAGATAACCGCAGCATCTTCTTTGCCTTCATAACCGGCATTTACCATGTTCATTGCATTATTAATAATCCCGCGCAAGGTTGCTTTGTCGGCAACAATTTTTGCATGATGTTTAATGTTTGCAGACGTGTAATAGGCATTGGTAATATCGACAATACGATCTTTCCCGCCAATTTGTTCAAGCATTCCTTTTTCGTACAGTTTGTCTGACAAAGTAACCGCATCCACCGGAATGCTTCGGTTGTATAGTTCTATCATGGTTTCAAATATTTGTGCATAATCAGGACGATAAAAATCCTCCGCACGCAAGATCTCATGCGCTGTATTAATGGCTTCGCGGTCAAAGAGCATGCTGGAGAGCACCGCAAGTTCCGCCTCGGTATCGTTTGGCGGAATGCGGGGTGTCATCACCGGGGAAGGGATATGGGATTGATCTTCGTAGTCAAACATTATTGTGCGGTTAGTTCAAAAATTAAGGACGCGCTTACTTGCGGATGCAATTTGACCACCGCAGTATGCGTGCCGATGGTTTTTACCGACTGCACATTAATTTTTTTCTTATCAATGGTGATGCCTGTTTGTGACAACAACGCCTCTGCAATTTCTTTATTAGAAATGGAACCAAACATTTTTCCGGAGTCTCCGACTTTTACTTTTAGTTGAAGCTTGGTGTCTTTTAATTTATCTGCCAATGTTTGCGCGGCTTCAATTTCTTGTTGTGATTTATGTTCGGCCTTTTTTTGTTTTGTTTCAAGTTCGGCAAGGTTTTGTTTGGTGGCTTCCATGGCAAGTTTTCGCGGTAATAAAAAATTCCGTGCATGCCCATCAGATGCTTCAATGACCTGCCCTTTTTTTCCGCTGCCTTTAACATCTTCAAGTAAAATAACTTTCATAAACAATAATCCTTTCATGTTTCATGTTGTATGTGCCCCATGACACAAGCATGTGTAAAAATTTTGCAAAGCAAAGTTTTCATGCCAACCAAATTTATGATGCACCAAAGGAGGCATAGAATAAATTATAGCACTTGTTTACGAAAAATGGTACAATCAACTATTATGACGAAAACATGTTTATTGATTCATGGATTTGGAAGTTCACCGCGTGATCTTTCATACCTAAAAAAATATTTAACCGAGCGTGGGTTTAACGCAAAAACCATCACGCTTTCCGGGCATGGCGGCGACAGGGATGATTTGGCGCATTCATGCCATAAATGCTGGGTGCGTTCTGCCAGAAAGGCACTTGAACACATGGCACCGGAAAAAGTACACATCATCGGGCATTCCATGGGGGGACTGATTTGTGCGCAGCTTTCGGGATACGCACATGTGGAAAAAATTGTTTTTCTTGCAACGCCGGTGTTTTTTTGGAATGTAAAAATTATGCTCAAAGAATTGGTGCTTGCACTGATTTATTGGGATTTTACACGCATTGAATATTACCGCAATGCCGTGCGGCATTACCGGGTTAAATCCGGTTATGATTTTTTACGCGTTCTTGTTGCAACCGGAAAGTGGTTTAAACGGATCAAGAAACCGGTCTTGATTCTTCAAGGCAAGTCCGATGAATCGGTCTGGCCCATCAGTGCGCGGTATATTAAAAATCATGTGGGTGTTGCGGCGAAGTTAAAGTATTATAAAGGCGGCAGTCACATGATGATGAATGATCAAGTGGGTATTCGTGAAAAAGTATGTAAAGATATTGCAGATTTTTTGGAAAGTGAAGGGATATAATATATGTCAAAACCAATTGTCGCCATTGTCGGCAGACCCAATGTCGGTAAATCGACCCTTTTTAATCGTATTGTTGGCGAGCGCATTGCCATTGTCGATGATCAACCCGGTGTCACACGGGATCGGCTTTATGCCGATGCAGAGTGGCTCAGTCACCATTTTACACTGATCGACACCGGCGGACTTGATCCGGACAGCGATGATTTTATCACTCAAAATATTTTTCGCCAAGCAGAAGCCGCAATGGCTTCAGCGGATGTGATCATGTTTTTAACCGACATTAAATCCGGTGTCATTGAAGCAGACCGGCAAGTATCGAACATCTTGCGCAAAGCGAAAAAACCGGTGGTGTTGGTGGTCAACAAAGTGGACACACCGCAAAAAGCAAACCATGAATTGTTTGAGTTTTATGAACTTGGGTTGGGGGATCCCATCCCCATTTCCGCGGGACAAGCACTCGGACTGGGTGATATGTTGGATGAAATTGTGTCGCATTTTAAAACTTCCGAAGATGAAGATGAAGACGATACGCGCATTAAAGTTGCTATTGTGGGCAAGCCCAATGTGGGAAAATCATCAATCATTAATAAGATTTTGGGCGAAGAGCGTTTGATTGTTTCTGATGTTGCCGGCACCACACGTGATGCGGTTGATACGTATTTAACACACAACAACCAAGAATATGTGTTTATTGATACCGCCGGTTTGCGTAAAAAAAGCCGTGTTAAAGAAAACATCGAAAAATATTCTATTGTGCGTACTGTGGCGGCCGTAGAACGCGCGGATGTGTGCGTGCTCATGATTGATGCGACCGAAGGCATTACCGAACAAGATACAAAAATAGCCGGCATTGCACATGAGGCCGGCAAAGCCGCCATCATTGTCGTGAACAAGTGGGATCTCATTGAAAAAGAAACAAAAACAATGAAAACATTCACTGAAAAAATTTCGGCTGAATTGGCATACATGCCTTATGCGCCAATGCTGTTTGTTTCTGCGCAAACCGGGCAACGCGTATCAAAATTGTTTGAACTGATTTTTACGGTATATCAAAATCACGCGCTGCGTGTACAAACCGGGGTCTTTAATGATGTGCTGCTTGAAGCAACGGCGATGCATGCACCGCCCACAGATAAAGGACGTACATTAAAGGTCTATTATGGCACACAAGTTTCGGTTAAACCCCCAACCTTTGTGCTCTTTGTAAATGATGCGAAACTGATGCATTTTTCTTATCAGCGGTATTTGGAAAACAGGATTCGTGAAGCGTTTGGTTTTAGCGGCACCCCCATTCATTTTATTATTCGGGAAAAAGATAAAAAAGACGTATCGTAAAACCAAAGAGCAATCCAATCTGTTTATTTAAAATGGAGACAACAAATTAAAAACAAGGAGTATTCGTGTGAAACATAGGCAAAACAATATTCCATACAATCCATATGTCTCACCGATGAAGGAGGCATGAAATAAATGATAGAACGACTCATTTCACTGGTCATTGGCTATTTTATCGGATGTATTCAAAGTGCATACATCCGCGGTAAACTCTCCGGTATTGACATCCGCGATCACGGCAGCAAAAATGCAGGCATGACCAATGTCACACGCGTGCTGGGCCGTAAGGCAGGCATCATTGTTTTTATTGCCGATGTACTCAAAGCGATGATTGCGTTTGTGATTGCATCACTTATTTTCAGCGGCGGCGGTACGTTCTTAGGCAGCGGTTGGCTGATTCCCGGGCTTTGGGCCGGTGCCGGTGTCATTCTGGGGCATGATTTTCCGTTTTTCTTAAAATTTCGCGGCGGCAAGGGTATTTCGAGTACATTGGGTCTGTTGATCATGCTGGATTGGCGCGTATTTCTAATCGCCGGAATATTGGCACTGATTATGATTTTTGTCTTTAAGTATATTTCTCTTGCATCCCTCATCATAACCGCATCCGCGCCGATTTTAATGCTGATCATGGGACACAGCATTGAAGTCATTATCATCACGGCCTTATTGGCAGTGCTTGCATGGTATTTACATCGTGCCAATATTACGCGGCTGCTTTCAGGCGCAGAAAATAAATTTTCACTCAAAAAAAAATAGATGGTTAACGCCATCTATTTTGCTATGGAAAAATTAATTTTTCCGTAGCTTTTATTTTTTATGCCAATTTTTTGTATCCCAGTGCAATGGCATAAGCCACAAGATCCCCAACCACGGTTAAAACACGGTGCATGACCATCGCGGCAAGAAGGATGTCGACATTCACGATGGCACCGAGAAATAAAAGCATGACGGCTTCACGAATGCCAAGCCCGCTGGGTGCACCGGGCGTTAAAAACCCGGCGAGCCATGCAAGCAAGAACAAACCCACGATACTCAGCCCCAGTGGCAAGGTCATCGGTTGCCCCAGCAGTGTAAGCGTGAGCGTAAAGGTTAAGCCCAATAAGAACATGAGTAAAATACCAAAGCCGATGCGCTTGATAATGATTTCAAAACCAAGCTTTTCCATCTTTGAGGTAAGTTTTGTTATATTATTTTTAATGTGATCTCTAAAATAAAAAACAATGGGGATTAAAATTAGTACAGCGATGGCAATCCCAATAAAAATCATCGGTAAAATGGCAACATCACTTAAAAAACGAACAGAAATATCAAATGCGAACACGGCAATGACGACAATCGCACCCACCACAATGGTCGCACCCTCAATAATCGTTGCCAATGTTACTTGTCCGTGTGTGATTTCTTCTTCTTCAAGTGCAAGCCGGTTGCGGCCCAAGACATACATAACGCCGCCGGGAATGTATTTATATAAATTGCTGGTGGTGTACACATCCATTGCCAATTTCATCGGCGCTTGAACACCGGAGACATTTTTAATGAGTGCACGGTAATTGAAGGAGGCGCCGATGATCCCCAGTCCTTCAAGCAAAGCCACGGCCAACACGCCGATAACAACAAGTGGGGATGTGAGCAATGAAAAGTCAATGCCATACGTCATAAAGCGCCGTGCGATGAAGATTAACGAAATAATCATCAAAACAAAACCGGCATATGAAATCAATTTTTTAGGTGATATGTTATTTTTTTTATAAGTGGTATCTTCATTAACAAATTCATGATCTTCTGAGTCGAGCGTCATATTTAATGGTTCCATGATTTTCTTAAAGCCCTCTTTCACGGTTGACATACAATGGAAAACTATCCCTTAGTTTACTCCTGTTACATAAATGAAACAAGAAAAATATATATTTTTATGATATTCTATAAAATAATGCACAGCGCATTGCGCTAATTATGCAGTTTTGTATGCATATGATGTTAAAAATAATAAGGGGTGACGCGTGAACATCGCAATCATCGCAAATGGAAATATAAACAACTATATCATACATACGGAAAAAATACGAAAAAGTGATTTTATTATTGCTTGTGATGGTGGCTTAAATCATTTATATACAATGAATGTGATGCCCAATTTGATTGTTGGTGATATGGATTCTGTGTCGCCGCATGTGATTGAAGCCTATAAAAGTATAAAAACCATTAAATATCCCGGTGAAAAAAACGAAACAGATTTAGAGCTGGCACTACAACAAGCTTTACTGTATTATCCATCATCAATCACGGTATACGCTGCCATTGGCGGACGTTTTGATCATGCGCTGGGCAACATTCACTGTATTGCCGCAGTATCTGACGTTGTTTTTACTGAGATATGGGATGAACATACCAGTATTTATTGTGTTACGCAAGCACATACGGTACATCAAGAGGATTACCAATTTGTTTCACTGATTCCTTTAACCTCACATGTTAAAAACATTACCACGGACGGATTAAAATATCCATTAAAAAATGAATGCCTCTACATTGAGCAAACACGCGGCATTAGCAATGAATTTGTCAGTGCCTCCGCAACAATCAATCTTGAACTGGGGACATTAATCATCATACGTTCTAAAATACGGTAGCTATTTATGAACAAAATATTAAATATTCTTCACAAACTTGCGAATGAACGTTATTTACGATAAGATACAAAAATGTTGGTAAAATGATACTTGTTGACATCAAGAAAGGATTATTATATGGATTATTCAAAAGAAGCAAACAAAAGACGCAGACGTAAAGATAGACCGCAAACCACAAGAATCCGAAATAAAGTCAGCCTCATGTTGTTACGGGTGGTGTTGGCGGTGGTGCTCATCGGCGGTTTTGCCGCGGTGGGCGCAGGATTTGGCTTGTGGATGGGCATCCTCGCCAATGCGCCGGAAATTAATTTGGATTTTATCACGAACGTCAATCAAAGTTCACAAATACTAGATGCAAGAACAGGGGAAGTGCGCGAAGTGTTACACGCCGGGCATAACCGTGAATTTGTAAGCATCGATCAAATCCCCAAACATGTTCAAAATGCGTTTGTCGCCATTGAAGATGAACGTTTTTGGACACACAATGGCATTGACATCCGCAGCATCGGCCGTGCAATCCATACCGTAATCTCCACCGGTGGTGAGCGTACAGAAGGTGCGAGCACCATCACACAGCAGCTGATTAAAAACATGTTGGGCCGCTTTGATTCCGATTTAATTACAAAGCTTCAAGAACAATATCTTGCGGTAAATTTTGAAAATTATTTAGAGCAACAACTGGGTTCGCGTGAAGCGGCAAAGGAATTTATCTTAGAGTCTTATCTGAATATTATTAACCTGGGCCGTTCAAATTATGGGGTGCAAGCCGCCGCACAGTTTTATTTTGGGGTGGATGTTGGTGAATTAACCATTGCACAAGCGGCGACCATCGCAGCGATTACGCAAAATCCATGGCGGTTTCCGCCCGATACAAGACCCGCCGACAACTGGGGCAGAGCACAACTGGTGCTTCAAAATATGTTGCGCAACGGTTTTATTACCGAAGAAGAATACAGTTATGCCAGACGGCAAAGACCGGGTTACAACCCGCGAACCGGCGCAGCATTATATGATGATGAGGGCAACAGGATTTATTTAGGCTATGTATATGATACCATTGTCCGCGTGGATGGCGAAATAAGAACCATTATTTCACCGTTTGACTGCTTTACCGATGCGCTCATTGCACAAGTACGCTTGGATCTTATGCGTGAATTTGGCATTGACCGTGAACAAGCAAACCGTATTATTTTTACACAGGGTACACAAATCTTTTCAACACAAAATTTAGAATATCAAGCAATTGTTGATCAATACTTTTTAGATCCTGCGGTATGGCCGCAAACCGGTCTGACGATTGATGTTGTCTATGAAATGACCGTTTTTAACGACATCACCAGATTGCGCAGACATTATCAGCGTTTTTACATCGCAAGAGACATGGACGATGCGGAAGCGTGGATTCAATCAATACAGTCAGAACTGTTGACGGCGAATGATTCCATTGAAAATGAATCGCGCATGTTCACTCCACAGCCGCAAGCCGCGTTTATTTTGACCGACCACCATACCGGGCATGTGCTTGCCATGCGCGGAGTGCGCGGTGAAAAAGGTGCCAACGCAACCTTTAACCGTGTGACACAATCCACGCGCTCACCCGGTTCGCAAATGAAGCCGCTGGTGCCCTTCGCACCGGGCATCGAAATCGGACTGTTCCAGCCGGCCACCATTATTGAGGACATGCCGTTTACGTTGATTGGTACTGCCGGCGCCGCAAACTGGTCTCCGCAAAACTGGTGGAATACCGGTTATGAAGGCCCGATGACCGTGCGCCGCGCAATTTACCGCTCTGCGAATGTTGTTTCTGCGCGTGCGGGTGCCGATCCGCGTATTCCGCATGTGGGTGTGCCGATGATGCGTGCCTTTTTAGAAAATTTGGGCATCACAACACTCGGACCCCATGACGGCGCGGCAATGGTGCTGGGCGGACTGACGCATGGACTCAGACTGATTGAACTGAATCAAGCCTATGCGGCCATCGCCAATGGCGGTCAAATGAATCCGAATGTTTTATACACCATGGTACTGGATCATCAAGGGAATGTGCTTTTAGAAAATGCACACAATCCGCGCACTGTGATGTCGCCGTCCACAGCGTATTTGCTGATTGACATGATGAAAGACACCATGACTGCAGCCGGCGCAACCGGACACAATGCAAACTGGACCGTTGGAAGTGGTTTAAGGGGACGCATCCCGATTTCCGGAAAAACCGGAACCTCACAGCGCAACACAGACTTGGGCTTTACCGCGTCAACGCCGTTTTATACCGCATCCATTTGGATGGGGAACGACTCTGCGGTGGGCATGCCGGGCATCAACAACCAAATCCATACACCGGTATGGCGCATGATTATGGAAGACATTCACCGTGATTTTCCGTCAAGGGATTTTGATAGGCCGGCAACCATTGTTCATGGGCGCGTGTGCGCGCTTACCGGCAAATTGGCCGGTGAGTTTTGTTCTGCAACACGCGTAGACCTCTTTGCCACAGGCCATGGACCTACGGACATTTGTACCGGACACAGAACAGTTTATTATTGCACGGTTTCGGGACTCATGAGCCGCGGATATTGTCCGTCAACCACACTGGTTTCATCAGGACTCAGTGGCTATTGTGACATTCATTTCCCACAACCCAATATTCCAACATTTGACCATAATCAAGGCGAAGGCACAAACCAAGATGTCGGTCAAGGGCAAGAAACCCCTGCGGAAACACCGCCTGTGACGGTATCACCATTTGATCCTCCGCCACCACCACAAACGCCGGCACCGGGCACTATTTATACCGCCACGCCGCCACCACCGGGGCAAGGCTATGAACCACCACCTGCGAATACACCGCCGCCGCAAAACTAATATGAATGAAATAAATATAAAACAGCCGCAAAATTTTAACCATGTTTCCATCATGCCGGATGAAGTGCTTGATGGGTTGCGCATAAACCCTGAGGGTGTTTATGTTGATGGAACATTAGGTGGGGGAGGCCATGCCTCCCTCATTCTTCATATGCTTAAAAAAGGCGGAAAACTCATCGGCATTGATCAAGATCAAGATGCATTAAATGCCGCGCAAATGCGTTTGTCATCCGTATCAACAGATGCCGAGTTTGTGACGATCAAAGGCAATTTTCATGACATAAAGACGCTGCTTGCTTCCGCCGGGGTTGACAAAATTGACGGTTGTTTGTTGGACTTAGGGGTATCATCTTATCAGCTTGATACACCGGAGCGTGGATTTTCTTATCGGTTTGACGGCCCACTGGACATGCGCATGGATTCAAGTAAAGCCATCAGTGCATACCATCTGGTTAATGAAACGGATGAAAAAACGCTCGCAAACATTATTTATCAGTTCGGTGATGAAAAAAAGTCGCGTAAAATTGCCACGGCGATTGTCAATGCGCGAA
>Ga0209755_10004838_pt1 | contig 15655 bp, 28 predicted proteins | sample TergutCo191P1_FD_187301 | JGI IMG/M metagenome (GOLD analysis project Ga0209755, IMG submission 187301) | Cornitermes sp. P1 segment gut microbial communities from Petit-Saut dam, French Guiana - Co191P1 (SPAdes) (version 2) | ecosystem: Host-associated > Arthropoda: Insects > Digestive system... | reverse complement strand
CTGGACAGTCGATAAGCGCGCGGTATCACTATTAATACCAGGCACCTTGAGTATCGATCAGACAAGCGCCATTACGCGCATATCGACTGTCCAGGACACGCCGACTATATCAAGAACATGATCACAGGCGCAGCCCAGATGGACGGAGCTGTTCTCGTTGTATCAGCACCCGACTCTGTTATGCCTCAGACCCGCGAGCATATTATTCTCGCCCGTCAGGTAGGCGTTCCTCATATGATCGTATTCCTCAATAAGATCGATCTTCTTGACGATCCCGATCTTGTCGAGCTTGTCGAAGAAGAAGTAAAAGATGTTCTTACCGCTAACGGATTCCCCGGCGACAAAACCCCCATCATCAAAGGTTCAGCTTTTAAAGCAATGTCAGAACCGGATAATGCCGAGGCGACAAAATGTATCGACGAGCTTCTCAAGGCGATGGACTCGTACTTCCCCGATCCGGAACGTGATTCTGAAAAACCCTTCATTATGCCAATCGAAGACGTGTTCACCATTCAGGGACGCGGGACTGTCGTTACCGGAAAAGTGGAGCGCGGTATCCTCAAGCTTAACGAAGAAGTCGAAATTGTCGGTATCAGACCTACGAAAAAAACCGTTATTACCGGTATCGAAATGTTCAATAAATTGCTTGACGACGCTCAGGCCGGCGACAATGTTGGTACGCTTCTCCGCGGTATTGACAAGAAGGAAGTTGAACGCGGTCAGGTTCTCGCCAAACCAGGTTCAATCAAACCTTTCAGCAAATTCAAAGGTCAGATTTACTGTCTGTCAAAAGAAGAAGGCGGAAGGCACAAACCGTTTATGGATGGTTATAGGCCTCAGTTCTATTTCCGTACCACGGACATTACCGGAACCGTCAAGCTTCCGGAAGGCACAGTGATGGTTATGCCAGGCGATAATACCGAAATCATCGGTGAATTGATACACCCGATCGCCATGGAAAAAGGTTTGCGTTTTGCTATCCGTGAAGGCGGTAAAACCGTAGCTTCAGGACAGGTAACAGAAATTATAGAATAAGGATGAGTATCTGGCCACTTCTTTGGAGTGGTCAGATTTGTTTGGAGGAATGATGGCTAAGGAAGGAATTCGCGTAAGGCTGCGCGGTTTTGATGTTGAACTAATTGATCAGAGCGCGAAATCAATCGCGACGGCGGTAAGAAAAGCCGGCGCGAAAGTAACAGGTCCGATCCCCCTGCCGACACGAATTAATAAGGTGACGGTTTTACGATCACCGCATGTGAATAAGAAGAGCCGTGAACAATTTGAAATGCGGACTCATAAAAGGCTGATAGATATTATCAACCCTTCCGCGGAAGTAATGGATTCCTTGATGAAACTTGAGCTTCCAGCCGGTGTTGATGTAGAGATAAAGCAGTAGCGGTTTTGTAAACCGCCATAAGCGGAAACTTTTGTTTCCGTATAAAAACCGTAGACGGTTCCGGGGTTTCCCCTGAATAGCGTGCGGAAACGGAGTGCAACGATGTTAGGGCTGTATGCCAGAAAAATTGGGATGACGCAGATTTTTGACGACGCAGGCAATCAATTTCCAGTAACAGTGATGAGGATCGAACCAAATGTCGTCCTCGCTACAAAGACTGAGGAGGCGGATGGTTACGCGGCCGTTGTTGTCGGTATCGACGACGCAAAGAAAAACCGCGTGACAAAGCCCAAAGCGGGTCAGTTTCCCGAGAATATTCCGCCCAAGAAAAAGATCCGCGAATTGCGCGATTTTGAAAAAGAAGTTACCGTGGGTCAGACCCTTGGTATTGAAGTGCTGGAAAGCGTCAGGTATGTTGACGTTAGCGGTATCAGCAAGGGTAAGGGCTTTCAGGGCGTTGTTAAACGCTACGGTTTTGGAGGCGGACGCAAAACGCACGGTTCCAAATTTCACCGCGAGCCCGGTTCCACAGGTATGAATACCTACCCCGCGAGAACTTTCAAGAACAGAAAATTACCGGGACGCATGGGACGGGAAAAAGTGACGGTTTTAAGCCTTAGGGTAATTAAAGTTGATTCTGAAAAACAGCTCATCATGGTAAAGGGCGCGGTACCCGGCATTAATAAGGGTCTTGTCTTTGTCCGCTCCGCGGTCAAGAAGGGCAGTTAGGAAGTGAGGATATGATGAACTATAAAGTGTATTCAAAAGAAGGCAAAGAACTGCGGACGATCACCCTTGATGATAATGTTTTTGGTCTTCCTGTTAACGAAGATCTGATATGGTACGCGATTAATAACGAGCTTGCAAACAGAAGAGTGGGCAGCGCCAGCACAAAAGGCCGCGCCGAGGTTCACGGATCAAACGCGAAGCCGTATAAGCAAAAAGGCACAGGCCGCGCCCGCAGAGGCGATTGTAAGTCGCCGATTCTTGTCGGCGGAGGTACTATCTTCGGCCCTAAACCAAGAGATTTTTCCTATTCAATTCCGAAAAAAGCGAAACGTCTGGCGCTTAAAACAATCCTCAGCCTGAAAGCTCAAAGCGATACGTTAAAAATAATCGAAGACTTTTCCGTCGAATCGGGAAAGACAAAAGATATGGCGAAACTGCTTGATAATTTTGCTCCCGGTACCCGGACAGTATTGATTTTAAAAGATGATGATCCGATGCTCAAACGCGCCGCCTCGAATATTCCGTGGCTTAAGTATCTTTCCTACAACAGATTACAGGCGCATGAACTTTTCTACGCGCGTCAGGTGCTGATGCTGGAAACCGCGGCAAAGAACCTCAGCGAATTTTATAGCGCTGATACTGCGCAGGAGGCGGCGGAATGAAATATAACGAAGATGTTTTAATAGAACCTGTGCTTTCTGAAAAGGCGAATCAATTACGCGAAGAAGGAAAGTATGTCTTTAAAGTGGGTTTATCGGCGACAAAGACTCAGATCAAGGAAGCGGTTGGCAAATTATTCAATGTGCATCCCATTTCTTGTACAACAATGGTGGTAGGCGGCAAGCCCAAACGGCTGCGCTACCGGAAAGGTGTTACTTCTACCTGGAAAAAGGCGATTGTCAAAATTCCTAAGGAAGAGAAGATCACAATCTTCGAAGGCGTGTAAGGAAAACTATGGCTATCAAGACATATAAACCAATAACACCGGGAATGAGGCAGTATACAAGCCTTGATTATTCAGAGCTTAAGGATAATAAACCGGAAAAATCATTAACAACAGGTAAAAAGAAAGGCTCAGGCCGCGATTCTTTCGGCCGTATCAGCGTTCGTCATAAGGGCGGCGGTCATAAACGCAAATACCGCGAGATTGATTTTAAGCGCGATAAAACAGGCATTCCAGGAAAAGTTGCCGCTCTTGAATACGATCCTAACCGCAGCGCGAACATCGCCCTCATTTTTTACAAAGACGGCGAAAAACGCTACATCATCGCGCCTAAAACTTTAAAAGTAGGAGCCTCGGTTGTCTCAGGGCCTGACGCTCCGATTGAGCCGGGTAACGCGTTACCGCTTGAAAATATCCCCCTCGGCTTTAATGTTTACAATATAGAATTGACTCTCGGCAAGGGCGGGCAAATCGCGCGTTCCGCCGGGACAGGCGCTCTTATCGCCGCGAAAGAAGGCGATTATGTTACGCTTAAATTGCCCTCGGGCGAAATGAGAATGGTGTTTAAAAAGTGTTACGCGACAATCGGAAGCGTAGGCAATGAAGACCATATGAATACCGTAGACGGAAAAGCGGGACGCAAACGCTGGAAAGGAGTGCGCCCGACTGTCCGCGGCATGTCAATGAATCCGGTAGATCATCCTCACGGAGGCGGCGAAGGAAGAAGCAAGGGTATTCACCCTGTTACTCCCTGGGGTCAGCCTACAAAGGGATATAAAACCCGCAAAAAGCATAAACCTTCTTCGAAGTTTATTGTCAGCCGGGGTAAAAAGAAATAGGGAGATTAGGAAGGAAGTATGTCAAGATCCGTTAAGAAGGGTCCTTTTATCGAAAAGAGCCTTTATAAAAGAGTGCTGGAGTTGAGCAAGTCCGGGGAAAGGAAAATGATTAAAACCTATTCCCGCTGTTCCACTATCATTCCCGAAATGGTAGGGGGAACCATCTCCGTATACAACGGTAAAACATGGATTCCCGTGTATATTACGGAAAACCTTGTCGGTCATAAGCTTGGTGAGTTCGCTCCCACCCGTATTTTCCGCGGCCATGCAGGCTCGGATAAGAAAGCCGGCGGAAAATAAAGGAACAGGAAGATAATGAAAGATACGAATTCAGGTTACAGGGCAGTTACAAAATACCTTATCGGTTCACCCTATAAAATAAGACCGGTCGCGGATCTTGTGCGCCGCTTACCGTACCCGGAAGCGGTTTCCGTTCTGGAAAATATGCCTAATAAGGGAGCGCGCCTTATCCGTAAGACGGTAAAATCCGCGGCTTCGAACGCTCTGGCGGATAATAAAAAACTTGACGAGGATATGCTTTATGTGCGTGATATATATATTGATGAAGGGCCGCGTCTTAAAAGAATTTGGTTCCGCGGCAGAGGCCGCGCTGATATGCAGGTAAAACGAATGTGTCACATAACGGTTGTGGTTGATGAGGCCGCGGCTGCAAGCTCTGTTTCTCAGGCAAGCGCGGCGCAGGATAATATTAAATCTTCCAAAAAGGCGGCTAAATAATGGGACAGAAAGTAAACCCTACAGGTCTTAGAATAGGAATTAATAAGTCGTGGAGTTCCCGCTGGTATGTTGACCCGAAAGAGTATGTCGACGCCCTGCATGAAGATTTACGTTTGCGAAAGCTCATTATGGATATGCCCGAAACAAAGGGAGCTGATATCGCCGAACTTGAAATTATCCGTCATCCTCAGAGAATAACAATTACAATTCATACTGCGCGTCCCGGCGTAATCATCGGCGTTAAGGGCGCCAATATCGAAAAGATCGGCAACGATTTGCAGAAGAAAGTCAGTAAAAAAGTTCAGATTAAAATAAAGGAAATCAGAAATCCCGATAACAACGCGCAGATTATCGCGCAGAATATCGCGCGCCAGCTTTTAGCCCGCTCTTCTTTCAGGCGGACAATGAAGCAGGCGATTACGAACGCGATTAAAAAAGGCAGCGCGCAGGGAGTGAAGGTCAGGCTTTCGGGGCGGCTCGGAGGAGCTGAAATGTCCCGTACCGAGGAAGCGAAGGAAGGACGCATTCCTCTTCATACTTTGCGTGCGGATATTGATTACGGTTTTGCCGAAGCGCATACCCCCTTTGGCTCGATTGGCGTAAAGGTTTGGGTTTATAACGGCATGAAGTACGGAAAAGAACAAAAAGAAGACGCAGGCGCTCTTGTCCGCAAACGGCGGGAACGTGCTCCTGTAAGAGGTTAGTATGACACTACGTATCATATTCGATTTTGTGTGCGGCTGTAATGCCGCGCGGGTCAGAGGTTAACCAGGAGTAGATTATGCTAAGTCCGAAACGTGTAAAGCGCCGCAAGGTGCAAAGAGGAAATATGCCGGGGAACGCCACCAGGTGCAACAATGTTGCGTTTGGTGATTTCGCTCTGGTTGCCTTGGACAGGATGTGGATTACAAACAGGCAGATTGAAGCTGCCCGTATCGCTATTAACCGCCATGTAAAGCGCGGCGGCAAGATGTGGATTCGTATTTTCCCGGATAAACCGTTTTCCAAGAAACCGGCGGAAACCCGCATGGGTAAGGGAAAGGGCGCTCCGGAATACTGGGTAGCGGTAGTAAAACCCGGAACAATTATGTTTGAGCTGGGCGGCGGTATTACCCGCGCTCTCGCGGAAGAAGCAATGGCATTGGCAGGATCAAAATTGCCGATTAAAACTAAATTTGTCGCTCGTTCTGAAATGGAACTTGGGGCATAGGGAGATTTAAGTTACATGAAAAATTCATTCAAGAACTTATCATATCCCGAACTCAAGGCCAAACGGGATGAGCTTAAAAAGAAGTACATGGAATTCCGTTTTAAACTTGTTATCGGTCATGTAGATAATCCTTTGCAGAAACGTACGATGCGCAGACAAATCGCGAGACTCAATACTTTAATCCACGCGCACGAGTTTAAGAATAAGGCAGAGGGGGTTAAATAATGTCAGAGCAAACATCGCAGCCAGTCGGCGCGGCGCAGAAAAAGAGCGGTAAAAAGGAATTTATCGGCACTGTAAAGAGCGACAAGATGGAAAAGACAATTGTAGTTACTATCGAGACTTTGACTCTTCATCCTCTTTACAAAAAATATATTAAACGGTCAAAGAAAGTAAAAGCTCATGATGAAAAGAACGAAGCTAAAATCGGCGATCGTGTCCGCGTAATCGAATGCAGGCCAATCAGCAAGGAAAAATGCTGGAAGCTTGTTGAAATTATAGAGCGAGCCAAATAAGGAAGGGTGATAAGATGATTCAAGTGGAAAGCTTCCTGAATGTGGCGGATAATTCAGGCGCCAAAATGGTTCAGTGTATCAAGGTACTGGGCGGAAGCAAACGCAGGTACGCGGCAATTGGCGATATTGTTGTAGTGGCGGTAAAAGAAGCTCTGCCTACATCAACTATAAAGAAAGGGACTGTGGAAAAAGCGGTAATTGTGCGGACGCATAAGGAATACAGAAGGCCCGACGGAACCTATATCAGGTTTGACGATAATGCCTGCGTCATTATTGACGCCGCGTTAAACCCAAAAGGAAAACGTATTTTCGGACCCGTAGCGCGTGAATTGAGGGAAAGAAGCGAATTTATGAAAATCGTTTCTCTCGCTCCGGAAGTATTATAGGAGCAGCCATGAAACAAGTTTCATGTTCGATTAAGAATAACGGCCCTGCGGCCGCTCAAAATTGAGGTTAAGTATGACAGAAGCATTGCATAAATTTAAACTTAAAAAAGAAGATACTGTCGAAGTTATCGCCGGGAAGGACAAGGGAAAACGCGGGAGGGTTTTAAAAATTCTGCGCGATAAGGACAGGGTTGTAGTGGAAGGCGTGAACCTCGTCAAAAAAGCGAAGAAGAAAAGAAAACAAAACGACCGCGGCGGTATTATCGAAATTGAAGCCGCTCTTCATTCTTCCAACCTGATGGTGGTGTGCAAAAAATGCGGGCCTGTAAGAGTCGGCTATAAAATTGACGGCGATAAAAAGGCGCGTATTTGTAAAAAGTGCGGGGAGGTCTTATAATGGCAGAAAAAAATATTGAGCCCCGGTTAAAAAAGATTTATAAAGAGACTATCGCTCCTGAAATGTTCAAGGAGTTTAGCTATAAATCAAATATGCAGATACCAAAGCTGGAAAAAATTATCGTAAGTATGGGCGTCGGGGAGGCTCTTCAGAATAAAAAGCTGCTTGACGCCGCGGTTGATACATTGACGCAGATTACGGGGCAGAAAGCCGTAAAGACAAAGGCCCGTAAGAGCATCGCGAATTTCAAGATCAGGGCAGGGCAGGAAATCGGAGCGAAGGTTACGCTGCGCGGCGCCATGATGTATGAGTTTTTTGACAGGCTGGTAAATGTCGCTCTTCCGCGCGTTAAGGATTTCCATGGTATAAATCAGAATGCTTTTGACGGTCATGGAAATTATTCGCTTGGAATTCAAGAGCAAATTATTTTCCCGGAGATCGACTTTGATAAGATTGAAAAAGTCGCCGGGTTGAATGTCGTTATTGTAACATCCGCGAAAACAGACGCGGAGGCGAAAGCATTCCTGAGTAAATTCGGAATGCCTTTCAAAAAATAGTTTATTAATTAAGGAGAAGAAATGGCACGAAAGGCAATGATAATAAAAGCGCTGCGGACTCCAAAGTATAAAACACGGAAGGTAAACCGCTGCAGGATTTGCGGAAGGCCAAGAGGTTTCTTGAGGAAATATGAAATGTGCCGTCTTTGCTTTCGACAACTCGCAAGTGAAGGATTAATTCCCGGCGTAACAAAATCTAGCTGGTAGGAGATAAGGATGAGCGTATCAGATCCAGTTGCGGACATGCTGACAAAGATTCGAAATGCCGGCATGGCAAAACATGAAAAAGTAGATATTCCCACCTCCAGGCTTAAACTTGAAATCGTCAAGATTTTAAAGACCGAGGGGTATATTAAGAATTTCAAAAAGGCAAACCAGGAAGGATCAAATGTGATCAGGGTTTTCCTTAAGTATGATGACAATACCATTCCGATTATTCACGGTATTGAAAAGGTGTCCAAGCCCGGACGCCGCGTTTACATGGGATATAAAAATATGCCGAGGGTATTAAACGGCTACGGAACCCTGATCGTTTCTACATCGCAGGGTGTTACAACAGGCAAGAAAGCCGCTGAAAAAAAAGTCGGCGGTGAAGTTATCTGCACCGTTTGGTAAGCCGGACTAAATAGAGGTTAATATGTCGAGAATCGGAAAAATACCGGTATTGGTTCCCAGCGGGGTAAAAGTTACTTTTCAGAATGACGAAATGTTTGTTGAGGGACCGAAGGGAAAACTTAAACAAAAGTACCACCCAGTAATCACATTCGAGGATAAAGGCGCGTCAATTGTTGTTAGCCGGCAGAATGAGGAAAAGCAGTCAAAGGCATATCACGGTCTTTACCGCAACCTTCTTAATAATATGGTGATTGGCGTTTCCGCCGGTTTTAACAGATCGCTTATTATTACAGGCGTCGGTTACAAAGCCGAAATACAGGGTAAGCTTTTGGCAATGAGCCTTGGTTACTCCAATGATATATATGTGGCAATTCCTGACGGTCTCTCCGTGACGCTGGATCAGGGCGGAAAGATTACCATTTCAGGAATTGACAAACATCAGGTAGGGGAGTTTGCGGCTCAAATTCGTAAATTAAGAGGACCTGAGCCGTACAAAGGCAAAGGTATCCGTTATGATAATGAAATTATCAGGCGTAAAGTCGGTAAATCCGGCGTTAAATAGTACGCGGTTAAGGGTAGGTATATGTTACAGAAAATGCTGGAAAAAAACAGAAAGCGGCTAAGAAGAAAGATACATATTCGTAAAAGGGTAGAGGGCACAGCCGAACGCCCGCGGATGACTGTTACAAAGAGCAACCGCCGTCTTTCAGTTCAGATCATTGACGACACAAAGGGACATACTCTTGTTTCCGCCTCAACTCTGGAAGCGGATTTAAGGAACATTAAAGCGACCGTGAAAGGCGCAGGTGAGCTAGGTGAAATAGTCGGCAAGCGTCTGTTGGAAAATAACATAAAAACTGTTGTTTTTGATCGCAACGGATATTTGTATCATGGGATAATTAAGGCTTTAGCCGACGGAACCCGGAAAACGGGAATAGTGTTCTAGGGGGAATAATGGCGAAAACAAAAGAAACAATTGAAACAATCGAAGATAAAGAAGTTGAAATGGATACCGACGCTGTCGAAGTTTCTGCGGAAGAGCCCCGTCATGAAGGCAGAGGGAAGGGAGACGGTCACAGGGGAAGATCCAGGAGAAATTTCGGCGATCGTGAACCGATTGAAAAAGAAAAGGAATTTATCGAAAAGCTCGTAAAGCTTAACAGAACCGCCAAAGTTGTAAAAGGCGGACGCCGTTTTTCTTTCTCCGCGCTTACGGTTATCGGCGACAGGAAGGGAAGAGTCGGCTATGGTTTCGGGAAAGCAAATGACGTTTCGGAAGCTATCCGCAAAAGTATAGACAAGGCAAAACGCAACATGATTAAACTGCCGGTTAAGAACGGGACAATTCCCCATGAAGTGACAGGCTTTTTTAAATCGTCGCAGGTTCTGTTAAAACCTGCCTGTTCGGGTACCGGTATTATAGCCGGAGGGCCTGTGCGGGCAATCATGGAAGCCGGCGGCGTCACCGATGTTCTTTCTAAGTCCATCGGATCGTCAAGTCAATATAATGTGGTCAAGGCGACATTTGATTGTATAACAAGAATGATGGACGCAAAGACAATTTCCAGAAACCGGGGTAAATCCCTGAACGAGATGTGGGGTTAGGTTGATATGGCAAAGATAAAAATCAGTCTTGTACGCAGTACTATCGGCGCTCTTCCCAAACATCGCGCTACTGTCCGTTCTCTGGGGCTTCGTAAAATAGGTTCCAGTACGATTCAGGAAGATACTCCCGCGATTCTTGGAATGGTAAGACACGTATCTCATTTGGTCGCGGTAGAATCGCCGGCGGCAAATGAAACTGAAAAGAAGGTAAACTAATGGCGCACGATTTTAACTTGCACGCGCCCGAAGGCGCGAATAAGAAAAAGAAGATACTTGGCCGCGGACAGGGTTCCGGCAGGGGTACTACCTCCGGTAAGGGAAACAAGGGGCAGAAAGCCCGTTCAGGCGGTAAAACCTACGTCGGGTTTGAAGGCGGACAGATGCCTCTGTACAGAAGGCTGGCCCAGAGGGGTTTTTCAAATTATCCTTTTAAACAGGAATGGCAAATTGTCAATCTGGGCGAAATTGAAAAACGGTATGAGTCGGGCGAGGTTGTAGACCTTGCGTCACTTATAAAAAAAGGGCTTGTAAAAGGCGCGTCCGGTAAGTGCGCGCCTGTAAAGATTTTAGCAAACGGCGATTTTACCAGGAAATTAAGTTTTAAGGTTGACGCTATTTCCGCTTCCGCGAAAGAAAAGGCGGAGAAAGCGGGCGGTGATGTTACGGTGATACCGGCTCCTGAGAAAGCAAGACCTAAAAACAAAATGGGTCAGGGTAAAAAAGCTGTAAGGAAAGCCGCGAAAGCGGTAAAAAAATAGGCGGGAATAAATGGCGAATCCCATAGTTGGAATGTTTAGAATTAAAGAACTGCGCGAGCGGATCATCTTCACTGTCGGAATGCTTGTTGTGTTCCGAATAGGCGCTGTGTTCCCAATTCCGGGAATCAATGTAACAGAACTGTCACGTTATTTTCAGGATCAGGTTAATTCAGGCAATCCGATAGTTGATTATCTTGACTTCTTCGCGGGCGGCGCGTTCTCAAACTTTTCGGTATTCATGCTTGGTATCATGCCGTACATCTCCATGTCGATTATCATGCAGCTCCTGCTCATTGTTTTCCCCGCGCTTAAGAAAATTTCCCAGGAAGACGGCGGCAAAAAGCGGATTCAAAAATGGCAGAGATACGGAACTGTATTTGTCTGCCTTATTCAATCTTACGCGGTTACGCAATACGCTCAGGCAATTTCCCGCAGCGTCGAGAACCTCCTCACCATCAATCTTCTGCCGTTTACTTTGATTGCCATGCTGACAGTCACTACGGGGACTATGTTCCTTATGTGGATGGGCGAGCAGATCACCAAGAGGGGTGTCGGGAACGGAATATCATTATTGATCTTTGCCGGTATTGTCGCGCGTCTGCCTCAGGCTGTCTGGGAATTAATTGATATGATGAGGAAGGGAAACCTTAACCCCGTCTTTGTTATCATTGTGCTTGTGATGTTCGTCGCGGTAATCGCTCTTGTAGTTTTTGAACAGCAGGGGCAGCGGAAAATCCCCGTTAATTACGCGAAGAGGGTTGTCGGCAGGAAAATGTTCGGAGCGCAAAATACTTACATACCGTTTAAAATTAATCCTTCGGGCGTTATCCCCGTTATCTTCGCTTCGTCAATTCTTACCTTCCCTCTTCAAATCGCGCAGACTGTCGGCGGTAACGTCGCCTGGCTCGCTGCTGTCGCCAACGCGTTAAGCCCGAGAGGTTTTCTTTACAATTTAATATATGTATTGTTAATTATTTTCTTCGCGTATTTCTATACACAGGTAACGCTAAACCCGATAGAAATCGCAAAGCAGATTCGTGAAAACGGCGGTTCCATTCCCGGGATAAGAAGTGAGAAGATCGAGGAATATCTTACCAGAATCCTGAACCGAATTGTGCTTCCCGGAGCTATATACCTTGCTTTTATCGCGGTAATTCCGACAATTATTCAGTGGCTTTTTAATTTTCCAACGTCAATTTCCTATTTAATGGGCGGTACGTCTTTGCTCATTCTGGTTGGCGTTGATTTGGATACAATGAGTCAGATTGAAGGCTTGTTGAAAATGCATCATCATGAAGGCCTTGTAAAACGCGGGCGGATCCGCAGCCGGAACTTGTAAAAAAAAGGGAATTAGGAGAATATGAATGAAACTGCGTTTCATTTTCGATTTAATGCGCGGGCAGTCGGCCGCGCGAGATAGAGGTTAAATATGAAAGTAAGGACCAGCGTGAAACCTATTTGTGATAAGTGCAAGGTTATCAAGCGGAATGGTATTATTCGCATTATATGCAGTAATCCCAAGCATAAGCAGAAACAAGGTTAAAGGAGTTTTATAAAACATGGCACGTCTTGTGGGGGTAGACCTCCCGAATAAACATGTGAATATCGCATTGACCTACATTTTCGGAATTGGCCGTTCATCTGCGGATGAAATTGTCGCAAAGGCAAAACTCGATCCGATGCGGAAGATCAATGATTTATCTCAGGAAGAACTCAATGAATTAAGAAATATCATTGAAAGCGATTATAAGGTTGAAGGCCGCCTTCGTACCGAAGTTGCGCTGAATATCAAGCGGCTTATGGATATCGGATGTTATCGGGGCTTGCGTCATCGTAAGGGATTGCCTCTGCGCGGTCAGCGTACAAGAACAAATGCCCGTACTCGTAAGGGTAAGAAAAAGACCGTTGCCGGTAAGAAGAAATAGGTGGAGGAATAATAAGTGGCAGCAGCTGCAAAGACAAAGAAAAAGAAAGAGAAGAAATCAGTATATGAAGGTAATGTCTATATTCAGGCAACCTTCAATAATACGATTGTTACAATTACCGATCTGATGGGAAATACCGTTTCCTGGGCAAGTTCAGGTATGCTGCAATTCAGAGGAGCGAAAAAGTCTACGCCTTTTGCGGCGCAAACTGTAACTGAAACCGCGGCTCAAAAAGCGCTTCAGGCCGGTTTGCGTGAAGTGCATGTGTTTGTAAAGGGCCCCGGTATTGGCAGGGAATCCGCTATCCGGCAGCTTGGCGTTATGGGCATCAAGGTAAAATCAATCAGTGATGTTACGCCCATTCCTCATAACGGCTGCAGACCCAGAAAAACACGAAGGATCTAGTTAATAGTTTACGCGGTTAAAACGTCGTAAACTTACACGAAAAGAAGAAGGGAGAAAGAAGTATGGCAAGATATACCGGCCCTGTTTGCAGGATGTGCCGTGTAGAGCAAAAAAAATTGATGCTGAAAGGGAACCGCTGCAGGAGCGACAAGTGCCCCATGAATAAGAAAAGGCCTGCGCCTGGAAAGGATCCAAAGTCCCGTTCCGGTAAGCGTTCAGATTACGGCGTTCAGCTTCGGGAAAAACAAAAACTTAAAAGAATCTACGGAATGCTTGAAAAGCAGTTCCGTCTTTTCTTTGACCGCGCGCAGCGAATGCCCGGTATTACAGGCGAGAATCTTTTTGTCCTGCTGGAGCGGAGGCTTGATAATGTTGTTTACCGTCTGCGTTTTGCTTCGTCAAGGAGTCAGGCGCGTCAGCTTGTTTTGCACGGCCATGTCTGTGTGAACGGTAAAAAAATTACAATTCCTTCCTATTTGGTTAATCCGGAAAATGAAGTCAGCATCGCGGAAGGAAGCCGCAAGATGTCAATTATCAGGGACGCGTTAAAAGAATTCGGCAAATCGGGCGTTATGCCGTGGCTCAGCCTTGATCCTGATAATATGATAGGGAAGTTCCTTGCATCCCCGCGCCGTATTGATATTACAGACCTTGCGGATATTAAGGAACAAATGATTATTGAGTTGTATTCGAAATAGGAGTAATCATGAAACTGTGTTTCATGTTCGATTATAATGCGCTGCCTGCATCCAAAGGATGCGGCGGCAGCGCTAAATAGGAGTTATAATGGCAAGAAAAAACCTTATGCAAGGATTAAAACGCCCTAAGAGTTTTACATTTGAGCATGGTGAACTGAGTCAAAATTACGGAAAATTTTCAGCTTCTCCGTTTGAGCCTGGTTTTGGCACGACGGTTGGAAATACTTTACGCAGAGTTCTGCTTTCTTCAATTCAGGGTTATGCCATTACTGCGGTAAAGATTGAATCCATAAATGCTAACGGAACCGCTCACAGCGTGTCCAGTGAATTTGAAACAATTCCCAACATTGTCGAGGATACCCTTGAGGTGATAAATAATCTAAAACAGATCAGGCTTAAATTACCCGAAGACGCGGAGCAGGCTGTTGAACTTTATGAATGGTCAGGTAAGCGGGAAATTAAGAGCGACGATTTTGCCAGAATGGGAGTTGAAGTGCTTTCAACGGGTCAGCATATAATGACTTTGATGGATGACGCTAACATCACTTTTGAGATTCAAGTTGATCTTGGGCGCGGTTATATGCCGTCTGAGGTTAATGAACGCTATATTGAGGTTATCAACACCATCCCCGTGGACGCGATTTTTTCACCTGTAAAAAAAGTAAAGTTCAATGTTGAGTCTACGAGGGTTGGACAGCGCAATGATTACGACAAGCTTGTTCTGGAGATTTGGACAGACGGAACAATCAGGCCGGAAGACGCGCTTGCGGAAGCCGCGAAAATAGCGAAAGATCATTTTTCGGTCTTTATTAATTTTGACGAAAATAATCTTGGCGTGGAAGATGATCTTGATGATGAAAACGAGCATATACGCAAAATTTTAAGCACGCCGGTTGAGGAGCTTGAACTTTCCGTTCGTTCTTCAAATTGTCTGAAGAACGCGAATATCAAGACAATCGGAGAACTTACGCGAAAAACAGAAGATGATATCGCGAGGACGCGTAACTTTGGAAAGAAGTCGCTTATGGAGATCAAAGAAAAACTTAAAGAGTGGAACTTGAGCCTTGGTATAACCGATTTAAATGTTCTAAAGAATGCGCGTGCTAATATTGAGAACAAGGTAAAGGAAACTGAAAATGAAGCATAGAAGAGGATTTAATCCCCTTGGGATGATGTCGGCGCACCGTAAAGCGATGCACCGGAACATGGTGACAAGTCTGTTCAGAATGGAGCGGATTAGGACAACCAAGGCAAAAGCGCTGGAGGTCCGCCGCACAGCGGAAAAAATGATTACACGCGCGAAGGTCGATTCGGTTCATAACCGCAGGATTGTTTCAAGCCGGCTTTTTGACGAAGCTATCGTTGCAAAGCTTTTTATCGATATTGCGCCTAAAATGAAAGATCGTAACGGCGGTTATACCCGTATTATCAAGCTGGGTGAGCGTAAGGGAGATGCCGCTGAGGTCGTTATTCTGGAGCTGGTTACTTATAAACTTGACACCGGTGACGGTAAAAAGAAGACTTCCAAAGGAAGTCAGACTTCCAAAGCTGCCGGCAAGGACAAAGAAAAATCGGATAAAAAGACTTCTACAGGAAGCAAGGGGAAATAGATGGCTAAAAATCACAGAGGCAAGGGAATTCGGGATCAATTTGCCCACGGCCGAGGTGTTTGTCCGGTCTGCAAAAGAGATAATGTAAAGATTCTTTATGAACAGGAATCTGGAGGGCAAAAATTTAAAATTTGTAAAACTTGTAAAGCCGCTGTTAAAAACGGCAAGAAGAGTCTTCCTGTAATTGCTGCGGCGCATGGAGCGGCAGCAGAATAATTAAAGTTGTTACAAAAAACCGGAGGTTTGTAACAATTTTTATTTTTCTTCAATATATTGGAATTGACAGAAAAATTTTTTTTGCTTACAATTAATAAGAATGGGATTATTAA
>Ga0209755_10004837_pt1 | contig 15656 bp, 10 predicted proteins | sample TergutCo191P1_FD_187301 | JGI IMG/M metagenome (GOLD analysis project Ga0209755, IMG submission 187301) | Cornitermes sp. P1 segment gut microbial communities from Petit-Saut dam, French Guiana - Co191P1 (SPAdes) (version 2) | ecosystem: Host-associated > Arthropoda: Insects > Digestive system... | reverse complement strand
CGAGCCACATCCATAGCCGTATTGCCGCCGCCGATAACCGCAACATTTTCCCCAAGAACCACCGCATCAGGCGACCTTTTAATCATTTCAAGAAACTCCAAAGCCCCAATAAACCCGCCGCCTCTTGCACCCGTCACACCAACCGTACCTACCGCACCGACCTCATCAACCATACCGACCGCACCAGCCATACCCGACACGCCCGACGTCCCCGCCGCACCAACCAAACCAGCCGCACCCGACACGCCCGACATCCCCGCCGCGCCTTCAATCCCAAGCACACCGGGATTCCACGCGCCCACCGCAACGATAATTTGACCAAACCCCTCATCTCGCAAAGAGCTTAAATCGCTGATTTCAGTATTCAGTCTCACGTCCACGCCCATCGACAAAGCGAGCCTGACATCATTATCAATCGCGTCGGACTCAATCCTGAATCCCGGAATAACATGCCGGACAATCCCGCCCAAAGCTCCCCTTTTTTCAAAAATCGTAACAGCCTTACCCATACGAGCAAGAAAATACGCCGCCGACAGCCCCGCAGGACCCCCGCCGATAACAGCAACCTTTCCATCCGCGCCTCTGAACCCGGCACCATAAGCCCCCTGCATAAACTCACCAAAAGCCTTATTTGCAGCCTCAAGCTTGACCTCCCGAATATGTACGCTTCCCTCGTAAAAACTCCGCGTACACTTATCCATACACCGATGCGAACAAATCGTTCCCGTAATAAACGGAAGCGGATTACGCTCCGCTATAACATTAAAAGCCTCAAGAAACTTCCCTTCACCGACCAAACGCAAATAGGCCGGCACATCCTGAGCAAGCGGACACCCGTCCATACACGGCGCAGCAAAACAATCAAAGAGCGGCACCCGCTCATTCATCTTCCGCTCAGGCTGCCTCCCGACAGGCTTTCGATAAACATCATCATCTAACGCAAACTTCGCCAAATCACGCAGCTTACCCAAATCCACCGCATCAAACGGCTTGTACTCACAGCCCGAAAGCAGCCCGGCAAGCTGATTCAGCCTGGCATAACCGCCGGGCTTGAGCAGCGTCGTCGCCAGCGTGATAGGCCACACCCCCGCATTAAAGATATCCTCAATATTGTGAATATCCGCGCCCCCCGAAAAACTAATGCGAAGCTTCCCGTCAAAAGCCTCCGACAACAATCGGCAGACCTCAATAGAAAGAGGAAACAGCGCCCGCCCCGACATATACATTTCCTCACCCGGAAGCTCTCCGGACGTAACCTTTACAGGAAAAGTATTTGTCAGCTTCACGCCAAACGACAAAGACAGACCATCGGCAAGCCCTTGCAGACGCCGCAACATAGGCACAGCATCCTCAAACTGCAAATCAGCCTTAAAATGATGGTCATCAAACGAAATATAATCAAACCCCAAACCATCAAGCGCCTTACGCGCAAAATCATACCCCAACAAAGTCGGATTGCATTTTATAAAAGTATGCAGTTTTTTCTCGGACAAAAGATAAGACGCAATCCGCTCAATCTCATCAGGCGGACAACCATGCAGAGTCGAAAGCGTAATAGAATTACAAACCTCCGCACAAATCCCCTCAACATATTCCTTATCAATATTCTTAAACCGCGAAAGATTAGAAAGAGCCCACTGCTTACACAAACGCCACGACTCGGTATCCGCAGCATTTTTCAAGCCCTCAATAAAATTATCAATTTTCTCCGTCTTAATACCCTCAAGGTCATAGCCCACACTCATATTAAAGATAAACCCATCATCCCCGCCAAAGCCGAACTCACGGCTAATAAGCTTGAGCGCAAACCAACCCTTGATATACTCATCCATAGCCTCCGGAACATAAAGCTCCGTAGACCACTCTACGTTATAACACTCATCAAGCGCAAGAATACAAGGCTTAGAAACAGGCAAATCCTCCCCATCAAGCACCTGCACAGTTTTAAGCTCAAAAAACCGACTCCCCGAAACATAAGCGGCAATTATATTCTGAGCAAGCTGCGTATGCGGCCCCGCCGCCGCCCCAGAAGGCACCTCAAGCTCTCCATTAAAAAGCCGCAACGACTTACCCCTCGTAGCCGCATCGCCTGCAAAGACACCGACGCCACCGACACCGGTCTCACCGGTACCGGCACTATCGGCACAATAAAAACTCTTAATCCCAAAAACAGAACCATCCTGCTTATATTCAGTCAAAATCCAATCCATCAACCGCTCAAACGGAATCCGTCTCATAGCATCACTCATAGTGCCAAACCCTTTACATACTTACGGTAGATTTTTCATGATTGAAGTTGTACTCAAACGACTAATCAAACATCACCGGTTTGCCGGTTTTGCCGGATTCGTATATCGCTTCCAGAATTTGGGTAACCGCCAGGGCCTGTTCAGGCTTTGTACGCAACTGCGCCCCGTATAGAATCGCGTCATAGAAATTCCTCGCTTCTTTTTCCGAAGGAGAAAGTACTTTACTGCCCGGAACAAACGCAACAGCGCCATCATTGAAACCCGGATTCATATCTGTAAATCTTCCGTGACTGTCCGAAACAATAGTCAAGCCATCATCCATATCCGCTCCGGCCTTTGTACCGCAGAGTGTGCATTTTGCTTCCTTTTCATCGCGGATATTCAAAGCCCAGCTTGATTCCAGAATAACAGTTGCGCCATTTTCCATTGTAATAAAACCAAATGCAGAATCTTCGACAGTATATTCATCCTTATTCCAGGGGCCAAAGATATTGCCGCAATCATTGTGGTCACCAAGCTTCTTATAAACATTGCCCACCACCATTTTCGGTTTATAATTGTCCATCAGCCATAATGTCATATCCAGAGCGTGTGTGCCAATATCAATCAGAGGACCGCCGCCCTGTTCTTCTTCTTTTAGGAAGACGCCCCATGTTGGTACGCCCCGGCGGCGCAGAGCATGAGCTTTAGCAAAATAAATCTCGCCCAACTCACCGTTGTTGCACATTTCCTTCAAATATAACGGAGCCGGCATACAGCGGTATTGGTAACCAATTGTCAGCAACTTACCGGCCTCAATCGCCGTATCACACATGAGCTTGGCGTCAACATAATTTGTCGCCATTGGCTTTTCGCACATAACATGCTTTCCGGCCTTCAGTGCCGCCACAGTTATTGGCGCATGTGACCTATTCGGCGTACAAACATGTACAACATCAAGGGACTCATCTTTTAATAAGTCATTATAGTCCAAATAAACCTTTCCGTTTTTTGCCCCGAACATAGCACATAATTCTTCAGCTCTCTCAATAATGATGTCGCAAAATGCTACAACCTCCACCTCAGAAAGTGAGCTTAGCGCTTCAAAGTATTTTTCCTTTGCAATTGCTCCACAACCGACAATCCCTGCTTTCAACTTTTTGCTCATAAATATATCTCCTTATATCACATTTTTTCCGGTGCTGTCACACCGAGTATTTCCAAACAGTTACCTATGACTCTGCGTGTTGTATCAGCGAGCTTAAGACGCGCCAAAAGTAATTCCCTCCCCTCCCCTCTAATACGGCATGAACTATAAAACTTGTGAAATCTTGCAGCCAGTTCGATTACGAACTTGTTTATTTTCGATGGGTCAAAGTCACGCGCCGCCAGTTTGATTTCCTCCGGCAAAAAGGCAATCTGACGAATCAGTTCCTGCTCTTCCCCGGTGCAAAGTAAATCTGCCGATATTTCATCTGCACCCGCAACTTTATACCCATCCTCTTTAAGTACTCCTATAAGGCTGCATATACGCGCATATGCGTACTGCACATAATACACAGGGTTTTCACTGTCCTGTCTCACTGCAAGATCAATATCCAAATCTATGTGGCTGTCTGCGCGAGCATTAAAAAAGAATCTGCAAGCATCAACGGACATTTCATCAAGCAAATCACTCAGCGTCAATGCTTTCCCCGTGCGCTTTGACACCTTAATAGTCTCACCGCCGCGCATTATGCGAACCATCTGCATTAACAGAAAATGCAGTTTTTTACAGTCTACACCGAGCGCTTCCCCGAGCTTTGGATCAGATAATGTCGCCATCAAGCGTCTTGCATGACCATGATGGTCTGCGCCCCATATTTCTATGGCCTTACAGAAGCCGCGTTCCAGCTTATTTCTGTGATATGCGATATCCATGGCATAGTAGGTGGTAAAGCCGTTTGACTTACGCAAAACCTCATCTTTATCCCCACCTAAATCGGTATTCCGCAACCAAAGCGCCCCATCCTTTTCATAGGTAAGATCCGCCTTTTCAAGCAAAGCTATGGTTTCTTCAAGATATCCGCTCTCATGCATGCTTGTTTCGCTAAACCATCCATCAAAGAAAATGCGATACCGCTCAAGATGTTCTTTCATTATCGCTACGTTATGAGAAATTCCAAACTTCATAAACTTTGAAATGCGTTCACTTTCCGGCAGCGCTTGAAGTTTGTCGCCTTCTTTTGCATATATCATTTCAGCAAGGCTCGTTATATCTTCCCCATGATATCCATCGTCCGGAAATTCGTAGTTTCCTTCGCCAAGGCATTTTTGCATATACCTTGCATCTATTGACTTGCCAAACAGATATACTTGATTTCCCGCATCATTGAGTAAAAACTCACGCCATACATCATATCCCGCTTTCGACAACAAAGACGCAAGGGTATCGCCAAGCGCTCCCCCTCGCGCATTCCCAATTGTCATAGGCCCGGTCGGGTTTGCCGAAACAAACTCAACCATCACACGCTTGCCTTGCCCTATATTTACAGCACCATAATCAGCGCCCATTGCATCAACAGCATTCAAGACATCGCCATACCATATATCCGACACGACAAAGTTGATAAAGCCGGGGCCTGCAATTGAAAACGACTTAAAGTAACTGCCATCGAGTTTTATATATTCGATGATAGCCTCCGCTACTTTCCTCGGCGCCATTTTCAACGATTTTGCCGCAGTCATGGCATGAGTTGCCGCAAAGTCGCCATGAGAGGTATCACGCGGTATTTCAACAGAACCCGCAAGCACTGCGCCTTCCGGCAGCGTACCCGCAGCACAAGCCATCCCACAGGCATTGTTTATTAGCTCATCTATTTGCATTTTCGCATTTTCAACCAAATTCATGGCAGCTCTAACTCCCTACTGCGGTAAGCTCCTAACATTTATCTTAAACAGATTCTGGCTCACCGAAACATTATCGACCTCAATGTCATAGCGGATTTCAAGGTTTCCGCCATCATCGCTCATATTACTCTCTATCCGATGTGTATCTATCCCCAGCATTATAGACCCGTGCGGCGTGTCATAAAGAAAGTGATGCTTTTGATTCTCGGAAAAAATCATATCTCCGCTCAATCCGTCACTGCGCCTGAGTGTTACGCGGTCCTTCTCAACATCAAAAGTTGTGAGCGAACCATCGCTGCCGGTAAGCGGACTCTCGATGTAACTAAATGTCGAAATTCCATCTCTCCGCAGATACTCGCCGTCTGTCATAAGCTCAAAAGCATCATCGTCACTTGCCGCAAACACAGGCAGCCCTTTTATTGAAATCATTACTTTTTTCATATCTTCCATCAAAAACCATTCCCCTACTCAACTAAAGTTACTTGCTTGACCTTGCCGCGCACATCAGATTCTATAATTCTGGACGCAAGACTTGAAAAACCCTCAATACTATCGGTTACAAAGTATCTGAGACTGCCCGCGTTGCCCGTTTCCGCCAGACTGCCGCTTTCCTTAAGCCCTGCGGCAATGTGTCTTGCTGTTTCTACTCCGGAGTCAATCAGCGCAACATCAGAACCCATTATTTTAGAAATCACCCCGCGCAGCAAAGGGTAATGAGTACAGCCAAGAATCAGCGTATCAATATCCGCTATGCATAACTTTTCAAGATACCGCCGGGCAACAGCTCCGGCAGCCTCATCTGAGACGTCAGTCCACCCTTCCTCAACAAGAGGAACAAACAAAGGACATGCAACAGAAAACACTGTCAGGTTCCGATCTATTTTTTTTAGCGCCGTCTCATATGCTCCGCTGCTGATAGTTGCCGCGGTCCCTATAACGCCTATTTTTAAGTTTTTTGACTTACTTGCGGCAGCAATTGCCGGCGCATTGACAACTTCATAAACCGGCATACTGTAGCTTGATCTCACAGCGTCAAATGCAACGGAACACACCGTATTACAAGCTATAACCATTGCCTTTATATCAAAGCCTGCCAAAAAAGCAGCGTCTTGATGCGCATACTTAACTATCGTTTCCCGCGAACGAGAGCCATACGGCACTCTGCCCGTATCACCAAGATACACGATATCCTCATCAGGCAACAACTCGGCAAGTCTTTTGACCACCGTCAAACCGCCAAGCCCCGAATCAAATATCCCAATAGGTCGTCCGTCCATTATAATGAACATTCCTTTCGACTGACAACGTCCTTTTTGCGTTTAGCCATGCTTAATAAAAGGCACTCGACATATGATACGCCATAACAGAAAAATATACAAGCAATTATTTATTAAATCAACTTTTTTTCTTGCCTATTGCGTGCAATCTCTGTAGAATGGCTTGTAGAAATTGACGGTCTCTGCCGCCCCCTATCCTTTATCTCATAATACGAAAGGAACTGCGCTATGTTAGAAGGTTTTTCCGAGACAGCCGCCTATATGCAAAACAGAGAGCTTTCCTGGTTGAAATTCAATGAACGCGTTCTGATGGAAGCCAGCCGTACAGAGATGCCTCTACTGGAAAGGCTCAAATTCATTTCAATCTTCACAAGCAATTTAGACGAATTCTTTATGATACGCGTTGGTTCGCTTGCCGATTCCGTTCTGCTTAGCAAAATACCCAGCGACAATAAAACCGGAATGTCAGCCCGGCAACAACTCGATGAGATTTACAACGTAATACCACCTCTTTATGCGTTGGTAGGGCAAGCTTTTTCATCTGTGACAGATGGGCTTGCAAAACATGGCGTAGAGCTTGTCAAGATGCAAAATGTAACCGGAGGTGAGCTTAAAACACTAAAAAATTACTTTGCACTCAATGTATTACCAATACTTTCTCCTTCAATAATAGACGCCAAACACCCCTTTCCGCATATTCCTAATAAGCAATTGCATGTTGCTGTTACGCTCGAAAAAAAGAAAGGAACCACATTTGGACTTATTGCAGTTCCATCGGGTCTGGATAGACTGGTGTTCCTTGAAAGTAAAGGAAAGCGATTTGTCTTGCTGGAGGATCTTATTTTGCATTTTGCCGACCTTGCTTTCGGCACATACAGAGTCCTCGAAAGAAATATTATAGCCGTCACGCGCAATGCCGACTTCGATACGGAAGAAGAACTGCTTGACGAGGATATAGACTTCCGGCAACACATAAAAACTCTACTGAAAAAACGCCAGCGGCTTGCTCCTGTCCGGTTGGAACTCGCCGACCAGACAAGTTCGCAAATGCTTGATTTTCTTTGTCTTAAGTTATTTTTGACATCTGCGCAAGTCGTTTATTCAACTGCGCCGCTTGACTTGTCATTTTGCTATACGCTGGGGCGCTATTTGGAAAAAGAAACCTATGAACGCCTGGTTTGGCCTGTTCACATACCGGTAAACCCACTGCCACCATCATACAAAAGCAATATGCTTAAACTTGCATCCCAAAAAGACATGCTGTTTGCCTATCCATATGAAAGCATTTCGCCGTTCCTGTCGCTTGTCCGGCAAGCAGCGGATGATTCAAAAGTGCTATCTATTAAAATAACGGTCTACCGTCTCGATGCACAGTCTCAGCTTGCCGAATCCTTGATTTTAGCTGCCGAGAACGGCAAAGAAGTCATTGTGCTCATGGAGTTGCGCGCTCGCTTTGACGAAAGCAACAACATTGAATGGGCAAGCCGCTTTGAGGAAGCCGGCTGTCGTGTTATTTATGGGCTTGTCGGCTATAAGTGCCACTCAAAACTGTGTCTTATATCACTAATGGAATCCGGAAAACTGCAATACATAACACAGGTTGGAACCGGTAATTTCAATGAAAAGACAGCCAAGCTCTATACCGACCTTTCGCTAATAACCCCAAATCAAGAGATAGGACGAGACGCCTCTACATTTTTCAGTAATATGCTCATCGGAAACCTTGAAGGCGAATATGTACATCTGCTTGTGGCGCCAAACAGCTTTAAAAATAACATATTGAGTTTAATTGAAGAAGAGCGCCAAAAAGCTCGAAAAGGAGAGAAGGGCAAAATAAGAATCAAATGTAACTCGCTCACCGACAAAGAGATAATCGAAAAGTTAGTGCAGGCCGGAGCTGACGGCGCGGAAATCTCTATGAACGTGCGCGGTATATCTTGCCTTGTACCACAGTTACCCGGCGTCACGGATAACATCCATATCTACAGTATCGTAGGAAAATTCCTGGAACATACCAGAGTATTTTGTTTCGGGGAAGGCAAAGACACAAAAGTGTACATATCTTCCGCTGATTTTATGACACGCAATACACAGCGCAGAGTTGAGGTAGCATGTCCGATATTTAATGCGGAAATTAAAGAAAGAATCCTATGGATGATGGATGTCATGGCAGGCGATGATACAAATGCCTGGGATCTTTACTCAGACGGCAGATACATTTTAAGAGAACCTGTTGATCCCGAAAACCCGAAGAACTCACAAGAAATATTCACGCAGGAAGCACAGCACAGAGCCGCACAATCAGCCGAAGGTCGTAATGCGCTAAGCAATGAAAACAAGGGAATCTCTCCAATCCGTCGCTTTTTCAAGTTTTTCCGCACCCGCGCCAGCAAATAATGTTTCCTTACCCATTAAGCTTCAGTCGTTACTGAAGGTTTTTCGACAACGCCATGCGTAAAAAGAGGCCGCAAGATTTGGGAGTTATTTCCTATACGCTGCACTATATGTTCCCAAGAAAAACATTTTTTAAGTACCGTCCGGCAATGTCATAAGCCTTATACATTGCCTCCTTTGATGTTGGTTTTTTATCGGAATATCTATACCTTGGATAAAACCGCGATAGGTGATAGGGTATTTCCGGATCTATTGACGAAAGCCACTTTGCGATATCCTCTATCTCGTCCACATTTTCGTCAGGCACAACAAGCGTGGTTACCTCAACATGGCATTGTCCGGCAGCAATCTCGAGTGTGCGCTTAACATCATCTATCTTTCCGCCGACCTTGGTATATGTTCTGTTGTCACTCCCTTTAATATCAATGTTTATCGCATCTATATAAGGCAGCAGTGCCTCGAGAGGGCCGCTGCATATATAGCCATTTGTAACGAGCACATTTAAAAGACCCTCTTGTTTAATCAGTGTGCAACAGTCCTTTACAAACTCATATGCTATAATCGGTTCATTATATGTATAGGCAAGCCCTATATTCCCTTCCGCTAAAGCCAGCAGAGCAACCTCACAAAGCAACTCCGGCGACATATACTCTGTCCGTGCCTCTTTATAATCCAGTGAAATACCATAGTTTTGACAAAATGGGCAACTAAAGTTGCAACCATAACCACCGAGCGAAACAATCATCTTCCCCGGATTAAACATGTAGAGCGGTTTCTTTTCTATCGGGTCGAGCGCAATAGACGTAATAAGACCATAACTCGCGGCAAAAAGCGCACCGTCCACATTAGCTCGCGCGCCGCATTTCCCAACTTCACCTTCACTAATTTCACAATAATGCGGGCACAAGACACACTTTATTTCGCCGTCATCCAATTTCTCCCAAAAATCGGCAGCTCTTGATACACTCATAATTTTTTACCGTCATGCAACAAACTTAGCCGACGACGACAACGCACCGCATCTTCAACCATGCCTGATTACCTCAAATCTTTCAAGTGCAATTTTATCTCCTTTTGTAATTCCTGCTTTCCCACAAGCAATTCTGATCTGCTCATCCACACAGTCAATACCATCTAAGTTCGGAAGCAGCAACCCCCGCTTCCTTCCACTCGTCACAATAACCCCATACTTCTTCACATCAAGCTCTTCAACTCCTGAAATCGACTCAGACTCGCTTAAAATATCTACTTTATATGATAAGTAACACATCTCATCTGCGTCAATCGGACTAAAGCGATTATCTGATAACCCCGCTGAAATCGCATTTTGTACTATCTCCTCGGCAATGCTTGCAGTGGTCGGCGCAATAGTCCCAATGCACCCACGCAACATACCATCCTTATGTATTGACACAAAAACCCCTGCCCGCTTACTTGTCATATCAACCGGCAAACCACCGGGAGTATTCATCTTCTCATCTGTCTTTATCGCATGCTCCAGCGCCTGTCTGGCAAGTTTTTGATATTCATCCTCCGCATTTTGTTTTTTTCTTGATTCATCCGGCATATACTCAACATATTTCTCAAGAATATTACGCTCCGCATTAAAACCGGCTGCGCAAAACGACGCAACCGCATACCCCACGCCAAGTTGACCTTCATATGATAGCAAATCGGCTTCTACATTTTGCTTATCAAGGCATCCGGCAAGAATCAGCATTGAATTATAACCGCACTCAGCCGCTTTCTCCCTCATATCCGTTGGCATCTTTAGGAGTTCAAAAAAATCGCCTTCAGAAATAGCATCAACAAAAGCATCGTCGAACTTCAACCCATCTTCTGAAAAACCATATGGGGATTTCTCTCCCAGCTTATGAGATAAATCGGAAGAAGCAATCACTACAGTTTTTCTATCCGTATTCTCAATCGCTTTTGCAATTACCTGACCAAACAAATAATGCTCAGACGGAGACATACCTGACTGAGAAACACGAACAGATTGATAATCGGTATAACGCCTGTTTATATACCACATAGGAACGGTGACGCCATGGTCAAGCCGTGCATCCTTCTCACCTTGAGTTCCCGCAAGAACATCATTATATTTGGCAACACGTTCAATCTCATCTGCAAGCTCTTCATCATAAATGGTATCAAAGCGGACATTCGGACAACCAAATCGACCCAAATCTCCACTCGCCATACCTCCCGGTGATATATGGAAATAATCGGAATACAAGATGCTGTGTGGTGTGATATAGATAATAGTTTCAGGCGCAAGTGCAGCAATTTGTCCGGCCACTTCGTCCATTGCCGCAAGAGTCTTGGAAATTTCATATTCCTTACCGCGCCCCACTGCCGGAATGGCAAGAGGTGGATGCGGAAGCGTAAATGCTTTTACAATAGACATTACAACTTCACTCCTTACTTTCCTTGTTTGTGGTCTGTGTTTATTATACAATATTTCCTCAACTTCCTCAAGTATTTACAGTTAATTTAAGATTTCCTGTTGACTTTACCCGGCAGTTTGGTTAATATGATTGTAAGGAAAGTAATCCGCATCAACAGGAGGTCTACATTATGGACGTTGCAAAAGTCACAAGCAAAGGACAAATCACAATCCCAATATCGATTCGCCGAAAGCTGGAAATCAATGAGGGTGATAAAGTATTATTTATTTACAAACCTGAAGGTGTGATGATGGTCAATCCGGCTATGATGCAAGGAGGCTTAAGCGAAGATGTTGTGGATTCTGCAGCAGCCAAACACGCTGCCGAAGCCGCTCTCTCTGTCAGGAGCAGCAAAACAGAGAAAAAGCCAACCGTCACTTCTGCCGCCAAAGCAGTCCCAATTACCGAAACTCCGACTGCAACAACCCTTACTGACAAAGTTCCGGCTACAACCCCGATAACCACAACCCCGATTACTGTGTCTCCAAAGGTGGCATCTCCGGCAGCAAAAGTTCCGGCAACGACAGCGCCGGCCACAGAATCTCCGGCATCTGCTTCTCCGGTTGCCGCATCAACAAGTACGGTGCGTATAGTAGCCAAATCGGACAAGTCCCCAAAAGCAACGGAAAGCGCACCAGCCGCAGAGGCAACTCCCCAATCACCCGCCGCTACATCAGCGCAGAGCAAACGCACACCTCCGTCTGCAGATGATCTGGACCTAAACACTCTACTTGATGACCTTAGATCAATCGGTTCAAATATATCAAAACTTTAGAGATAATTGTATAAAGTTTAAGTATTTCCACACCTATAAAGGAGTCGCAAATCAATGCGGCTCCTTTATATCAGTTTTTAAGTTTTACAGCCGCACAGGCAAATCACGCAGCGTCATCCAGCTCTGTTGAGGCTTGCGGCGCATCATCTCTGTACATAAAGTCGCTGATTATTTCAAAAGGCGCAGGTCCGAAATCCAGAAAGAAACGATGAAATTCCATTAAATCAAAAGCCTCTCCCTGCAATCTCTGCATATCCTGCTTAAGTGTCATAAGTTCGATATAGCCCAACGCATATGGCAGTGAGAATAAAGGCACACCAATAGCCCTCTCATAGATATCGCTCGCGACATCACTGTCCACAATATTAAACTGCGCAAGAAGCTCGGAAACATCTTGAAAATTCCAGCCCAAAACATTTACTCCCAAATCGATGTAAGCAGAAAGCAACATATCGAATAAACGTATATTCCACATTAGTTCCGCCTCAGCATCATCAAGACCGGAATAAAAATAACTGACCATCTCCACATAAGTAGCCCAGCCCTCCGAATAGCCGATGTTCGATAATGCAGTCCGTACCGGATGCGGTGATTGCTGCAGAAAATACACAGTTTGATACATATGCCCCGGATAACTCTCATGCGCAAGCACTGTAAAAAGGAACAAGTTATCGTCGCCGATGGATAAAGGATTCACATACACAACATTATCGTCAAATCGGTCAATGGCGGGTGCAAGGTAAAATGCGGGACTCATATGATCTTGCAGGCTTTCATGAACCTCAAATACCTCAAGCCGCGTATCCTGTATCGGTGGGAAATCCTCTAAAATCAACTCCTGCAACATGTATATGTATTCCTCAGGAGTGCCGTCATCAATTTTCCCAAGTTCATCATTAAACAGCTTCTCAAGGAGCGCAGGATTCTCCTCATGCAAAGTCGACATAATTTTCATCCAGGTATCATCCAACCATGACCCAAGTAAATTTTCCAGATTTCTGATATGTCTGTCCGTTCCGGTTCTAAGGCGCAAATACGCATATGCAAACTCGCTGCCGGATGGAAGTGCGGCAAGCCCGGCATCATGCGCTCCAACTCCGCGCAACTCCTTCATCGCACTTAGCAGGGAATCGTATGCCGGTAAAACATTGTCAAGAATAAGAGCCTTATTTTTTTGCTTATACTCATCCTTCTGAGCTTGGCTCAACCCATCATAATCATCTATCCTATATTCAAACACTGTAATTAGGAAGTTTTCATCACGGTTTTCAAGAAAACTCTCAATTTGTTCTATAACACTATCGACATTGGCGTCACTCAAAAAGAAGCCACGCCCGGATCGTTCACGCTCAAACTCAATGATATCGTTAAAATAACGATATGTGTCGGCAAGCAAATCGAGATAGCGCTCTATATCCTCAGGCGTATAGAAACTGAATTCAACAAGTAAAATAGGCAGTTGAACTTGGATGCCATTGAGAGGACGGATATAGCCGGTATAATAATAAAAGTCCTCTTCTCTTTCCATTTCATCAAAAATAGCAATTCTGCGAGCCAGTATATCATAGACGATTTGCTGGTCATAGCGCAGGTTATCATATTGAATTTTGCTAAAGTAATCAGAAAACTCTGCTGACTCCACCTTTGACTCTGCAATAAGCTCAGGTGTGAGCACTTCGCCAAAAGTCGGTTCCGGCCTTTCTATATCAAGCCTATACGGATCCGCCAGAAAATAGTTCATCGTCAGTGCGTCGCCCGATACCCAATCGGCAAACACCTCATCCATTAACAAGTCAAATTCTTCTTCATCTGACGCAAATGTTCTTCCTTTTTCGCGTTGGCTCGTGCCCTCCAAAAACCCTGTGATACCGTCAAGAATCCCGTCACATCCGCTAACAAGTCCAATACTAATACAAAAAGCCAATACCACGCAAACCATGCGCACCGAGCGTCTCTTGTTTCTGCTATCCTTCATTGATTTTATCATCCAACTTTCCTATTATTTATCTTATAAGTTGCAGATGGCAACCTACTTAAATAGACCCAAGTTTTCCAAAATCCGTTGACCGATTGTGTACTCTTTTGTTGTTTTGTTGCTTGGTGACAAAAAGTTAAACACGCATCGAACAGTATGCCGCTCCTGCGCATACAAAATAATGCTCATGATGATATAGAGCTCCGGCGGATTACGCAGCGGATACACTGCCTTTTGGCTGCGTATATTGCAGCTAACACTTGCTTAAGTAGTTTCTATGAGACCGTAGTCTCCTTTTTTCCGCTTATATACGATTGAAAAAGCATCATCCTTGTTCTGGTTTTTGAATACAAAAAACTCATGTTCCAGAAGATTCATTTGCAGCACAGCTTCCTCCGGAGTCATGGGCTTTATTGGAAATTTTTTGGAACGGACAATGTTAAACTCATTTTCGTCATCATCGTTTGGGTCATGCATTATCGCAGATACTTTATCACGATCCAGCGACCCTGCGCGCAGTCGCTTTTCAAGCCTGGTCTTGTTCTTCCGGATTTGTCTCTCAATTGCCGCAACGGCAGAGTCTATAGATGCAAACATATCGTTTGTCGTATCGGTGACACGGTAAAAAATACCGTTGTTTTTAAGCGTCACTTCAACTATGTAGCGCCCGCGCTCAGCGGAAAATGTAATAAACGCTTCGGACTCAGATTTGAAAAACCGATCCAGCTTCCCGATCTTTCTCTCTGCGTACTCCAGCAACTCATCTGTGGCTTTAACTTTTTTGTCCGTGTAATTGAACTTCATTGGTATACGCTCCTTCTAACGTCATTTATTATATATGATTTCTTATTTCAGCTCTCTATTTTCTGCGCATTTTTATTGTAACGCGAGCAGTTGGTTTGCTTGTGTTATCAGTGTGCTCGGCAATCGCCTGAGAAGTTTCAACCGGCGCGTTTTCAAATGTTTGTACAGATGCGGCAGTTGGCTCCGGGGTTGCAATTGGTGCAGACGCGGCAACCGGCATATGTGTTTCAACCGATGCATACTCAGTCGCTTGCGTAGGCGGGGCAATCGGCGCGGCGGCAAAAACCGGTGCAGGCGTCGGAACAAGTGGCACAGGCACATCAACCGGCGCTGATGCAACAGGCGGCGCATGGGCTGCAACCGGAATCGACGCAACAAACGGCACAGAGGCTGCAACCGGCGCCGACACAACAAACGGTACAGAGGCTGTAGCCGATGTCGGTGCGGCAACCGGTGCAGGTGCAATAAATGGTACAGATGTTTCAACTGATGCCGCATCATCATTTTGCGCAGATTCGGTAATTGGTGCGGAGGTCGCAACCGACGCGGGCGCAACCGATACAGGCGCAACAAGCGGCGCCGATACTTCGGTCGGTGCCGGCGTATCCATACGTGTAGATACAGAAATAGGCACAGAAGCCGCGGCGACAGATATAGGTGCAACGAAGGATTCAGGCTTTTCAATCGATTCGGTCGCGGCGAGCGGCGCAGAGGCAGCAATCGGTACAGACCTGACAATCGGCACAGACGCCGTTCTCGGCGCAGTTGCCGGTACAGACGCAGCAATCGGCGCTGATTCCTCAGCCGACGCAGACTGCGCAACTTGTATGGGTTCATAAATTGGTGCAGGGTCAGCAGCCGGCG
>Ga0209755_10004836_pt1 | contig 15659 bp, 13 predicted proteins | sample TergutCo191P1_FD_187301 | JGI IMG/M metagenome (GOLD analysis project Ga0209755, IMG submission 187301) | Cornitermes sp. P1 segment gut microbial communities from Petit-Saut dam, French Guiana - Co191P1 (SPAdes) (version 2) | ecosystem: Host-associated > Arthropoda: Insects > Digestive system... | reverse complement strand
AACGGAAATGAGAATGGTTCTAATCACGACTATAATGGAAACGATAACAATGGTGATCACAACTATAATGAAAATGGAAATGGGAATAACGGGAATGAAAACAATGGTAATGGCAATACAAGTGATTTGTGCATAAGACATATTGTTGCAAGCGGTCTAGCCACTCATTTTGGCGGGTCAGGCGGCCCCCCTGCTTATATAGTTTATCTAACTGAGCAAGAGGCTTTGGATGTAATAAGATACAAAGCAGACAGACTAGGGCTGCCTTTAAAAAGTGATGTGCCTAGTGTATATGTAAATACAAGTTTAGATAGTGATTGGTGGGGAGGGAGTCAAAGACAAGTAAATTTAGGTCTATTTAATGAGCAAAAAAACATAGGAATTGCTCATGTAGGCGGATCAAATTCTTGGTGGGGACCAAGCAATAGTGAGGTGGCACAAAATGCACAAGAGTTGTTTGATGAAAAAGATAGTGATATGATAGTTGCTGTTACACATGGTGCAAGCGAGGTAGGCACTAATTATTATGGAGTACATGGAAGTGGCTTGCCAAATTCTATTCCCCCTACGCTAGAGCAAAAAATAGAAATAACGCAGCAATTAAAAACCCACTTAAAAGCACAGGTGCGTGAGTTTATTGAGTGGTTGCAAGCAGAGGGTATTATTCAATAGTCGTTGTTTTTTTAGATAACAACGATAAGGAGTTTTTTATGCTAGATAATTTTGAAATTGTGCCAATGACAAATTATAGTGCACCAAAGTATCCTACGCATGAGGACGCTTTGCTAGACCCTGCTCTTTTAAAAAAAATTCCATCAAGGTGGAGAAAAAATATTGGGGCAATCGCTTGCATGGGATTACTTGGAATAACTACTACTCTTAGTGGCTGTTTTGGATTTGGATTTAGAAATTGTTTAAACCGCCCTATATGTTCTGAATGCGGCTCAAGCCATTGGGGTGGAGCGGGTGGTCCGCCTATTTATATTGTTTATCTTACAGAGCAAGAGGCAATTGATGTCATGAAAAATAAAGCTGAATATATGGGGTTAAACATGAGTGATACTCCGCCTGATTATACAGTAACATTTGGTCAAGGAAATGACAGTGAAGTGAGATTGAAATTATTTAATGAATATAAAAATCTTGCTTTTTCTCATGTGGGGGCTAGAAATAATTGGAGTTGGCAGGATTTTGGTGAGATTGCAAGAGATGTACAAAATGAGTTTGACGCAAAGGATAATGATATTTTAACCAAGGTTTTTTATACTGACCTTAGATTAACTTGTCTTTGGACTGAACAAGATCATGCAAGGATTAGAGAAGAATTAAAACAACACCTAACAGCACAAGTTAGGGAATTTATTGAGTTTTTGCAAGCGGAGGGGATTATACAATAGATGAATTTGACATTACATATTACAAATAAATGCAACCTTGCTTGTGATTATTGCTTTGTTCCGCATGGGAAAATCTCTATGACAAAGGAAATTGCCACAAAAGCCATTGAGATTGCCATGAAGGGCAGCAAATCAACGGGCATACTTTTTTATGGGGGCGAGCCTCTTTTAGAAAAGCAGCTCATCTATGATGTGGTGGCACACAATAAAAAAATCACAGAGCAAACAGGGCATAAGTTTAATTATAAGATTACTACAAATGGTGTGCTTCTTGATGAGGAGTTTTTGATTTTTGCGCGCAATATAAATATGGCGATAGGGTTTTCTCATGATGGTCCAGCACAGGATGAGTGCAGAAGGTTTGCAACAGGAGAGGGGACTGCGGATGTATTGAGGGATAAAATTGCATTGTTGTTAAAATACCATCCATATGCGGTTATGCTTAGTGTGCTGCACCCTACTACAGTGCATCTAGCAAGCGATATTGTGCAGTTTATGCTAGATAGTGGTTTTAGGTATATGTCACTTAATGTAAACTATTCGCCTGAGGCTGGCTGGACAAAAAAGCATTTTGAGGAGCTAGAGCGGCAATACAAAAAGATTTCAAAAATGTATGAGGAGTGGACTAATAGTGAGAAAAAGATTTATTTTGCACCCTTTGATGCAAAGATTTTGTCTCATCTAAAGGGCAAAAAATATCATGCGGATAGGGCGGTTATGAATAAAGAGCAGCCGTCAATTGCACCATGCGGAACAATTTATCCTATGAGCAAATACATTGACCAAATGGATTTTGCTATCGGAAATGTTTTTTCTGGGTTTGATGAGGCAAAAAGAGAGGTTTTTGAAAGTGCGGCAAATGTGTTGCCAGCTACTTGCAAGGATTGTGCTATTAATTTTAGGTGCAATTATATGTATTATAACCTTGGGTTTTTAAGTGGGGAGTTTGCCCCAGCTATATTTGCAACTCAATGCACGCATGAAAGAATGCTAACACCTGTTGCGGATAAATTGGCAGAAAAATTATACAAAAAACGAAACGCTCTGTTTATTCACAAGCATTATAACGACTATTATTCAATCATATCAAAAGCAGAGGATGGGGAGATTTAATGAATAAAATAAGACTAACAATTTGGAATGAAACCAGCGACTATAAAAAAGCTGCTCAAACCGTGCAAGCTGTTTTTCCTCAAGAATATCATGCTTTAGTACTAAATATGCTTAAAGAGGCTGAAAGCGTCTATCCTAAAGGCATTCATAATGCGATTGCGGATTTATTTAAGGATAGCAAGGATGTTGATATAAAAATTTCTTTGCTAGATGATGATGAGCAAGGATTGTCTGAAGAGGTTTTGCAAAACACAGATGTGTTGATTTATTGGGGACATTTTTTCCATGATTTTGTGCCATTAGAGGCAGCAGAGAGGGTAGCTGACCATGTTCAAAGAGGAATGGGGGCGATATTTTTGCATTCTGCGCATATTTCTAGACCGTTTAAGAGGTTGATGGGGACTAGTGGGTCGCTTAAATGGCGGGAGAAAAATGAGAAGGAGCGTATTTTTGTTGCGACTCCTAGCCATCCTATTGCAGAGGGTTTGGACGAGTATTTTGAATTAGAGGAGGAGGAAATGTATTCTGAGCCGTTTGGAATCCCCAAGCCAGATGACACGGTGTTTATTAGTTGGTTTAAAGGTGGAGAGGTTTTTAGGAGTGGGGTTACTTTTGTTAGAGATTATGGAAAGATATTTTATTTTAGACCAGGGCATGAGACAAATAGAAGCTTTTATGATGAGAATGTGAAAAAGGTGCTAAATAATGCAGTGAGGTGGGCAAGACCAGTTAAGAGGCATGATAAATTGGATAGTCCTTATAGCAAAGAAATTGAAAGGTTGGATTAACTTTTTCAAATAAATTAGGTATTATATCTTAAGGTAGAGTCGCAGGGGTATAATACCATTTTTGGCAGTCGCAAATTTTTTCTTGTATCGCTAAGTATCGCTAAGAAAATTTGCTTGGTTAATAAAAAAGAGCATTACATAAATTGTAAAAGTTGAAAAATAAAAAACAATAGCTTTCACTATTGCCGTTTAATGATTATTCCAAACATACTTCCTGTAAACAAACACCTTATCCAAGAGTTTATATTTGAAATGTATTGGTGTGACGGAGTTGGCTAGTTTTGAACTCCACTTACATCACTTTAGGTGTAAAAGTGGTGTTTCTTAGTGTGAGGCAAAAAATCAGGGGTAAGTAGAGGTTAGGGAGTTGGGAAGTTATAAAAAGACTTCATCTTGATTTTCGCAATCCAATTTCGTATCGACATAATTTCCTTTTGAGCCAAAGAATTATCTATTTCAACATCAATCATTTTCAAGATGTTTAGCCTAAAAGCGACTGAAAACAGAAAAAAAAGATAAATAAGGTCAACACCATCTTTGATATAATTTGACTTTTTTTCACCTGAAATTAAATGTGTTTGAACATCTCTCGTATCGTGTATTGATTTAATAAAAGTCGTTTCGTCCATTTCTAAAATTTTAAATACATCAATGTTATTTGATGTTATCTTGTCAAATAAATTTTGATAAAAATAACAGGCTTTTGTATTATAAGTGTTCTTATATTCTTTTTTGGTACAAAATCTATTGCAAAAGCCCTCTATTATGTGTGTTGAAAGTAGAAATCTGTGGTTTATCAGTATTCCATTATATGCTTTGCAGTGAAGATACTCAAACGAATTAAAAACTCCACTAACATCTTTCTCTGCAAAGCCGCTCAATCTAATTATTGCATTTGCAAAATTACTACCATCGATGATAGCAAGTTGATTGTCATGGATAAATGTTTTATTTGTGTAGAACTTTTTAAGATGCTTTGTATCATCAAATTGACTTGAAATTTCTTTCTCGTTTTGATAAAATTGAATCTTTTTGATTTCCAAATAATCACCAATAATGTAAAACAGTAATTGATATTGTCTAAAAAACAAGTTTTGAATTGTTTCAAAATCTTTTTCACTCTCTATGGTAATTTCAATTTTATGATTGGTAATATGATATTTGAAAATATCCAAATCCAATTTGAACTCAAATTTTTCTTGACGGCAATATATATGATATTTTGACAACAAAATTAAATTTGCTCTATTCATTTTCTCCTCTCTTTCTTGCATATTTTTGACAACTCCGCCATTTGCTTCTATTTATTCAATGTCTCTATCGTCAATTACAAATTTGTCCTTAAAACTATTCGATAAAAATTCTTTATATTGCTGAAATGATTTTTTTGACAACTTAGAAATAGCCTTCGAAAGATTTTTTTCATATTTTTTAACCATTAGTATAAGTTCATTCAAATCTGGCTTTATCAAACTATGCTGCGTGCCTAAAACAGTCTTTCGCCATTCAAAGCGACCATCTTTGCGTTTTCTAATTCCTTTATGTGATTTTAAGAGTTCTTTTTCATTATTTCGTTGAATTAAAGAACCTTTACATTCAACTGTTTTTTTAAGTTGTTTGCTTTTAGTGATGGACAAATTAATATAGTTTTCATCGTTTTTTTGTTTTTTAATAATTGCTATTTTTTCTGCATAGTATTTTTGAAATATTTCAAAAGAATAATTTTCTTTTTTTATTAACTTAATAAACTCCACCCCTTTCTCATTATCCTTGTCAAAAGAAATATCGGTTATTAAAATGGGATTACTATCGTCGTCATCTTCGTAGAAAACTTTCAAAGAATTACCAAGCAAAATGCCAATGCGCAATTTAAGCAATCTCATATATGAAAATAATTGTTTTTCATGTAAGAAGCTTAATGTTGTGTTTGGTCTTTTAATTTCAACTACAAAATGTTTTCTGTTATTGCTTTGAATAAATTATATCAGGCTTAACACAGTTAGTAGAGCCAACCTGTATGATTTCTTGTGAAATAATTTCACCTTCGGTTAATGACCAACCAAATTTTTCAAATATGTGTTCAGCCACATATTGAAAAGAGTGCTCTGGCGAATTGTGTAGTCTATTCATATAAAAGCAAAAATCATTCCAAAATTTATACTTTTCTTTGTCCATGACTGTACTTTATCATATTTTGTCGTATTTTGCAAGTAAAATACAGGTGATGTAAGTAAAACTAAAAATGTGGGGGTTTAAATCGTCCCTGTATATCATGCAGGGATATTGGATATTTTGTTTGGAAGTTTACTTTTTTGCTGCCAAAAATCATACTCACTTTATTATGTTTTGCTCGGCATAACTTCCGAAATCCTTTTAGGAAATATTTTTTGGATTTTTTTGGGTGGGTTTTGGTATTTTGGGCAAGGATTGGCCGAAAATTCTATACACCTTCGTTTATAAGGCAGCTACATAGTATTCTAAATTGTCTTAATAAAGCCTAACAAAAAAGGCTCTCCAATAAAGGAAAGCCATTTTGTGTATATGCTCCAAAAAGTCTACAAATTGACTTTTGCACAAAGTCGTAGGGGTGGACTCGAACCATTTTAGACACTAATAGGCACAGTTTTGTGTGGTTTACGCTGATAACATAAAGGCGGCAAATCATACATATACAAGGCGACCATACGCAAATTGCGGGCGTTAGTGGTTGAGGAGTTTTTGGGATTTCCTGCGTTTTTGGCGCAGTTTTTTTATTTTAGCAGGTTTCTTAAATTGTGTATAGTTTTGTTTGCATTTATCGACATTTTTTGATACAATTATGATTGGAAAATGCTATATGTCATTTTTCATACAGGAGATAAGTAATGCATATAAAATCAAAAGAAGTTTTGGAAAAACTAATAGAATTAAAAGGTAATCGATGCTCAAGTTGCGGAAAAGTTTTACTAGATGATGAGCATCAAGTTTCACGAATTCAATACGCTAATCCTTTTGCTTTAAGCGAAACGAATGATTTAAATAACTTGCAATTACTTTGCCCAACTTGTCATTGCAGAATTGATAGAATGAGACCCATCCAAGCTTACGAGTTTGAAAAGTTTATTTGTGAAATCATAAGCAAAAATAAGAATTTTAGAAATACTGAGAGCTTACATCGCTCAAAAGACTTTTTAGGAGATATTATTACCGAAAGACAAGTTGGAACAGAATGGGAAAAATTGATAATAGAAGTAAAATATTTTGCTGCTTTAAGTTCACATATTTATGCTTCTTTAGAACATTTGGCGAGAAAAAATAAAGGCGAAAAGACGGTTTTAGTTTGCCCAAGTAAATTGACAAAAAAAGCATATTCTATATTAGAACAACATAACATTGAAGTTTGGGATAGAGAATATTTGGAAACTTATTTTGTTAATGAAATCAAGCAAATATCGCACCCAGTATTTACGCAACAACTTTTGAACATCCCCATAACGACAAGAGAAGAAAGTTTAATCAGTGAATTAAAAAATTGTAAGCACGGTAAAGCAGATTGGTTCAAATATCAAAAATTAATTGGAGAAATCCTAACTTATTTATTTTGTCCGCCGCTGTCTGCTGCGCTTTCAGAAAAAACAGATGAACCAAAAGCAAATAGGCGTGATTTTATTTTTCCAAATTATTCAGATGGGGGATTTTGGGGATATATGCGCACAAAGTATTGTGCCGATTATATTGTTGTAGACGCAAAGAATTTCTCAACCACTATTAATAAAAAAGAGGTGTTGCAAATAGCGCACTATTTGAAGGAATACGGAGCGGGGTTGTTTGGAATTATTGTTACTAGAAAGGGCGAAAGCAAGAAGCTTTATTATACGCTAAGAGAAGTATGGATAACAGAGAGGAAATTGATTATAATTTTGAATGATGATGACATTGAGCAAATGCTTTTGGAGAAAAAATTTAACAGGAGTTCTGACGAAATAATAAAACAAAAAATACTAGATTTTAGAATATCTTTATAATTTTTTAGCGGAGGAATGAGTGAGCGCTCAAGCATAATTATTGCCGCTGTGCGTATTTTTATCACTTGCGAAATATGGCGCATTTTAGCTTGTCTTTTTTTTTGAGATGTGTTAAGTCTTACCAAAACTCAAAAACACCCTCAAAATGATATAAAACAGCTCCCAAATGCCGTCTTTTACGAGGGGCATTTGGGAGCTGTTATATGGCAAACTCGAACCAAAAGTAACCCTTGCGCCTGTGGCAACTCACTGGCGTGTTTTAATATATTTCGAAAACGGCGCGAAAATTGTTGTTTTTTGTATGTGAATATGCTACAATAAATTAGGCTTCGTAGAAGCATTATTTATTGTAGTTGTTACTTTTTATACTAATGCCATGGTTATAACCGTGAAGAATATGAAGAGGCTGGAGATGAAATATATTTATCTTAAGGTTGATAGGAGAAATAATTATGAGTACAAAATCTAAAATAAAACCTTTAAAAGTGTTTATTTCTTATTCTTGGGATAGTCAAAACATAAGGATTGGATTGCAGGTCTTGCAAATGTTTTGATGAAAGACTATGGCATCAATGCAATTTTTGATGAAAATGCTGACTCTAATAATATTAATCAATTTATGGTTGATGAAATTAAGAGTAGCGATAAAATAATAATAGTTATCACAAAAAAATATACAGAAAAAGCTAATCAATGGAAAGGTGGTGTTGGGGTAGAATGTAAATTGTATTTTGATGATGTTTTTAATAATGATAAAAAAATAATTCCTATTATTAAAGAACAGACATCATTGCCTCATTTTTTATCAGGCATAAAATATGTTGATTTTTCAAGTGAGGGAGGTTATGTACTTTTTGATGAATTAGTAAAGAGAATAAAAGGAATTCCAACATATAAACTTGCTAAAGTAACAGAAGCGGCACGCGAAGTAAAGCCTCGTTCTACGGTTAATCCAATATTTTCAGGGAAAAAGCAAATAGAGAGTATTGATGTACACATAATCGATTTTAAGAAGCGAATTGAAAAATGCTCTAATGACCCGAAAAAAACTTATGATTTTTTATTTTCAATTCAGGACAAAAATATTAGTGATATTTATATTCCAAGCTTAACGAAATTTTATGATACTCGCAAGAAAAATAATTTATTATTTGTTGAGGAACAAATTTTGTGGGCAGAAATTTTTTCTAAATTATGGATTCAAGCATATTATAGTGACCAAGGGTTAGAGAGATTAATTGATTTGTTCGCAACAAAGAACTCGTTTATAATAAAAAACGCATTTAGTAATCTCAATGAAATTGATCCTGATGAATTGCATACTTTTAACCCGAAACTTGAAAGAACCTTGCACATGGTGCTTTGGGAATGTATTGATATTGATGATATAGAAGTTATAATAGATATTCTTTGTTTCTTATTTTTTATGGAAAAAACAGAGAAGTTTTGGTCTAAATTTGATAAAGTAAATAATTTTGTTAAAGAAGCTTTTTTTAATAGGCATTGGTATTTATATAATCGGTCTTTTGGTGAAAGTGATTTTATTTATCTAAAAAAATATTTAGGGATAAACGAAGAAATAGATAATTATTTGTACAATTTAATATCAAAAATAAAGTCATTTGAGGCAATAGAAGTTATTCACCAAAAAGCACAATACACAAGAGCAACTATTTTCAATGTACTTAAGTTTATCATTGAGAAAGATCAAAAACACGAGCGAAATGAAAAAATAATAATGAAAGCAAGAGAATTTTTAGACTCGTATTCTAATAAAAAATATGCTCAAACAGGTACTGACAAGTATTTGATTGACTTTGTTGAAAATATAATTCAAAAACAAGATGTTGAGTTGTTTATTTCTAATCTTGATGATATACATGGAATAGAAGAGGATTTAAGATTTTTAATTAGACATATACAAAATATCAATGCGACTAAAGAACAGCGCAAAAAAATAAATAAATTTTTAGATAAGTGCAGAGAAGTTCTTGAAGAAAAAGAATGAAAACATAAAATATTCAATTAGATGTGTTGAAAGCACAGAAACAATGCGAAGATACTACACAAAAGAATTTAAGCAAGAGATTGTCAGATTATATGAGAACGGCACGGCGGCAAAGCAACTTTATACCGAATATGATTTGCCGAGAAGTATATTATATGATTGGATTAAGTTATACAAAAAGCAGGCAGACAAAAACGGCAATGTTTTCACCTATAACGAACTTACACTAGCAAATAAAAAAATATCAAAATTACAACAAGAGATTGAAATTCTCAAAAAGGCTAGATGCTTTCCTGAATCGCCGCTTAAAGAAAAACTTAACGCATTAGAATCCATGCACGGACAATATCCCGTTAAGGCAATGTGTCGTGTTTTAGAAGTAGATCATGCAACTTTTTATAATCATCATTTTAGGCGTGTTGTAAAAACGCAATATGAGATAAACGATGAATTTTTGAAGCCCAAAATAACGGAAGTGTTTGAAAAGAGTAAGCAACGATTTGGGTCAAGAAAAATAAGAGCAAAGTTAAGAGAGCAAAATATTATAGCGTCTGAGAGAAAAATCCGACAACTAATGCAAGAAATGGGATTAGTGCCTCAGCGAATTAAAAAGCAAGCGTATTATCCCAAAATAAATCATAATCCGTATTTGCGAAATAAAATACAGCGGGAGTTTATACAGTTGCATCCTAACAAAGTTTGGGTGGGAGATATTACTTCCGTTTGGGTTGATGGGAATATCTATTATCTTTGCGTTATTATAGATTTGTTTTCGCGAAAAGTAATTGCTGCAAAAGTATCATATAAAAATAATACTAAATTAACACGACTGACTTTCAAGGACGCTTTTGAGTCAAGAGGAGAACCCGAAAATGTCATCTTTCATAGCGATAGAGGAACTCAATATGTGTCATATGAATATAGCGCGTTGCTGAAATCGTTAAGAGTGGATCAGTCATTTTCAAATACCGGAAACCCTTACGATAATGCGGTAATTGAAGGATTTTTCTCTAACATGAAAAAAGAGGAGTTAAATCGCAACAAATACTATCACTTTGATGACCTAAAAGAGTCAGTTGAAGAATATGTAGAGTTTTATAATGAGTATCGTCCGCACGAAACTTTGGGTGATATACCGCCAAATAAATTTGAAGAAAACTATTACGCTTCACAATGAAATATCGGACAGTCCGTTAAAAACTGTCCGATATTTTGTGGGGTTTACAATTGGCGGAGTGAGAGGGATTCGAACCCTCGCGCCAGTTTCCCAGCCTACGTCCTTAGCAGGGACGCCCCTTGAGCCAAACTTGGGTATCACTCCAGAATTAAGCCTGCAATGAGATTGAAAAAGTGTCATAAATGCCCAAATCAACCTTGACAGCAACTTAATATAACACACCAGTTGATTGTTGTCAACAAAAAATATGGAACTTAGGAAAAAATTTGAAAAAAATTTGCAAAATATAATGTGCTTGCAATAGACTTGGTGAAGAAATGGAAATTTGGAGTCCAGTAGGGGCGTTCACTGAACGCCCGAAATATACCTAGTTTTTAGTAAAAACTCCGTAATTTCCGAACAACTCTAATTTATACTTTTTGCTATAAGCTGATAGCCGCAAAGGGCGGTGATGGTGAATTTTGTGTTAGAAAAATAGTTGACACAACTTGTTTTGTTTGCTATAATAAATTTGTGAATGGCATGGTGGATTGAGTTTATAAATACACTTGAAAAATGTAATTTAAGAATGGTATAATTTCTTTATAGCATGGTGGCTAAAAAATGCAAAGCAATAAATAAAAAGATCTCATCTACTTAAAAAAACTATTGTCAAAGATTTGACTAACTAATATAAATACAACCAAAGAGGAACACATGCTCATGAATGATAGAATTATAACCAGCAATCAAATTGAAGGCGATGAGATAGAAAACTCACTCCGCCCCAAAACACTTAATGAATATATCGGACAAGACAAAATCAAAGCCAACTTGTCTGTTTTTATTGAGGCGGCAAAAAAGCGGGGAGAGCCTCTTGACCATGTGCTGCTTTATGGCCCGCCCGGCTTAGGCAAGACCACATTATCCAACATCATTGCCCATGAACTAGGCGTGTCTGTTCGCATAACATCGGGCCCTGCGATTGAAAGAGTGGGGGATCTAGCTGCACTTATTACTAATGTGGGTGAGGGTGATGTGCTGTTTTTGGATGAGATTCACAGGATAAATCGTGCTGTTGAAGAGGTTTTGTATCCTGTGATGGAGGATTTTGCGCTGGATTTGATTATTGGAAAAGGTCCGTCTGCACGCAGTATGCGCCTTAATTTAAAGCCGTTTACTTTAATTGGGGCTACTACCAGGGCAGGGCAACTGACAGGGCCGCTTAGGGATAGGTTTGGGATTATTTTGCGGCTAGAGTTGTATACAAATGAAGAGCTAGATAAAATTGTGCGGCGGAGTGCAAAGATACTGGCTATTGAGTGTGATAAGGCGGCGAGTTTAGAAATTGCATCAAGAAGCAGGGGCACGCCAAGGATTGCCAATCGCTTGCTTAAGAGGGTGCGTGATTTTGCACTAGTGGCTGGGGATAGCGGCATTGGGCTAGCACTGGCTAAAAAGGCGCTTGATAGCATGGAAATTGACGGGCTGGGGCTTGATTATACGGATAGGCGGATGCTAGAGACTATGATTAAAAAGTTTAGCGGACGGGCTGTGGGGCTTGATACAATTTCTGCGGCAATCAATGAAGAGACGGTTACAATAGAGGACGTGATAGAGCCGTATTTGTTGCAACTAGGGTTTATTGCAAGGACACCTAGGGGCAGAGTAGTAATGCCACTAGCATACAAGCATTTGGGGCTAGATAGCTTGATTCCAGCCGAGCAAGTTGGGTTTTTAACTAATTTAGAGAGTGAGGATAATGGATAATAATATAAATTTAAATTCAAACATAAGACGGGAATTACCTCAAATTCCAAGCGACAGGGCAGTTTTTAGAGAATCAATAATCTTATTCTTTTTATTTGCACCTATATTGCTTGCAATTTTGGGTTTAGTTTTTTGGTATGGGTATGCTAGACTCTTTGGGGGAATGAGCCTTCATCTTCTACTAGATATCGCAGTTTTGACTGTCGGTGCCTTTGGAGTTTTTATTACTTATATTTTTAGTGCAATGGGATTTTTTTATAGAGTTATATTATCAGCTGAGGGAGTTCATGTGCAGGCACTTAAAACATCTTCTGCTAACAATTTTATTAAATGGGATGAGATTGAACATATTTCACTAACGAAAAGAGTTTTTACTAAACGATTTGCAAGACTTAACCCATTTACAAAATCCTTTAAAATCGTTGAAATTTCAAGTGAGGAATTATATGATATTACCAAAATTAAACAGTATCGCAAAAAGCGAATAGAGATCACCTTTGAAAGACCTAATAAATTTGATGTGCTAGACATCAAAACAAGTGATGGTGTTGATTATGATAAAATTGCAATGAGTGTTTCAAAAAAAATGCTTTTGTCACTAGAAAAATATGCTTCTTATGAATTAAGGCAAAAAGTTTTTACATTGCTTAGATATCAAAAACAGTCAAACTTACAATAGAAATCAAGGAAAAGCATTATTATAAAAAAAGGAAAAACATTATGAAAAAAGAAGATTTTAATTATGAACTGCCCGAGGAGTTGATTGCACAAACTCCCATAGAGCCAAGAGACCATGCAAGATTATTGTATTTTAATCGTGAGAGTGAAACCATCACAAACTACAAGTTTTTCAACCTTGTAGACCTTTTGCAAAAGGGCGATGTGCTGGTTGTCAACGACACAAAGGTTATTCCAGCACGAATTTATGGAGTTAAGCATGACACAAAGGCTAATATTGAGTTTTTGCTGCACAAACGCATCAATTTGGATGAGTGGGAGGTCTTAGCAAAGCCCGGCAAGAGATTGAAGGTGGGCTCTAGAGTAGACTTTTCTGTTGGCGGAGAGGCTGATTCTTTGCTACACTTAGAGGTGCTGGGGGATTTAGAAGATGGCTTAAAAAAGGTTAAGTTTTTTTATGAGGGTGTTTTTGAACAGATTTTAGAAAAGATTGGAGACATGCCGCTTCCGCATTATATTAAGGGCAAGCTAGAAAAAAAAGAGCGGTATCAAACGGTGTATGCTGATGATAAAAAGGGTGGATCTAGTGCAGCACCGACAGCTGGCTTGCATTTTACGCCAGAATTAATGGATAAGCTGAGGGATAAAGGAGTGGAGTTTGTCAAGGTGTTGTTGCATGTGGGGTTGGGGACTTTTAGACCTGTTAAAACGGATAAAATTGAAGAGCATATTATGCACTCGGAGTATTATCAGGTGACGGAGGAGGCGGCGGACAGGATTAATGCGGCAAAGAAAGAGGGGCGGAGGGTGATTGCGGTGGGCACTACATCAGTAAGGACACTAGAGAGTGCGGCAGATGCTGGGGGAGTGGTGCGTGCGGGCAGTGGTGATACCTCAATTTTTATTTATCCGCCATACAAATTTAAGGCGGTAGACGGTTTAATAACAAACTTTCATTTGCCAGAAAGCACGCTGGTTATGCTGGTGTCGGCATTTTTGACAAGAGAAAAGACGCTGGAAATTTATAACTATGCGGTTGAGCAAAAATACCGCTTTTTCAGCTTTGGAGACTCTATGTTGTTGCTTTAATACTATATTTATTTGGGGATAAATAGAATATAGAATTTTTAGCGGTGTCTTTAAAATGCTTGTGTTTTGCTAAAATTTAATGTATGCTATAAATATATGTTGATAAAATATTCTAAAGATAATGATTGTCTATTTATAGATACTGACAAAACAGAAGAAAAATTGAAAGTATTTCGTATTTCGGGGCTTCAAAGAAAAGAATATGCAAATGGTTGGCGATTTTTCATTAGAATAATAAATATTGATGACAAATTTTGCATTGAATTGAAAAAAATATTGTCAGATACTACGCTTTGTGTCAAATATAGCTTGGGTGTATATGATGATATTCAAGATAATTTTAAATTACGCAAAAATATGATAAAACATAATGCCCCAAAACAACACAAGCCTAAAAATGCACTCAAACAACTTAAACAACCTATACAAAACTGGACTTTGTGCAAGATGTGTGAATTAAATTATGCAAATAAAGCCGATGAACTATGTGTTGTATGTGACGGTGAATATGAACTAGAAAACAAAGCAAATAAAAATGTTTCAACTGATACATTTTTTACAATAATAAATGAAAAAATGCCAAAATATAATTACATGGAAAATCCTTGTATTATATATGTTTGCAAATCTGTGCAGAGCTGTTGTTTTAAAAAAGGGCACAATGCTAAAGCTGTTTGGCTAAGCGTTCCATTGCTTTATGATGGCTCAGAGCATTGGAGTATACAAGATAGTGACAACAATAAATATGTATCTATTGTATGTGAGTATTGTCATGACTGCGATGAATATAAAACAGATATGACAACAATTAAAGGTGCAGAAAAAAATGGAGGCAATATTGTTGCTAGAATTTGTTTAGAAGATGGATATAGCGGAGGATATGGTGGCTTTTTGTCAAAATTAAACGCTCAATCTAAATTGGCTCAATGGAGATATAGTGCTAAGTCTGGATCAACTACAATTTGGCGGCATAAGCTACTTAGCTTTTTAATAGATAATGCAAGCACAACAGGCATAACTGCACAACAAGCACTTTTTGATTTGAAAACGGCAATAGAGTTGGGGCAATTGCAGTTAGAGAGAAATTCATGTGCAAACGATAAAAGAATGTGTGATATTGAATTTATAGAAAATAAATATGTTAAAAACAATCATGGATATGGCTTAATGCAAAAAAATGGATATCGTGCTCAAAATATTGAAAACGATCAGGATTAATAACTCATCCCATTTAAAATGCTTGGTTGATAAATTAATGTCAATTTTTAGTGACTTTTTGCATATACATAATTATTATGGCAAGAGATGAAATGTCCTTTAAGGAAATGCGCAATCGTGAGATAATTAATGAGGTGGACGGGCGGCGCTTAGGGCGTGTTCGGGACATTATTTTTTCTCCGCATAGGGGCGAGGTGCTGGGTTTGATAGCGCCTTTTTATCATAGGCTGCTGCCTATTTTTAGGGGCGAGCAGGTTTATATTCCGTTTAAGCATATTGTTAAGATAGGGCCTGATGTAATTTTGGTGCGGCTGACGCCTGATTTATGTCGGACTGATGGTGTGATTGATATGAAGAAGGAGAGGGGGGATAGGCACGGGGGCGGCGGCAAGGATGGCGGGGGTGGGAGAAGGCATGAGAGAGGGGGCAAAGGTGAGG
>Ga0209755_10004835_pt1 | contig 15664 bp, 8 predicted proteins | sample TergutCo191P1_FD_187301 | JGI IMG/M metagenome (GOLD analysis project Ga0209755, IMG submission 187301) | Cornitermes sp. P1 segment gut microbial communities from Petit-Saut dam, French Guiana - Co191P1 (SPAdes) (version 2) | ecosystem: Host-associated > Arthropoda: Insects > Digestive system >... | reverse complement strand
GACTGGAGATTGTTAGGTAACTCTATCACATTTTCAAAATGCCTTTGCACATTCTGTTTCTGAGGGTAGCTTTACTTTAGATTACACCCATGTCTCATTTTATTTATTTATTTTTGGGGGGGGGGGCAATTTTGCTTTAACTCAGTTTGGCATAGATGATCCATACCCACACTTATCTTCTGTAGGAGGCTGTCAAAAATTCATGTCATTCCACACCATCAGTCTTGTGTATGGATTGATTATTGGTGACAATCATGCACCTCATTTAGTTTTCTCTTCATCAGCATTGGCTCGTGTTGCCAAAATAAGTGACAAATGTAAATCTACATCACCCAGTGCAATCCAAGTGAAAAACTGGCAAAAGAAGAGAACTGAAGAGAAATTACTTTTAATAAGCCGACTTGAAAAAGTTGAACAAATTGTTGACAGGTGCTGTGATGTTAGACTCGCTCGTTGTAGCATACGTGCAATTCATGATAATGCTGATAGAATTAAAGAAAAGTGCCAAGTGTTTACATAACATAAATGCCAGTAATCTGAAACAGGGAGAGTTTGTACAAAGCAAGACTACCCCAGTCATATAAGAATGAACTGTTCCAAAAACTATGGATGTGTCTCTCTCACATTTTTATTGTGTGAGAGATAAATGAATATGTTGTATCGAAATGTATGTGTGCAGTGTACAAATGTATGTATACTGTATATACAGTACATATAATAACTGCAGAGGTCTTTATGTCCACCATCGGTATAGTAATACAATTTAGGACTCGGTTGCCAATCCCCAAACCCTCATGAAATACACTATTAAAAATGAAAATTTTGTGTTTGATGTATATGATTTCAGTTTGCATGACATATTTTAGGGATATAACCCTGGCGTAAAATGAGACCTGTCTGTTCGTAATGCACCCTGTTGTAAAGTTGCTGGTTGCAAAATACAGTGTGATACGTAAGCTCAGTTTCTGCTTCCATAGTTGCTGTGTGTGTGCATGCATGCACATGATTGTGTCTGTGTGTGTGCACACTTGTGTGCATACACAAGAATGTGGGACTAAAAGACTATACAGGAAAACCCCCGTATCCACGGTTTACTGTGGCCTGAAAAAAATATGGAAAATTAAATAAATAAATGGATCATATGTTTCAAAACGCGCGTCAAGCAAGAATGGGCCGTAACACGGTGAAATCCAGCAGCTCAAACGCACCCAGTACTTGACTCATCTTCCTTTGTCCCAGTACCCACATTTCCCCGCAAACTTGCCACCATTCTGCTTCTAGTGTTCAAATTAATTGCTATGTTGTCGCAGTGTTTGTGTTCAGAAAGCCCTTATTTACCATAATAATGGCCCCAAAGCGTAAGAATAGTGGTGCTGGTAGTACTTCTAAGCCTGAGAGAAACCATGATGTCCTTTCCATTAATGAGAAAATGAAAATTATGAATATGATTGAAATAGAAAAAAAAATTGTATGCAGAGATTGCCAAGTTGTATGGCAAGAACGAATCTTCCATTCGTGAAGTGATGAAGAACAAGGAAAAAATTCTTGCTAGTTTTTCTGTTGCAACAGAAACTGGAAAAGTTACTGCTGTAGCACGTGATAAAGTGTTAATGAAGGTGGAAAAATCCTTAAATTTGTGGGTGGAAAAACATTTTTATTTCTTAAGCAGCGCTTTGATGGAAAAGCATGATTTTAATTGTTCTGTCATCCCTTGAAACTGTACATGATACTGTACAATACAGGTAATGTATTTTTTTATTGCTCTATCGTCTCTTGAGGATTAGGCTAGAACGTCAGAATCCCTTACTTTCATACGTATGAGAGAGAAAGAGAGAGAGAGAATGTACACTGTAAATGTACAATGTATTGTACAGTACACTTTATTATTACTTTGTTTAACATTGGTAATGTCTTACTGTGCATAATTTATCAATTAAACTTTACCGTATTTATGTACATCACGCGAATATCACATTATATATGGCATTTGGTTTTATTCACAGTTTCACATAATCACTGTAGGTCTTGGAATGTATTGTTCGTGGATACAAGGGTCCGCTTGTATATTTTTATTGTGCAATTGGACCCTCTTGTTTGTAGCAGCTCACCATAATGTCCTTCAATGCTCAGAGTAAATAAACAGCAGAGACACTTGAGAGAGGGCGCACAGCTATCTGTCCATACCCCATTGGCAGTATCCCACACATAAAAATGACAACCTGAATAGATAGAACATGTTCTGATATTAGCCCTGGCCTGGAATTGAATTGTGTTGTCTCCTTTGGATAGTCCCTATCATCCAGTCACAGTAGCTTATGCAGTAGGATTTCTCTGGAATGTCCTTTTATCCCTTTGATGGCAAGGGTACCATTTAAATGAGTGAAGTAGATTGCTTATAGTTATACATTATTTTTCTTTTAAGATCCTGAATTGGATGGGACACAACGTATTGCTTTGCTGCAACAGAAACTTCAGGAACTGAGAAAAACTTACATGAATGTGAAAGCAGAACTTGCATGTATTGACAGGCGGAGAAAGAAACTGAGGCGAAGGGAGCGTGAAGGTGAGATACCAAAAATAATAAAGAATTAAAATAGACATCTCAAGTGTGTAGTTTTATTTTATTTCATTTTATTTTATTTTTACATTGTACAGTGTGTATTTTCTAAAATCTGAACAGGAGAGTGATTCAGAATTCACATACAGATATTGTTGCCATAATTTTTAACCCTACCTTTAAACTCATAATTTTCATTAAAAGTATTAATTTTGATGAGCAAGATTGTACAGATTCATGAACACAAATTATATTTCTGTAGAATATTTAATTCCATTTTGAAATTTTAAATACTGCATATTTTAATCATAATTATTCATAATTGTAAAGAAGTGCAGCTTCTTACAGTTACAGTAGTGTGTCTTTGTGTAGCTGTGTGTTACTGCATTTTAAACTGGTACTGATATTTAGTTGTTAAGAGATTTGACCCTTTGCCTGCTTGTTATGTAAATAACTATCTTGGAGGTACAGCACTCATTATTCAGTTTCTTAATATTTGTGTAAATATTGCACTTGTCATATATGTAAAGTAATAGTAATAAAAGAATTTTTTTCTGTTGATGTTTGTGATAGAAGATGGTGTCATTTAAATGTGCATACTCAAGACATTCACTGGGAACCAGTTGTAAGAATTGGTTGTGAGTAGGTTTGAAATATTGTTGCATATACTGCTATCATTGTTGTTTTATACACTGCAGCTTTTTTGTATGAAAGATGAGATAAGGTTGGCAAGAGATGTTTAGTTTCTAGATCAGTTATGGATGTCTGTGTGACTTCATCATTCCTGCAAAAAATCCTACAGTGACTGAAGGGCTGTGTTGAACTGTACAGTCCCTCTGATTAGCATGTATTACAAGTGAGAAAAATTCACCTTTGTGGGTACTTAGTCCCTCCTTAGGAGTGGATTATGGCACACATACAAATGCCAGTAAGATCAAAATGCCATGGCTAGGGACATTCAGATAGCTCAGGGAATTGCATGCAGACATATACCCAAAGGCTGCATAATACAGTTAAACAGGACTTTGCCTGTAACATGTAACAGAAAGTGTGTTACTCATAGTGACACCACCTTAGATTCTGAATGCAGGCAGTGTCATGAACTAAACCACAAATGAGTGAAATACACATTAAGTAGGTAAACTTGATATTGTAAAGAAACTCCCCCCCCCCCAATCCCAGCAGCCTAACTTAAAGGGAAGGCCCATAAATTGAAAACAGTGTGTTTTGTTAAGTCAAGGATTGATTTTTTGGTTAGTTAACAGTGCTGTTTATATTGCAGATAATGTGTATTTTTGCATAAGGTTAGGTGGTGATGAATAGTGATGAAGTAAGGAGTGGAATGAGGAAAAGTGACATTTCATGATACTATCCTGGTATTCCCTGGGATAGGCTGCAGATACCATGGAAACATCATTCCATAAAGGAAGTTACAATGAAATGGGCTGTAGCTTGGGTATGAAAATTAAAAAAAAAAAAAAAAGTTCATATGAATTCTATATAGCAGCTGTTCATTCAGGCTGGAATTATAATTGAACAGGCTGGGCAAAATTAATTAGTATTGGTACAGAACACGCTTAAAATAGGATCTGTGCAGTAATTGTAATCCACAACCAAGGCATTATTACAGTAATCAAACTGTTTTGTTTCAAGATGCTGAAATGATCATGTAATAAAAATAAACATAGAATTTCTTCTTGAATTGTACATCTCAGAAGGTGTGACGCCATCATACAATGTACTTTGTTATGTTAATGCATGTGCATTTTATTTTGTAACACCAGTGCCTATAGGGCAATTCAAGTTAATATGCATGCATCACACAGTTGTTTGAACTTGCTATCTTGTGGCAAACATAATTCACATTTTTTTCATTTCAATCTGCATTCCTCCAGACTAGGATGTGGCTTATAGTTATCATTATGGGAAGAAAGTTGGCCTTCATTGCCATTGATATGAAATGTTCCATTATAGCATTCAGTACAGAGAATTATAGGTTATATAAATCGGTCATGACACAGAGTATTCATTTACAGGGAACTTTTTGACAAGCCATGTGTTACAGTGCAGTTGGTTGTCATATAATTGTTACTGTGTCTTTTTAACTTAAAAGATTTGATATCTGGTACTTGAGGGAAATTTAATATAAAAATTCTGATGACTCTTACAAAGGAGATATTTAATTTCTTATTTTTGGCTTAAAATTTAGATGCAGCTTATGTTAATACACCACATATGTTGGCACAAATGAAGTTGAAAAAGTACATTTTGCTGCATATACAGAGCAGTTACATGTCTTTATATGTACCTAATCCATAATGTTAGTGTATGTCTAGAGATTTAAGTTAATTGAACTGTTTAGAGTGCCATATTAAATCTGGTTTCTAATTACTTGAAAATATATTGGTATTGTGCAGCTGTTGGGTTTAATACTTTTAACATCTTTATTTTGAATGTAATTTGTACTTTTTAACTTAAAACACTAACACAGTCTTGTGACTTACGAATTTTTGTTGTGTCTGTGTTTAGCACATTTGTGGAAACTATTTGCATCAGGAATCCAAAATTAATAAAATTTTCCAACCAGGGTTCCTACATGTGTGGTGATTGTTCAGATGTACCAAAATAATGTAACTTTTGTATAATTCAGTTACATTTTGCCAAAACACAAAAGTTGAAATCACAACACATTTTGGATATACAAACAAATTTATTTTTCATAATGTTATTCAAACAAGATTTTGTCTGCATTTTACAGTTTTTCATTTCTGTAAATTATTTATTTTGTTAAGCATAATTATGAAATTAATTTTTGTTACAAATGATAAACAATGTATGTTTAGTGGAATTGTGAATCACTCTCAGAACTATGTTTTGTATATAAAACAGCAGTGTCAGACATGTTTTCTTAACTCTTATAGAGAAAGCAACAAAACAGGAAGTGGTGTGTTCGTGATGCTAATAATTCACGTTCCTCTGAGTCCGTGCAGTGAGCAAGTGATTTCATATGACCATTACATGTGAAGGTCAGGAGGTAACAACTGCACAAACTGTAGTTTTATATAAGAGTAAAATATTTTCATGGAAAATGTACAAAGTTAGTTTCTCAGATATTTTACTAAGGGTTTGATGTTTGAGCATTGCATTTTGACCATTGTGAAATGGTTGAACACTTGTGAAAGCAATAGGAATTGCTGAATTGAAACAAATACAGAGTTTTTAAATAAAAGAAAGTGTGAAGTTTGAGGGTTGTACAGTGTACAGCAGAAACTTTATGTTCACTATTGAACTTCGAGCAAATAGAAGATATCAGAACAAACTGATAACAGCATAGTATCAGTGTAAACAAGCAGTGAGATTTTAAAATGGCCATGAGGTGATGTTTTATAAATTTCTATTTTTATGCAATGCCAGTTTTGCTTTCAAAAGTGAATGGCATTTATTGATGTTCTATTTATTTCATGTGTAGAGCTTATCAGGGACATTTATAATGGAAGAAGAGTATAAATTTTCTTATCTTGTCATCAAGTGTGTGACAGAGAAGAAATAAAAAGTGTACAGAGAAGCAGAGGACTGTATTACGTTTTATGTTTTAGGTTACTGACACATTTATGAAAAAGTGTTTCAGGTTCTTATTTTAATTTTGTTGTGATATACCTGTGCAGTTCAAAACAAGTTCTGTATATTGTTAAAAACTTAGGTGGATACTTTTGCACTCATTCAGTTATCATTAGTTATATCATAAACAGTATTGTCATAAGCAACAAAATGTTGGCACACATTGGCTTAAGAGTTTTGCTTATGTTGACTGGTTACATTGTGTTTCTTGGTTCTTTCAGTGATCATTCTATGCTGATTGAAGTAGACAGCAGTTCATTTCTGTGCTCTGATATTTTTATAGGCAGTGTAGTAAATGCCTACTCTTGAACATTTGCCAGTGCTTTGATATAACTTTGCTTTAATGTTTACAGATTCTTTTAGATTTTTTTAAGTAAACACATATTAGGTATGACAATGAAAACACTGGTGATAATTTGGTAAGAACAAAAAACAGAGCTAGTTAGAATCAAATGTACCTATGTGTCAGTAGCATTTGGTCTAATGTCATTAGATCTGCTTACTTCCAAAGAATAGACAATGGAGTTCCAATAGACTACCTAGCTGAAGCAATTTCTGCATGGTGTATTGTCACACCGGTCTTCATTGTTATTTTCATCTACACTGAATGATGGCTATGTAAATGTTTCCTAAAAGTTTAATATATAAATGAAAATATATTGTTAATAAATAAAGTGGATAGGAAATTGTCATCGGGTCTTACTCATCTACTTTATCAGGCTGTTTCCTTGTTTCACTGTACTGCAGTTGTCATCCAAAAGCATATCTGTGTATTAGTCTATACATTATTCAGAAAAGATTAATTTACTAGTTTAACCCATGTGAAATTTTTTTCTTTGTGTACTGTAATGTATTTAACCCTTTAAAAACCTGCCATTACATATACGAATGCTGTATGAAAATGCCTCTAGAAATTTTATATGTTTAGGCCCCAAGGCCCCAATTTCCTGCATTTTTAAGATATGCTGTTTACACTGTTTAATTTCCCACAAAATGCTGTTTATTTCTTAATTTTATCTATTTTCTGTTCAAGTAATGTGCATATTTTCATAAACCATGCACACAAATTTAAATACCCACCCCAGTAGGAAAAAGGTTAATGGTAGTGTCAGCAGTTCATAGTTATTTTTATGGACAGATGTTCTAAAATTGTTCTACTACTGCTACAGCTACTACCACCAGTATAATTAGCATTACCAGTACAAGTATGTTCATGCAGTGGTGTTCTGCAGAACAGTCCCCTGTGGTGCAATAGCTTCTCACACTCCAGCAGAAAGATTCACTTTTCACATACATACATATGCTATTCCATTTGCTCCATCTGTCATAACAGCGATGACCCAGCTGCACAGCAACTATCCAGCCAGCCAGTTTAAGCACCACACTAAACCCATTCATAGTTCATTGATTTTGAATTTACGTACATTGTAACAGTACTATTACTATTAAGTACTATTAAGTATTTAAATGGTTTTGTCTTATTATGTATGAAGCCAAGTGTATTGTTTCATCTAGTCTCAGAAGATCAAAACATAATTGTGACTGGGAACATGTATCACATTTCCTGATTCTTATTTTGCCAATTTTGTGTGGATGTGAAGCTCTCAGGTAAGAGTATAGGCTTAGCGTGTTGCGAATGTTTGCTGAAGACGATATTTGGACCTGAGAAGGACAAAATTAATGAGACTGGAGAAAGCTGTAACATTAGAAGCTTCATGATTTGTACCCATCATTAAATACCAGGGTGATAAAAACCGAGGGGGATGAAATAGGTGCCATGGCACACATCGGAGAGAAGAGAAACGCATACTGGGCCTGGTTAGAAAACTTAAAGATTAAAGATAACTAAGAAGACCTAATACACGTAGAATAGACAGTATTGAAATGGACCTTAAAGAAGTAGGTTGGGAGGGTATGGACTGAAATTGTCTGGCTCAGAACAGGGACAAGCACTGACAGGGCATTGTACACATAGAAATGAACCTTTGGGTTCCTTACAATGCAGGGAATTTCTTGACCATCAAAGGATTCATTAGCTTCTCAAGGACTCTGTTCCACTCAGTAGCATTTCCCCATCTGACACATGTTTTATATATGACAGTTTTTACGAATACAACCCCATATTATAATGAGGCACTTGTAAAAGGTTCATTTTTTCCATCTTATGGAGGCATGAAATATCTGTTACTACACAATGGTAGTAATAGTTTCGTGAAGTGCACAAATGGACCAATGCCTAGAAGAGAATGTATTTTTTTAATGTGTGCTATATAAAATAAATTCACAAGAAGAATGCAAGTGAGGCTGCACATTAAACTGATGGAGCTGTGGACATTTCCAGACCTTCAGTTCTTGTGGAAGGGATAATGTGTCAGCAACAGATTGTGCAGTAAGTCACATTTCTTCACTTACCAAATCTGCTTCATACTGATAAAATGATTTTGAGATAGGTGTTTAAAAATACATTTGTGTGTTAGTCCCCTGTAATGTTATTTATCCAAGGGGCTGCATTATCATGGTGTTGCAATGTTATAAAAGCAGTAGTATCTTATAGAAGTCACACATTTTAGCATACTTCCCACCCTTATTATGTATTCATGTGTCAAAAACAGTGAGAGGAATCCTCAATTCCAAATTTAAAAAGTTTGTGTCTGTCAAATCACATTGTGACTACTTCCCAATACAGCACTTAACCTTCACTGATGTTGCACGGGCTTGGAAAGTTAAGCATTTTGACAAATTTCTTCATGCATTTGTAGGCATTTGCTAATACTGAGCAGAAAAGTATCTGAACAAGAGAGAAAGATGCCAGGGAAAATTAGTATGTCCCCACTACACAAGTGTGCATTCACTGGTGTCACTAGCAACAGAGGTACTCCATAGATTAGTTCTGTTTACTTGCTTATTGTGCCATTTCTTTCCCACATTTGTATTATATAAAACATGTTCTCCATTAATATATTCTGTGGCAAATAAAAAGAACTATTACAACTAGAAGACAACCATTACACATCGAAATGTTTGTTAAGTATTGGAACTGCCAACATTCATTGTTAGTTATCTCCATAGTAGATGGAATCTGAGAGTAAGTACGCAACACAGTTGTAGTTAGTGTACACTTTTTGCACTCAAAAAGGGACTATGTCGTAGTTTTCTCTTTCCATTATAAAATATAGGAAGCAAGGACGATTGGGAAAAAATGTCCATTAAATTGGGACTGGTCCCATCTGCAAAAGGTATTCCACAAGTAGCAGCACTTCTGGGACTTATTTCTACCTGCTGTTTTCTGTCACATAGTACCTATTACACCAGATGCTTAACACACTACAACCGCTACGAGCCCCATTTACCGCGCAAAAGCAATTTTGGAACGGTGCAGAGTAGGCTACACACAGTCGCTGCTGCTATTGTCTAGTATCCTCTACCTACATGTAAGTATCGCAAGTCATGTCTTCCGACAAAATCTACGATTTTCCCATCCCTCCTATACACGTTACATCCCTTACTGATCATATCCTCTTAATTTTACCCCTATTATAAATTTTGAAGATCCTCATTACACAGATTCGTCGACGTTTCTCACTTCCTCTTCAAACAACCCTACTTCTTAGATCTCTGTTCTTAAATCTTCGTCGAGACAAGATTCGTAACATTCGAACCACAGAGAAAGTTGAAGTATTGTGTTGGCAACGTTGTTCTCACTGTTGCATCCAACTCTGATCCATGGTTGAATTTTCTTTGTTTGTGTATAAAAAAAGTTGTTAGACTTAGAGCACAGTACAATATGGCGGATGTGGTGTTTTGTAGTTATAGGGCTCTGTAGTTGCAACAACTGAAAATGTATGTTCGTTAAATAAAGCGTTTTCTAGGGACGGAGAACTCTCGTGAAATTATGGGCTGTAATTATAATTAAGTAGAAGATGTGCGATGTATGCGCTGAATTCTTGGATCTGCTACAATCATGTAAGTAACGTTCGAAAATTGGACCAGCAAATATTGGGAAGTTGTGTAGACGGGGCTATATATTATGCAGTATTTTGCATTAAAGGAAAATAAGCACAATACATACTCCCCATCATTATAATAACAACAGCACGTAGGTGGCACCGTGGTGTGCCATTCCATTATAAGCAGTTTTACGGAACGTCACGCCGTACGGTTTTGTTGCTGACATAGTCGTAATGTGTGTGTCAGTGAAAGCTGTACATTTATGCTACTTAAAACTCGGTCTTCTTCGATAATATGTGCCAGTGATATTAACACAGTTACGGTTTAAGTCTAGAATGCTATCGAAACAACGAGCGAGCTCCAGAGATCAAAAAGGGTTAAACATGGTTATACCATACACATACAGTTGCATGTTTTGTATGTATGTATTCGTTATAATATGCATAGCGTATAAATACGGTGACTGTTAGAAACTCTAATTATTCAACTACTACTGGATAATTTTGAGCCAGTGTAACTCAGTGGGTATAGAGAGTAGTTCACAGGTTGGATGACCAAAGAATCAAAATTTTATTCAAGACAAGGATAAGAGATTGTAACTACTGAGTAATGGAACCACGTTTCTTTTTGTGTTTCAAGTAGGTAAAATAACATGGGCATCAACACTTTGAAACATGGTTAAATTTTGAAGTGATGCAGTATTTGTGACTCATTGTGTTAATGCAACTGTAATGTAATACAACCTTCATGATGTGTGCATTGTCAAATACTAGAGTGATCAACCCAAGGAGAATGAGAGGGATGGAGCATTTGGCACACAAGGGAAGAATCACAAGATTTTGGTGGAGCAACTTGAAGGAAAGTGACCATTTGGAGGGGAGAGAAAAATATTAAAATGTATCTTTAAGATGCAGGTTGGGAGGGCATGGGTGGAGTTCATCTGGGTCAGGGTAGAGACAAGTGGTGGGCTGTTATGATTTTTTATTTTTATTAGCTGAGGAAATGTTAGCTTCTCAAGAGGGACTCAGCCCTTTGTAGTTAGTGAGATAATTTATTAGTTCCTCACTTAGTTAGGATATGCACAGCATGTTTTGTGGTGTGGAATTTTTGTTCCAAGTTAGGACAGGCTATGCAGTCAGGGATGCCAGTGTGGTTAACATCTGTGTAGTATATTGGGAATGTGACATTTGTGAAGGTGACAGGTTTCCAGGAAGCTTGGCCTGTGGTGCTTGGTTGTTTGTTCCTGTGCCATGTTTGTACGTGTAGAGATATCCGACATGGTGCAGTCATTCACACATACAGTCAGAATATGTCAAGTGGATATGAAATTGTGAAAAGTTTTTGTGTGGATATGAAGAACAATACCCATGTCACTTGTTTTAGTTGGATGAAGTGACCTATCAGACGGTGAAATGAAGCATCCATGTCTGTAAATTGTACACAAACCTTTTCATTCACCGAGAGTTTGTAACAGCATAGTGAAACTGAATGTTTAAGGTTTGTGTTAGCACAATGGAAGCTTGGAGCAAAGCCTTCCTGTATAGTTCACAGAGTATGTAAATGTGGTCTTGTTTTCATTTTGAATGTTTGATTTGGTTTTGCTCTTATTTATTTATTTATTTATTTATTTTTTTTGTTTAGTGTGTAAAGTTTATTCTTGTTGCAAACATTGTTCTGTGCCATACTTATGATTGTGGTTATTTTCATTATACTTATATTATATGAATAATAATGGTCACACAGATCTTTGAAGGCACAAAAGACTAGTAATACATAGTAGCTTCAAAACGTTTCTGGAATTCACTGGTATAATTTATGGAATTTGCTGCAAGAGGGAAATTGTAAAACTGTGAATAAAGAAATGCACAATGTCATCCTTCGTTTCTGTAGGGATAGGGTTGGAAGGAATATGGAGAATGAACAGTTGGTTTCTTCTTCACAACAGTGCTCCAGCACAATAGTCCATTTTGGTCAAGGATTTCTTAGTAAAGAACCATGCAATAATACTGGAGCATTCCTTCATGCTTTCCCGTAGCTGATGTTTACCTGTTTGCTTGACTGGAATCAGTATTGAAAGAATGGCAGTTCTGTTTGCCACTGAAAGTGTGACATTGTGAAAGCCCACAGGGATCTAAAACTTATACATTGGACAAATTTGATTTACAGCAGAGTCCCAGTTTAAGGTTTTTCAGTTCAAAATTTGCTCACGTTTAGGTTTGTGTTTTTTGTAGTCTTGGCCAAAACCCCATATATGTAATGTATAATTTTTATCAGATTAAAGTTTCTCAATTTTAGATTTTCCCTGCTTTTAAGACGTGGAAATTTGCTTCATACTGAGTTTTGGAGCCAGAGTTTAGGTTTGATGGATATAGCTTTTGAGTTTGGATTGCATAAAAAATGCAGTGATTGTGTGTTGTGTGAGTGAAGTGATGTCAGAATTGATTGTGAATTATCACAGCCGTGTTTATTTATTCCCAGGAGTTAGCATATGTATGATTGGCCAAAAGGCCTCTGACAGGAGCCATTTACAAATAGCATTTCTAACTTAGCAGTGCTGTTGTGTGATCACGAACCATGAAAGTGTGCTACCTTAAGATTGGTCATTGTATGCATGCTGACATGTGGGCTGGGAGAGTGTAGTCATTATAGGAATTTGCTACAGGCTGGATGGTCCAGGGATTGAATAATAAGTTTATGGGGAGTAAACTTCATGCCTGTTATAGGGTGAACTTTACCTGTGTATACAGCACAGTGTTGTCTACTTGGGTCAGGATCCGTGATACCATAATTATTATTCTGACCTGGCTGCCCAGCCCACTGTTCAGTTTATAACCAAGGATTCTTTCCTCAGGGATAAATCAGTCAGGGTGTGGAGCTAACCACTCATCACTCTCTGCTGTCATGGTTAAGAATATGTGGACACATACTGCCTTTCTCCCATATGCCTTCATGGCATGTACAGGGAGAATTTTACCTTCACATTAGTGCAGCCTTTAGGGGATGTGCATTACAGTGTTTGTCTAACAGTCTGTGGTTTCCAGAGTTTGCGACAATAAGGAATAGGCCAATTTCACAAGAGGAAAGTCTTGTCGTTAGTGTTATTGCCACCCAACACAAAGCTGTCATTACCAGATGATCTATGAGGATCTGAGAGCAGTTCTGCATGCATGCCGGCTGATGAAGGCTTTATTATATTTGTATAAAATATGCTGGTGAAAGAACTGCTAGTAAAGGACCAGAAATGCATACAGTTGGTAGCAGTTTTTGAGTAATGGCAGTAATTGTTTGCTTGAGGAAGTAGATTTATGTGTCACAACAAAGTAATCACTTGTGATCACAGGTCTGGAAATGCATTTACCCACTTGCAAGGGATGATAGTATTATTTTCTTAACTGTGGATGTGTGTGTTTTGCTAAATGTTTTTGAATATGATTTTGTTCTGCATTCTGTGTTTGTTTTTAAGTACACATAACATGATTCTGAATTTTTATGTTATGTCTGCTTTGATACAGATGAAGGAAAGGTTTCTAAAGAATCAGATGAACGGCCAGTTCTTCGAAAAGATGAAGTGGAAACAGTTTTTATATATATTCAGTCATGGTCTCAGAGGTAAGTATTTGTTGTGTAGTTTGTCAACATAAACATTGTTAGTACTGGGAGGTACCATGGGAACTTCAGCATATATCACAAAAATGATAAGTTGGCCTATCAGCTATCAAAGCACACAGAAGGATAGTTAAAATGTTACAGTTTTGTATTTGGGGGTTAGGTTTATGTGAGAAACATTAACATTTAAAAGTGGTTAAATAAAATGACCAGAAACATTGGCTGCTGACTGTGATGAAGTAATTTACTTGTAAATAGCTGAAAAACACTTGAAGCTGTGTAGAGGTATATTTTTACTCTGAAACTAAACATATCATTTACCTAAATCCAGTTCAAAGGTTTCATACATATCACTCATTTTTCATGTCTGTCTGCTTTACTTCAATTGATTCATTGTACCAATCTGTTACCAAGAAAAATTGATTTTTATTATTTTGTTGTGAACAGTAGTGTGTTTTAAAAGTTAGAATTTGGCCTGCTGATATATATGTTAGGGAAGACAAAGATTTTTACTACTAAAAATTTTACACCAATTTTTAAACTTTTAAAGTGTGTGATAACAGAATGACATGGATCCGGTAATGGAATGAGAACAGTTCAAGGGATGCTGTTATATACTTGCCATAACACAGTAATATTGATATGAAGATTGTAACAATAAATTTAGCTGCAGGAAAAATGGCCAACTGTTTCATATTGGTAACTACATTATGGAAGCAATTAAATAGGTGACATCTCATCTCCCTAGAAGACGAGAAAAGTGTTGCAGAGTTGTTACAGAACTTACCATTGCTAATAGAATATAAGTCCAGATTGCTAAGCTATTAAGCAAATTCACTGTTAAATCTATCAATTTAAATCATTCCTGTGTGTGACATTATGGCTGAGAAGGTGAATTACATGTCAACATACTTTCAGAACTGCCTGGGGCTAATATTGTAATTCATTTTCTCTATGTTTGTGGAAGAGTGTACTTACGAGGAAGAGTCAAATGAAAACCTTAAATATTACCGTTAAATTTAATGGTAATATTTAAGGTTTTCATTTGACTCACCCTCGTATGTTTAGATTGTTTAGTCCATCTGCAGTTTTAGACATGTTTATTGTAAGATATTTTTGTGGTTCCATGTTGTGACTGTTGTGTAACTTTTTCAAGAAATTTGTTGTTGCTTTTAAATTTTAGAGCTTGTAAGGTAAGTCTGAGAAAGGTTTGCTGTAAACTGTATGTGGTCACTTTTAACATTTTAAAAATATATTTTTTAAATGTCTCATGTTATGTTTCTCCATACAAGGCTTGTCCTCATAGATCAACTGCATACAGTATAGTCTTCACCAGCTTACGTGAATTAGGATGTATGTGATTCATGTGTATTTTTTAAATTTAATTATTTTAATAAACAGTAAAGTTAATGAAATTGATTTGAAATGAAACCTAAGGATTTATAAGTAGTTAAAATGAATTGTACTAAGTAATGGAAGTAAAAGGCAAAGGGAGTAATACTGATTTTAAATTATATGAGTTCTCATGGGGGGTCACATACTTTTCACTCTGAAACTAAACATATCAACTACCTCAATCCAGTGTAAAGGTTTCATACATATCACTCATTTTTCATGTCTGTTTTATTTCAAGTCACATACTTTGTTATTTGTTGATAGCTATGTATCAAAAAATTATTGGATCTTTAATCGTTCCAGTGTACATTGCTGCTGTTTGTATTCTGGTGTTGTGTTTCTCTTAGGTTACGGAGAAAGAATGTTAGTTGAAATTCGACTTTGAATTTAAACAATATTATCACATTTACCTTAACATAAAACTAGATATTTTCCAGATTAATTATTTGATAAATTGAGGGTTGCCTTATTGTCATGCACAAAATTAAATGTCTTTTTTATAAGTATTTTTCCTGAAATTGAAGACTGTGAGGGGGGGGG
>Ga0209755_10004834_pt1 | contig 15664 bp, 15 predicted proteins | sample TergutCo191P1_FD_187301 | JGI IMG/M metagenome (GOLD analysis project Ga0209755, IMG submission 187301) | Cornitermes sp. P1 segment gut microbial communities from Petit-Saut dam, French Guiana - Co191P1 (SPAdes) (version 2) | ecosystem: Host-associated > Arthropoda: Insects > Digestive system... | reverse complement strand
GAGCGCACGGCGCAAGTACGGACATATAGCTCTAGGAAGTATTTAATCATGGGCTTAGAAAAAGTAAGAGATAAAGAAACAGGACGATTTGCAAAAAAGCATGGGAAAAGATATTCCAATTTATATGAAGTATGGGAAGGTCTAAGAAGGCGAAGCAATGATCCAAACGCGTTATATTATAAAAATTATGGCGGGAGAGGAATATCAGTTTGCTCGGAATGGAATAACGATTTTTTATCGTTTTATAATTGGGCAAAAGAAAATGGTTACAAAGAAGGATTAACAATAGATCGGATAGATAATAACGGTAATTACGAACCATTTAATTGTCGATGGGCAACTCCAAAAGAACAAGCTAATAACAGAAGAAATACTCCTATTGTTACATTAAATGGTGTAACAAAAACAAGCAGAGAATGGGATCAATACTTTGGGCTTAGGGCTGGAACCGTAAATCAAAGAATGTGTCGGGGAATGGCTGCTGACAAAGCATTGCAAAGCCGTATGCCTAATCATAAAACTAGATTTATTACATACAAAGGAATGACAATGAATATTAAGCAATGGGCTGATCATTTAGGTATTAAGTATTGCACTCTAATCGGAAGATTAGCAACAAGAAAATGGACTGTAGAAAGAGCGTTGTCTACCCCGTCCATAAATAGAGGTTAGTATGCCAGCAGGTTTAGGAAAAAATTCACCTGTAATTCTTTCTTTTGGCAAAGCGTCATATGAAGCGTTAATTTTCCGGCACGGTCAATTTATCCGATGGAGAATCGCGCAAAGATGTACCTGCCTTGAACCACATACCAGTCAATTTAATCCCCGGTGTCCGCGCTGCGATGGTAAAGGGTTTGTTTATTCATTCCAGCCTCAAATGATAATTACAGCAGAATTAATGGTGTCCGATGATACTAATATTCTTGAAATACCTGAAGGATATAAAGATTGTACTCTTGATGTTGTTTTTGATTATTTTGGTCGTAAATATCCAGCCGAAAAACACGGAAAATATATCACGATTAAAAAATTAGAAATGCCAGCTAAAGGATCATATTTAACTATTAAAATGACAGAAAATACCGCTAAAGGAATGGATGAAGCTGATTGTGAAAATACCGGCGGCGGCTATTATCGCATAAATGGTTTGCGTTTCCGCAAAGACGGCATTGAGGGAATATATTACACAGCCCCAGCAGATATTATAAAAATTACGAAGATCATTGACGCAGCCGGTCAAGAGTATCAGGCGCATGAATTAAGGATGGATTTATTTTGTATTGTACCAAATACTAAAACTATAACTGATGATGAAGGGAAAGAAACCAAAGAGGAAATTCCAATAACAGAACCATTAACGGCATACGGCATTGAATATGTTCCGCCGTTCATATTTGCTTTAATGAGCCAGAATCTTTCTAAAGAAGATGTGGAAACCCTTGTAGCAAGCAAGGGTGATGCCGTTTTAACCTTCCCTTATAACTGCGATGTTTCCGAAGGTGATATTTTAACGGCTTTATCGGGATCGCTCGTACAAAAAGAAGCCCTAAAACGGCAAGATGAAGATGATGATATTATCGGCGCGTATTTTGTTTCTGAAATTATTTCATGTATCGGTCAAGAGCGCGAATATAAAATCGGTACAGACTTTATTCTCATTGGCACAAATTATTTACGCTGGTTATGTGAAGATGCTCCAGAACAGGGCGATGTATATAGTTTGACTTATAGAGTATGTCCTACCTATAAAGTGGTTAAAAGTATTCCGCAGATAAGAACGAGCGAAAACCAGAGGTTGCCAAAAAAAGCAATAGTCCAGTATCACGGCACATACGGCGAAAACCGGAAGGTTAATCAGCAATGATAAAAATTGATGTTGATGTAGACAGTGGTTTATTACAAGAATTAGTATACCGCCTCCCTGCAATATTCGGTGAGAAAGTTGCTCCGGCTACACAGGCGGCATTTCAAGAATCGGCAAGGTATGTTCAAAGCATGTGGAAAGGTTGGGCTATGGGAAGCCCGATAAATGGCGTTCAGGATATTAAAAAGCCAAATAGCAAGCTCGCAGCGTCAATTAAAATAAGAAAACACGGCGTTTTTGACGCGGAAATATATACAGAATCGCCGTACATGCAACGTATTCAGGAAGGAACACCAAGACTGGATATGAAAGAAACATACCCTTACGGCAGAAAAAGCCGTGTTTCAAAGATAAGGAAAACAAAAGAAGGTGAAAAAGGCGGCGTACCGTATCTTATTATTCCGTTTAGATGGGGTACTCCCAATCAGGAAGGGAAAGGCCGCGCCCATTTTGCCAATTTTATAGAAACAGAGGCGTTTAAAACAATCAGAAAAATGAAAACTTCAAAACGGTTAGCTGAAGTTGATAAGAAAACAGGCGAGATTACCGGCGGCATAACACATATGGAAAAAAATTACAGCGGAGAAGATATTGAAAGATCGGATTACGAATGGGGAAGCCGCCACGATACCGGAAATACTGAAGATCATGAGAGTGGCATGGTCAGAATGTCCGGCGGCGGCGGATATTGGACATTCAGGATTATTTCAAGGGACAGCCCAGCAAATAAATGGTGGAAAAAAGCCGTACCAGCAGTTGACGTTGTGGGCGCATTGGAGAGCGAAGTCAGGCCGAAAATCGAGGACGCAATACAGGCGGGATTGGAAGCCGATTTAGATATTTGACATAAATTCTATTTTCTGATAGAATAGATTTTATAATGACTCGGCATTATCCGAGATGTGTGCGTCTGAAAAGATATTTCCAAGCACACTGGAACTTTTGCAAGGCTAAATTTTCCTAGCCAAGTGCCTGCCGCGAACAGAGCGGCGTAATTTAATTTGTATGCCTAAGAAGGGCAGCAAAAAATCGATTAGAAACGATCGGTATTTTGCTGCCCTTTTTTATTTTTGGAGTTGTCAATGCTAGTGTATTTGAATAGAGGGTTTATTCTCGAACAGGCAATATGCGATTTCATTGATAATTACGTTCAGTTTTTTGATACCCGCGTAACATTGCAGCATCCATTTGCGCGTATTTACATGGATAACAGCATGAAAGCCGCAGACCATTTTCCGGCTATTGTTGTTTCAACATACAATGATAATAAACCGTCGGATCTTCCTATGCGACCGCAGATTCAAGGAATAGGGCTTACTAAAGAGGATGTAGATTTAATAATTAAAACTACTGAAACCGTTACGATAAACGGCAAGCCCAAAGAGCGTAAAATACCTGGTTATTGCAAAGTCATTGTTCCTGAAACTATAAAAATCCTTGGCGAGCATTTCAAAAATAAAAAATATATTTATGGCTTTGTTACGCGCATATATCGCTGCGATAAAATATCAATTGATATATGGGCAGAAAATATTCAATTAAAAAATGAATTATATGAACAGTTACGGCTTTTTATCGCCGGACATCTACGGCATTTATTAACTACAGAAAAATACAGAGTGCATGATGTAAAAATTGATGATGATACTATTTACGGTCAACGCTCCGGCGCGTACAACGATCAATTTGATGTTATTCTTTCCGGCGCAAATATTGCATTTGATGTGAATTATGCAATCGAACACATAGTTTTAGATACAGAAATTGAAAATCCCGGCAAGGATTTAGTTATGGAGGTATATAAACATGTCGAAGTCTAATAATGCAAATGTCGTTGGTGATCTTGGTTTACAGGATGACGCGACAGAAACAAAAGACAAACAAAGTGCCGACACCCAAAACAGTAATAAAGGGGACGGCAACGGCGATAAAGAGAAGAAGCCTGACATAAATAAAAAAATCGGGCTGGTTGCTTTTATCCAGTCATCTAAACCGAATAAGTATGTTTACGCCATGCTCAAAAATAAGAGAGCGCTGGAAGCACATACTTTAACGGAATGGCAGCAAATCGTAAGTGAATTGCTGAATACAAAGGTAAGCTAGGAGGGTTTATCATGGGAGTAGGTGCAGTTATATTTGAAAGTGCCGGACAAAGAACAGAACATCTGAAGCCTGGTGCTTACACACGGCGCAATAACGTTCCTAGCGGAACTGGAGCGCCATCACAAAAGATGGTTATTCTGGGTCAGTCGATTGGCGGTCAGCCGCGCACAATGATTGAATTAACTGATATTTCAGAAGCCAGAAACATACTTGTCGGCGGCAATCTTCTTGAAGGGGTTGCTAATGCCTTTAAGGGTTCAAAAAAATTTGTACCGCAGAAAGTATATGCGTTCAGAGTAAATAATGGTACAAGATCATCCCTTACCCTTAAAAGCGGAAATGATGATATTATCACAATCCGCAGCCGCGATTACGGCGTTCATACAAACCAAATTAAAATTTGGGTAAAAGACGGTGATATTGCCGATTCAAAAAGGGTTCTTGTATCTTACAAAGGAAAAGAAATAGACATCAACGATATTATCAAAAAGTCAATTTCTGTTCTTTATACCGGGACAGACGCAAGCGCAAACATGAGTATTACCGCAAGCGGCATGTCTCTCACATCGGATAAAATCGATCTTTCGGTTACATGGGAAGAATGTGAAACACTCGATGAATTAGTTGCAAGAATTAATGATACGGGGTTATATTCAGCGTCAATTCTCGATGTTGCCGCAAACGCAAAAACGGCAAACCTTGACACTGTACAGAATATATCAGTAAAAGGCACGGCGGCGGTATTCTACAGCAACCTTGCCGCGTTCGTAAACGCGCTGAAACTGAAAGCCGGTTTGTATATCAGCGACATCAAAATTGACGCTAAGGACGTGCGCGTAGTGCCGGAAAATACAGACGGCTACGTCTATATGGAAGGAGCAACGCCGGGTACTCACAATATCGGGGATTGGGTTGAAGCCTTGGAACTGCTGGAAAAAGAGGATGTACAATCCGTTGTAACACCGTGTGATGTTCACGATATTCAGGTACTTATCGTTGATCATTGCGTGATCATGTCTACCACGGGCAAAAAAAGAGAACGCCAATATATGTTTGGTGCGCCTGAAGGAACATCAATTGAAGATGGACTTGCGCTTGCAGCGGAATTTAATTCCGATCTCGGCTCCATTGTTATCAACAGCGCAATCGGCAGCAACCCATTAACCGGGGCAAAAGAAACAATTCCCCCCGCCATGCTTGCTTGTAAAATTGCCGGTGTCGAGGCGGCTCTGGGTGTTGCTACTCCGTTGACCAATAAAGAATTGAACGTATCTGCATTTGTGGAGAAATACACGGATGCCGAACAGGAAAAACTTATTGCTGGCGGCGTTATGCCGTTAGGCGCAAACGATGAAGGGGAGTTGGTAATTATCCGTGCAATAACAACCTATCAGGGAGATAACCTTGCTTCAAATGAACGTTCGTGTATGAGGGAAGCCCTTTACATGGATCGGGATTTCCGCAAGGCATACAACCGCCGCATTGGAACAAATGACGAACCTTCAGAATCGGATGTTATCGACATTCTTAAAAAACGCGCCAAAATTTGGGAGCGTATGGGAATGATAACGTCATCGGATTCCGGCGATCTGGTATTTAATATTAAAGTCCGGCTTGACAGCGATGCCACATTCATCGAATATTCAAGATTTCTCCGCACTCCGAATAACTTCATTTTCGGAACATCAAATAATAAAATTTACCGCTCTGCGGAAACTGACTAAGGAGGCAGTAAAATGGCAGGATATAATATTGATGGAGATATATTAGCGCAAGGAATTAATTGTATAGTCCGCGCGGACCCCGATGATGAAAGTGGGAGCAACCCACAGGAAATTGGGTTTGTAAGTGAAGCTAATATAAGAAAACAGATTAATCTTCAAAGGGCAGAGGTGATCGGAGAAATTCTCCCTGCTTCTATTGATCCGACAGGAATTTCAGTAAATATTGATTTTAAAGGGTTTATTCCTTCAAAATCACTTTGCATTAAAGGGATAGATTCTGTTCGCGGCGGCGGTAAATTACACTTAAAATCATTTAATCCGAATGACAGGAATTTTATCGAGAAGAAAGTTGCTACAAAATTACCGTATTTGGATCTATATGATGAAAAACATCAATGTATTATTGGTTATGTAAATTGGGCAATCCCAAGCTCATATTCCGATACAATTAGCGGCAAGGGGTATGTAATTGCGAATTGCACTATGGAAGCAATCGGTTATGACAACGGAACAGATTACGAATCGAAAATCTAATTAAGTAAAACCTTGCGCATAACATCAAGCGCAAGGTTAATTTTTATTAAGGAGTAATTTTTATGGAAATTACAGAAGAAATCAATCAGCAAGAAAAAGAAGGTATATCAGAAGCCGATCAAAAAAAAGGCGATCTGTTTTTTACCTTATTGAACGGCAAAACAATGAAAGAATCTATCTCTACTTCAAGAGGCGATTTTATTGTTAAATTCCCGAAACAAGGTGATATTATAAATATTTCAAGGATAGCCGCTTTTATGAGGAACGGCATACCGGCAGGGAATTTTGACGCTTCAGGGGATTATGAAATTCAAAAATGCGCTACCCTTGATGTAATTGTAGACAGCGGTCCCGCATGGTTTAACCAAGCTAAAAAGAACGCCAATTTTTCATGGAGGAATATGCCTGATGCTCACTTCGTTGACGAAGTGTACGCTATGGCTCTGTCCTTTCGTCAAAAAGTGCAAAACAAACTTAGAGGAACTGAAGGAAATGCCGATAGCGGATATGTTAAAGAAATTTCCGATGGTGTTTCCGAAGATGTGGGCGGTGGTTTATTTTCGGGAGTTGGCGGAACCGTTAAGCGAAGTGGATCAGAACCTACTGGAGATAATCTTTAATTTCGCAAACACCTTCACAGAGGAATCTGTATTACACGGTTATACAAAAATAATTAAAGAAAAAGAATCGAGACCTCATGTGGAAACCATGAAGCGGTTGGGATATTCCGATGAAGATGTTGCCGGGATGGATTTAAATGGCTCAAAGTAATATTGGTATACGATTTAATGTTGATGTCTCACAGGCTAGAAGTCAAGTAAGTGATTTATCTACAACTGTAGCCAACTTAAAACAGGAAATTGTAAAAGCAACAAATGCCGGTGATTGGAAACAAGTCGCATTGCTTACACAGGCAATGGATAATGCCACTTCCGCTCGCGGGCAGATAATGAATCAAGCTAATCAACAAAATCCTCAAGCACAGCAAAATCAACAAAATATAGCAAATGATTTAATGCAGAATACAGCTTTTATTATGTTTCAATCTGCTTTAGGTCAATTGTCTAACAGTATTATAAAAACAGTCGAGGCTTTTCATTCTGCGAAAGTGCAGAAGTTACGCGGCGATTATATGGGCGCTCATTTATCCGAAACAAGAGCGAAGGGTGATTTAACAGGCGATTTAGTTGGGACTGGGTTGTCTGCTATTATGGGTATTGTATTCAAAAGTCCGCAGCTTGCCGCCGCAGCAATGACTATTTTGAATCCGTTATTAAAACACGCTTTCGGTTATGACGCGAGGCAAGCAGAATTAACCGCCGCAGGATCACAAAATTATAAAAATGCCTTGCCGCTTATTGATTCTCTTAATCAACTTTACGGCGGCGCGATTAATCGAAAAACGCTTGAAGAAAATAATGCGCATGGCTTATCAATGTACAGCCGTGCTGCGGAAAAAACGGCAGGTACTGGATTATCGACAGAAGATTTTATCGCCGCGATGAAAGAGACAGGCGCTTACGGAGTTAAAAGCGAAGCGCAAGCCCTTAATATGACACATGAGCAAGCGCGATGGTCAAGGTTTTCCGGCGCGGAATTATCAGTGCTTCAAAAATATGGCGGAACAGCTTATCGTTACGCTGGGGAAACAAACGGCGCGTCTACCGCTTACGCCGGTATGTTGGCGCAAAACATGGGTAAGGGTCAATATTCCGAATTCTTAAACTCGATGTCGCGGATAATGGAAGAGGGAATCTCTAAAGGATTTATAAGAAGCTCTAAAGAAGTTGCCGGAAATATGGCAATGCTGTATAAACTTTCCGGCAATTCCGCCCTATGGCAAGGAGAGCAAGGGGCGCAGCGTTTAAGTCAGATGAATAACGCACTCGCAAATGCAACCAATCTTGAAAATGTTGAACATTTTATTGATTACGGTGTTGCAAGAAATGTTATTAATAAAATGTCTCCTGCGCAATTAAAAGTATTAGAGACAGGATTAAATGGGAAAGGAACAGGGTTTGTGAATCTTGATGATGAGAGAGCAAATACATTTCAGCTTCTTGCAATGGGTTTCCGTCCAGAAATATTAGCAGGGCAATTTGCAGAGATAACCAAGCTAGATACCGGAAGCGATGGCAACTTGGATGTTTTCAACGCGATGCATCGGTTTAAGAGCAGGGGATTTAATGATTTAGGCGCGGCGCAAATGGTAGCTATGATGCAAAGAAGCGGCAATATAGGTAAAACAGGAGAATGGGAATGGAAAAATGGCTATAGCCCTGAAAGAATGGCTAGAGAGATTGAGGAATTAAGAGCGTCTCCAACTTACCTGTCAGATTCAGAAAGATTAACAACCGCAATAAATAAAATGACAGATGGACTTGTTAATATTGGTAATTTTAAATTTGATGAAGAATTGAGAATATTAGAAGCAACACGGGTTGATGTTAATTCAATATTAAAAAGTTTAACCGGAGAAAAAACACCGGATCCAATGCCAGGAATATCTGAACAAGTAATGAGGGAATACGGAAATCGATCAGAAGGTGATGTAGGCAGAAATACAATACTGCAATATGATGGTATGCCCACTGACACTACAGGCATGGATGAATATCGTAAAATTCAAGAACGTTACGCACAAATAATCGAAGGGATAGATTCTGGTATATTAAGTCAAACAAATAATTCTGTTCTTGCTGATTATTTAATTAAAGCGGTTGCCGATGGAGAATTTACTACTAAAGGCTATCGTAATGTTTTAGGGATGAATATAAGAAGTGAAAAAGAAACAGCAGAAAATTTGTTGAGAGAGTTGGTTAATGGAATTAATACAGCAGTCAGTGTAATGCAAGCACATACTACAAGGGAAAGAAATACAAATGTTAATGTTACCTATAATGCCAATTGATAAATATGATTAATTATAACTGGTGGTTAGGAAAACGCGCTCTTTTTTCTTCCATAATGACATTTTTCTCAAATTGTTTCCAAGTTAAAGTAGAGCAGTAATATACTCCTATGGAAAGAGAATTAATCGTAACAGTGTTAATTATTATATGAAAATTATCAAAATGCCATATATATAGTAATTCTTCGTCATTATTTAGAATAGGACCGTTTGCGATTATTTCATGATAAGTGCCGAATTTTTCTAACATTTGTGCAATTAAAATTAAATAGGCAGCCATTAACTGTCCTGTGTTTATTCTATTAGACCGTCCAATATCGTATACCGCTGAATTTATTCCATAATTATCAATGCCAATAATAAGCTGAGATATTATACCTTCAATAAAAACATCATATTCAAAATATTCATCAGATTTTATTTTTGGCACACCCAATTTTTCAATAACCTGTTCTCTTGTAGAACCCCATGGAAGCCCTTGAAAAGTAAACTCCTGCCCGAAAGCAGCTGCGACGGTGAGGATTAAGATTGTTAAAGTAATGGTTTTTCTCATACTTTCATTGTATATTGAAAACGAACGATTGACAATAAGAAATCAGTGTTATAATATGATTTAAAAGCCCCTTTTTGGGGATCGGTATGCGTCTTTTTGGGCAGCCGGAAATATAAGAAAGCCTCGATGATTCGAGTGTTTTCTTGTATGTCCGGCTGCCTTTTTTTGCTTAGGAGGAAAGTATGCCTTTTGAAAATAATCCACAATTCAAGTCAAAGGATGGTTGTATTTATGTATACGACTTAGATAGAGAAAAGTGGTATAAGTTTTGTCCTGCGGACGCTTTACCTCTTGATGTTAAAAAACAAATTTATGACATAAAAGAAAAAGCGGAATTATTAAAAAACAGCTAACTGGAAGGAAAAGGTTAAATGGGTAATCATGCAGTTTTATATCAATCTCCGCGCCCAGAAATAAAAATATATAAACCGGATAATAATGAAAAACCAATTTTAGAATTTGATACCGCTAAAAAATCAATATTACAGTCATACACTTTTGGCACGTCCATAAACGATCAAAAAGGAAAATTCACACTTACATTTCATCCTAACGATGAAGAAACATCTATCGGCAAAGAGGGAATTATAGATCAAATAGAAATATTAGATGTAGTTGAGATATATGAATACAAGGGGTCAAGCCTTGAACGAGAAGTAATCCCAACATTTGTAGGTGTGATTCGTGAAAAAAAATATACAGCACAATTTGGAGATAATGGAGTAAAAAGAATACTGACAATTTCAGGTCATTCTATTGTAGGACTTATACATGAATTTATTATTAATTTTGATATGCGGGTTATGGTTATGCGGACACAAGCCGCAGCCAATAAAGCAGTACAAGATACCTTTAATTTAGAATTTAATAAAAAAGATGATTTAGAGCTGAAAAAACTTGACTATGTTATTAAAAAGATATGGGAACATTTTATCCTTCTAAGTAAGGGTTATAAAGATTTAGCAACCTTGAAAATTCATGAATATCTTGAAAAGTGGATTGGCGGCGCTAATGAAATTTTTGAGATAGACACAAAAACAAAATTCCATCATCCAATCGGCAGTATATTTAATGGAAATTCTACGCAAACATTTTATGACGTTATCGCAAACATTGTACCGAAGCCTTTATATGAGATATTCCCATATATGGACTTTAAAAATGGGAAAATGCGGATGAAAATAAGAGAAATTCCGTTTGACATGGATATATGGCATGATTCTGAAAAAATTAAAATCACACCTATAGATCCGAAATTAGTTAAATCGTTTGACGTAAAACAAAATGATAACGAAGTATATACTGTATTTTTTTCTTATTTAAGAAATTCCGCAATACAACACGATTTAGCGTTTAAACTGGCAGCGCAAGAATTCAAAGAATGCCCTGGAATAGAAGTAGATGGTGAAAAATTTCAAAAATACGGCTATAGACCGTTGCTTGTTACATTTAACGGTTTTCCGGCAGAAGGTGATACGGTAACCCCCCAAAATATTCAAGAGCTTAATAAGCGTCTTAAAGAATGGTTTGGAGAAAAAGAAAAAATGTACAGCGGCACAATTTCAATGGAAACAAATCTCGCTGAAGATATGCCGCAGCCGGGTGAAAGAATTGCGTTTTTAGACGGGGAATTTTATGTTGTAGATTCAGAACATAACTGGAGTTACGGCGTTGCGCCAGAAACAAAAATTACATTAGAACGCGGAGGAGATTATTCCCTTGAGAAATTTTCTGTATTAAATAAAATTTCTAAGCGTTATCAGGAGTTTGAGAGTTGTATTGTTAATCAATTGGGAGCGTTTTAACATGGGAGTTAGTGTCAATTTCGATATAAAAAAACCGCTTCCGGGAGCAAAAGAACTGCCTGTTGGATATTCTTACGAACAGCGTTTTGCTTTCTACGGCATGGTAACTGAAGTACACCCAGAAGATAATACTGTTCATATACTTATGGATACTGGCAGAATTTTATCAGGCGTTAGAGTTGCAAGCCTTGAATGGGTAACGGTAAATGATGAAAAGGGGTTTTTGTCAGGACAGCGCAGATTACCGCCGGTTGATACTTTTGTTTTATGTTTAATGCCAAATGGGGAACCGAATAGCGCGATAGTTTTATGTTCTGCTTTCGCTTACGATGAAGCGAAACATGCGGCGTTTAAGGAAGATTCAGAGGATGCGGCGCATATAAGAAAAATAGTTACAAATTCCGGCTGGATACATACAGAGGATAATAGAACAGGGACGGTTATTTTCCAAAATAAAGAAGAAGAACCAGAAATAAAATTTGAGATAGATCAAGAAGAAAGTGGTAAGGGAAAAATATTATTAACTCTTTTTAAAAACACTTATTCTATTGAAAATAACAAATTAATTGCAACAATTGACAAATGTTCTTTTAAGACTGATGGGAATAAATGGGAGATAGTTTCTGATGGTAATAAAATAATCCATGATAAAAATAAAACCGTTATATCAGACAATCTGGAGGTGAGTAAATGATAGAAGTGGCTGTGCAAGGCGCTACTTTAAAAGAAACAATCACCCCCCCCACTCCAAGCGTATCATCAAAGAAAATTGAATCAATACCGTCTAATACAAATAAGGCAGAGGGAAAAGGTATATTTTGCGGTGATATAGTATGTAACTACATACTGACACCGCCGACAGGCTTTGATACGCCCTCAACGCTTTCGGTCATATTAACGATCTCGCCCACCGCAAAAAAATATAAGGCAGATAATAAATATGTTATACGCAAGGGAGATATGAGTACAATTGGAAATTGGAGTTTTTCAAATAGTATTAGCGGAGCAACCATGGCGGGGACTATTTCATGTGAAATAGATGATCCGGGACAGAAAAAGGTAAAGAGTAATTAAATGGGTATAATGAATTTAAACCTTTTCCGTAAGGCATACATGCTTGAATTTCTCGAAAACGATGTACCCAGAGAGGTATTTACATTTTCGGTCCCGCCTGAATCAGAAGATTTTGATTTTGCGCAGCGCGTAACAGAAACTAAAACTTTCGGCGGATCCGTATTTGATGATTACGGTAATGACACAATTAAAATTAATCTTTCCGGCTCTACAGTGAATGAAGAAAAAAAAATCATATATAAAGGGCTTACAAAATTTCCAAAATATTTAACCGGCGAAAAAGAAATATTTCATTTACAGAAAATATTAGAAGAATGGGGTGAAATAGAAAAAATACCCAGTAAAAAGGTATATCTTTACGATCTTTCCAAAATGAGTGCTATTCAAATGGCAGCCATTGCCGGAGGCGGTGCGCCGTCAAGAAACTATTGGCGTGTTGCGATTAAAAGCTTGAAAATAAAAAGAGCTAAGGATAAACCCCGGACATATAACTATACCCTTGAAATGATAGGGTTTAACGATCCAAAAAGTGTATTAGAACCGCTTTTTGGCGGCGCGTTGGAAGTATTGGATGCAATTCAAAACGTGATTGATATTATTGATGCAGTTTTAGGATATGCGGAATTTGCCGCCGCCGCGATAGATTCAATTGCAAAATTTACCACAGACACAAAACAGGCTTTTGAAAAACTGGGTAAAGCCGATTGGACATCGCCTACTGGAATAATAAAAAATGTCAGCGGAATTGTCGATTCTACATTTAGAATTACCGGGGTTAGCTCCAATAATAACGTATTCAATACGGCGCAAAAATTAATCTCGGCAGTAAATAAATTTGCAAGTTTAGGCGCGTCTGAAGAAACGCCGCAAAGCTCCGTAACATCACAAAATGACGAACGGAGTATTACATTCAACACCGGCGCAGGATCATATATTGCGCCGGTAAAAGTAGCTTTTGGAGAAAAACTCACAAGCCCTGCCAATCCGACATTGGTAAAACATACCTTTGGAGGTTGGTATACAGACAACAGTTTTACAACAGAATTTGATTTTGATATTGAAATATCTGATAATATGACGCTTTATGCGAAATGGACGCAGAGCGTAGCAACCGTAACATTCAACAGCCGGTTAGGAACGGCAGTACCCACGCATAATATAAATATTGGCACGGTAATCGCTGCGCCCGATCCTGCGCCCACAAGAACAGGCTATGTTTTTGAACATTGGTGTATTGATATAGCCGGGGATAACAGATTTAATTTTACCACACCCATAACCGGCGATATTACATTATATGCAAGATGGCGCATAGTTTATGCAGTTACATTTACCATTAACGGCGGGTCCGCAGTACCCGTGCAGCAAATAGAAGTCGGCGCGAAAGTTATAGCTCCCATGATACCCACAATGGAAAATTATTTATTTGTATGTTGGTGTAAGGAAGCTGCTTTAAATAACGAGTATGATTTTAATTCTCCGGTAAATAGTAATTTAACGCTTTATGCGAAATGGACGCAGGTATCAAATACAATAACATTTAATAGCAACGACGGATCCGCAGTACCTGCGCAAACTGTTATTATTGGTAAATTCGTAACGAAACCAGAAACCCCGACAAAAACTGGATATTCATTCATCCGTTGGTGTAGCGATGCCGCGCTTACCAATGAATTTATTTTTGAGACTACGCAAGCCAATACACCGCTTACTATTTACGCGGCATGGTCAATAAACAAATATTCCGTAACTTTCATAACAAATGACGGGTCCGCAATACCAGTACAAGAAATTGAATATCAGAATAAGGTGGTATATCCGATAAATCCGATAAAAGACGGGCAATTATTTAAGCGTTGGTGTACAGATGTAGAACTTACCACCGAATTTGATTTTTCCACTGCAATTACAGCGTCAATGAATTTATATGCCGAATGGGTAGGAGGTCAGGCGTGATACAAACAGAAAATGACAGAAACGATATAATTACCGATCTGTTAAACCGTTTACAAGATCAAGCATCCCGCGTCATGGCTCTTGCCAAGGAAAAACAAACAAGTATTGAGACAATTATATATGTCGGGAATGACGGCAATGATGCAATCGCGTATGTCTATGATAATAAAATTATTAAAATGACTTCCACTACAACGTTTGATAAACTTGCAAAAGAGCATTACGGCGATCCTAATCTAGGGTCTCTTATTTCATATTATAACAAAATTCAATTTGAACATAACGTACCGGCTGGAACTGATATTAAAATACCTATTTTATCAAAGCAAGAGCAAAATTTAAGAAACCGGATATACGCCTCACCGCAAATGCAAGATAATTATGGTCGGGATATAGCCTTGACAGATGATGGCGATTTTGCTGTAAAGAACGGCGATCTTGCCGTTGTTTCCGGGCCGGATAATTTATCGCAATCTCTCGCAAACAGACTTACAACCACATTAGGAAAAAGAATTCGCATAGGCGCGTATGGAATAAGGGCAACAATAGGCGATCCTGTTGCAATTGACAGTTATTTATTTAGCAGTATTGAACGGACAGTAGGGGAAGATCCGCGCATTGAAAAAATAGAGGAAGTAACCATAGAAGGGCGCGGCGATGCGCTTTTTATATCAGTTAATTATTTAGATATAAACGGAAATCCGGGTACTTACGAGGGGGAAATATAATATGGCGGAAATAAGGCGATACGGCGATTTAATGCAGCAAGCCGTAGGAAACATGGTATCACAGCAAGATCAAATTACAGACTTCAATCCGGGGTCAAATATTCATACGATTCTTGACAGCGCATGTAAGATAGCAGAGCGTGAATATGTGGCAATCCGGCAAGGTTATAATGACAATTTAAGCCTTGTACCTTTTTCGGTATTTAAATTCCGCCGGAAGCAAGGAATGAAAGCGACCAGCACGGTAATATTCAAACGCGCAAAACCGCTGCCATCGAGAACAATAATCACATCCAGTACAAGATTGTCAGGCGCGGCAAAAGAATTTATTACTACTGAAGTCGGGTACATCGAAGCCGGTCAGGTAAATTCCAACCCGATAAAAATACTTGCCGCTGAAAATGGCACGTCT
>Ga0209755_10004833_pt1 | contig 15665 bp, 12 predicted proteins | sample TergutCo191P1_FD_187301 | JGI IMG/M metagenome (GOLD analysis project Ga0209755, IMG submission 187301) | Cornitermes sp. P1 segment gut microbial communities from Petit-Saut dam, French Guiana - Co191P1 (SPAdes) (version 2) | ecosystem: Host-associated > Arthropoda: Insects > Digestive system... | reverse complement strand
AGGCCCCGCAGGGCCACCGGAGGGAGCCGTTTTTGAGGAACTTTTTGGGCGAGCAAAAAGTTCCCCGCCGGAGGCAGAATGCCCGGAGGGCGAAAAAGCCCGGGCCGCATGGCCCATAAAAACATTCTCAGTTAAAAAACCCCGCCCCAATGGGCAAAAAGAACCCTTTCAAAAAACGGCCCGGGCCGCAGGCCCATAAAAACTTTCTCAGTTAAATAAACCCGCCCGGAGGGCAAAAAGAACCCTTTCCAAAGAGGGCCCGGGCCGCAGGCCCAAAAAAGCGTTGTCATCCAAAAAAAACAGAACCGGACTTAAGCATCCAGCAACATACGCTGAGGTGCTTCAATGCACTCCTTAATGCGAACGAGGAACAAGACAGCTTCGCGTCCGTCAATGACGCGGTGGTCATAGGAGAGGGCGAGGTACATGACGGGGCGTATAACCACCTGTCCATTTTTCACCACAGCGCGCTCCACAATGTTGTGCATACCGAGGATGGCGGTTTGGGGAGGGTTGAGGATGGGGGTAGACAGCATGGAGCCGAAAATACCGCCATTGGAGATGGTGAAAGTCCCCCCTTGCAACTCCGAGAGTACCAGTTTCTCATTGCGAGCGCGCTCTCCGAAGTCAGCGATGGTTTTTTCAAGCTCCGCGAGGCTTTGTTGTTGTGCGTCGCGGATGACGGGCACCACGAGGCCGCGGGAGCCGGAGACAGCGACGCCAATGTCATAATAGCGTTTGAAGACGAGGGTGTCTCCCTCCATGGAGCTGTTGACTTGAGGGAAAGCGCGCAGGGCTTCCACGGCGGCTTTGACGAAGAAACCCATATAACCGAGTTTGACGCCGTGTTTTTTCAAAAAAGCTTCGCCATAATTTTTGCGCAAAGCCACCACCTCGCCCATGTCCACCTCATTGAAGGTGGTGAGGATAGCGGCCTGGGACTGTGCTTGCAGCAAGCGCTCCGCGACACGTTTGCGCAAAGGTGTCAGAGGGACGCGCTCTTCTCTTTGGAGGGGTGGCACATGGTGCAGAAGGTTTGGGCCAGGAGGGGCGCCAGTGGGGGGGCTGGTGGGTTGAGTTGCGGGGGAAGGCGCACCGGCCTTTGCCACGTCTTCCTTGAGAATACGGCCTTGGGCGCCGGAGCCTTGAATTTTTGAAATATCGACACCTGTTGCTTCGGCCATACGCTGAGCCACAGGCGTTATGGGGGGTGTCCTTTGCGCAAGGGAGGCAGAGGGGGAGGGGGCCCCTGGGGGCATAGCGTCCGTGGTTGTCCCTTCGGCAATGGTACCGAGGACGTCGCCGATTTTCACTTTGGAGCCTTCGGGGAAAGCGATGGAGGCCAGAGTGCCGGCGGAGGGGGCGACGACGTCGATGCTGATTTTGTCGGTTTCGAGGGAGACGAGGGTTTCGTCCATGGCGACGGTGTCGCCGACTTTTTTATTCCATTTTGAGACAACGGCTTCGGAGATGGATTCTCCCAAAACAGGGACTTTCAATTCAACGGGCATGGTTTCCTCGCTTTAGTGCTTCTTGGGACAACAGTTTTTGTTCCAACTCATGGGTTTGCATATAACCCGTCGAAGGGCTGGCGCTGGCTTCCCTGCCTACATAACGAAGCTTGGCCTTGCTGCCAATATGCGCAAGGGCCTCCAGCAGAATTTCATACATATAATGCCAGGCCCCCATATTTTGAGGCTCCTCCTGCACCCAGAGCACCTCTTTCAGTTGGGGCATGGTGCGCAAAACCTCATAGAGGGCCTCTTTGTCCAGAGGATAGAGTTGCTCCATTCGGACAATGGCCACGTGGGTGTCCTGGGTTGTTTGGCGGGTTTTGGCCAACTCGAAATAGACTTTGCCATAGCATAGAATGAGGCGGTCCGCCTGGGCGAGAGGAATGTTGTTGTCGCTTTCGGGGAGAATTTTTTGAAAGCTGCCGGAGGTAAAGTCCGACATGGGGGAGGTGGCGTCGGCCAGGCGGAGCAGGCTTTTGGGAGAAATCAGCATGAGGGGTTTTCTCCACGGGAGGAGGAATTGCTCTCTGAGGAGGTGGAACATTTGTGCTGCGTTGCTGGGGACGCAAATGCGGATGTTGTTTTCTGCGGCCAATGTGAGGAAGCGCTCAATGCGTCCTGAAGAATGCTCCGGGCCTGCGCCCTCATAGCCGTGGGGGAGGATGAGGACAATACCCGTCATGCGTTTCCATTTGTCCTCTCCGGAGCAGATGAATTGGTCAATGAAGACTTGGGCGCAGTTTGCGAAGTCGCCGAATTGTGTTTCCCAAATGACCAGCTCATCCGGCGCGTCGAGGCTATAGCCATACTCAAAGCCCAGGCAACCCGCCTCGGAGAGGGGGCTGTTGGAGAGGACGAAGGGGGTGGGGCCGGCGATGGGGCTCAGGGAGTGGTGTTGGGCGCCGGTTGCCGTGCAGTGCACAACGGCCTGGCGGTGAGCGAAAGTACCGCGCTCCGTGTCCTGTCCGGTGAGGCGAATGCTGTGGCCTTGGGCCAGCAGGCTTGCATAAGCGAGCATTTCGGCTGCTCCCCAGTCGAGGTTTTCCTGGCCGAGGGCCATTTTTTTGCGGCGCTCCAGGAGGCGGGCAATGCCGGGGTGGGGCACAAAGCCCTGGGGGAGGCTGGCGAGTGCATTCAGCCAGGAGGTGAGTTGCTCCTGTTGTATGCGGGTGGGCACACGCGGTTTCAGCGTCCAGGGTGCGCAATAATTTTTCCAAATGCCCCCTTCTGAGGGAATTGCAGGGAGTTTGGGGTTGGCTTTTGAGTTTGCATAAGCTTGAGCGAAGTGAGCATTGGCCTTGGCGAGGAGGGTGTCGGCCTCCTCTTGGGAGATGCGGCCTTGTTGGAGCAGGTTTTGGGCATAGAGGGCGCGGGGGCTTGGGTGTTGGCGGATGAGTTGGTACATTTTGGGTTGGGTGAAGGCCGGCTCATCCCCCTCGTTGTGTCCATATTTGCGGTAGCAAACCAAGTCAATGACGACGTCGCCGCCGAAGCGTTGGCGGTACTCAATGGCCAGTTGTGCTGCATAGACGCAAGCCTCCACATCATCCCCATTGACGTGGAAGACGGGGACGTCAACAGCGCGGGCAACGTCCGTACAATAGGGGGAGGAGCGTCCCTGGGGGGCCTGCGTCGTATAGCCCAGTTGGTTGTTGACGACGAGGTGCAGGGTTCCACCGGTGGCATAGTGTTGGAGCTCGCTTAGGTTGAGGGTTTCAATGACGAGCCCTTGAGCGGAGAAGGCGCCGTCTCCGTTGACGACGACGGGCAAGACGGCCTTGAGGCCGTTTTCGCCCAGGCGTTGTTGTTTGGCGCGCACGCGGCCTTCGACGACGGGGTGGACGAAGCCCAGGTGGCTGGGGTTATAGCAGAGGGTGAGGTGGAGGGTTTCGTCGCCGAAGCGGACATTGTTGGAGGCGCCGAGGTGGTATTTGACGTCACCCGTATGAAAAAAAGCCTCCGGGTTGGTGGAGGGCCCTGCAAACTCATTATAAATGTCCTCGGCGGATTTTTGAATAATGTTGGTGAGGACGTTGAGGCGTCCGCGGTGCGTCATGCCGAAAACCGCTTCGCGCACGCCCAGAGTGGCGCCCAGGGAGAGTGCGGCGTCCAGCATGGGCACCAGGGTGTCTGCGCCCTCAATGGAGAAGCGTTTGACGGCTTGGAATTTGGTGTGAGCGGTTGTCTCAAAGGCTTCAGCCATGCTGAGTTTTTCGAGCATATGCAGCTGTTGCTCTCGCGTGGGTTTGAAAGAAGCCTCTGTTTGCTCCACACGTGTTTGCAGCCATTGGCGGCGCTCCGTATTCCGCATGTGGGAAAACTCAAAGCCGATGCGGTTTGCCCATATATGCCGCAGGTGTGCGAGGGCGTCTTTGAGTTTGAGGGGGGTTGGGCCCAGGAAGACTTCGCTTTCCAACTCAGCGGTGCTGAATTGGTTGGGTTTTGCAAGCGCCAACTCAGCGACGCCGGGGTTGGGTGTTTTCCACAGGCCCAACGGGTCCAAGTCCACTTCAAAGTGCCCAAAGCAACGCAAGGCTTCTGCGGCCGCGTTGAATTTTGTTTGGAGGGCCGAGGGGGGTGTGTTGGCAGTGGCGTGTGTTTTGGGGTTTTGGAAAGCGCTATGGTCCACGCAAACCAGAGGGACGCCTTCGCGGCCCATAGGTGCGAAGAGCTCCGCCCAAGAAGGCTCCACCTTTGCTGGGTTTTCGAGGTATTGCGCATAGAGAGATTCGATGAACTCAATATTGGAGCCGCTGAGGAGAGCGTCAAAAGCCTTGTTGGACATGGTGAGTGAAGTGTTGATAGAAGAGAAGGTAACAAAGCAGAAGATAGAAATTGCGAAAGAGGGAATACCCAGAAACCGTGGTTGCAGCCAGGTTGTATTATTTATATGCCACTCAACGCCTAAAGCCTATGCTAATGGCGGTGCGTGGGTTTGAATTTTGGCCCATGTTTGGGTTTTCCGTGCGACATGTGAGACGGAGGAAGTTTATGTTATTGGAAGGAAAAAAGCTGTTGGCAACAGGGGTATTGACGCCGCAGTCCATTGCTTTTTCGGTGGCGGAGTTGGCGCAGAGGGAGGGGGCGGAGGTTGTGTTGACGGGTTTTGGGAAGGCGCTTGCTTTGACGCAGCGCTCCGCGAAGCGGTTGACGCCGGTGCCCGAGGTATTGGAGTTGGACGTAACGGAGCCTGCGCACCATGTGGCCTTGGCCAAAGCCATTGAGTCCCGGTGGGGGAGGTTGGACGGGGTATTGCATGCGGTGGGTTTTGCGCCGGAGGACGCGTTGGGTGGGAAGTTTTTGTCCACGCCGTGGGAGAGTGTGCAGCGGGCCTTTCAGGTGTCGGCTTTTTCGTTGAAGGAGTTGGCGGCCGCCATGGCGCCGCTCATGCTGCAAGGAGGAAGCATTGTGGCATTGGACTTTGACAACAGCACGAGTGCGTGGCCCCTCTATGACTGGATGGGCGTATGCAAAGCAAGCCTGGAGTCCATTGTACGCTATTTGGCCAGGGATTTGGGGAGCCGCAACATTCGCGTCAACGCGCTTGCGGCGGGGCCTTTGGCAACCATAGCGGCCAAGGGCATACCGGGTTTTGACAAGTTAGAAAACCAGTGGAGCAAGCGTGCGCCGCTTGCATGGAATGCGAGGGGGGGGGAGTGCCTGGAGGCGGTAGCGCGCACTGCCGTGGTGATGTTGTCCGAGTGGATGCCGAAGACGACAGGGGAGTTGATTCGCGTTGACGGTGGCTACCATGCCATGGGGGCGGACTTGGTGCCCTAGGGGTGGTGTTAATAGGTTTTGCCCATTGTTTCTCTCAACTGAGATATGGTTTCTTGGGCCTGCGGCCCGGGCCCTTTTTTGAAATGCTTCTCTTTGCCCTCCGGGCGGGGGTTTATTTAATTGAGAATGTTTTTAAGGGCCATGCGGCCCGCGCTTTTTTTGAAAACATTTCTTTTCGCCCTCCGGACGTTGTTTTTTCTTGGGCCTGCGGCCCGGGCTTTTTTCCCCTCCGGGCATTTTGCCTCCGGCGGGGAACTTTTTGCTCGCCCAAAAAGTTCCTCAAAAACGGCTCCCTCCGGTGGCCCTGCGGGGCCTTGGCCTCACTCGCAACCCTCTTGGGGCCTTCCTCCTCCGCGCCCATCAGCGAGGGTCGCGGAACGCTGTGCAAAACTTAAAGCGTGTCAGCAGCAGTTTTTGAAGCCAACCGCCTGCTTTCAGCAGGCGGCTCTATAATGTTGTTGGAGTGTCTAGTTTGCGTTGCATTGTGTCAACTCGTGGATTGACATAAAGTAATGCAAAGTTGGCACGCGGGTTATTTGAAAGCCTCGTGTCGAAGACACGAGGTTGAATGCAGAGAGCAATGCTGACACGCTCCAAGTTTTGCACAGTGTCCCGCGACCCTCGCTGATGGGAGCGGAGGAGGAAAGCCCCAAGAGGGTTGCGAGTGAGGCGAAAAGCCCCGCAGGGCGCCGTTTTTTTTTGGTTACTTTTTTTTTGCGCGCGCAAAAAAAAAGTGACTCGACGAAAGTCGAAAACCTGCCCGGAGGGCGAAAGAAGCCGGGCCGCATGGCCCATAGAGACATTTCTCAGTTAAGAAAGGCCCGGGCCGCATGGCCCATAAAAACATTCTCAGCTAAAAAACCCCGCCCGGAGGGCGAAAAAAACCATTTCAAAAAAAAGCCCGGGCCGCAGGCCCAAGAAAACATATCTCAGTTGAGAAAGGCCCGGGCCGCAGGCCCAAAAAAACATTTCTCAGTTGGCACTGCACCCCCCGCCCGGGAGGGCTAACCAAAATGCCAACTCCCCAACAAAGCCTGCCCCATACAGAGGCCACCGTCATTGGGCGGCAACTGCTTGGGCAACAGCGGCTGCAACCCCCCACGCTGAATGTGCCCCACCAGGGCCTCACATAACAACCGGTTTTGCAAACACCCTCCACCCAACAACACTTGGGTGGCCCCCCGCCGCCGGGCACCGGCTATGGCCCACTCCCCCAATGCCTTCGCTGTTACCTCGTGCAACCACAATGCCGCCCCCCCCACTGGACGCCCCTCTAACTGCCCCAATACCCCCAATAGGTTGAGGGTGTTGTCCGCTTCCACTGCATAGCCTTCCAGCGGCCACGGCCTTGCCTGGCCCCGCGCTCCATGCGCAAGGGCCTCCAATAACATGGGGGCCTCGGCCTCATAGGTGGCTGCCTCGCATAGGCCCAATAGGTGGGCCGCCGCGTCCCACTGGCGGCCCAGGGAGGTGGAGTGGAGGGTTTGGCGCTTCCATGCCCGGAGGAGCGAGGGGGTGAGGCCATGGGGCGCCCCCACCGCCAGCGCCTTCGCCTCATTGCCCAACGCAAGGTGGAGCGCTACGCCCATGCGCCAGGGGTGGCGGGCCGCCATGTCCCCCCCCAATAACAACAGAGGACTCAAATGCCCAAGCCTCTCCCAATGGGCCCCACGGCCAGCCCCCTCCTGGTGCCCTCTGCCCCCTCTCCTCTCCAAATAGAGCAACTCCCCTCCCCAGGAAAGGCCATCCATGCCCAGGCCACTACCGTCCAACGCGAGGCCCACCAGGGGGCCCTCTATGCCGGGGTATTCTGCCCATACGGCGGCGAGGTGGGCTACGTGGTGCTGCACTTGCAAACAGGGCAGGCCGGTTTCCTCGGCCCACTGCGTGCTGAAATATTCCGGGTGCATGTCCGCAGCCAATAGGGCCGGGCGTACCTGCAACTGCGTACATAGGTGCTGCACATTCTCACAAAAGGAGGCGCGGGCCTCCGGGTTGTCCAACTCCCCCAAATGCTGGCTGACATAGGCACGGTTGTTGTGCAGCAGGCAAAACGTGGACTTCTGCTGCGCACCTACCGCCAACAGGGGTGGCCCACGCCAAGGCAAGGGCAAAGGCCGCGGCACAAAACCGCGCGCGCGGCGCAGCAGCTGCACCGCCCCCCCCACCACCTGCAGGACGCTGTCGTCCATACGTGTGGCAATGCGGCGGTTGTGGAGGGCAAAAACGTCGGCAATACCCCGGAGTTTGCAAAGTGCCTGTGCGTTGCCGGCTACCAGAGGCTCCCCACTGAGGTTGGCTGAAGTCATCAGCCAGGCCAGCCTGTGCGCCTCCTCCAACCAGGCCGCCCCCTCCCCCCCAACGGCCTCATAAAACAAAGCATAGTGCAAGGGGGTGGAGGGGAGGCATAGGCCCAGGTGGGAGAGGCCCGGGGCCAGGGCGGGGGCCAGGCCGTTGCCTTCGCGTGCGCGCAGCAGCACAATGGGGCGCTCCGGGCTTTGGAGTGCCGCCGCCTCGGCCTCACTCAGCATGGCGTAGCGGTGGGCCGTGGCGAGGGTGGGCACCATAACGGCGAGGGGTTTGCCGTCGCGCATTTTGCGTGTCCGCAGGCGGCGTACGGCGGCCTCGTTGTGCGCGTCACAGGCCAGTTGGAAGCCCCCGGCCGCTTTCAGCGCCAATATGCCGCCCCCGGCAATACACGCCACGCAAAGGGCCAGGGGGGGTGCCTCTGCGCCAGGGGGGGTATATTCCCCAGGCAGGTGGGGGGTGTTTCCCAAGCAGGGGGGGTGTTTTTCCCAAGTAGGTGGGGTGTCTTTCCCAAGTAGGTGGGGTGTCTTTCCCAAGTAGGGGGGGGGTCTTTCCCAAGCAGGTGGGGTGTCTTCCCCCCCTCGGGGGCCCTCCTCCCCCTCTGGGCCGGCTATATATATTTGCAGTTGGGGCCCGCAAGCCGGGCAGGCAATGGGCTGGGCGTGGAAGCGCCTGTCGCGAGGGTTTTTATACTCGGCGCGGCAGGCGGCGCACATGGCAAACTCGGCCAGGGTGGTGTTGGGCCTGTCCCAAGGCATACGCAAGCTGAGGCTATAGCGCGGCCCGCAGTGGGTACAGTTGAGGAAGGGGTAGAGGTAGCGCCGGGTGGTGGTGGGTGCCTCCCCGGTGGGGTGGGGTGTCTCCCCCAGGGGGGTGGGGTGTCTCTCCAACACCCCACTCAACTCCCCACTTAGCGCCCCCCTGCTCTCCTCTGCCCCTGGGGGCGTCAACAACTCCTGCATACAAGCGGGGCAGGGGGCCATGTCCGGCCCTACACTCCATAGGGGGGGGGCCTCCTCGGTGGGGCTTGGGCGTATGGCAAAACCTGCCCCCTCCCCGGCCAACCCCTCCGGCGCCTCCACCTGTATGCCGTCTATACGCGCCAGGGGGGGTGGGTGGGTTTGTAACTCCTCCATAAACCGCTGCAATACTTCCTCTTCTCCCTCTGCTTCCACCACCAGCCCCTCCTTGTCATTATATACAAACCCGTGCAGGCCATAGTGGTGGGCGAGGCCATATATGTGGGGGCGAAAGCCCACGCCCTGCACAAGTCCCCACAGGCGTAGCCGCAAGCGCCTAGGGGTGGGGGGCGTGGTGCCGGCCATCAGCGGCTTTCTGCGCTCAGGGTTTGAGTCCTCAGGGCCCATATAACTCTCAAGAATGCAAAGTCGTCAACAGTTTAACCAATTCGGCTACGTTGGTGAATGGCTCAGGCTCCGTGCGTGCGTTGAAGCGGCAGGCAAGCACCTCCGCTCGTTGCATGGCCACGTCCAAATGCGGATAGGTGGTGTCAAAAACAGCTTCCATGCCTTTGTCATAGCCAGGAATGTGCCGTTTTAGGCGGCGCACAACTTCATCACGCCCTATTGGCGTGGAAACCTCCTCATAGTGCAATAGAAACCACAACTCAAAACAGGGTACTGAGACTATGGCCTTGAAGGGAATTGGCCGCTTTTCGTCATTCTTCAGTTTGTTGTCCAATGCCTCGGCCTGGCCCAAAGCCTCAAAATAGCCGTCATGCTCGTCACGGTCAAACACCGCAAAAACGCGCTCGAAGGCGCGGGGCTCTATTCTTTTGTGCGGGTTGCCAGACTCAAACAACTGCTTTGCATATTGGACGACTTGAATCGGGTTTGTGCCCAACTCGCTGCCGAGGGCAGTTATATTGAGTGTCGGCAAGCGATGTTTTACACGAATTGCGTTGAAATATAACGGCTCCGTTTTCCTCCCCTCAGAGACGATGAGGATACGCTCGCGAGGGTTTCTGCTGTGTTGCCGGTTGCGCTCCAAGTGGTTGGGGCGTCGCTTCCCCCGCCCCATCAGCCCGCTCCCCCAAACGGGCCACTGAGCACAGGCACCGCACCATAGCGCCCTTGCAAATAGCTGCGCTCCAACTTTTCGTCTTTTCGCGGGCTATATTCCCAGAGGCTATAGAGTTTGGAACTTTGGTCTGCCTGCTTTTCTACAAACCAAATTTGGTCGCGGCGGAACAGGCCATGGGCGTCCAGCAGAGAAGTGTCGTGCGTAGTGAAAACCAACTGCGCGCCACCCGTATTCACCTTGGGGTTATGGAACAAACGTACCAGCGCCTGCACCCAATGCGTGTGCAAATTGCTGAGTTCGTCGATGACCAGTGTTTGCCCCTTGCTCAAAATTTCCAGCACCGGCCCAGACAAGAACAAGAGGTTGCGGGTGCCAGCAGATTCTTCGGCCAAACTGAATTTGGCTTTGCCTGCGTCGGTGACATGAGAAAACTGCAGCATGGCTTCATTGACTTCCTCGCTGCGCAGCTCCATTTTTCCAGTCAATGAATCCAGACGAACCACGGGCCTTATTTCTTTGCGTTGACTCACATGAATGTCTGAAATGCTGATGTCGGCGGTGTTGAGGAAGTCACAAATGCGCTTGCGAGCCTCCTCGCCCTGCTGGAGCATCTGCACTGTGAAGTGTAGTCCCAGAGGCGATGTTTCGTTGAAGATGAGCAGTTGGTTTGCAAACCAGTCCAATATGGGGCGCAACATTTCGCTGTTGAGTTGCGCCGCTGTTGACAGAAACAAGGCATTGGAACGGGTGGCACTTTCCCAAACATTCTTTGAACCCTTCAGCCCGGTTCCGAATTTATAAACATATTTATTCGTTGCTTCATTGAAACGGCGTTCAAACCAGTGTTGTGGTTTGAACGCCTTGTGTACCAGCAAATGCTCGTGGATGATTTGCCGCGGCGTCATGGCAAAGCCATATTGGTAGCGCACACCATCCATGATGAAACTCATCTCGAATTCGCTGGGTTGTTTTTCAAATTTTGTGTTGAGACGGAAAGGTTGCACAGCAAAAGTCTGCCCTGGAGGAACGCTTGCGGATTCCACCACCACGCCGCGCATATATTGCAATGCGCTCATAATATTGGACTTGCCAGAGGCGTTGGCACCATAGAGAACAGCGCTTTTGAGCAAATGAGGGGCTGCCTTCAGGCCTGTGGCCGAGGCGTGGGAGTCAACCAAAGTTTTGTCCTTGGATGCGACAAGGCTCAAAACCTGCTCGTCCCGCAAGCTGCGGAAATTCTTAACACGGAATTCTATCAGCATTTTATTTTCCAGCTTTTTGCACAATAATTCGCATTTTTGACAAATATTCGCAAAAACTCAACGTATTTTGTTGTGCCTTGCATGTTTTTCACCAAAATTCTCTTTTTTTGCCGGCCAAACCCCTGGGGGTGTGTGCAGGTTTGAGAGGTGGTGGACACAGACAGCATGTCAAAGTGAAAGCGGCCTAGCGGCTTTCTGCGCTCAGGGTTTGAGTCCTCAGGGCCCATAGCCAATCCACCAGGGCGTCCATGCCTTCGCCGGTTTTGGAGGAGAGGAGGAATACGGGGGCCTTGGGGCATGTTTGGCGGAGGTGGTTTTTGAAGGTGGGGAGGGAAATGTCGAGGTGGGGGGCCAAGTCGGCCTTGCTGAGGACGACGGCGTTGGCGGTAGCAAAAGCGTCGGCGTATTTGAGGGGTTTGTCCTCCCCCTCCGTCAGGGACAGCAGCAGCACCCTCGCCGTTTCTCCCAAGTCAAACCCCGCTGGGCATACGAGGTTGCCGACGTTTTCCACAAACAGCACACCGTTGTGGGGCAGGGGGAGGGTGTGGAGGGCGGTGGCCAGCTGGTGGGCGTCCAGGTGGCAACCTTTGCCGGTGTTAATTTGCAAGGCCCCCACCCCCGTCTCCCGAATACGCCGTGCGTCCAACTCCGTATGCTGGTCCCCCTCCACCACGGCCAGAGGGCAGCGCCCCCTCAACATGGAGAGGAGGCGTACCAGCAGGGTTGTTTTGCCGGAGCCTGGGGCTGAAAGCAGGTTCAGCACCGTTACGTGGGCCTTGGCGAAGAGGGTACGGTTGTGTTGGGCCTTAAGGCGGTTTTTGGCCAATATGTCGGTTTCCACGGCAATAATTTTGGCGCGGTGCTGTGCAACCGCGGTGGGGCTGTCGTGGTTGTGCGCGTGGGCGTGGTTGAGTGCTTCCTGTCCCTCTTCGCCCCCGTGCCCGTGCACATGTTCATGCATATGCTCGCCCCCGCCCTCATGCGCGTGCGCATGGCTATGCTCATGGTTGTGCGCGTGGGCGTGGCTGAGTGCTTCCTGTCCCTCTTCGCCCCCGTGCCCGTGCACATGTTCATGCATATGCTCGTCCCCGCCCTCATGCGCGTGGGCATGGCTATGCTCATGGTTGTGGGCGTGGGCGTGGCTGAGTGCTTCCTGTCCCTCTTCGCCCCCGTGCCCGTGCACATGTTCATGCATATGCTCGCCCCCGCCCTCATGCGCGTGCGCATGCTCGTGCTCACCCCCGTCTATATGCGCATGGCTATATTCTTGTATTCGGCCATCTCCCTGCCCCTGTCCCTGCTCATGCATATGTCGATGCTCATGCGCATGTGTATGTTGGAGCTCCCCGTGCCTATGTGCATGGCTATGTACATGTCCATGCGGAGGTGGGGAGGCGGGGGGTATTTCGTGGCTACAACCGCAAATGCCGCACATCAGTCAGCCTCCAGGGTTTTGAGGAGCAAGCTATCGCCCACGCATGGCCACCCGTCATAGAGGCCGCAGGAGGGGCAAGCCTCCGTGCGGTGTTGTATATGGACGAGGGTTTGGCAGTGTGGGCAGGTGGTTTGGGCTGGGCAGAAGGTGAGTTGGAGTTGGGCCTGGGCGCAGGGGGTGTCCTGTTTAGCGGAGGCGAAGGCGAGGGCGAGGGCTTGGGGGTCCACCATAGCCAGTGCGCCCACTTCCACATGCAGGGCCAGTGCGCGCCGGAGGCCGTGGCGCGCCAAAGTTTCCTGCACCAACTCTACCAAATGGAAGGCAAGGCTCGCTTCGTGCATATGGGTTGGGGCATAGCACAAGTGGGGGGGTGCAGTGTTTGTTTCCTTTTGTCTCAAGGGGCATTGGGCTTTGGGCGGGCGGGCATTTTTGGCAAGCCGCCTTTGCCGCCGAGGGCCACATTTTGTTGAATAATGAGGTTTCTGACGTGGTTGACAAGCTCTATGGGTTTGTCCCTGTAGTCCACCGTATAAATGGGGGGGCCTATTTTAATGTGGACGGGGCCGGGGTGAATGTCCCAGGAGTTTTTGGGCATGAGTTTGCAGGAGCCTTCAATGGCGATGGGGCAAATGGGGACACCGGCTTTGAGGGCGAGCATGAAGGCGCCTTTTTTAAACGGGAGGACTTCGCCGGTTTTGCTGCGAGTGCCCTCGGGGAAGACAATAATGCTGGTACCTGCGCGAATGCGCTCTGCTGCGCGGCTGAGTTGTTGAATGGCTTTGGGGCGGCTTGAGCGGTTAATGAGGATGAAGCCTGCCAGGTGCAGGTACCAGCCGAGGAAGGGGATATAACCCAGCACATGTTTGGCGATGAAGCGTACATTCAGCGGCAGGACAGAAAGCAGCGCGGGGATGTCCACAGTAGACTGGTGGTTGCTTGCGAAGACGACGGCCTGGTTTTTGGGGATGTTTTCGAGGCCCTCGACGCGCAGTTGGACGCCGCCCGCCCATAGCAAGCCGGGGGACCAGGCGCGGCTGGCCAGGAAGGTGACAAAAGGGGAGCGGCGAGCGAGCAGTGCGTGGCCGATTCCAAAAATGCACCACAAGACAGTCCAGAAAGCGGTGAAGAAGACACAGAACAGGTTACGGAGCATGGCAGGAAGCGGGGGCAGAGGGGGAGAGCAGTTTTCCGCCTAGCACATTTTTGTGCAGGGTACAGTCCCAGGTTTTCGACACCATAAACGCCACACAACAATGGTTTTGTAGCCACGAGGGAGCCACACGAGGTTTGTATGGAGGGTTTGCCGTGGGTGGTTGCAAGGGCAGCTTTCATGTTTTTGTAGGGGCAACGACTCAAAACAGAATGGGGTTTAGCATATATTTTGCTATGTAGAGGGGGTGCAAAACCCGGACTTGGGGCGACTCAGTATAGAATGCATGGTATGGGCTTCCTTGCAGCCGGAAGTCCCCGTATATTTTTGGAAGGAGGACGCCCTGTGGAAGGAGGTGCCCAAGCGCGTTGCGCAGGCGGAGGTTTATGCGCGGCAGCTGGAAGCCTGCGTAGCCGAAACCGAGTTAGAGGCTGCGGAGCTTTCAGCACTCAAGCAACTGGTTGCGACACAGAGGGCCACCTTGCTTTTTATGCAGCAGGCGCAGTTGGCCCAAGCCGAGGCTGAGCAAGCGCGCGCACGCCAGTTGGAGGTGCAACTTGCAGAAATGCTTTCGCTGTTTTCCTGGCCCAAGGTGGAGCGCAGGCCGGTTTATAACCGGGAGACGCAGGTTTCGCGCTATGACAGTGTGGACATAGAGGAGCGCCAAGGCACCGTTCAGGTATTTTGTGCGTTTAGGGGTTGCAAGAAGCCGAAAATGCTGGAATTTTCGCGCACCAACTCGTGGTATAAGCCCAAGTGCGCTGCTTGTGGCCGCTCTTTTTTGGTGTTTATTGCGCGTCTTTTGGAGTTGCAGGCAACCTGTTGGAAGAGGCACACGCGCTATGTGCTTCGTCTGGAGGACGCCCAGTGCAAGCACGTGCGTGTTGAGTTTGTGGACGGCTCCAACGGCATTTGGCAGGTGGTTGAGCGGGACTACCTTGCCCTGCTTTATGTTTGGCATAACCAAGAGGGTGCTTGGAATAGCCAAGAGGCCATGCAGACGAAGCGCAGCACGGAGTTGAATGCCGTCATTAACCTGACACGCAAGCACGTTTTTTGGCTAAGCAAGGTGGGCCACTGTTTTGTGGCAACGGCTTTTCTCGGGGAAGGGGCAGAGGAGCTTCCTCTGTTTTGGCGTTATAGGGACGAGATATTGTTGCCTCGTTTTTGGGGAAGGTGGGTGGTGGCAGCCTACTATGCCCTGGGGCCATTTGGGGCGCGTTTTTTGCTGGCGCAACCCTGGTTGAAGGTGCCTATGCGCTGCTTGCTGCGGCGCATTCACCGCAAATTGAAGGGTGCTTTTAAAGGCCCATAATGGTTTTTTTGCCCATTGGGGCGGGGTTTATTTGACTGAGAATGTTTTTTTTGGGCCTGCGGCCCGGGCCATTTTTTGAAAGGGTTCTTTTTGCCCATTGGGGCGGGTTGTTTAACTGACAATGTTTTTAAGGGCCATGCGGCCCGAGCTTTTTCGCCCTCCGGGCATTTTGCCTCCGGCGGGGAACTTTTTGCTCGCCCAAAAAGTTCCTCAAAAACGGCTCCCTCCGGTGGCCCTGCGGGGCCTTGCGCCTCACTCGCAACCCTCTTGGGGCTTCCCTCACTTGTTTTCCTCCAGCGAGGGTCGCGGGGCGTTGGACAAAAACTTGGAGGGTGTCAGCAATGCTCTCTGCATTCAACCTCGTGTCTTCGACACGAGGCTTTCAAATGGCCCATATGCCAACTTTGCCTTACTTCATGTCAATTCACGGGTTGACAAAAAGCAACGCAAAGTTGACATTCCAACAGCATTATATAGCCGCCTGCTGAAAGCAGGCGGTTGGCCTCAAAAAGCACTGCTGACACGCCCCAAATTTTGCACGCGGTTCCGCGACCCTCGCTGATGGGCGCGGAAGAGGAAAGCCCCAAGAGGGTTGCGAGTGAAGGGTGTTTTTCGAGGCTGTTTCGAATGGCTCCAAGAGGGTTGTGGGTGAGGCGTATTTTCCGAGGTGGCTTCAAACGGCACTGCTGACACGCTCCAAGTTTTGCACAGTGTTCCGCGACCCTCGCTGGAGGGCGCGGAGGAGGAAAGCCCCAAGAGGGTTGCGAGTGAGGCCAAGGCCCCGCAGGGCCACCGGAGGGAGCCGTTTTTGAGGAACTTTTTGGGCGAGCAAAAAGTTCCCCGCCGGAGGCAGAATGCC
>Ga0209755_10004832_pt1 | contig 15666 bp, 12 predicted proteins | sample TergutCo191P1_FD_187301 | JGI IMG/M metagenome (GOLD analysis project Ga0209755, IMG submission 187301) | Cornitermes sp. P1 segment gut microbial communities from Petit-Saut dam, French Guiana - Co191P1 (SPAdes) (version 2) | ecosystem: Host-associated > Arthropoda: Insects > Digestive system... | reverse complement strand
CAGAAAAGAATAGTTAGAATAATTATGAATTCAAGTAAGAATGCTTCTTGTTGGCAGCTATTCAAGGAATTAAATATCCTCCCAATTCAACCCCAATATATATTTTCATTACTTTTATTTGTTACTAAAAATGAAGACCAATTTCTGTCTAACTCACAAGTACATAAAATCAATAGAAGGCAAACTTCCAATCTGTACCTACCTAAAGCAAACTTGGCAACATACTAAAAGGTTGTTTATTACTCAGGAATTAAGATCTACAATCATCTACCAATAGCCATTAAATATTTATCTGGTGATAAGAATAAATTCAAACTAGCTCTAAAAAGATATGTCTTACATAATTCCTTTTATAGTCTGGAGGAATATTTTAATACGTAATTAACTATGATACTAATTTTACTCAGATTATTATTTATGCTTATTCTAATCTTAGTACTTATAATTATCCTGTGACATTATGATAAGGCACAACTTATACTGAATGTACACTTGCTTTATTTATTATACTAAATGTATGCATGACTAATTCTTCATCTGTATAAGGTCAATGGAATGTGAAATAAATGAAATGAAATGAAAAGTATGGTTACAATAGTGAGGTGCTTTGTTAAGGCTAAGTAACTGCACCCTTTGAACAGGGTCAGTTGCTGACAGCATGTGGTTATGTGACATCTATGTGTCACCTGAAAGTTAGATTTGATATGCTTTCTTGAACACACAGCAGGGTGCTACATCTTATGCATCATTAAGTACAGATATTTACGCTGTATGTTTGTGTGTGTGTGTGTGTGTGTGTGTGTGTGCACGCATGCATATGCATATATGTGCACATGCTGTTTTAAGCTGTCTTGTATAACATTTTTTGTAGATTAATTCTGTATGTAACAAGACTTAATGTACACACACATCTTGCTGTGAATAATTTTTATATTCATATTGCAGACCCTGTCTAAATACTAAAGATTAAAATACAGAGAATGTGTTTTACTTGTATTGGTGTAGTACTTGGTCTTTCACATTAAGGGAAGGGCATAGGCTAAGAGTGTTTGAGAATAGGGTACTGAAACATAATGGGCTTAAGATGGAGGTAATGATAGGAGGATGCAGGAAAATGCATAATGAAGGATTTTGCAGAATATTTGCGTTTGCCCAACATATTCTGCAAAATCAACATGAATATGGCCAGATGAGCAGTATAGTGACCTTGCTAAAACCTCTCTATAGCCCAAGCATGCTTATTCCCTACAAACAATACTACATCCAAACCCTCCACCAAGAAGGCAAGCTAATTCCGGAACAATACTCAGGTGAACTAAACCCCCTATTTCAGACAGCCATTAACCCCCAGCCCCCACATATGACATGAAAAAACCAGTCGTGCTTTAGCCTGCAGCCCGGACACTACTCCATCCTAACCACACCTAACCTCCAACCTACAGCAAACCAAGGTATGTACAATTTCAGATTCACAATACTAATTAACACTAACAACACATCAAATTATCAGTCCACTAATGAAACGCACTACACACAAGAGAACACTACGATCACCACGCATAAAAGATCACAACTGTTAATATTAACAGAAACACGTTACCAGCTGCAACAAAGCAACAAAGAACTTCACACTGAACATACACCAGTAAGAACAGTAATTTTACATTAATGCTACCCCCTCCATCTGTACAGAGTGAAACGACAATGTGGTAATCGACATTATAGTCGCGAGCTCCTGATGATGGTCATAGTGTGCCTGAAACATGTTGAGCCTATAATAAGTACAGTAAAATAATAAGTGGCATCTAGTTGGTTTTTTTCCTTCAGTCTTCACCATATAGTCTTAGGTGCTCAAGTAAGGAAGATGAGATGGTCAGAGTATCTGGCACATGTGAGTGGTAAGAGAAATGCATACACGATTTGGGGGTTAAACCTGAAGGAAAGAGCTGCTTGGAAGAAGTAGGTATAGATGGAAGGATAATATTAACATAGGTCTTAAAGAAAGAGGATGAGAAGTCATGGACTAGATTAATATGGGTCAGAACAGGAACAAGTGGCATGCTCTTGTGGACAAGATAATGAACCTCTGGGTCATGTAGAATGCAGGGAGTTTCATGACTAGTAGTGGAACTATTAGTTTCTGCAGAACAACTCTGCTCCTTGTTAGGCATTAGTTAAGTTAATTAGTATATAGAGGGCAGGTGGTCTCAATTGAAAATTGAGTGACTGAGTGACGTAGTTAAGTAAATAAGTAGGTATATATGTGTGGAGAATGGGTAGCCTCAGCTACATGTTGACGAAAGTTTGGTAGTTCACATATTGGCGATTTATATTTTCTGATACAAAAGTGTTGTGCTTTTTATTTAATTTTCACACAAATTTATTTGTGGCTTGTAGGAATAAGGTTTGAAATAAGGATAGGTAGGGCTTAGGAACTGTAATATGTCTGATATGCTGACACAGGCCTGCAAGGGATTGAGAGTTTGTTGTATATGAAGAAGGATGTCCATATTTTTTATATTTGCAATTTTTAAGTTGTGTTCAAACCTGAGAGTCATAAGTTTATAATAACAAAACAAAAAATGAGTTGTAGTTTTCGTTATACCCTGTATCTATGTCAAATCATTACACTAATCTGTAACCCTGAGCAGGTTGATCAAGTGGTAAGGCTTCTCATCTTTCCTTGTTCAGAATTAAAGATTCATCTGGATGACTTACAGTCACAATTAAATTTTTTTATTGTGTTCCTTGCTCCATATTTTATAACTTATATAGTTCAATCCCTCATTCTCTCTACTTATTTTGCTAACTGACCTATTCATTTGATACACTATCATTAAGTAACCTGTGCAGCTGCAGTCCCAAATGGAATATGCACTTGGTGCACCAATATCTGTTGTTGTTATTTCTGTCTCATTCTTGCTGCATTGCATGTGACTGGAACGGAATTTAAGTTATGTCTGGTGGAAAACTGACGGAAAATGCCACATGAAAGACCTCTCTGAATGGGAGGATGATACAAAAATTGATCTGAAATGGGGTGGGAGGGTACATATTCTGATCATTGCGCTCTGATTAGGGATCTGTGGCTGTCTGTTGCAGACATAGTAATGAACCTTCAGGTTCCACAATAGTTGGGGAATTTCTTGACTAGCAGAGTGACTTAACTCTTCAAGAAGGACTCATCTCTATGGATTGGGTAGGTGTAGTGTTATACCTGGACACTTGATTCCTTGATATGCAGGCATTCCTCACTTAGCACTCTTTAATTGGTTGCAGAAAACAGAGCACCAAATGAACCAGTATTAGGAGAGGGAACTTTTCGCGTAAGAATTAAGGTCCATAGATCTAATTTGTAATCTCAACTTATTTTTAAATGATTATTAATCCCAACACATGGTGTATTTCAGTAATGAAATCACATTAATGATTAAAAGTAAAAAAGGATACTATTTTGAAGCACTTTAAGGAATTGCTAACTTTCCACGTTCCTTGATTTTTGTCTTTAATTTTTCAAAATAGATTGTATTGTCAACCCTGCTAAATATAATGCTTGGAAACACTGAACTGGTGTTTAGGTGCTTCCATACATCTAATAACATGCAACTTCACTGCTAATGACAAGCCTTTCCTATGTGTCATTACAGAAGCTTTTATCAGGCATGTGTTTTTGAACCTTTGACAGATTATGATTTTTTGTGACCAAGGAAATACAAAAAAATGCAGTATGCTAAACACATGAGATGCAACATATACCACATTGTACTATGTAAAGCACAAAAATAGTGTGTACATGCTTGTATGATATCTTGTAGTTTAAAAACTGTGGTCATCTCCCACCCCTATTCATTTTGACAAGCTGAGGATGCTGACAGGCTGTACTGGGTCATCAGTCAGCATTGAGCAGTGGTAGTAAACATAAATGAAATTGCTGAGAAACTAGTTAACCTGCATAATATTTTTGTGCAAAAAATTGAGTTGGCAATAGTAACAGTGAAACATTGCTAAGTGAAGTGCATTGTAGCAGGGGCTACTTGTTGTGGATAATTTTTCACATCTTGTGATGTATAATGTTCAGAAATTTGCAAATCCATATCACTTATTTGAATTTATTTTATAAATCTACACATTCCTCTTTCAGAGCCATTAGCTTTCAATGAAGTGGCCTGCACATTGTCACTGAAGAATGAACTCCTCAGACATGGAGAATGGAGATGGGAATGAATATGGATTGGATGCTTCTCCAACTTCAACCAATAATGAGATAGGAATGGCTGGTGCAGGTGAAGGAAAGACAGCTGGACAGCCTCTATCTGACTTTTTGCTACAGCTGGAGGACTATATCCCTACAGTAAGAACTGCAGGCACTATAGTGTATTAAGCCCTTTCGAGATTTTATCTGGCATTATGTTACCTTTCATTTCTACTACTTGGGCATTTATATGGCTGCATTGTCATTCAGTGTGTATTTCCTTAACCATGATGGTACTACAAACTAAAAATTAGAAACAGTTATTAGTTACACATTCCCATGTTTGGAACCATCATATTCATCTTCAGGGGCTGTACATCATATGTTGGCTGTTAGTAACATAAACACTGTGCTACTTTATGAATGGTGTATGGCTCGTTGGGCATGGGTAACTGAAATGAAGATTTTAATTTTTTATGTTTTGTGTTGTAGTGGTCAAGGAAATATATATTATATTACCTTATATTCAAATAACCAGTTTAACTGTCCAGTGTTTGGACTGGTACACCCTGGAGACTGTACAACTTTTGTCCATGGATAAACCTTGACAACTCTGATTCAGAAGTCCTTTTACATTGCAAGAATCAAAAGAATTGGTAGTGCTTAAGTTTGCACATTTAGTTTAAATATGGTTGAAATAGTAGTGTGAAGACAAGGCTGATCAGTGTTATGTAAAGGTAAGTGATGAGTTGTCCATATATATCCCACAAAGGCATACAGGTGGAGGAGAAGTATAACTTTATTTATCCTCAGCACTAGATGGGGTTGAATGGTCAGCCGTATGCTCTGGCTGCTTTGACCCTGGGGAAAGAGCTTGCAGTACCCATCAAATAGGAGGCTTGGTGGGCCCCAGAGCCAGTCTGGACATACTGCCGTTGGCTGATTGCTGCAAAAGATGACTGGATATCTATTACTCTTTGATCAAAAAGCAAACTGTAAGGTTATATATATGTAATTTCAGTGCCACCTGCTCTTTTTATTTTAAATTTTTTTTCTTGTAGACTATTGTGTGTGGAAGCAACGTCCTTAAATGATAACTTCAAAAGAAATGTGCAGCTGTTTCTGAGGAATTTATTATTTATGGAAGTATTTTTCAAAATTTTGAATGTGTGATACCAAAAGTGAGGGGTTTTAAATATTTCACTGCCATGATTAATAATGGATTATGAGCACAACATTCTCTGATACATTGAATTGAAAGTGTGATGGAGGTGGATTGGTAATGATTTATATGTCTGAAGTGGAGGGTATACAAAGACAAAAATAACACAATGTAAAATTTATGATGAACAAATTCAGTGAATTATTCTTAGGCAGTAGACCACAGTCTTTTAGAATATGATGCCATGTTGATTGATAATATGTTGAGAATGTTATGGAGAATCTTACTGCCTCTTTGTTCAGGGAGTCACAGAGGGCTGTCAGCTACATTGGTGATTGTCTAAAAACAAATGTTTTGGAGACGTGCTCTGTTCCTGTCATCCACCCAGGCGATAATAGGAACAGAGCAGATCTTCGAAGCACTGGCATAGCTGATTGCCTGGGAGTATTTTAGAGGATTAATGCTAATGTGTGGATTATGGTATAGAGTTTGTTTATTTTCTGCCCACAGATACCAGATGCAGTCACTGCCTTCTATCTACAGTCAGCTGGATTTGAAACTTCAGATCCAAGAATGTATGTATTGATTAGGAAATACATGTACACTCTCATCTCTGGTTGAACTTCTTTCTATATTATCAAGTACTCTGTAAAATAAGTTACAGGAAGAACCTAAAAACACTTCCATCTGTATAGAGTAGTGATGGGTAATCTGCAGGCTTCATACACCATGCTGGACTTGTGTGTGTGACTCCCATGAGTTCTGGAATTACTGTAATTTAAACCAATGAATGCACACATTTGTACTAGATTTAAAATAATATTATAAAAGCCACTATCTCCTACATGTTTTGGACCTTAGTGGCCCATCATCAGGGAATACAATAATTGTATGAAATTATTACGTGTATAAGAACTGTCAAAAGTTTTTCTACATGCAAGAGACAACATGATATTCTCACCATCATCACCATGATATGACGATGACGGTGAGAATATCATGTTTTATAGCCAGAAATTTTCAAATTCACAGTTTGGATATTCAGGGAAACTGTGATTCCAAAGGGTCTCACACAGGCCATAAAATATACTCACTGAATGTGAGCAACACAACATGAAATAATCCAGTCTGGAAAACAAACTTAGACTATAGAAGACAGGCAGTGCACGTATAACATAACATGGAGGTACATTAGTGCAACCACTGTTGCAGTGGAAAAGCAATAAGTATTACATGTTCTGAGTGTGCATTTGTAGCCTTAGGTATCAAGCATGCAATGCACATGCCACATTATATTTTTATCTGTGGCATGTCCGTCTGTGCAATATTTTTTCACATTATCTCATAAAGGGCACAATAAAAAAAAAAGGGCATAAAATGTTCGTTTTGATATTCGCCGCAACCTTGGTCTGAAACGTTTCTCGTTCCGAGAAGAAGTGAGCGACAGATGATCAGAAATATATATTGGTCTTCATACAAAGTACCCATTATTCTTGTCAGATTTGAATGAATCTTGAATTATCTGGACATACTTTTGACAAATACTCAAATATCAAATTTCATGAAAATCCGTCTATTAGGAGCCAAGTTGTTCCGTGCGATTGGACAGACAGACATACAGACATGATGAAGCTAATGGTTACTTTTTGCAATTCTGCAGATGTGCCTAAAAGTGGTACCATTCACACTGATACATAACTGAGCCTTGTAGAGCATGTTGACTGTTAGATGTCTGTTCTTGCTTGCTGGTGACTGATTTTGTTGCTGCCTTTCTACACTTGAAGTGTATCTTTATTACAGTGAGTTGCAATACTTCAGACTGCAAAATTATAATTACAGTGATGCATTTAAGGTTGGCTTTATGGGAACAAATGATAGAAAATATTAAAGTAGAAAACCTGATTGAAAGTGTTGAACAAGTTAGCTCCCGAATGTGATTGTTCTTGTAATTACACATTTTATTATTTAGTTTATTAATTGCAACTTGATTAATTCTGTTTCGTGTTGATGGAATAATATAAAAATATTCTGACAGCCCCATTATCATTTACTAAATATTGTCATGTTTATGTGTTGTCATTTCACACAATTTAGTCACTGTCTTTTACACATGGTACTCAATGATGGTCCATTTAATTGCCTCACTTACTATTAAATGCATCTTTTAGTCTTCTTGTCTGTTATTGTATCATATAAACTAACCTTCATGTTCAGCATGATCAGAACTACGTTACCTGCAAAAGTTTTCCATTTCCAAGAGGTACCTCATCTGAATGTTCTCTTCTGATAACTGTGTGTTGCAAAACACAATCATTTGTCACTCTTGCCCACCATATTAAGAGATGTTTCATTGGGCTTTAATATTTTCCATTTGCCTTCAGGTATTCTAGAGGCATTCTGAACTGCTTTCCTGCTCTTGGATAGGCAGGAATTAAAAATTCTCTTAACTTCACTAGGTTGTGTGCCAATAAACCATCACATAAGATAATTAGGCAGTGGATATGCTTCATCCCATAATATCACCAATGGAAGTTGTACATCTGATAATGGTAGTCCCTTAACATCCGGAATATTGAAATTACTTGGGTTCAGCCTGAGAAAGGGATGTAGGCAAAAAAATTCCACATTTGGTTTGCTTTACATTATCACCATTGTTGACAGCAGTGAATCTATGCCAGGCATCAGCAAGACCTTGAAGCATAGTGGAATAATAATGCTTATAATTATATTACATATGCTCTGAATTTGAAGGGCATTTTGTCTAATGTTTTCCGTCAATACTGCTTATGTAGTTTAGGAAATAATGTGTAGGGAAGATCTCATCTGATGTTGTGGATAGTATTTCTCTGGCAGGTACGCACATAAGAAGAGGTGCTAGGATTTTCCAAATATCTTCACAGACCTCTGTGATTATATAATATTACTAATATACCCTTTCTCTGAATCGGCCATTGTTACTTTGTGACTGAAACAAAATCATAAAATGAAAATAGATAATCGGTCTACATGTGTACCTTCACTGCATGCGTTTGCGTACAGTGTTCATTGTTGGTTAACATCTGGAGTCAAGTTGCATTTAATGTGATACCTCTTAGGTATGCTGTGTTTTTGCTATGTTCTGCAGAGGCTTGTACATACATAGTCTTGCCATAAGTTCTGTTACAAGTACAATGTTTCCTAGAAGGAAATTAAACAAAACATCCACCTTTTGAGCCAAATAATTTATTTGCAATAGTTTTAATTTTTCATTTATAATGATGTCACTCAAAATGGCCACCGTCTGCCTTGACACAAGCCTTGAGACACTCCAGCCACTCTGCTGTTGCTGCATGTGCTGGTTGCAGGTGATCTCACTTGTTGGACACTTACAATTTGGGAACATGCTAGCTATAATTGTGCTTGAGAAGAATGGTCTTAAGATGAACACCTGCAACTTTTTTGGGACTCTGCCTGTGCTTTGTTGATGGGTGTAGCAAACACTAGGCTGAGTGGAGATGACAGTCACCTAAATGTAAATGTTATATCACTGATTAGAAGGATGCATATAATTCATGCATGGACTACTAAATTCTGTAGTGGTGACTGAGCCCTCAACCCTGGTGGGTCAGTAACAGATGGTGCACCATATCCTACACTCATGTGAGAAATCCAAGCTACCAACCATCGAACCAAACTCATTTTTATGTATGAGTTGTAGTAGAACTTTTGAGTGTGAAGGAATCTTCCAGGGCTGCATAGGACACACTAGTTGACGGAAACCTGCAATTATGTGTTAAATAAAAACTACGCCCTATATTCTTTAAAGTAGAGGCAAAACAGCCAAGAACACATGAAAACATCTCAGGGATAACTTCTATGAAGAACTGAACAAATGAATGCATATAAATGTGTAGATTCTAATTATTTTCTAGCATAAGGGAGTCTCAGTGGAGTTAGTTTAAATTGTTGATTCTTAAGCAATGTACCACAGAATCACAAAATTTGAAAAGTAACCTGCATTTTCATTCTGTGCAACTTGATACAGAGCTAACTGTTTCTGGAAAGTCAGTTATACTGGTATTTATGTCAATTTCGTTGCTGAATGCTCTTCTACTGAGAATAAATACACACACCAGCACCATCAGTGTCTCTTGGGTTAGCCCTTCAGCAGAGAATGAGGCCTAGAACCAGAAGTGCCCATTCGAAGAAGCAGCAACAGAAATTTAAAGGTGAAGATGTGATCTGATGCAGTCAATGGTAATGGGACATGGAAACTGGGACACAACGTGTAATTTTGTGATAAGATTCAGAAAACTTACAAGTTAACTTCCGAACGATGGGCAGAAATTTGGGAGATGATATTTTAGGAGACTAAGGAACAAAGATGGAGCCAAAGTAATACTGATTTATGTAAAATGTAGTCCTGAATAATGAAGGTGAACGTTCAAATAAAAAGCAGGGCAGGTACCACTTGTCAGCACAGTCACTTTCCAGACTTTCAACAAGTGGCATTTGCATAACATTCAGGCTTATGTGATCGTTCATTTTAAGGGTAGTTTATTTTATAGTATTTTGTTCTTTGTTATGGAGTACTTTGAATGACCTGCTTTGTATGTGATTGTGAATAAGGAATTAACTGAATTTACAATCAACATGACATTATAACAGGTTTTTTTTTTTGAGGGGGTAAGGTGGTTGGTGGTACTATGACCAACATACATACTGGGCCAGCATGGCAGTAGCATCAATATAAAGACTGTATGTACGGCCACCTATGAGATGGGCTGTGCATGTGGCGTGTATGGGTGAGGAGAGGGGGGCGTATAGGGTCTTGGTAGGGAAACCGGAGGGAAAGAGACCACTGGGGAGACCTAGGCGTAGATGGGCGGATAATATTAGGATGGATCTCCAGGAGGTGGGATGTGGGTATGTGGACTGGATTGGGATGGCCCAGGATAGGGACTGGTGGCGGACGCTTGTGAGTATGGTAATGAACCTTTGGGTTCCATAAAATGCGGGGAATTTCTTGACTAGCTGCAAACCATTTAGCTTCCCAAGAAGGACTCTGCAACATGGAGTAAGTAAGTGAGTATGTACAGCCACCACACAGACTGACTTCATGAGAATTGTAGCAACAAAATATTCGAGCCCATTTTATTGTAAATAGGACGATTTTAATGTTTTAATGTTTTTATAATACTGAGATTTCAATGACTATAGTATGAGAACTTGCATAAAGCGCATGTGAAGCATCTTAATTGCAAACTGTATTACCAACAGCTACATTTGAAATGTAATTTGGCAAGGTATTGATTACAAGCCCCCTGAGGATGACACAATAGTGTCAAAACATGTAGGAGTGATCATTTTTGTATTTGTTGGTCATAGTACAAAACAATAAAAGATGCATGATAGACCTATTAAAATAAACAAATAGTATCTTATTAGATGTAAGATAATTACATACAATAATGTTAAACATTATAATAAAATAAGTACATAATAATTATTCTCTACTGAAGTTTTGTCATATCACAATGTCACCATGAGCAACTTTTCAAGTCTAATGGACCTTTTGAAATGTGTATATTGCATTTTAATTGATGTGTGAATTAATCCGAAGTGTACTTAAATGTGTGCTCCTGTCAAAGAATGTCCAAAACCATTCTTTGCAATTAAGGAAATCTGAAGATTATGATGCTGTCTGAAATTTTGCACATAGCGCTTATTCTGTGTACTTAAGGTTTCTCTTTTGAGTCACTAAAAGACTTCTCCACCAGTTATTTTACACTAAGGGAAATGCATGTCCTTCCTGTAACATCCTTCTTACAAATGAGAACTGTCAACCACATTCTTTTCAACTCAGCTTGGCTCGCAGTGCAAGTTGTCAGATTTTTACATTGATTTTTAGTGGTGTTTTCCTAGTCTTATGATATATCTTGTGGTTTGTATATTCTGTAACCATTTCTGTGACATATTTTCATTGAACATGTACGTGTTGTTTCACATCACCTCTCAACAGCTTTTCAGTCAGATGTACTTCACTTAGCAGTTGCAGATATTGTGTATTCCTCTAACATGTTTATCATGTCTCTGCTGTCTGTTATAATCTGTGGTATTTTGAGTGTGTAATCTCCAAATACAAGATGGTGATGGTGGAATCCCTAGCCAGTTCCATTAGGTTCCAAATAGAAATCTCTGCAAAGCTGTTTGTACTAATATTCATGGCATCATGTAAAAGCCACTTCAGAGAAAATTGTTTGTTAAAATTTGATTTTAATGCCATGTAAAGCAGAGAGAAGTGATGGGAGCCAAAATTAAATTTTAGTTTAAACTTGTAGTGTAGACCATTCATACAAGATTGGTTGAATCCAACACATATTTTCAAGATTATGAACCATGCAGGTACACACACTGTATTCCCCATTATGTGATCATTTTATGCACTGTGCATATATTTCATAAGAATTCCTGTACTTTTGATTTGTGTAGAATTCGTCTAGTGTCTCTCGCTGCCCAGAAGTTTGTGTCAGATGTTGCCAATGATGCACTGCAGCATTGTAAGACAAGGGGAGCCTCTCAGACAAGCAAGACAAGTAAGGGGAAAGATCGTCGTTACATCCTGACCATGGAAGATCTGACACCTGCCCTTGCTGAGTATGGGATCACTGTGAAGAAGCCACATTACTTTGTATGAAACTAATACTTTGTAAATGTGTTGTGATGAATTTGACTGTATTTTTACAAAGGTGTTAAACAAAGGCAGAAGTACTGTTACGTCCGTAAATTATAAATTTGTTTTCATCTACATAATTCTGATTTCCTGAATACTTTAAAAGCAATAACTATAAAGTAAGATTGGCGCATAACGTGATTATTCTGTTTATGTACGTGTACTGTACTTTTAGTTTCTGAAACAATATATGCAACTTCCTTGTATCAAGATCAAGGTTTATGGTTGTCATATTTTACCCTTTAGATTTTACAAAGACAGTTAAGATAATGGTAATAATGAACAAATAATGCATACAAATTAAAATCGTAGGGTCTCCAGGTGGTTGAATATTACTTTTCTCTGAAATGGGACATTTTGCATTCTGATCTATACTGAGTTTTTAGAGAAACCTACAGCCATCATCAATCCTCTGGTTGGCAGCAAAAGCTATTTAAATTGTTTGTTGGTTCCCTTATGAAACATTGTCGGCAACTTCATATATGTGATAAGGATGAAGGTGTAGGCATGTATTTGAGTTGTCTGGTTTTAATCTTGTTAGGTTTTGTCATTTTTCCCAGTCTGTCTTGAAGGAAATACTACACCACTTCCCCACACTTGTGCACATGCTCATGCAGGCTAACACCCAAATTCAGTGATTAATATGCATAAGTAAGAATGCCATGTGTCTTACTTTAATGGGTTTTGAAAAGCTTTGTGCTAGTGTCTCCCTACCCAGCAGAATTCAGTTTGGGACACCGTGTGGTCTGGGTCCCCTCTCCCCACAAGTCATAAAAATTTGACATTTCTCGCAATGTATACAAACATTTTGACTTTCCCAGGGGGGAAAAAAACATCGACAGGAGCAGTAAAACTATAAGTTACCCCATCACAGTTGTATGATGCAGTAGTTACCATTAAGATATGCCCATCAATAAACAACATAAATACGTATGCGTTGATTAATACAACATAGCATCGTTGTATCGGGGGCGTTATTAGACATTGCATATACATGGCACGAAAGGTTGAAACAACAATTTATTTTATCGCTCTCTGATACTGTGCCGTTTTGAGTTTGGTGTGTTAGTATCGCATGCTGGCATTGGTGTCGCATTATCGGCGGACTTACGATGCATGGATGAGAGGCGATAGGTCGTGCAACTTCTATCATCCCATAACCACTCCCACAGATTATCTAGTATCTCCTATCATGATAATCTGTGATTTTCAGGGTCGCCATTCTAGTGGAAACAAAGTAAATACAAACACTGTAGTGCCTAATAAGACTGTAACGATGATAATGAACCAGCAGATTGTGTTAAAACGATAGTGATTCGAACTTCGAAAAGGTTATTGCTGTGTTGGAATAACGACCAATGCTGTACTTACGTGTCTGTTGTGGTAGGTTAATGTACGTGGCAACAGGAGTGTAATTTGGAGTTACGCCTACAGGTGTCTGCGTGGATATACGTGTTATCTTAGTGTTGGGGAATGCAGGTAGTGTCGTAAAAGTTGTGTGTAAACATTAGCGCTACAAGTGAAAGTGGAGAGGAAACCCAGAACAATGGATTTAAAAAAGACCACGCTTTTAAAATACACAAGTCTTGTAACACTTACACTGCAAAATGCTATATTAGGTTTAAGTGTGAGATATGGTCGTACACGATCCGGAGATATGTTTCTCTCTTCTACCGCAGTTGTGATGTCAGAAGTTGTAAAACTGTTGACGTGTATTGTGTTTGTGTATCACGAAGAAGGCAGTTTTGAAAGGGCATTTGCCGCTTTGCACAACACTGTTATAAAACAGCCAGTAGACACACTGAAAGTTTGTGTACCGTCGTTTTTGTATATAGTTCAGAATAACTTGTTGTATGTGTCGGCTTCTCATTTGGATGTAGCCACATACCAAGTGACATACCAGATAAAGATCCTCACAACTGCCATGTTTACTGTGCTGATTCTTCGGCGGAGTCTTTTCCCGCTTCAATGGGGAGCGCTGGTAATTCTTCTGTCAGGTGTTGTAATGGTACAGTTAGCCCATACTGGCACACCTTACTTGCCATCTGGTGTGGAACAGAATCGATTGCTAGGATTTTGTGCTGCCCTTTCTGCTTGTGTTTTATCAGGTTTTGCAGGGATATATTTTGAGAAACTGCTCAAAAGCTCGGATATTTCAGTGTGGATGAGGAATGTTCAACTGAGTTTTTTATCACTCCCATTTGGACTCTTCACTTGCTTTATGTATGATGGAAGAACAATTCAAAATACCGGATTCTTTTTTGGGTATGACTGGTTTGTATGGTATCTTGTCAGCTTACAGGCTGGAGGAGGACTGATAGTTGCAGTGGTTGTGAAGTATGCTGACAATATTCTGAAGGGATTTGCCACATCGTTGGCTATTGTTATCTCATGTGTTGCATCTGTGTACCTGTTTGATTTTCATGTTACATTTCAGTTTGTGTTAGGCTCATCTCTTGTTATATGCTCTATTTTTATGTACAATCACAAACCATCAACACAAGATAGTGAAGCCACGCAGACTTCTAAAGTGTGACACACAACTTCTGTGTGTCCCGGACAGTCAATTAAAACCATTGTGCAATTACACGAACATTTAATGTGAGAGGACATGAATGAAGTGGTATCATTACTGCTGGCTGCTGCTGCTGCTCTACTACTACTACTACTACCACCACCACCACCCTCACCATCATTACCACAACTTTGTTACTGCTGATGCTAATATTGTGGGACTACAGTTGCTGAGTAGTTTGCTGGTTGAACATTGTATGGTTTTCTGATCACTGCTGTATCCAATTTTATTTGGGGCCCTTCTATGTATCAGCTGGATAGAGCATGTGATAAAAACTTAAACTTAGCTTCTGATGTAAAGTTTTGAAGTCCTTTTTTCAAACTTCCTCTCTTCATTGTAAAAAGTTGCATAATCTGTATTCTTACTCTTTATTTGTATTTCTATATTTTATTGAGGAAAATTGTAGTTATAGCTGTGGTGTATTGCCTCCAGTGAATTTTAATATACTGACCCAATTGTGTTCATAGGTGCTGAGTTTCCAGTAGAACACGTACTGCAGTATCTGGCAGTTTGCCAATGTGCCAAATTATTGCCTGGTATAAAACATATTTTATTTCCTAAAAATTTGTTATTTAGGAGTCACAGAGTTGTACTTTTGTGTTTGAAACTGTGGTTAATGAATTTACAGTTACCTGGTTCTGAGGTTTGTTTTTTTATTTTAGTTTGATATTGTATGTATATTTATTCTTTAACATATACTCATTAGAATGGTAGTGAATTGTCTTAGGAGGATCTTTGTGAGACATTTGGATTAAAAGCATTATATTTGTTCAGAGTGTACAGTATTTGATGTAAGAATTTTGATTCAAGTCTTATTTGTATTTGTTTCATATTTCTTTTTTCCCCCCAACATTTGGTCACACTGTAACAGGATTAATGTTTGTATGTGTTAGATGGCATGGTGTGTCCTCAGGTTGTGGATGGAGGAATGGCCTCCAATGTGGAGGGTAGCTGTGCATGTACTGAATAAGCAGTCGTGGACAGCTGACAAGGGTTGCTTCTCCTGCTGGGGGGGTGGGGGGTTT
>Ga0209755_10004831_pt1 | contig 15670 bp, 11 predicted proteins | sample TergutCo191P1_FD_187301 | JGI IMG/M metagenome (GOLD analysis project Ga0209755, IMG submission 187301) | Cornitermes sp. P1 segment gut microbial communities from Petit-Saut dam, French Guiana - Co191P1 (SPAdes) (version 2) | ecosystem: Host-associated > Arthropoda: Insects > Digestive system... | reverse complement strand
GTGTGTGTGTGTGTGGCGGTATAACTCTACTTTCTTTAACCTCGGCGCTAGATGGAGTGAGTGGTCAATGCCACGCCCCAGCCGCATTAATCCTCGGGAAAGACCCAGTAACCATTGTATAGGAGGCTGTGTGGGCCCCAGGGCCGGTCTGGACTGGTACGGAAAATCTCGCCCACACCGGGATTCGATCCCCGGACAGCCCAGCCCGTAGCGAGTTGGTATACCGACTGAGCTAACCTGGCCCCTACTAAAAACTGTAGCATGTTCATAATTCTTTGAGATGTGTCACGTTCCTTCACTTCTCTACTCTGTACAACATGCAATAAATATATGGGGATCGGACCACAACAATCTTCCGTTTGATAACAACCGATAAATAAGTGGTTAGGAATGTGACGTTTGTACGACGCAAGATTATCCTTGAAATTAAAAGTATTTTTTTTATGTCACAAATCACACTCGTACCCATGGTCAAAATCTTTGATATAATTCCTAGGAAATTTCGCGATCCAATGACCGTTAACCATGCTAAACGGAAAATAAGTTATAGTGGTTAGGAATGTGACGTTTGTACGACGCAAGATTATCCTTGAAATTAAAAGTATTTTTTTTTATGTCACAAATCACACTCGTACCCATGGTCAAAATCTTTGATATGATTCCTAAGAAATTTCGCGATCCAATGACCGTTAACCATGCTAAACGGAAAATAAATTACAGGAATATACATTAAGCTCTAAATGCGTTTTCAGTTATAAGTGCTCTCTGCTACTGGCTGGTGGGCTACGCACTGGCGTATGGAGAAGGTAACCCGTTTGTGGGATACGCGTACTGGGCTGGTGTGGGAGTCCAGGGACACAAGATGGCTCATTGGTTCTTCCAGTTCGTCTTCGCTGCAACTGCAGCTACCCTTGTATCTGGTGCAGTTGCAGAGAGGTGTCATTTTGTGGCCTACATGACCTACAGTGCCGTGATATCAGGTAAAATGGAGGTTATGTTCCACTTGTAGTTGTATGTAGGAGAAGTATAAAAAAAACCGTTGCTGACAGTCCGTATACGTCCGCATTTCCCACTTCCGGAACTACAGTACAAGAGAGATGGTACTCACATTTTATGGTGTAAAACTGTGCACTTTCGACGCTGGAAAAGTGAGCTCACTGCGCGATTCTAAATGAGTGTACTGTACAAGTTAAAATCCGAAACTGGAGAAATGTGACCAAAATTAAGAATATAGCATATTCCATCACACACAGAACCTATACAAAGAAACTATGGCACACATACGATTTGCAAATTAGTATGCCACGTGCGTAAGTGTGCTTGTATAACTCAGTGAAAAGAGAAGCTTGGGACGGCCCATAAGTAGATGGAAGCCGTTTAGAACTTCTGAGCATTGTAACGGACCTGAAGTACACAATACTTCAGCCCGAATAAAACTGTAAACTTTCTTGAAGTAAATTTAGCTCTCTTTGTCTATCCTGACAATAGCACCTGTTAGTGCGAGTTACGTCATAAGTGACAACAACTAGACATAAAAATAACAAAATAAAATAAAGGTACCGTAGGGTAATGTGCGTTCATTTGTCTACTAGTAAATTACGTAGACAGGGTCATTACACATTTTAGCTTTATGGATGAGCACTTTGATCGCGCTGTGTTTCTGTAGGGGTTGTGTACCCTGTGGTTAGCCGCTGGGTGTGGGCACAGGAAGGATGGCTGAACCAAATGGGATACAGAGACTACTCTGGTTGCGGTCCAGTTCACCTTCTCGGAGGAACATGTTCTTTGTTTGGAGCTGCGTTCTTGGGCCCAAGACTGGGACGTTTCGACAGCAAGTGTCAGGACTCTCAAGAGCTGGTGGGACACTCCGTGCCAGTAAGTGTTAAAAGATTTATACCTGTGGCTTTAGCGGAGAGGTGCATGGCACAGAAGCTACGCAGGGTTCGCGAATCGTTTGGTAAGGACAGAGAAAATCTAGTGTAAATCACATTCAATTAGTCCGTAACGAGTTTTATGAATACACTTTATCTTCCTGGTGAGGCATTCCTTAATATCATTTGTCACAAATTCTCTCAATATAATCCACAGTAATTTAGTAACATCCACGGTTTTTCGTAACTGAAGACATATCTCAGTCACCAAACCAGCTTAGGTAAGGCCCATTTTAATACCAGACCATCTTCGTTTCTATGGCTCGGACATTATCGTCATTCTCTATCAGCCCAACCGCAAAGCCGGCTACCTAACAATTTTCCATGTCACTGATTTTGCTAATTACATAATGGATAAATAGCTTTTCATAAATGTGCATACATTGTGATCCCAAATGTGTCAAACATTATTTAAACCCCCATTTTCTTAGTATATTTCTCCAAAACAAAATACTGCCAGACAACTGGTGCTGCAATCAACACAAAAATCAACACCTACAGCATAAATCACAAAACCGGGCAAATCCGTGGCTTAAACACTGCCACAGTTTTCTAATGCAGAAATTTGTAAAATAGTTTAATTTTTTCTCACTCTTTTGGGTCTTCTTTCGTTGTTTACATAGTTTATTTCTCTGAAGCTGACAGGTCTGGGCGGCATGATCCTGATAGCAGGGTTCCTGGCATTTAATGGTGGCACTCTGGGAACCATGACGAATCCTGGTGACAGTGAAGTTATTGCCCGCGTGATAAGCAACACAGTAATGGGAGGGTCAGGAGGAAGCATTACAGTCATGCTGGTGAGCAAGCTCGGTCTAAATGGGGCCTCCAGATGGAGCTTCACGAGTACATTAAATGGGGCCTTCATTGGTATGGTAAGCACAATATGCCAGAATTCAATACATACATAAGCCATTGAAATACTTCAATACAGTCAGCAAAGCGATGCAACAGAGTCACATCCTGCAAGCTGTGTATGTCTTTTGGTGGTAGGCAAGGAGGCAGGTCTTTTGAAGAAAACTCAATTGTTTTGATACTGATCATCACGAGTAATTCATTTTGTTTTCTGACACACTAATGAGACAACTGTAATGCATAGATTCCATAAGTGTATTTGATATTACATGGACAGATAAACTTGAAAACCTAAAAAATGTATCCGGCCAGTGGCCTACATGTATTATATGCAAAGGTTCAATGTACACAATCGTTTCCTTACAACTGGAAGTTGTAATGTTCTCACTTCTTTCTCTGTTAGGGTACATCTTGATACCATTTGCAGTGGCTACGCAGTTTCAGACACATACTATCTTTGATTTCTGAAACTCTGGACTCATGGATTGGAATCAGACTTTCAGCATGGGTGCATGGCATTGTTTCTTTATGTTCTATGTAGGTACATGTCTTGCAATGGACTGAGAAATAAATTACATCAACTTGTATATTTCTTGATAATATTACTGTGTTGGTATCTGAGAAATATTGTCAAGAACTTCTCACATTTTCAGAGAAAATGGACTGGATTATAAAATTCTGTGCAGTCCTACCCTATATTTATCCCTTCTACTATGTACTATTAGTGGGCCGGGTAGCTCAGTCGGTATAGCGACTGACTACAGGCTGGACGGTCCAGGATCGAATTCCAGTGGGACGAGATTTTCCGCCCGCCCAGACTGGCCCTGTGGCCCAACCAGCCTCCTGCAAAATGGGTACCGGGTCTTTCCCGGGGGTAAAGTGCGGCCTGGGCGTGCTGCTGACCACTCACCCCTTTCTAGTGCTGAGGTCATGGAAGAGTAAAGCTATACCTCTACCCACCCTCTGAGCCACACCGGTTCTGTAACAGGAACACTTTACCTTTACTTACAAAACAAACTAAGCACTGTAGAACTCAACATTTATTCAGACTCTCACAGAAACTGAGTACAAAGCCCTTCTACCTGGTTTAAAAAACCAGTACTTGAAACCTTTCAAAGAAATGAAAAAAGATTTTTATTGAGTATTTCTGATAGAAAAGACCCTCATTACTTTGCGTAATTATTTTGTTAACATCTTTATGCACACACAGTATTAACGCACGGTTCAACCAATGTTTAAGACAGTCAGCCTGATGTATGGGTGAAGTCTTTTTAGTAAGAGAAAATCCCTCAGCTCTTACTATATAAACAAGGATTTAAGGTAAATGTGAAGAAATAAAATATCAGTAATTTCAGTAAACATTAAGCAGGAAAGTACTTATACTTGTTCCAGTTTAGGAATTTAGATTGTCAGATTACTAGTTAATTTATTTCAGCTTTATTTTCATTCCAAATAAATTAGAAAGACAAAGGAATTTTGACACCAGAACAAAAATTTCACTCTGCACATCACCAATTATGACCAGCCAAGTCTTCAGGACAATACTTATGTTCACAGAGGCAGTGTGACTAGTGTCCAGTGTTTTTGGAATGAGGAATGGCTCCACAGCTCTGCAGCACTGTCACCACCTGCCTTATTACAGAACCCAGATTTTAGCTATTTTATGTACGTTATACTAAAACTCAGCACATAAAAGTGTGAACACAAGTTTTAGACTGAAAATGCAAAATTCCATACAGTGAGACTATACCAACATCTGCTGCTGAAGCATGTGTAATATTAACTAACAGTTGGCTGTACTGGCCAATGGGCTCTATGCTTACAACTAAATTTCCAGGTGTCAGTGTGTGCAGGTGTCAATGAGATGAACATGTGGGAGAGTTTCATTTCGGGAGCAATTGCAGGACCAATCTACGTAATCATCCACTATGTTGTGCTATGGTGTAAAAGTAAGTTTAAAACCATATTCTTCACACATCCCACACATATAATGCCATAATTTTTGTCTACTTGTTCATATGTAAATACTGCTGTCAGTAACTACTGTCTTCACTGTTTCTGTGATGAACACGCCGGTAAATACTCATATTAAAATAATGAACCACAGAACCACATGTAGGCCCTATAATAAAAATATTGCTGCTGTCGCTGCTACAAGTACTACTACTTGTACCATTATCACCACCACCACCACAACTACTACTAAATGCTATTATCTTATTCATATTTGGGAGGAACTGGGTTAAAATCTTGGTCCAAGAGCCATTCCGCTCTTTAACTCAACTGGTCTAGTACATCAAATTTGGTATGCTGCCCATACTGGTGTCATGAATTGATGGGCAGTCAGACCGAAAACACATCAGCAAACTAAATGAGTTCTTTTACAATCCTCATTGTAAAGAGAGAAATGCTTTACAAAACAACATGAATTTATGTGTAATGAAGCTACCTCACATTCATATATCTACTGGTTATGTTCTACAGTTGATGATCCCTTGGACACTGTAGCCATTCATTTTGGAGGAGGATTCTGGGGCCTCATTTCAGCATCAGTGTTTTCAAACACTGGCCTTGTGTTTGGTATCACCAGAGAATCCCTGATGGTAAGAAAAATTCCCTAATATCTGCACTAACAAATCTGAAAATAGATGCTTGACAAACTGCATATGCAGTTGCATGAAAACATATAACACACTGTCATAACTGCGTTAATGTAAATAATTTGGCAACTAGTTTTAAAACACTTATCTCAAAAATAACAGCTGCATAAGCTGTGAAATAATATACAGCATTCATTTCGAAACTCATTTCTTTCAGATAAACTGTCTCTGTACTGACAATATAAAGAAAATTGTTTGAGAAGTTTACAGACACTGCAACAACTAAAGTCTTCTGTTGGGTATGAAAATCAATTTAAAACTAATACTGATTCGAATGTCAGTTAGATTTTAAATAAACCATGCGAAATGACATTGGCTTTTGAACCCTATCACAATCACATAACTGGTATCATCTGAGTGTCAGCACAACAAATCAAAAGTAACTGAAAGCCTAAGACAAAACCCAGTCTTCACAATTTACATATAGTATGTACCACCTAATGAAATATTAAGAAACCCCAAATTTTGACTGTAGAATTTATGTATGTATGTATGTATCTGCTCTACATGATTCTCAAAATAACACTTATTTCCTATAGAATATGAACTAACTAGTCTTGATAATGGAGGTGAGGTAGGAACTGAATCTTTATACATATTTCAGATTAACATCAGTTTTCAAAGGTTTAGGAAATGTATATTTTTAAATTACGGAACTTATGAAGGTGATGTATGGTTTCAAACACCAAGAAACTCTGAAAACCTAGGGTTCTAAGTAAAGGAAACAGTATAAGATGCTGTGTGATGAACCGTCTGCATCTGACTCAGATTCAGCATGGCAAGGCAGGTGGTGCATCTAATTAAAAAAGTTCAACAGAATATCTGATGAGAAGAAGCCAACGGCCACGGTTTTTCTGACATGGGAAAAGCATTCATTAAGGATAACAAAAGACCTTCTTTACAAGTTATCAAGTTATCTAATCTAAATTCCCAACCTTGCCTGATGAAAACCATATTCTTATATTTTTCTCTCCTGGCTGCAGCAAATATTTTCATGTCCTCTACAGCATGTCTGCAAATGACAAGACAGCACCCTTGATGCAGCTCTCTATGCAAGTAATAAGGCTCTCGTAGCCATGTTCTGCATGCCGTTGCTGCTGCTGGTTATCTGCATACAGATGTCAGCATTGACTGCAGCACTGGAGGACTGTAATTAACATCTTGAAGTGCACTGCAGTACTTTGTGCCAAGACTAAGAGACATAACAAAGACCCAGACTGGTCCAACATTTTGGACAGCCAAAACAGACAGTTACCATGAAATATCATATGGCAACCCTGATACACAGATCACTTGATCTGCTAACATCAACCAGGCAGCAAAAAAAGGCAGCTCAGAGACTGAACATGCAAGACTCACTCCTAAATAGGAGAAGAGGCCTGTTCATTAGAAACAGTGTTCTGCTTGATAAGCAGTTCATCCATCCTATGACTGATTATGCATGCCTGCAGTTATGTCCAGAAGCTGTAAGTGTTACTATCCAACTGTTATCAACACACCTTGGTACATTTTAATTATGTGTTTCCGTGCTTCATAGTATAAGTCAAATGAAACACCAACTTGATGCAACATTGTGCAGGTTTTATTTCTGCAGAGTCACTCTATGTTTCGGGCGCAAGCGCCCATCATCAGGAGTATTTAAAACTAGTATGGCGGCCAATGGTATGTGTGTTCTGTAAAATATATAACATGTTAACATTAACATGCTAACTAGGATGAGTGTTTTGTTGTGGTTTATACGTATGGTTTTTATCTATAATACAACATTTTTGGATGCAAATATAGCATGTTACTTACATCGTTGCAGGTAAGTCATCACATCTCCTTATTAGGACTGAAACTGAATGCGTGTTGGGAAGGTATTGATCTGGTGGGGGTGTCGTCAGTGTTGGGTAGCCTAACGGGACTGGTTCACAGATGAGGAAATAGTGATCCGTGCATGGATCTAGTCATCGACTAAAGTGAATAGTGGATTTTGTTCTCCGCAGTTTTGTTTGGGTATCAGTTTGCCGTTATGGTGGAAAGACTGTATGTACAATTGTTCGTAAGGGATTAACATGTGGGTATTCTTGACCGGTTTGAGTACTGACATGGTGTCACTGATGGGCCCATATTCATGGATGTTTTGTAGTATATGTAATACGTATGCGGATTGGGGGTCGTTGTTCTTTATGTATCTGGTGTGTTCATGATGTCTCATGGTCAGAGTTCTTCTGGTTTAGCCTATGTACGACTTTTTACAGGTTTTGCATGTTAGGTTGTATATCCCACTTTTGTCTTTATCTTGCATTGTGTCCTTTGTCCTAGGTCTGGTTCTTTGTTGTATTGTGTTTGAGCTTTTGTAGGCAATACGTACGTTGGTTTGTCTGAAGAGGTTAGTTATCTTCCTGATTTTGGGACTATGATATGTAAAGATGGCTCATTTTATGTTGTTATTGCATTTTGTCTTATCACACTTTTTAGGATTCAACTGTGCTTTTGTTTGTATTTGTTTCTCCAGTCTCATTATGATATGTTTCGGGAATTTATTGTTGTTAGCCATGTTGTGTATTCTCATCCGTTCTGTCTTCCTCTTTTCTAGAGATAGTGGTAGAGGTAATCCTTGCTGACATTGCTGCCACCATAATTATTATATCACCCCCTATAACAGTGAACATCACACACTTTTCTTGGACAGGTAGTCACTCATTATTTATCCTCATTAGTCTGTTAATAGGGTAACATACAGCCCTGCCATCAGATTTGTAGTTTCACTTCTCTAGAGATATTGTTTCTGGAATAGTACATGCTGTATTTATGAATGAAATTTGTAAAACTGTATTCTAATACTCCAGAGTGACTGCCTAATCATGCAAGTACCATCACAGATGTTCTTACTTGTTGAGCAAATTTCACATGAATTTCAAGTAATTAATTTTTAACAATATAGCTACACAAATAAATATGTAAATAAATACAGGTATAGATCCAATATACAAACAAAATTTCAAACTCCAAATAATCCAATTTTAAAATCTGTCTGTGAGCAAAATTTATATACAAACTTGTGAACTGTTTCGTATAATTAATTCCTTTATTATTTTATTTATATTTACATAATTGTGCAAAAGTTATATTAACAGAACGAAAGAAGGGTGGTATCTTCCTGCTTAAATTTAAATTAATTTAATTTCAAATTAAATTTAAATTTAATTTAAAATTAAATTTAATTTGAAATAACTCTGCAGTAGTTGGACGCTTTTAAATAATATCCTACCCTATGGGTGGAAAAACTTTAAATTCCCTAAAGCGGATAACACGCTTATTACTGAAAATCGTAACATTTATACGAAAAGTTTGCTTCAAGATTTTGGTAATAACCTCATATGAATACACGTTATTTCAGCAGCTCATCTTCACATGATAAGCCTCGAAACAATCAGTTATTCTGAAACTTACATCGCACTTTTTTTGTAGAAACAGACTTTGTTTACTTTCTTACGTCTTTTACTGCATGCTTCGCATCGTCTTCGAGGATGACTTTTCATATGGCAACACTTTGGTAAAAAGAATATATTAACTCAGTGTAAATCATTTAAAAATTAAATTGTTCGTAATAAAATAACCGTGTGAAGACAACTGTACCAAATCCAACCTCTAACCCCACACTGCATGCACAGCGTGAGGAGCATGAGAGCGAAGGTATCTCTGTCTCCTCTCTTCTCTCACGCTTGGTCGGTTTCGTCAGCGTCAAGCTGATACCATATTTATATATTTTATTCGTCTCTCCATGTCTATATAGTGACTTGGCCTGAAAACTATTTCCGGCAATCGTGTGTTGATTTGCTTATCTCTATCGCTCCGTAGCCATATGTGCAAGTTCATGATCAAAAGCAACTCATAACACTCATCATTATCAGTAATACTTTCCGAACCATACTAGAGTCTGGAATCACTCCAGAATACGTACCTGTGGCCTGCGAAATTATCCACAAACTTCCTACTGTTGTTGCAATCTTCCTGTATAGCTCCATCCTCATTTTCATTCATTACCTGCCAGTGCGACATCTACGGTTTCATTATCACTACTGTTCGAGCACTACAACAGCTACTGTCGCCCAGTACAGTATAGTCCGACTTACACACACTTTCAGTCACTTCTGCCTCAGTTACAAACGCAATTTCACACTCACGCATACCAAAAACTATTTCGTATTGGCTGCTGCTGTATCCAGCTGCAGGTAGGCTGAAGCAACACTGACAAACCACGACGATGCATAACCGATGGATAGAACTATTCGAAGCAACAGCAAAATCATTCCTCTCATATCGGACAGCATCAGCTAACTTTGAGCGTCAATGCTGAGATGGCAATAATTTTTTGCAAGCTACTAATTATACGATCGATAACTGTGTCGGTTAATATATGAATCGAAAGGAGAGAACTTGGTTTTTTTGAAATCACCCACCTGACACCTATTGTGACCCTATATTTCAGTGTGCCCAAAAAATTGCCTGAAGGTGCATAAAACCCTATACTAGTCAGCCATTTTGTTCTGTCGCATTCAAAACTATACTCAACTTCGACTACATAAAAGTAACGTTTGATAGATATCTGATGAAATATAAATGCCACTGCTATAAAAGGGTTACCGTAGTTGCGACCACGGTCGTTGCATGACAGCACAACGACACCTGGCAGGGTCTAAACCAACTATAATAATCGGTGGCACATGGAGCAACTGGGGTCTTAACCACTTACAGAGGTCGACACCGGGAAGTTAATATATTTACAGAACTGTTAATTATGATTTGCATTCTGAATGTTCAATACCCTTCGTTTAACTAGTTACAAGAGGAACGAAATGGTCGGCCACGTAATTACATCATATTCACACTCGCAGCACCAGAGACAAAACGCAGGACGAGCCCAGACGACACTCACATTTAATACGATCAAATGTCAAATCAGTTGCAGAAACGCAGGAGATTAACTTAAATGACTCGGCAGTAATACCAACATGTTACGCCCTACCGCGAAAGCGATCATCGTTTAAACCATAGGTTGTTATTTGAACTAATTTTGTCACATTTATTACAGTGTTAAAATGCGCACGGAACAGTTCTTAGGTTCCAGTTATGTAGATGTTTCATGGTAGTGGTTTGTTACTTTCCTGTTTGGTTCGGGTGGAACATGGTCTTAGTCAATCGGGCTGCATTTAAGATTTGGATCAGACTCCTTTGGAATACTGCACGTGATAAAAAGATAATCAACAGATGTGCTGAAAAAATGACTAGTGGCATCCACTTCCCAGCTTCAAAAAAGTGCCTTCTTTTCCTGGTGGCATGTAGGATGAAACATGCCAGAATGTGGTCCTGAAGAAGGATGGAAAAAATCATTTGAATCCATCGTGTGAAAAAGTGAAGGAGTATTACACAGAGTCAAGGACAGAAATATCCTATTACAATAACAAGAAGGCTAACTGGATCGGTCACATCTTGCATAGGACCTACCTTCTAAATCAAGTTGTTTAAGGAAAGAGAGATGCAAGGATAGAAGTGGTGGAAAGATGAGGATGGAGAAGTAAGCAGCTACTGGATAACCTTAAGGAAATGAGAGGATACTTTAAAATGAAAAAGTTAGCTCTAGATTGCACTGTGTGAGAACCCACTTTGGAAGAGGCTATAGACCTGTCATAAGACAGACTATGGAATGATTGAAATGACAGAACAGGCAATGTCAAACCATGGGGTGCAACTCTCCAAAAGCCCACATCAACCAACTTCAGGGTAAGTTTCCAGTCACCTAAATGAGCAGAAGAATAACTAGTAAAATGATATGCAGTGATCCGTGGGCACGGATGACATTTTATGGAAGATAAGACCCAATGCCACCCCACCCCATGCAAATACTAGTAGGCATTACCCTCTCAGACTGTGAAAAAGCAAAAGACGGGGACTACAGACAAGAGGCTCAGTATCGGAAAATAAACGACCTGCTTCAATCTACTATGATCACAGTGGTAAATAGGCAAATGTGTGCTAATGAGCATGTTCTCACAAGTGAATCCAAATTAACCAGCTTCCATGAAGCTGAAGAGGTCATTTGAGGATTCCAGGCCCAAATGGTATAAACAAACAGGGGCCTGAGATATTATCACAGCACACAATCAACTTTCTCACAAATTGTTTCCTCTGCAGGAAAATGTGTTTACATCGTGACTTAAAGTGCCCTGGCACATGACAGACAAATTCATGAGAGGTACCTAGAGAAGTGATTGACAGTTTCAACTCAAAGTCTGCTGATGCAGGTTACCCCTTAGTTCAGCTGAAAGGCACTTGTGCCAACCCAAGATCTTTGATGCCACCTGTGGTCTTGAAGAAAGGTGACTTATTCAACAGGGCAGTCAATTCTGCCTGCAACAAAGCAACCAAGACCACACATTTAGTGTCTAAATCTAACCAGGTAACTTAACTGACGAATTTCATGATTTTCCTAGGTTTCAAAGGAAATTTCAAGGTACAGTCAATAGGGCAGGGCCTGCTTCCTCCATCATTGAGGCCCTTTCTAGGTTCCAACCCAAGACATCTGTCCAACAAAAATTTTCTTCCCAAATAAACAACTGTTAGATGTGAGCCTCCTCCTGCCAGTAGCAACAGTCTTTAGCACAAACATGTCAAGGTTTTCAGCACTCTCTGTTAAAATTTACAAGGTACCATTTTCATACTCCAGCTATATGGGAGAGTTTCAATCTGGCAAGGGATATCATCTTGTTCTTTGTTGAAGTCTCTGCCCTATGTACCTTTCTAATTGGTATGTTCATTCATTCACTGGTCTGTATTTGCTTAATCGGGTTATAAAAGGCAGCAAGATCCTCTGCAATGTCAACACACTTCTATTAGACCATGGTGTCACATCCCAGAAGACAGCAATCTTGAAAACTGATACTATTTTTCCAGCTGTTGGCCTACAGAATGGCTGGTGCAGTCATAATCATCCTCTGGACATCTGTTGCTTCCTGTATTATGTTTGGAATCCTGAAATGTGCTGGGAAGCTGAGGGTCAGTGCTAAAGATGAACAAGAAGGTAAGAGAGACACTTCCAGCAATATGGACACATTGCTTTTAACATTCAGTGCAACATACACACAGAAGTGTACATGCATGTCAGTTTCAAGACATGCAACTCTGTAAGTAACACACTCTCACACTGATTCTTATGACACATGAGCATTACAACTGATGTATTAGAAGGAATGATGAAAATGTCTATAACTTCTTGTTATGCACTACTTTTAGTTACACTTCTGCCACATTCAATCCTTCATGCTGGCTGTGTATAGTACATCCAAACTGAGACGAATGGTATAACAAAGTGCTAGGTAAGAAAACGCCCTCAAATTCCTTTTGGCTACCACTTATCCAACTCAAAAAAAGGGTATTAACACTTGGCTCCAGAACACACAGGCACAGAGTGCTGCTTACCAATGGCAAAACAATTCCAGCCTGATCAAAAGCATAGTAGGAAAGCTTTGGAAGCTTAACAACGACACAATTTTTATGTTCCTTGACGTGGAGTGAAATGACAAATGGGACATTGTGATCACAGTTACATGTCAATTTCATAAATAACAAATACCACTACATATTGCTAAAAAAAAAAAAAAATTCATCCACGATTTATGAACCCAAGGATATTTAACATCTGGATGTGCGAGGCCAGAATGGGACAAGAAGTGGTCCAACTCCATGTAGCTACGTGATGGTGATGATAAGGAGCAGCAGGAGAAGTAACATGAAGTTATATGTTAATGCGAAAGTCATATGACTCAAGTTACTGTTTATACTTAATGATTAAGGATAAACAGTAAAAATGCAGTCACATCGTACTGCATGTTTTCTCTAAGATTAACTTTCAAATTTTGGACCTTGGTTATTTTATATCATGTGTAAATGTCAGGTAAGGCATGTGACAGGTTAAAAGTCTGTAATTTTTACCCTTGGTATCACATTGTGTTTGTGAGTGTATGGTGAATGATAATTATGTAAGTAATGCAGTCCATACTTGGCAATACAGCCTGCTGTCTGGAAGTTTGATTATGCTTACTAATTAAGTTGGCCCAAGCAGTAATGATGGTGACCTGTATTTGACAGCCACCCATTTTCACTCTCATTTGAGACACTCAATTTCCTGACACATTTGAAAATCTTCCTTAGTCCCACAATGCAAATGCTGGGTTGATACCTTGCAGTCCTTTCAACCTCACTCAATATGGTCACCAATTTATAGCCCTTGACACCAGCTGCAGTTATACCCCATCTCTGAAACTCAGCAAAACTTCACGTGAAACTTGCTTGTTTTCTGCATTCATGTGTATAAAGAAGTGAAGATTACAGATTTTCTAAGTCACAAGAGCAAGTATGAGCAACAGTACTCTGTTCAACCAGCCCAACAAAACTGTGGTAGCAGAACCAGAAGGTTCAACACTGCTAATACCAGAGCCAACCAAATCCATCATTTTCACAATTTATCTTTGTAGGGAGCTATCAGTTCTGGGATGTGACGCTGTGTCACTGGGTATATGGTTCCCAGTGTATCTACACAGTGTTGTGGTCTCCCCTTCAATGGTCATAAAGTCATAAGAACCCCTTTGGCCTCAAAAATGAGACCAACAATGCTGTCCCAAAACATGAGAAACCAAATACCCAATGGCATAACATCACATCCTGGAAGAACCAACACCTCGTCCACAAAGGTGCAAGAACCAAAACCTCACATTATCTACCTAGTGTCCTTAGTTACTTTCTATTGAACAGGGAAGCAGTAAATCAGAAATGCACCTGGTTTTTTTTTAAAGAAAACTGTAAAGAAATATCAGAAGTGATCACTTACTGTAGCTGAGCAATGTTCAATTATTACTCTCATGATGTTTAATGCTAACTACCTGATGCATAAACATCTTCCTCCAAAAGAAAAAAGCTGTGCGCATAGACTGATTTCTGTATTATAAAAGCCATTTATGGGAAGATTTATCTCATGCTACATTATTTCACACACTTGGTTAAGATTCTACAAAAACAGCTCATTTTCCACTGTAAATATGGTCATGCTTTTATTTCTTTTAAAATTGCTGTCATGAAATATGAATACATTTCAAAGGCTGTCATAAAATGGAAGTCTCCCTCTTCAGTGATATCACACTAACTACACAGCCATACAAATACATCTTGCAAAGTTACCTTTCAATACAATAACATAAGCTGATGCAGGCACCAGAGAAAAGTACTGTCGAATTCATTCACCAACTTCTGATTTTCATGTATTTATTCCATGCATTAAATGTGTATCAGAATTTATAAATAAACTGTCATGTTTGATTTACCACAGGTTTGGATATTTCACTCCACAATGAGCCCGGATATCCAGTAAAGGGATGGCAGACAATGGTTTTATCACTCAGGGGAGATTCCATATAAACTCATACCAATCTTATCAGTATTATTACATATGTGTTCAGTGACAAGATGCTACCGAATTATTTTCCAGTAAGTTTCTACTGTACACCACTTCACTGCACAATGGAATAAAATTGGGTAAAAAAACGCTAATGGTTGTTGTCATTATCAGTTACTCAATTTATACACCACAACATATTCGTAGTTATCATTTATGAGACAAACATTATGTCTTTAAGTGTTACATGTTCAAAATTATTACAAAAATACTGAGTTTGTTGTATGAAATATCAGCCTTAAATTAATCTCTCTAATATTTATACAACCACTGCATTGTCATGCAAAGAACATAGCACTAATAAGGCCACAAATCATCCGAAACAGAACTGCATAATTGGTTAAAGTGACAACTAATTAGTCATTTGCTGCAAGCGTTTGCTGGTTCACAGCATAGGAAAATGGATACAATGAACATAAAAATAAAAGTTATCCACATTACAGACAGCTTTAAGCCAGTATCATTAATCCATACAAAATTAAATTCACAACAGCAACTGATTACTTAGTTTCTTCCAATAAGGATGCCACAACATTGTATACCTACATATATATATTTTAATCAGCATTAGTCAAGTTTAATTTATAGTAAAATACTACAAACAAATTTAATCAGAATATCTATAATTACCTCAAACAATAATATTGCAAATTTTGACAATAATTCTTATACATACTATGTTTTGTGTGGATAAGAAAAACCAACTAGATGTCACTTTTTGTATTCTTTATTTC
>Ga0209755_10004830_pt1 | contig 15674 bp, 4 predicted proteins | sample TergutCo191P1_FD_187301 | JGI IMG/M metagenome (GOLD analysis project Ga0209755, IMG submission 187301) | Cornitermes sp. P1 segment gut microbial communities from Petit-Saut dam, French Guiana - Co191P1 (SPAdes) (version 2) | ecosystem: Host-associated > Arthropoda: Insects > Digestive system >... | reverse complement strand
AGGCTATGTGACAAGAAAGAAGACAAACCAATACACACAGGTGTAAAGGTTTAGACACAAAACACAACTACAGTAAGTATTTCTATTCCTGTGCAATTACTCTACAGAGAGTTACATGTAATCATATGTTCACACATAAATTATTCCATTAATAACTGTCCATATAACCTAACACAGAATTAAAAGTAAGAGACTATGTCCAGCTCCGGGGCCAAAGGGTTAATTTGTTTGAGTTCTGAGTACTCGTCCTCTTGCTTAACTGTGAAGTATCGATGAGACAGGTAGGAATTTAGAAATTGTCTGTATTCTGCTGGTAGGAGCTGCTCAATTTTGTGAAAGAGTCCTTCATGTCAAACTTTATCAAAAGCTTGGGCCACATCCAAAAAGTTAGAGGGACAGATTATTTCTCTTCTAGTGTCTTTTCTATTATGGTTGTTATTCTTTGCACTTGGTCTATCGTCGATTGTTTGTTTCTAAACCCAAACTGATATGTTGATATTATCTACTTTTCACCCAGTTTGGGTTTTAATCTTCTCAGTAGTTTCGAACAATTTTGACAGTACTGCTAATAATAAAATTGGCTGTAGGAAGGAGCTTCAGTAGCTGATTTTCCTGGTTCCACTATCATAATTACTTCTGCTGTTTTCCAATAGCTATGTACATATTTCAATATAAAAGCGGCATTGTACAGATATGTTAGTTTGACAATGCTTTATTTGGCATTTGTCTCAAGATTTCTCCTGTTATCAGATCAAATCCAGGAAATTTCTTTGGATCTATGCTTCTTTTAATTTCTTTGATTTTTCCTTAGTTTTTATTGGAGATATATGGTCAATCTGCCTTTTTACTCTTCTTCTGGAGTTAACCAAGGTTTTCTCTTCGTTTGGTCCGAAGGTCCTGTCCAAATGTTCCGCAAATACGTCCTCTTTTTCTTTGCTGTAGTCAGTCATTCTTGCCGGAGTTTATTTCTGACGACTTCGTCGTAGTCTTTTCCATTACCCAGGAAAACAATTATCGTCAGTAAGTTAAACTCGCTTTGTGTCTGAGCCTGTTAATAATAAAGTTACCGTCTGTCCATAACCACCCTTTCCTGAACCTGTTCTAGGCCATATCAAACGTAGGTTCAGGTGCCGTGTTTCTTTTTCGTGTGATTGCCTTTGCATATCATATATTTTGTGTTCAGAATCAAGCATATTTATACAATTTCAATTTTCACAATTGCATCTTCCTTCTTGTAAATCGGAGCAACTAAGACAGTGTTGTACTCTTTTGAAGCATGTCCATATCTCCGGCAATTAGCAATGTGATCTGAGAATAGTATCAATCACTTCGGGCAGAAATTTAAAACAGTTCAATATTCAGACCATCAGTTCCAGGAGTCTTGTTTTTAAAAGCTCTTATTGGCCTCTGTTTGTTCTTCCAAAGTTATGAGGTGTAGAGGTGAATACGTTTGTGTCGTTATAAACGTTCTAACCGAAGAGTCTGTTATATAAGTTAACAACAAGGAATGTCTGGCGGTATATACGAGATGTCGCATAAATCTGTGTCGTTATATCCGGGTTCATCTGTGTGTGTGTGCATTAATGCTTCTCTTGTGGGCCAGCCAGTGTAGCTTATAGTAATCTAGCCACGTGTCTTCTTGAATAGGGTTATATGGCAGTTGGCCTCACTCTTGATTTAGCTGCGCTAATACCTTACGTAGTTTCCTGTCTTGCATGTTAAATCATGATACGTAGGTATGAAATACTGTAATTTTTCCACATCCCTCTCGTTAAGTGTTCTTAACTTTCCGTTTTACGCGCCGTAATTCTGTACTAAAGTTACCAGTGATTCAGTGCCTCTCGCCCTCAGACCAAACGGTAAACAGTTGCACCTTCACCCATCTCTTAGTTTGTATCCTGAAAGTGGCCCTCTCAGTCTAGCTTGCGGGCAGAATGTTGCCCGTAACACAGGACCGTGTTGACGGCGGAGAAACTTCAAATGAGAAAACGTCTTGGAGACTCAGGACCTGTTTATTTATTGAAACATGCATTACATGATTATGAGTAATACATTTTGAAAAATAGGCTAAATATAGCCAAACAACAGCCTAGATTGTGAATTGCATTTTATCCCCTATTATTATCATCGGCGCATTTTTCTTACACGTGATTAATAGAAAAATACACAGCTAAAATTATACATTCTATAAGTAGCCTATATTTATTCATTTTCCGTTGTTTTTGATGAACTGAATGTTGCCCATATACAGACAACATTTTGCCGAAACTGCCTTCACTACAAAACCGAACTGCTCAGGCCTGTTCTACGATATTAAATTTTGTTGTGGGACTGCTGGACGGTATGCCGTTCGTCTGACAGAAGGCAGTATCCTGGATCGCCGTCACAGCCACCTATTCAGTGGGTGCTCAGGTTTCATACCCCGGAGGCAAAGCGGCTGGGGTGTAAAGCTGACCACTTACCTTCATCTAATGCTGAGGTGAAGAATTGGTGGAGCTACACCTCTGCTCCTCCTATTTCCCTTCATGTCGTGTACAGAAACAGCTTTCCTTTACCTGTTATAGAACAGCGTCTACTGGTAGAACGATACGTGAATGCAAGGGAAATATGTGGCAGGCAGCGGTCGTGGTCTGTTCGTCGGGTGTGGAGGAAATGGCTAAATATCTCACGATTGCCGATGTCCGGGTTTAATTTCCATCCCAGTACCTACCGAATTCGGACGTGTTGATAAGTGGTCGTCTTGGCACCAATACAATAGGCGTGAGTCTGGTTTGTATTCCGGAGGTTCAAGATTCGAATCCCGCCGGAGACCAGCTTACCTGAATGAGTTACCCCAGACAAATTGTAGTTCTCTCAGTACGTCGGGGTCACTCAGCACACATTAGGCCTATCTCAGCAGTTAATCCGATATCATTGAGTGTTTACTCTGGTGATCGCAGTGGTTGTCATATGTAAAGATACTAGAGATGCGTGCGGTGCCAAGCATGAACTTTCAGAATTTGTGTAAGTCATGATTATATCGTATTCTGCAGTGTTCATTGACCTTAGTAATTTAGGATACGAAACTGGGACCTTGGGGTCTTCCAAATAACAGACCCCCAACCGCAGCGTTAATGTTATTTACTGATCATTTTTATTTACCTAGGCTGTCATTAGCTCGAAACCACATGGCGTCGAATGATTGAATGACATCCAGTAATGAAGTGGAAAGGATGTAGAAGGAAGGGAGCATAACGTATGTGGAAAAATGATGCTACTGCACAGGTTCAAATAACATTGTATTATTATGGAAGAATGCATCCCGGATACTTACTGGCTCACCACGTATAAAGGCTGCTGAACCCAAATTATCGAAGTGGTCTAAAATCGTCCCAGTAAGAGTTGGTTCATTTCTTACAGGATAGGCAATGTGCCCGTGACTTCACATTGTGGTGCCTTCGCTTAATGTTTGTACCTCCTCGGCTATCCGAAGAGCCTGATACCATTTGACTGACAGAGTGAATGGCAGTTTAATGTCGCCGGAAACAATAAAACGTACTTAGATCGTCGCGCAAAATGCTCTGTATTTTTGCCCGAAATTAACAAAATTCGGATTTTTCGCGACAGATTTCCATAGAAGTTTCCAGTATCGAATTTAATGGAAATCCGTCCAGTGGGAGCCGCGCTGATACATGCAGACAGACGGACGGACACGACGAATTTTTATGAGGCGCTTTTCGCGACTGTGCGAACGAACCCGATTAAACAGAAGATGTATGTCGGTGGCAATTGAAATGCTTTGACATAGGAAGATATTGCACCCGAATTTTGTGCAGTCTGTCAGTTTTTAACCGAACTGATCTCTTTTTTTATAATCTTTGGCAGGTCTTGCGGCTTGGCCATGTCTTATTAAAGATAGTTCCGAGAGTCACGATGCTGATATATCAGTCTTTCGGGACGTGCCACTCCCTCACGGTAGTCCCTAAAGCAGTGTGCTCTTCCTTGCTCAGAAGGTTAAATTTGTACTCTCTTATTGGCAGACGGTAATTGAATCTCGCAACGTAGTCAAACACGCTTGAACAGAATTAGCGCGTTTTTTATAACTTTCCATTCTGAGGTGAAAATGAGCGATAATTATGGCACATTTGGGAGAATCGTAGATCCGGCTAGCGAGAAGTAAAGAGAAAAAAGAATATTTGTTCGTGATCGTAATAAAGCCATGCAAACAAGATGGCACCCGCAGTGCGGAAGCAATTAAACATTTACTGACGTCTGTTGCCTATTCATAGGTGGAAAACAAACATGGAATATTGTCATGTAGTATTGTCATCACTCTTAATTCTCCATGTTTATATTTGCCATTTCTAAAAGAACTGCCAGATTTTTATGAAACTTTGCATGGAAATGGTTCTGTCTGAGGACAAAAAAAAAACGTTCAGCTATGTACGTCGTGAGTTACACTGTACAGGCTTGAATGATATGATCTGTATAACTGTGCGTCTGCGCTGCTGTACAAATATGTATCTAAAGTTTACTGAAGCCATTTTTACAGAAGTGTGGTTGTAACCCTATAACAACGACAAAATTATCTGTACTTTGTACGTTGTAATGATGGTATTCCTTTTTCTGTCCAGAACCTTAGTTTTCATCCCCTCGATACTCCTACAGGCTTCCATTCTCAGCCTTCAGCTCATCCTGTTCCTACGAGCCGTTCCTTCCAATGGATCGGTCCGTATCTTGCCACATTTACTGATTAGGGAGTGACAATCGAATGTTACGTGCCATATTAAGTGTAGTATGTTGAGTGGCTGTAAGAAGTTGTAAGAACGTAAACAACTGTGTCTCGTGTGTGATGACAGACTAAAGTTTAATGTTATTTGGGCAGTTACTGTTGTTCAGACCACATCGCAACTCAGAAGGGCATGTTAGCCCGTTTGCTGCTCATTAACAGGGCACTGTAGTGGCAGCAACCCAAGGTCTAACACTTCTCCCACCCCGATACGGTCTTGATCCAGCTTCGTCTTCCTCTAATTCCCACAAACGACCTTCTTACGATCTGACTTAGTTTGATGTTTTTAACGACGTGTCAGTGCGTCGTTATACCTTGTCATTATTTTGTCCGACAAAAATTATTTGTCACTTTTCAGACCGTTTGTGTAGCAGGAGCGGAGCAGGGAATGCCGTTGTTTCATTTTGCCGTGACTCGTGGTCCACGCTATTTATTTCGGTGTATTTCAGGCTATAAGAATTTTTCGGTCATTTTATTTATTTGAAGAAGTTTCTCTGAACTTTTAGGTCATTGTACAGAAGTTAATATTAGCCTTTTAATCACCATTTTTAAAGGCGCTGGAATTGATTGCCTTCCTTTCTTAAACACGCCTCACATCTGCTGGTGAACCTGGATTTTTTTTTTCAGATCATCTTGAATGTTAGGGTTATTATTATTCTACACTTTATTCTTTAAAATGACCCAAATGTAAAAATCACATGGGTTTGGATCCGACGAACAAGGAGGGCACAATTCCCAGCCTTTTATACAGTCATCAAAAGACTCCCTAAACTATAGAATCGTTTCCGTTGTTACGTGATGCACTGTCTTGCTGAGAAAAGGTATAGTTACTCGTAATGGGACAGGTATTCAAAGAATGGCGCCAGAATGTGACATCGATATGAATTAACGTTCTCAAAAAATGGACCATTAATCCTTGTTGCACTCATAGCACACCAAACACCAACCTTAACGTCATGTATTGGCACTTCGTGGAGTGACACAGAAAAAATAGTATTATGAGAATTCACGTATCCACTAAGTTAAAGTTAAATCCATGAAGGTGTCAGTTCACATAATTCAGTTTTGCTTCACGAACTACGTCATGGAGTTGTGAAATCATGTTTGTGTTATATGGATGCAGTTATGTTGTATATCGTATGGTGACACAGATCTGACAAATCCTCTTCTGTGACGAGAATGTAGTCGAGACGGTGAGTGAGTCATTTGCCACATGATAAGCGAGCCGTCATTGAAATACGATATTTGTCGCGTAAATTAAGGACCGCGTGTACCGATTGAATGACAGTGAACAATGATCATTAAGAAGCGTGAAGGGACGGGATGCCTAATTGTGAGAGGCACTTGGCGGGCATTTGCTTGTAGGAACTGTGGAAAACCTCAAAAAAGTCAATAGCCAGGACGAGAGTTGAACCACGCACTTCTTGAATGCACGTTAGGTTTATGTGTGTATTTATTTATTCATTCATTTATTCATTTGTAGTTGATGTAATTATGTCATTTAGACCAGCCGGTATGACGTCGTACGGTTTGAGGCGTTGAACCCTGAATTAGACGAAGCGTGGACGAGAGCATCATTGCCTAATTTAACGCAATATTTCAGCGTTTCCTGGAGTGTCTGAGGAAAAACCTAATTTAACGCAATATTTCAGCGTTTCCTGGAGTGTCTGAGGAAAAGCCTAATTTAAGGCAATATTTCGGCGTTTTCCTGGAGTGTCTGAGGAAAAGCCTAATTTAACCCAATATTTCGTCGTTTTCCTGGAGTGTCTGAGGAAAACCACCTTAAATCTTAGGTTAGTTGGTGGCTGGGTCAAGATCCGATCCGAGCACGTCCTGAGAACAATACAAGTACTGTAAACCATCACATTTGTTTCTGCGTGTTCTAAGAGCTTACCACTGAAACTCTGGGAACTGCGTTCCTTGTCTGCATAATCCGTACACAGCCATGTAAACGCTGCCAACGGCGTGAAGCTAACTACGCTATGGCTCTGCTTCCACACGAGTTGCAGAGCGAACCGTCACGATCAGCATCCCTAGGGATATGCTACAACGCGGGGAGTCCTGTTTGCTTATCATGTGGTTTATCATTGTAAACAAGTATCGTCACTTCCGCAAGGAAACCACTGACCGCATAGTGTGTACTGTTTGTTCATGCAATACGACGATCTAAATAACTAAACTCTTTTAAGTGTAATGGTTGCTGTAGGCACCATCAGTCCTAGAGTTAAAAAAATTCTATGCTCTGCCCATTCAGGGTACTTATGTGTTTTCTGTGCATCTCAAAACAAACAGTCATTATGTCCATACACAATATTAACTGACTGACTTTAATAATTAACCAACAAATGCACTATATAAAATTTCACATTAAAACAATTAAAATGGCTTCTACATGTTTCGATCCTAAGATCATCCTCGGAGCTACGTTGTTCCTTGCTAAAGTCAGTTTAAAAACATTCATAAAATAATTCCATTATATTAACAGGGTGTTGTGGCAGCATATCGTGTTGTGTAAGAGTACGTTGTTAGGAATGCGTCTCAGACGCATTCCTAACAACGTAAGACTTTAAAAAATATTGTTAAAAGATTTAGTATGGTAATCACAACAAAAACAACCCCAACAAGTGAAGCTACCAACAAAAGCATTATTTATGCAGTTCCAAAAAATCGTAAGAGAAGAAATGTGAGATCTCACCCAAAGTATATGTAGTATTTAAATCTTATTTTATTATAATAATTTTTTACGCATAGTGTAACGAGGGTCTGCTAGACCGCGGCATGCACGTGTAGCTTTGTGTTACGTAATAAAACCAATAGATTACCAGTTAACTTTACTTTACTTGTACTTTAACCCTTTGAAGGTTAAAATTAAGCAACATTTTATCTGAATATTCAGTTCGTACCTCACAGAGAACACTGCGTCCATTAGGAAAGCCAACCATTTAGTTGTGTTTAGGGAAGTACTTTAACCCTTTGAAGGTTAAAATTAAGCAACATTTTATCTGAATATTCAGTTCGTACCTCACAGAGAACACTGTGCGTCCATTAGGAAAGCCAACCATTTAGTTGTGTTTAGGGAAGTAATGGTTGTTTATTTAGAGAATCATACGGAACATGTGATTATACTCACTCATTTACATACTCCTTGGCTCCACGGCCCTCTGAGAGCCTAGGCCTCTTGAATTATGGACCCCCCTTCTTCCCTATAGAATATACTATATGGAAAAAACCCAGAGTATTTGTTGTTAATTATAACTCGCAGTATATGTGTGTGTGTGTATATATATATATATATATATATATATATATATATAAAATTACCTTTAGGCTTTAAAATGTTAATAATAATAATGTGATGTGGTGGTGGTAGTTGTCTGTGTTTTCGTTTCTCGCCAGCAGTTTGCTGTAGCCATGTAGACTTGCATTTGGAAGGTAGCCGGTTCAACCTCGGACAGGACAGCAGTTGTTTCTCACCCCAGAAACATGCCGATATAGCATCTCAATTACGCCGCTTCCTTAACGAATCCTTTCCAGTTCAGCACTCAGCCGTCATCCCACCGAGGACGTTGTAGTGTCTGTAGTACTGGCAGCGTCGCAAAATAAACAACAGAAAATTGTAAATGCTTCTCTCGTTTGGTGCTACATGACTCTACTGCCAAGTGAATCAATATCCAATAATATGAATAGTCACACACGAATTCTCGAAACTAAATGGCCTCGGTAAATTCGTAATGAACTTATTAAGCGTTAAGCAGCACTAGCCACAATTGTACTCTACAGGGGGAGCTGGAAAATTAAGAACGTAGTGGTAGCATCATTGGCTGTCAATATAAGGCAGAATGGAAGACGAGTTTTCGTTATGGTCTAGAAATTTCTAAAGATGAAATGTTTGTGATATATAGTTAAATTAATGTGCCTGAGTCAGGCTAGACGAAATAAGGTCTTTTGGAATTTCAAGAGAATCCATGAAACAGCTTGCTATCACGTCGCGTCTAAGCAGCTCACAGGTTTGGATTGGCATGGTGATAAAAATGCGGTGTATATTTTTACGCGCGTCTGCAAAATTCCGAGAACGGACTCTTAGCTTCGTCATGTGTGTTTGTCCTTCCCTTTGTCCGTAAGGAACAACTCGGCTTCAACTGGTCGTATTTTCATGATATTTTATTTCAGATTTTTTTTTCGAAAATATGTCCAAAAATTCAAGTTTTATTAAAATCTGACAACAATAACGACTACTTTGCATGAAGACCAATATACGTTTTTAATCATATCTTGCTCAGTTCTTCTTATAATGAGAAATCGTTCAGACGAAAGTCGTAGAGAAAATCAAAGGACACGTTTTAGATTCAGTAAGTTATTTTTTCGAAAATCGTGCCGTTTGTGAGATAACGTGGAAAAGCCTTGTCGAGGCGGGCAGACCGCAGGTGACATTGTAATGCGGCGCAGAGAAAAATTCTATTTGCCTGAAGGATAAGCAGGGCAAGAGTACAGACACCCACTCATAATTTTGATAATTATTTCTTCTCCGCGGCAACAATGTTTGCGCAGACGCATCCATTGTTACGTCATACGTGCTATGCCTGTCTTGTCTGCCGTTTGTACAACGTCGATGCCAGTACGTTCGCGTCTCAGACTGAATGGTGTCGAATGACTGGACGATTGGTGAATTGTGAATTCGGTTCGGAACGAAAGAGGCCTTGGGCTATTTTTAGGTAGTCCGGTAGTTTGTGTCACAGCACAGGTAGGAACCGGTGTTGTTCCAGGCACAAGACAGAATATTTTATTGCTTAAGCGGCTTTCTCGATACTCCGGTTCTTGGCCACATTCCGTTCTTGCCATTTTTTTTTTCTTTGTGTTGTGTTCGTCTATGTTGTGTAGGTAGAGGCTTGCAATGGACTGATCCCCTTTTCCGAGAAGCCGCGCGCAATTTCTGAAGATCCATCTGTTCATAATTAACCCGGAATTAGAAAAGGACAACATGAGACCTGAAGAAAAGGTTAAGTTCACCCTATAACATGCCATGAAAGCCCAGAAGGGGATAGAGGTATGTCTATACTCATTCTTTAACCTCGGCGCTAGATGGAGGTGGGTGGTCTTCGCCACGCTCCGGCCGCTTTACCTCCGAGAAAGAGACCTCCTGTCCACTGTATAGGAGGAGACTGGTTTGGGCCTCGAGGCCAGTCTGGATGGGTACGGAAAATCCACCACCGGGATTTAACCCAGACAGTCCAGCCTGTAGAGAGTCCCTGTACCAACTACGCTATCCCGGACACCTGCTATCCCAGGAATGGCACCTTGAAAAGTCATTAGTTTTATAACTTTCAGAGCCCATTCGAAATTGTAGGAAGCCTCGTTGTGATAGCCCTGTCTGTTATTTGAGTTGTGCACCGTTGTCGGACATTAATCTTTATCTGAGGCAGTCCGTGTTTGTTTTTGGGATCTGGTTCTGTTTATCGAGTCCAGATGGTTGCTTTTTTACCGCATACAATTCAGTTAGCCAGTTTGAGTACAGACATTTAGCTGGGCACAAACTTAGTGAATTAACATAGAATCGAGAGATATAACTGTACGAAACTTGAAATGTATCGAAATGATATACAAACAGTTATTTCGTAGCTGCCAGCAACCCCACTGTGTCCCCACTGTAAAGACCAGTCGATTTTGTTGTTTCGGTGAATAATCATTGTTTATTCTGAGAGTCTTACTATATACAGGAATACGCTGCGTGGGAAGTTCAGTGTTTTCATATAAAGCCATGTGTTACGTATATACATACATACATACATACACACACATACAGAGTGGCCCAAAAAAATGTATACACTCATTACTCATGAATATCTTTGGAATAAATTTAAATGACATATCTATTTCAGTGTGAGAGTGTAATATAACTTATAATTCAAGGACATCTCTCATATCAAATTTGCTTTTTGTATAAATACAGTAGTTACGATTATAGAGTAATATTTTTCATGTCAAAGTGTGCATACATTTTTATGGGCCACTCTGTATACATACATACAATAATTACTGTTCATTAGCGTTAAAAAAAATTATATAACGATTGGAAAGAGCAATTGAAAGGCAGATTTGGATTTAACTGAGGTTGAATATAGCGTGCATACAGTGGACGCCCTTTAAAGCGGGAAAGTCCGAACTGTATGAAGACGAGAAACGTGACAGTTTTATAAAGAGAATTACGCGACTTACTGCAGTGCATATGCCTGGATTGTGTTTAAATTCCGGATATTACATAGCGGCATGAAATAATGTTTACTGTACTTGAATGAACATCGTTTGGTAAATAATTTAATTGCTACAGAGATGCAAGATTCGCGTATTTTTAGCATACACAAATTAAGTAGCTTCATCTTAAACTGTATGTGAGTGGAAGAATGAGATGCCATACTAATTGGCGGTAGAATTGGTGATCTTGGAGTATGTGACGCGAACCAGTGAGAGTGATTGGGTGTGTGCTATTGACCGGTAAGAATGGTGATCATGTTATGTCATTTGAAGGGTGTGAGCGAGTCATTGACACTAAAATGCACAGAAAATATATTCTGCCATTGCAACTGCAAATGACAAATATTTAGTGCAAATTATATTAACCACTTTCAAGTGACTGAAGACCCGTCAAGATGTACAGTCAGTGCTGCAATGTTTAGCCTCTGCTCCTAGTGTCAGCAAGGATCCGTCTGTCCGTAAGTCCGCATTTTGAAACATCTGAAGCATGAAATTGTTCCACGCAAAAGTCCATTTCCTAGCTCATAATATACAGGCTGCGCCTTCAGTATTCATTATTGCCTTTTGTGGAAACAGTTGTTTATTGTGAGAATCACGAAGCGCACAATAAATACGCTGTTTGGGTCAAACGCAGTTTTATAATGTTCAAAGCTTGTGGTACACACATAATGCGTACCCTTAATCTCCGGCCTCAGCACGATGGCTGTCGCGTGGGCTATATCCCATACGCCACCTGCTGCCACAGGGAGTTAATAGTCTTTATTTCCCCTGCAGTTAAACTTACCTGATACTCTAGAAGAGTTCCGAAGTGATCTTATTTCCCCTGCAGTTAAACTTACCTGATACTCTAGAAGAGTTCCGAAGTGATCTCTTATAGCTTCTAAGCAGGCCTCGCACCGTCCGGAAATATTTCTGGATACACGACAAAGCTCTTACGTTGAAAGTTCTGGCAAGTGCGGTTCACCCCTCCCCCAGTGTAAAGTCCGTCTTTGTGTCCGCCTTATTTACTTACTTACTCCATGGTGCAGAGTCCTTCTTGAGAAGCTAACAGGTTTTCAGCTAGTCAAGAAATTCCCCGCATTTTATGGAACCCGAAGGTTCATTACCGCAGTCACAAGTGCCCGCCATCTGTCCCTATCCTGAGCCAGCTCGATCCAGTCCGTACCCCCACATTCAACTTCCTGAAGATCCATATTAATATTATCCTCCCTCCGCCACAAATAATAATCCCACGGATTGAAGTCTGGTGATCCAGCCAGCCGTAGCTATCTAATGAATGATGTCAAGATTAACAGAGCGTAGCGGTGGGGATTTGTTGCTTCTTCGAAAAATACAGGCCCCACGGTGCCGCGCGTCCTCACCGTGCCGCGAATATGGATCAGAGTTGGACACCGAAGTCTAAGTTTAGGCAAAAGAAAATCATGACCTGCATGGGAGGAACACCATTGTCCGTTAGTGTGGCTCTTTGCCTTCCCGTTTAATGTAAACCATGCCTCATGCGAGCAAAACCTTTGTGACGGATCAAGAAATCAACTGGCTGTCGATTCTTGAAACCACCTGCAATACCGGCTTCTCGTTTGCCAGTTGAGCGGAATGGATTGTTGCATGGCGTACTTTTGAAGGAATTGTTGCCCTGTATCTCTCTTGTAAAGGATGGGCGAAACGAGGAGTTTCCGTATTTAAGTGACGTAAAGATGTTCCATATGAACTCCGAACGTTTATTGAATTAGTAGCTTCCCTGCGCTTAACTTTTCAATGTAGTAAGTCAGAGAACTAACATGCAGACTGCGAAGGGTATTTGACTTAACGAAGTTCACGTTAGCCGTGAAGGGTATGTGACGTAAGGCACTTACATGCACTTACCAGCGAAATGTAAGAGATAAAGGAACTTCCACGTGAATTACGAAGGGTGAGTGATGTGAGGAAGTTCCATGCACCGTGCAACTTAGTAAAGATCCAAGTATTGGGGATTTTTACATCCACCGGTGTTGCCTCTCAGTGCACTCAAACAAGCGTAGTTGCTTCGCTTTTATAAAGGGTAGTCTACCGCACGTACGTATAACGTAACATTGCGGCACGTTTGCGTAATGTTTATACCTCCGCTGCTATCCTCGTTAACTTACGTATAACGTAACATTGCGGCACGTTTGCGTAATGTTTATACCTCCGCGGCTATCCTGATAGCCCGATACCATTTCATTCAAGAAAGCGCCTGTCTGGCGATGCATTGTCGCTACAATAAAACATACTCGGGTCTCCATGTAAAGTGCCCGATATTTTTGTCCGACTTTAACCAAATTTGGATATTTGGACAGATTTTCATAAAAGTTCCCCATACCAAATTTTAGGGAAATAGCTCCAGGAGTAGCCGCACTGATACAAGCGTACAGACGGGCGGACATGACGAAGCTAATATGCGCTTTTGCGACTATGCGAACTCGCCTGAAGAGAGAGAATTTTGTTCGTGTCGTCAGTGAAGTCCAATAAAGTAGGCCTGTGAATAAAAAGAAAGCAAAGTGGGGAGCAGAGGTACAGCTTCACTCGTTCTTAATATGGCATTGAGTTGTGTGAACAGCTTCACGCTCCGGCTTCTTTGTTTACGGGTAAAGAACGCCGGTAACCTTTGATTAGCAGGTTGAGTTGGCAGCAGAGTCGGGCTGGACGTTCTGAAGAAGAGAAACACCTCTTGCCCTGGTGCCAAGTGAAAAATTAGAGTCCTGACAAGAGCTTAAGCAGAATTGCGAGTTACCTAGTTGAGGCATTTCGAGACATTCCGTTTGTATTAGTCACATCGCTGTGTCTGAAGCACACGGTGTACGTGAAGTAAAGTTTGTCCGTTTACTGACGCAAGAGCGTTTTATCAGATTAGGTTTACAGAAGACTACAGCGCTGTTGCAATATCCTGCAACGGCTGGCCGAATGATGTCTGCACAACCATGCTATATCCTGTAAGGACCGTAGGTCTTACCACAGCAACGAATTGTTATAGGGAATGCCGTGTTGGAAAGGCGGATATTCCCCGGCCGTCGGGGTCACAGGTTAACAGCTAGATGCTGGTAGGATTTTCGTTAGCGCTTGGGGTTCATAATCGTTTGTTCACAGGGTATTTCACCGAGAAAAGAGCTGACTCGTCCTATGTGCACACCTTCAGAGCCTTGACCCCTTCCGCGCGTATTCTCAAAAGAACTTTTCAAAACTCGTATTTTTATGGCAACGTACCAATTGAAGACGCGTACTTTCTGGTGTCGCTAGGTAAGTAGTATCAGAAGTTTCAAAGGACTGTGGTACGTTCCCCTGCAAGTGTGGCTACTACTATGTTTCGAAACGTCGGGAACATACCAGGAGTCTTGCAGGTCAAAAATACATCTGTGAGAACTCCAGATCTCTCATTTCGAAGTTCCTTGTTCCTCTTGATGCGGTCTGGTGTATCTGGAGAGCATACGCGGCAGAGAAAAGTTTGGTTTCGTCATGTGACATGTTGTAACATGTTTTCATTTTTGAAAACTAAGACTTACTTTATGTACCACCAGCTTTAACATTCAGAAATTCTGCGCTCTACCCACGATGCATTTATGTGTTTTGCGTGGATCGTAGAACAAACAGCGATTATTTCTCTATACAGCATTAACTGGCTGGATTTTATAACCGAGGCAGAGAGTGTTTACTGCGTGGTACGACTTGGGTCTTTAACTAGACAGATACAGTTTTGTTCTTAAAGGGTTTTAACGGTTGATGTTGAATGGAGGTTTTTAGGAGCTGCGTATGGCCCAAGGGGCACAATCAAACACATACTTCATAATTCATAACACGTCATATTTATCTTTGACTTCACAGTTGTAAATATTTATTACATAGCTTAAACTTGAGTAAGGCAAGATTTTAGTATAATGTAAGGCTCAAGAATCAGTGATCACGGACATTATTATTACAAATTGTATTGCAGTAGTTAGGCCTACGCCTTTAGATAATATATCCATAAGTATACACAGAAAATTATGGCATTAAATGTTTATAAAATAGACGAGAAAAATTATGTGGCTTACCTGCTGGTTAGATGAAATTTAGTATTTAGAGCAATGAAACAAACAGCTATTACAAACGTCACTGCAAGTGACATCACAGCGCCATGCAGACGTCTGGAGCAGTGGTACAGTCCCATGTATTGTTACTGGTATTACTTAATACAACCAGTTTTACTAACATTGCACTGACAGAAGATGATTTGTGTAGTGGGTGTAACACAAGCAGGATGTATAGGGTCTACACTTGGAACAAAGTAAGGCAAAATCATGCATTCATTTTGTGGCACTTCGTAATTTTCATTCATTCTTTTGTCCTACTTATAAAACAAGGAGGCCTGTTCGTGCCGAGGAATGAAAGTTTAATATAACAGCCGTTAAAACGTTGTATGAAATACCATTATGTGTAGTAGGCCTGTGTCATGTAATATACCGCAGTTCAGTATGCGCCTACCGGACAGCATAATCTAGTAGTAATACGGGGAGAATATTTTATGAACGATTTCCTGTTTTATAAGATCAATCTGAATATGCAAAAAAAAAAAGGTAAAACAGTCCCACTACAGACCTGGAGTGGCCCAGAGGGTTCCAGGAAGTTAAGGTTCCCATATTTCATGAAAACGGAACAGGAAATGCTC
>Ga0209755_10004829_pt1 | contig 15674 bp, 16 predicted proteins | sample TergutCo191P1_FD_187301 | JGI IMG/M metagenome (GOLD analysis project Ga0209755, IMG submission 187301) | Cornitermes sp. P1 segment gut microbial communities from Petit-Saut dam, French Guiana - Co191P1 (SPAdes) (version 2) | ecosystem: Host-associated > Arthropoda: Insects > Digestive system... | reverse complement strand
CTTCCGGTCCGTAGAACTCATCCGGACTGTTGCAGTCCTTCAGCAGTTCGTCTAACACTTCTTTTGTTATCGCCATACTTTTCCTCCTTGGTAGTATAGCGCTTTACACAAAAATTTTTAAATCTCCTTTGCCGCTGCCCTAGATTTTTTGCGTTTAATTTACTAACAGCCGATTTGCCTGTGCTTTTTTCGATTTGCATACGCGCGACCTTTGCCGATTTTGCGCCTTCCTGCGCTTTCATTAAAACCGTTTGGCTGACGTTCAATCGATATATCTGTTGCGGCAACTTCTGCAAGCATGTTAAGAACCAATTCGGTATTAGTCATATTATCGCGCAGATTTTCTTTCTTTAAGCCTTTATGTTTTCTATATTCTTTTGTCGTCATGCCGCTCCATGTTTTGCTCATTAAATCGGTAAGAGCCGCGTATTCGTCATGTCTGCTAACGCCGCCTTTATCCCATTCATCTGTCAGAGCTTTTCGAACTTCGATAGATTTAATCCGTTGATTAATCCAGTTTTCGCTGTAGCCTAAACGGCGGTAATTTTGGATAGCGCGGTCTATTGATTGTTCCGGGTCTACAGTTTCATCAATTCGCTCGTTGCCCACTTTTGCAAGCCACAATTTAAAAGGTTCTGCTTTTTTACTTGGTATGGACTGTATAAGGCGCAAGATTTGCTCAGTGTCGGCGACATCGGTAAGGCGCATTTTGCCGTCAGGTGCAGTCATTTTCAAACCGTGACAATTTGTCACGGTTTCATTACCTTCCTCAAGAAGTCTTTGCTTTAATTTCCTCCAATAAGCTGTCGGATCTATACTTTCAGTCAATATTGCAACAATATCAATAACTGACCACCACCATTTTTCGGCTTCTTCATCCCATATATGACGGACTTGTACTCCGTTAAAGAGTTTTACTTTGCTAATTGATTTGTCCATATTTTTCTCCTTTGGCTTGTAAACATATGTTAAGTATATAGGGTTTGGTTGGATTTGTAAAGGGGATTAGAGAAGAATTTTACCGCGAACCACAGGATTCAGAAATTCTTCTCGCAGAGGCGCGGGGATCTCAGAGAAGAATTTAGCAAAAAACTTATTTATCTATATGCCATTTTTTGTATACTTTATTTATTGCAGGGAATGTTTCCCTTCCGTCAATACAAGTAAAGAAATCGCTATATTCTTCCCTTATGTATTTTATCATTACTTTATAAAATGATTTAAATGCTTTTCTGTCAATTTTTATATCTAAATACTGTTGACACGCAAATTCGTAAGTGTTAAGTAATGCGGTAATTGCGTTTCTTTTTTCATCGACTAATCTCTTTGCTTGAATTTCATCTATGTCATCGTTTCTTATTGCTATTCTTATTTCGTTTTCTTTTAATTCAATATCATAAACATGATCGGTTTTTATCTGTATTGCATTGTTTAATTGGAGAAGGTTTGCGGTGTTGGTTAATATATTGGCTTTATATATAATAAAAACTGTAATAACAGGTATAATAATAAAATTAATAAATTTTAATATTTTCTTTGGGGACAATTTTATATTTTTACTATTATTTATTTGTTTTTTAATAGTATTATCTTTTTCGCAGCTCACGATCTTCCTCTCTAAATTTTCGTACTAAAAAATCTCTCAATTCGGAATCATTAATTAAACTAAGGTATCTATTTTCTATTAATTCTCTCTCTAAATATTTTCTAACTTCCTCTACTCTAATAAATGTTCCTGGGTGTTCTGCTGCTGCCACTAGAACATATTCCTCTGGGTTTATAAAAAAATCCCTCATCCTAAATTGATTATTTTGATATCTTCCGCTGATTGGATCGGCAAATCTATGAGGAAATGTTCTAATATTGATTTGGCTTTCCCGGTTTATATTAAGATACACAGTTCCTAACGGAGAGACAGGATTACCATATACGACATTTGCCGGTAGAAAAAGAACAAATGCTCTGCCGAATTCAGTATCCGGCTGCGGTGTTGAACTTACAATGCTATATTGAGAATGTTCATCTCTTAATGTTACTCCTGAAAGTTGTCTTTGCTCATTGCCGTTTACCGAATTCCACGCTGTTGCCCGTAAAGCATATGCGCCGGAAGGTTCTGTCAGTATTACTGATTCTATATCAGGTTTTTTACGAATATAAATATTATAGCCGAAGACACCGTTATTATCGCTTTCTTCTATTCTGATATCATTAGAAGTCAACGCTAGGTCAAATGTTTGACCAAATACGTTTCCAAAAATTAATAAAAAGAAAAATCCGAATAAAATTTTACCCTTCATGTTTCCTCCGTAACTTACAAAATTCATGGGCGAACAACACGGAAGCCGAAGACATCGTACCTGTCGCTCGGGTAGAGGCAACTCCGAAACGCAGAACGGAGGTACTGCCCCCTGCCGTCGTCCCAACCCCAACCCCCACCGCGTACCACACGATAGTCGCCAGAGACCGCTCCCGAGGGGTCAGTCTGCGCCATGTCAGGATATTCGTCATACCAATCCCAGCACCATTCATAAAGATTTCCATGCATGTCGTATAATCCCCAGGCGTTAGGCGCATATCTCCCAACTTCGCTTGTACTACCTAAATATACTCCTGCTACTGTATTAAATGGATCTACATAACTTGCGTAGTAATTCGCCTGATCCGATGTTATCAGATTTGTTCCCCAGTTAAACGCTGTTGTCGTTCCTGCCCTGCAAGCGTATTCCCACTGCGCTTCTGTTGGCAATCTATATCCATTAGAACTTGCAATTATTTCTGCTACATTCCATATCGTATAATTTTTATGACCTGTACTTGTAGGTATTTCTCCCCATTGTGCAGGATCTGTTTTTCCTTCTATGCTGTATGCAGGATTCAATCCATCTAAAACGCTCAACTTATTGCAAAAAATTATCGCTTCAAACCACCTTACTCGCTCCACAGGTAAATTATCTCCTGTTGTTAATCCCGCAGGAAGATAACTGTCTTTAAAATAACTTGGGTTCATTCCCATTACTTCTTCGTATTGCGCTTGTGTTACTAGATATTTTCCCATAAAAAACTTGCTTAATGTAACCTGTCTCTGGGGGCGTTCATTGTCATACCAACTGTTATTAAGTACTTCTGTCTCGCTTTCAGGGCTTCCCATTAAAAAAGTTCCCGCCTGTATAGATACCATATCTATTACAGATTTCTTCACAGTAACAGCACAAGATGCTGTTTTATTACCGTCTGCTGTAGTTACAGTTATTGTTACATTTCCTGCAGCTATAGGCGTTACTTTACCATTAGCGTCTACAGTCGCTTTGCTTGTATCGCTGGAACTAAAGCTCACAGCTTTGTTGGTTGCGTTTTCAGGACTAACGCTCGCGGTAAGAGTAGTTGTCTCGCCATGGTTAACAAAAAGCGTCATTGTAGTTTTATCTAAACCTACGCCGCTTACCGATACAGGATCCGTTTTATCCCCATTACCGTTAATATTACCATTATTGTTATCATTACCATCGCCGCAAGCTGCAAAAACTAGTCCGATTACCATAATTTGAACGAGAATTTTCATTGTGTTTTTCATGTAAAACCTCTTTTTCCCCCCAAAATATACTCATATAAATTATTAAAAAGACCAAAAGTAAGCGTCATTTAGACAACTATAGTGGCTTTTTAGACGCTTGTCAATAACTATTAAGCATTTATTATTGTCTTATTAGCAAGTGAGGAAATATGACGAGTATAAGAGACATATTAGCTCACAATATGAAGGAAAATCGTAAAAAATGCGGTTTTTCACAGGCAAAATTAGCAGAAAAAGCCAATGTAACAACCCAATATATCGCAATGATCGAGGTTTCACGCAAATTTCCGACCCCCGAAATGCTCGAACGCCTCGCAAAAGCTCTGGAAATAGATACTTATCAATTTTTTAACGTAAAAGCCATCCCCGAAGACGCCATGGAACAGTTACGCATATCCATTGTTAAGGATATCGATCAGGTAGTCGCCGACGCGGTGAAAAAGGCGATTGCGGAAAATTGTGGGAAAAGCTGGCGTAAGAATTCCTCAGAAACCATTAACAATGCGAATTAATCCATAAATTCAATCGCATTTGATTCCGTCATCGGTGTAAAGGTAAGAATCCCCTTTCCTCCAACCGACTCATGGCTAAAAAATTCGTAAAAAAAGTGAAAATTTTTCTTGACATATTGTACTAGTACACTTAGAATTGTACTAGATGAATAGTACAAAGGTTAAGGCAAAGGACAGCAAACTTCAGGCTCGCGAGGAGGGCATTAACTTCACGCTGGACCCGGTAAACGGGGCGCCGATTTACAGGCAGATTATCCAGCAGATCGAGTATGCCATCCTGTCGGGGCGGATGAAGTCGGGTGACAAGCTGCCTACGATTCGTTCTCTGGCGGTTGATTTAAAGACCAACCCGAACACCATAGCGAGGGCTTACAACGAGCTGGAAATTCGCGGGGTGTTGGAAACGCAGGTGGGCAGCGGAACTTATATCTCCGATAAAAAACCGGTAATGGAAGACGACAGCCTTAACCGCAAAATTCAGGAAGTGATTGCCCGCTTCGTGCACGAGTTACGCGATCTGGGCGTAGAAAACAGGGAACTTGTCAAATTAATAGATTCGTATATCAAGGGGGAATCATGAAACTTCGTTTCCTGTTCGATTTAATAATGCGGCTATACAGCCGCGAAAAATTGGAGGTTAAATTATGATATTGAAAAAAAAGGCGGATTACACTCTTGCTTTAATCAGGCTTATTGTGCTTGTCGCGGCTGCGGCGATTATGTCTATGGTTTATCACATACCGGAGAAACCGGCTTTGCATCTGGAAGATTTAAAACAGATGTGGGCTGGTATCGCGATTTTTCTTGTTGTCGCGCTTTTGGTTTTTTCGATTCGCAAAGCTGATGAGTGGGAACGCGCCATCGTTCTTCGCTTTGGAAAATTTCTTAAGGTGAAAGGTCCCGGGCTTTTCTTCCTGCTCCCGCTTGCAGACAGGATTAACCAGATTGTAGATATCCGCATCAGGGTTTCGGATTTTTCCACGCAGAAAACTTTAACAGGCGATTCTGTCACCGTAAATGTTGACGCGATTTGTTTCTGGCTTGTGTGGGATCCGCAGAAAGCTGTTCTTGAAGTTGAAAATTATGTTGACGCTGTCGTGCTTTCTTCCAAGACCGCTTTGCGTAACGCGATTTCAAATAACGATCTTTCAACATTCCTTGAACGCAGCGATATTATCGAAAAGCAGATTCAGGAAGATGTTGATAAAAAAACAACGGAGTGGGGAATTACCGTTCTTCATATCGAGATTACCGACATTCAAATTCCTGAAGCTCTGCAAGATTCGCTTTCGCGTGTCGCGCAGGCTGAACGCGAGAAGAAGGGGCGCATTCTGCTTGCTGAAGCGGAGATCGAGATTGCGCATAAACTGGAGGAAGCTTCGAAAATTTACAAGAGCAATGAACCTGCGATGAAACTTAAAATTCTTTCGATATTGAACGAAGGATTGAAAGCGGGTAACTCAATGATGCTTGTTCCGAATACGATAACTGAAGAATTAAAGACAACCGATATTTTTGGTTTACAGGCTTTGAGTGAAATAAAGAAAGGAGATAAATAAGGAAACATCTTTTCCTTTTCGATTTAATTATATGGAGGTCAAAATGACAGTTGTAAAAGCGGAAAATGTAGTAAAAGACTACGGTTTAGACGGACAAACAGTTCATGCCCTGCGCGGTGTGAACATCGAATTCAAAGGCGGAGAATTTTCCGCCATCGCCGGTCCTTCGGGAAGCGGTAAATCGACGTTTCTGCATCTTATCGGCTGCCTTGACACTATCACAGCGGGAAACATCATCGTGGGCGGTTCGAATACCGCGAACATGACGCGTAACGAACTTGCTTTTCTTAGAAGGAACAGCATTGGTTTTATTTTTCAGGCGTACAATTTGATTCCCGTGCTTTCTGTAGAAGAAAATATTTCATTCCCACTTACGCTCATGGGAGTCGGGAAAAAAGAAATGAAAGAGCGCACGGCGAAAGTTTTAAAAGACGTAGGGCTTGAAGGCATGGAAAAACGCCGCCCCAAGGAAATGTCCGGCGGTCAGCAGCAGCGTGTCGCTATTGCCCGCGCGCTTGTAAAAAAACCTGCGCTCATTCTTGCGGACGAGCCTACCGCGAACCTTGATTCAAAAATCGGACGCGAGATTCTTGAACTTATGCTGGAACTGAATAAGTCCGAAGGGACGACATTCATTTTTTCCACCCATGATCAGATGGTTATGGATTATGCGCGCCGCCTTATCAACATCCGCGACGGGCAGATTGTAACCGATCTTGAAAAAAGTTAAGGAAGAATAAGGAAACTCCGTTTCCTTTTCGATTTTAATGCGCAGTTTAAAACTGCGTTTTAGTGAGGTGAAAATGAAATTATCAGGTATATGGGAACTGAAAAAAATGGCGCTTCGCAATCTTGCCCGTCATAAGGTAAAGACTGTGCTGACCTGTCTTGCGATTATGGTGAGCGTCGCTGTTTATATTTTTATTAGCTGCTGGCTTGGCGGTATGGCGATTGAATCGCGAAGGAATATTGTCAATTTTGAGATGGGAGCAGCGAAACTGCAAACTAATCTCTACTTTGAGAAAAAAGACGAGATGCCAAGTTACGAAAACTTTAAGGATTGGGAAATTTACAAAACCGCGCTTGAAAACGAGGGTTATGTAAGCGCTCCGCGTTATACATTTTCAGGCACTTTATTTTCGACATCAGGTTCCGCGCCGATTATGTTTTTCGCGGTAGACCCTCAGGCGGAGAATGAGGTTTTTCGCTATGTTCCTTATGTTGATTTCGGACGTTATGTGCAAAACGGAAACTTTGAAATCGCTCTTGGAACCATAGCGGCGGAAAAATTAAAGGTTGGCATTCCAACGCGTCCACTCAGAATGGAAATGGAAGATTTAATTCTTTCCATTACTAATAATAATTCAGAAGCGGAGTTTGTCCGCTCGCTTTACGAAGTGTCAACCGCGGCTCCCGGAATGTGGGATCCTCAGGATACAAAAGCTAGTGCGAATAATGAGCGTATGCTTTTAAAGCGCAATGCTTCAAAGAGCGATCTTGACCGTTACTGGGATATGATCGCGGCAACAGGACGCAATGATGTACGCATAAACGCTGTTATCGATATTAAAGCAGCTCCTGAAATGGTTCGCGGCGACAAATGGGAAGGAGAGCTGTGGCCTGCGCTTCGCAGTGAAGACAGGGAGATCGTTCTTTCTGCTTATCAGTATGAAGATTTTATGAACTCGTATCTTTTAATAGAGGACGATGAAGAAAAACTTTCCAAGGTGCTGGACGCGATGATACGCGCAGGTTATTCAGGCGCTGTAAATCATATCAATCAGGCTTTTGATGTGAAAGTTGTGGGTGTGATAAACTCGCCGGCTCCGCTTCCAAACGGCAACACGGCTTTCATTCCGTTGGATGTTTTGCAGGATGAGGCCGGCATGATGCTTGAAGGCGCTATTACGGAACTTGTAATAAGAGAAAAAGGCGTTCCAGATTCGCGTCTTCCCGGAAAGAGCGAAAGCGCCGCTGTAATTACAAATGCGCTTGAGCGCGGACTTGCCGGTATGGGATACCAATTTCCAAAGGAACTTGGCGTGCGTGTCTGGCAGGATTACATGGAAGATTATTTGAGCTACGAAGCGATTCAAATTGGAATGCCGCAGATGATCGCAATGCTTTTGCTGCTGCTTTCATTTCTTGGAATCTCAAATACCATTTTGCTCGCGATTCTTGAACGCACAAAAGAAATCGGCATGATGAGGGCAATGGGTATGACAGACGGACAGATGATTATGACCTACATGCTGGAAGCGGGTTTTCTTGGTTTAATCGGTTCTGTTTTAGGAATTATCGTCGGCTGTATCATCAATTACCCGGTTGTTGTGAACGGTTTTGATTTCAGCGCAATCGGCGAAGTAATGACAGACGGGCTTGGGTTCCGCACAACTGCGATTTTCAGAAGCACATGGGATATGCCGGTGATTATCGGCTCCGGTATTGTAGCGACACTGCTGTCGTCGTTAATGGCGTATTTTCCGACAAAAAGAGCGGTGAAAATGCCAATCACAAGCAGCTTGCGGTTTGAATAAGGAGGTTAAAATGACAAACGAATATAAGAAAGGCGGACAGGCAACACTTATAAAAATCGCGTACCGCAACATTTGGCGTAACATGAGGCGGACTTTATTCTGCTTTACCGCAGTTGGAATTGCCGTGTTATTCATCGTTATTTATTCTTCGATGATTGAGGGAATGGTAGAAAGCATTAACGATACTGTGCAGACTTACGAGCTTGGACACATCACAGCGGTGTCGTCTCAGTATGAGGCGGAAAGCGAGTATATGCCTGTGCAATATCCTGTCGCGGATGGAAAGAGCTGGAAAGATCTTGCGAAAGACATTAAAAAAATTCCCGGCGTTCGCGCGGTTTTTCCAAGAATTACCACAATGGCGACTTTGCAGGAGAGCACGATTAAACACGCTATGCTGTGGGGTCTCGATATCGAGAACGAAATGGCGGCTAACAAATTTAATTTAACTTATCGCAATGACGGTTTAATCGAGGGCAGATGGCCGAAACCGGGCGCGAATGAATGCGCTGTCGGGCGCGTGTTTTCGCAGAAGTCAGGACTTACGGTAGGCGACAGGATTTTGTTTAAGACAATATCGGCGCAATATTCGGAAAAGTTTTTGCGTCCTCAAATTGTCGGGGTTTTCAATTTTGATTATATCAAAATTGACGAACAGTATATCGTAATGGATGTGGAGCGGCTTCAAAATCTGCTTGTACTTGGAGAAGCTACGCAAGCGCTCGTTATTTTCACCGATGACGGCAAGAAGAGCGGCGCGATTGCCGCGCAGGTGCGTAATTTTTTAGGAGAAGGCAATACTGTCACAGATTGGTCTGAAAATTACTGGGTTGCGATAATGAAAACGGCAAGCTCCCTTTACATGGTTTTATTTATGGTGTTTTTAATTGTCGCGAGTTTTTTAATAATTAACACTGTCGTTATGATCATTCATGAGCGCATCAAGGAAATCGGCATGATGGGCTGTCTTGGAATGACGCGCGCCGAGATTGTAAAGGTGTTTTTCTTTGAATCGATCTTTATGGCGGCTTTCGGCGCTCTTGCGGGAGTGTTAATCGGCGGAATCATTACTGGAGCGTTATCCAATTACCCTGTGCGTCTGATGGAACAATTTGGAAGCCAGTTCAGCGAAATGCCGTTAAGCAACGCGATTTTCTTCAAGTTCAGCCCTGCCATTCTTTTTCAGGCATGGATTATGGGAGTTGTTGTCGCGTCAATCTTTACTCTTGTCCCTTCGCTTAAAAGCGCGTTTGTGGAACCGGTAGAAGCGTTAAGAAGATAGTAACCCTGTATAGGGAAGATTTTTATTTAATTGGAGGTTTGTTATGGTAAAGAAATTATTAATTGTCGTATTATTCATAGTTTTTGTGGCGTTCATTTTCCCGTGGGCTATTGGAGCGCAGACGCCGACCGCCGCCGAAATTCTACGCCGCGTGGATAACAATGAAATCTACCAGACGATTGAATACGAAGGCGAAATCATTATCGAAAACGGCGGACGCCGTTATGTGAAAGTAATGAAAGCATGGGCAAGAGGCAACACGCACAGTTTTATCGAGTTTACGAATCCCGAAGACAGGGGCACAAGGTATCTTAAAAGGGATGGAAGGCTCTTCGTTTATTCGCCTGACACCGAAGAGGTAATGCTCATCTCCGGTCATATGTTAAAAGAATCCATGATGGGTTCCGATATGTCTTACGAAGACACGCTCAATAATGAAACTTTGGGAAGCCGCTACGATTCTGTTATTGCGGGTTCCGAACTTGTAAACGGCAGGGATTCATGGGTTTTGGAACTTACGGCGAAAAAACGAACCGAAAGTTATCCAAAACGCAAACTGTGGATAGACAAGGAAAACAGCGATCTTTTGCAATACGAACTTTTCGCTCTTTCCGGCGTTAAACTCAAGGATTACACTTTAAAGAGGGTAGAAGTAATCGCAGGCAGGCGTTTCCCTGTAGAAGGCGAAATGCGAGACCTAATGCGTAAAGATTCAAAAACAACATTTGTTATGCGAAATGTTGTTCTGGATAGGGCAATACCCGATCCAGTTTTCAGCCAAAGGAATTTAGAGAGGTAATTATTTCACACAAAGGCGCAAAGACACGAAGGTTGTAATGCGAAATCTTTTCTTTGTGCCTTTGCGCCTCTGTGCCTCTGTGCCTCTGTGCCTTCGTGTGATTTTATTTTGGAGAATATTTTATGAGAAAAATATTTGCTGTTTGTATTTTCGCGTTATACACGATCGGTAGTCTCTCCGCGCAAATTACTGTCTCCGGCATACTGGATTCTACGGTTTCTATGAATGCTGGGGCAGGGGACGCGCCTGAGTTTTCCATCGGGTTTGAAGAATACGCCAACCTGCGCTTTCAATCCAGATTGAGAGACAGGGGAGCGGTCTACGGCGCGGTGAATCTGCTCGCCGCCGCAGGCGATTATGCGTCTAACGCGGCGCTTTTGGCTTTGTACGGAACAGGCTCTCCTTTGAATACAACAGCATACATCGAAGGCGAAAATTACATCGCCGCGATTGAACTTGAACGCCTCTATTTTCGTCTTCGCGGCGAATATACTGACTTTGACGGCGGGCTTATGCGCCTTCCGTTTGGTTATGGACAGGTGTGGGCGCCTTCGGATTTTTTAAATCCAAGAAATCCGTTAAAGCCGGACGCGCGTCTTCGCGGAATTCTCGGCGCCGCTTTTTCATGGTATCCAACAGACGAAATGAAACTGCTTACGTTTTACTCCTCGCCGCGCGATCCTTTTAACAATGAAGGCAGCGGCTCCATCGTTGGTCTTTCTTTTGACAAGCACTGGAACAAGGCAAGCATTCAAACGCTTTATTCTTACGAAACGCCTAACGGCAGTAAGATAATAGAATCTCCTTTCGGGATACATCGTTTCGGTCTTTCGCTTAAAGCCGATGTAGAAATCGGATTGTATCTTGATACGCTTTATTCTTACAACTACGAAGCAGGCACAGAATGGGACGGACTAAGTTTCAGCGCAGGAACGGATTATTCATTCTTTGACGGAAACTTTATAGTGTTGGCGGAATATTTATACAACGGAGATACATCATCAACCGCGCTTGGATACGGCGGAAACTTTTCCAACAACCATTACCTGTACACAAGCTTTACGATTCGCTTCAGCGATTTTACCAGCATGAGCGCAGCTCTCATTTCCGGCTTTGAAGATGTGAGTTTCAGCGCATTAATCAGCTTAAACCACGATTTATTTCAGGGGGTGACATTGACTGTCTCGGCGCAAGTTCCCCTCGATCGCGATCTGTTCAACAACGACGGCAACCGCGGGGAACTGGGTCCCCTGCCTCCAGATGAACTTCAGCCTCTTAAAGATATAATCGGACTTAGAGGCAGCTACTTTAATTGCACAGCAAGAATCAGGATTAGGTTTTAACCGCGAGCCGCAATATTGACAGATTCTTATTATAATGCAATAAAGAATTATGTTAAGGTATAATCTAAAAGAATTTACAAAAGCTGTTAAGAATGAGAGATTTAACATAGCGGATTCCTTTCTTAGATTCAGGACAGCTCAATGATTTTTATTAACCGTTTAAGCGCATGGGCCCCCGGTATTGAAGGCAGCGAACAATGGAATGAGTGGGCGCAGGGCAAAAGAGAAATACAATTTAGCTCAAAGGGACCTGATCTTTCTTTTACAGAGCCTATGTTTCGCCGCCGTTTAAGTCAGATTTCCAAAATGACAGTACAAGTCGCGCATGATCTTTCTTTAACCGAAGACGCAAAAATTTTCTTTTTTTCATTCAGAGGAGAACTTTCACGGATATTTCAAATTAACAAAATGCTTATAGAAGAAAATGAAGTAAGCCCTGCGGCATTTTCTCTTTCTGTATTTAACGCTCCCGCGGCTCTTGCAAGCATGGCAGCAGGTATTAAAGGCGGATACTCATGCATTTACCCCGGTAATAATTCATTTTCACAAAGCCTGACTATAGCGAAAGCCGCTCTTCTTGGCAGCAATGCGGAAAAAATAGTATACATATACGCTGATGAAGAAATTCCTGAGGAATATAAATCTTTCTTTAAATCTCCTCCGTATGCGGTTTCTTTTGGACTGGTGTTATCAAAAAATGAAGATGAAAAAACAGCTTTCCCTTTACCTGAAGAAAATGAATCCCCTTATCTATTCCTTAAGAATATTATAAAAGGCGGATTATGCGTTTCCTCCTGAACTGCTCAGGCAGAAATGTTTTTCTTCTATCAATTCAAGAGTTTTTCTTAAATCATTATCAAGCGGTCTGTCTTCTTCCAGCGGCTTAAAGAAAGCGGCAATTTCTTTGTATGTTTTTTCTGTTTCTCCCAAATCTGCCTGTTTTAATTCGCTCTTGTTTAAACGAAGATTTATCGCCTGAAAGCACGCAAGAAGCGAAGCCGCCAAAACCTGGGCTGTAAGCTTATTTACGCGCACGCAATCACGCGAAGCAATCGTACCCATGCTTACTTTGTCCTGGTTATGACATTCTGTAGAACGCGAAAAAACGCTTGCGGGCATTGTGTTTTTTAATGCTTCCGCTGTCCATGCACAAGACGCTATCTGCACTGCTTTAAAACCGTGGTTACACGAAATATTTTCTTTTGCTCCGGTTAAATTGGATGCAAGTCCTCTGCTGTATTTTACGTCAACAAGCATGGCAAGCTGCCTGTCAATTAAATCGGCAATGTTGGCTGTGATATTTTTTAATGAATCCATGGCAAAGCAGATATGTCCGCCGTAAAAATGTCCGCCGTGATATACCATCTTTGTATCGGGATCAACAAGGGGGTTATCGTTTGCGCTGTTCATTTCAGTTTCAATAAAGGAACGCAGCGCATCCTGCATATCGTAATAAACCCCGATAACATGCGGAGCGCAGCGGATTGAATAATTATCCTGTATTTGGGCAGGCTCCTGCGGCTGCCCCTGATTTTCATCAGGTAACGCGTTTCTAATTTTTTCAGCCGCCATTGCCTGTCCCGGATGAGGTTTTAATTCAAAAAGACGTTTACTAAAATGATAAGCGTTTCCTTTAAGAGCGATTGAAGCCATCGCGGTTATTCTGCACGCAAGATCTGATAAATAAGCCGCGTCATTAAATGCAAGAACGGCAACAGCGTTCATAACGGCAGTTCCGTTCATTATTGCGATTGCTTCTTTTGGGCGGAATTCATAAGGTTTTTTTCCAAGTTCTTTTAAAACATCGGCGCTTGAGCGCACTGTGTCCTTGTATAGCACATCACGCTCGCCTACAAGAGCGCCCGCAAGATATGAAAGCGGCGTTAAATCTCCTGACGCTCCGACAGAACCTTCCTGCGGAACAAGAGGCAAAATGTCATTCACTATAAAAAACTCAATATGCTTTAATAAATCAATACTAACGGCAGAAAACCCCTGAGCCAATGTATTGAGCCTTATTATCATTAACGCTCTCGTAGTCACTTCATCAAAATAATCACCCATGCCGCAGCCGTGATAGCGGGTCAGATTAAGCGGAAGATCCTTGTAATGCTCAGGGCTGACCTTTTCATTGCACGAAGCGCCGTAACCTGTTGTAACTCCGTAAATGCTCCCGTGTTTCTCCAGCATAGAATCAAGAAGAAATGAGCCTTCTTCTATCTTCGAGGTAAAAAAACTCTCGCCGCACAGTTTTATTTTAATTTTCTTTTTCGCTGCCAGACAAAGATTTTCTACAGTTAATTTGTCTTTTCCGATAATTAATTCTTGTTGATTCATTTTATTTTCCTAACCGCTTGTTATAAATACGCGCCGCTTTATAACATACCTCCGTTTACCGATATTACCTGTCTTGTAATATAGGAAGATTCTTCTGATAAAAGAAACACTGCCAATGCCGCGACTTCTTCTGGTTTTCCAATTCTATTCATCGGAATTAAAGGCAGAAGTTTATCCAAAGGAACTTCAGATAACATATCTGTTTCGATAAGACCGGGAGCTATGCAATTAACCGTAATTGAACGGGATGCCAATTCTACGGCAAGCGCCTTCGTAGCTCCAATAATGCCCGCCTTTGCCGCGCTGTAATTTACCTGTCCGCGGTTTCCGATTATCCCGGACATCGAAGAAACTGTAATTATTCTTCCCCGTTTTTTTTTGCATAACGGCATTACAAGCGGCTGGATTACATTGTAAAAACTATCCAGATCTGTGCGAAGAACCTTGTCCCATTCTTCACCGCTCATTGCCGGGAAGGCGTTATCCGCGCAGATACCGGCGTTGCTGACTATTCCCCAAAACGCGCCGTTTTCTTCCGACCATTTTTCAAGTTTTTCGCGGCACTCTTCCCTGTTACTGATATCAAATTGGATCAATTCTATTTGCCCGCCCTTTTCTTTTATCTCCTTTTCCAGAGATTCGGCGGATTCCTTTCCTTTATTATAATGAGCGGTAATAAAATATCCGGCTTCTGAAGCAGCAAGCGCTATAGCTCTGCCTATGCCTCTGCTCGCGCCTGTTACAAGAACTCTTTTCTCACTCAATTTACTGTATTTCCTTTATTGTTTTTTTTGCTCTTCTGAAACTTCCATAACTGTAATTTTCCCGGAAAGAACTTCCTGTCCGTTCAAAAATATTTCTCCTTCAAAAACATTAACAGGATGCATACTTTCGAGTTCTCTGGAAATTATGGATATTATACTATTTTTCTTTAAAAAAGTAAGACCTATATTCATCTGGGAAATACCAAGAATATAGCCTTCCAGCGGAGGTATCCCTTTTTCGCGGTCTCTGATGCCCATAAAGGCGGAAACTGCCTGGGCGATAAATTCAAAGCCAACCCATGACGGCACACCTTCTTCTTTTTTGCTGTAAAAAAGGCAATCCTCTGTAATGCTGTATTCAGCTTCTATGCTCTTTTCCTGAATGTCATATTTTTTTATTCTGTCGAGCATCATCATTTTTCCCTTGTGGGGAATTAGCGTTAAAAGCTCATCTTTTTCTATCATTCCTTCCTGCCGAGTATAAGACTTACATTACAGCCGCCAAAAGCGAAACTGTTTGACATGCAAACTGACGGCGCGCCATGCGTTGGATCTGCCGGTAAAAATGGAGCTTCTTCATCGTAAACGCCGTCCCAAACGTGGACGGGCAGTCCTTTTTTTTCGTTTATAGCCATCCAGCAAATGGCGGCTTCAAGCGCGCCTGCGGCGCCCAGGGTATGACCTGTTATAGGTTTTGTGGAACTGGCAGGAACATGATTTTTAAACATTTTTTTTAAAGCAAGAGCTTCCGCCTTATCATTGAGCCCGGTTCCTGTTCCATGCAGATTTATATATGCGATTTTATCGCTTTCAATCTGCGCATCGGCAAGAGCCGCCTTTATAGCTTTTACAGGTCCTTCGCCGTCAGTCCCCGGAGCTGTCATGTGATAGGCATCCGAGCTTTCTCCCGCGCCCAATAATTCAACATCAGATATCTCATCTGTATCCAAAATAAAAAAAGCCGCGCCTT
>Ga0209755_10004828_pt1 | contig 15675 bp, 3 predicted proteins | sample TergutCo191P1_FD_187301 | JGI IMG/M metagenome (GOLD analysis project Ga0209755, IMG submission 187301) | Cornitermes sp. P1 segment gut microbial communities from Petit-Saut dam, French Guiana - Co191P1 (SPAdes) (version 2) | ecosystem: Host-associated > Arthropoda: Insects > Digestive system >... | reverse complement strand
ACTCTCAAGTGTAATAATTGCAGGGAGCGGTGAACCGTTCGGTAATTGATGCATCCAGTTAAAGTCGCACCTGCCTTCTCTTTCTGCCTGATAGCCGTATTTGAAGATTGCTTCGCATGAAAGCTGCCCGTCAGGCTGGTATTTCGGTGAAAGATCCTTGTCAAAACGTTTTATAAATTCCTGTTTATCCTTTAGTTCAAAAAGTCTCACGGCTTCATTGTTACAATCAACGACAATACTTTTTCCGCTCCCTATAAAACAGGCGACAGGGATCGTATCAAGCATTATTCTGATGCGTTCAATTTCTTTTTGAAGTTTAATTCTGTTCCTTACAAATATGAAAAATATAAACACAAGCAAAATAAGAGATATAAGGATCGCGCCTATAAGATACAAAAAACGCGACTCGGCATCTTTTACGCGATAATCGTAAAACTTCTCCGTCCAATGAACCGTAATACCGTTGATGTCGATCAGTTTTAAAGCCTTGTCAACAATGGAGCGTAAAACTGTCTCATCTTTGTTGAATCCAAATCTGGTCTCTATAATCTGATTAAAAATGACGTTCGACTTGTAAGCGGTCTGTTCCTGATAATGGGTTAACTGCATAAGTCTTCGCTGGGTCGTCATTACCATGTTTACTTTGCCATTCAGTAAAGCTCTAAAGGCCAGGTCAATATCCTCATATTCAACTGTGTTTCTGTTATCAGGAAACCATTGTTTAAAAATGTCGGCATGGACACTGTTTAAAACCAGGCCTACCCTTAGCTGCAGGATTTCATTGATAGAAATATTGCGATAGTCCGTCCTTGACACAAGCGCGTAATGATCGTCCATTATAACAACATCTGACCAGATAAATAAATTTTCCCGCTCTTTGGTCTTTATCAATTCAGGGACAATATGCGCTTCTCCGTTAATAAGCATTTGATATATGACAGGCCAGGTTTCTGTCTTGTCATGTACAACCTCAAATGAAAGCCCCGTGAGCGAAGATATTTCATCCAACAGATCGAAATAGATTCCCTGCCATTCATTTTCATGTTCATTATAAAAACTGAGGGGATAGTTATTGCTAAACGCCGCCACCGGCACAGCAGATCCGCTGTCAATAAACGCGCACTCTTCATCTGTGAGCCACGAAGACATTTTATAATGAAAATAATCCTGGTAACCCTGATTGTACAAATAATACAGATGGTATATAGCGCCGTTTCTCAATGCCTTATTTACAACCGAAATAATCGGCTCAAGCGCCTTTTTTGCTGTCGCCATAGAAACGGGATTAAAAATCAAGGGGATGAAATCCTCAAAAACAATATCGTTGTAATCAATAAAGTTTACCACGGCAACACTTGTGGAAATGAGAGCGTCAGCTTCTCCGTTTACAAGAATCTGGTACGCTTCTGAAAAATTATTAACCCGCACAGGTTCATAAGTGCCGCTTTCTGTTACCGAAGCAACAGCGGCTTCCACCGGAGTATTTGCCATAAAAGCATACCGGAGCGGCCGTTCATGGAGGATCTGATCAAGAGGGAGGGTATTCGCCAGCCTGATTGTTATAAACTGCCGTTCGGCGATGGTGTCAGTCATATAATACATTCTTTCACGCTCCGGTGTAGGCATGATATTACCGGAGAAATCAATGTCACCGCTATTTAGTTTTTCAATAAGATCATGCGAAGAAAAGATATCCAGTTTAAAAGGAATATCAAAAAGTCCGGTCAACCACTCGCAGAACAAAGCTGCGTATCCGCCGACTTCACCGTTGCTTTTTTTAAACACCTCTGTTGAAGGGATCATTCCATAGACAAAAGATTCATATTCTCTTTGCAATGACTTTATTGCCGTGATTTCTTCTGCGGTTACGCCGGGGATGTCACGGAAAGATTGTATTGCTGAAAAATCAATGGAAGTTTCCTGCTTTTTTTGGGAACAGCCGGTAACCGGAAAAATAGCAGCGCATATAATGATGCACAGAATTACCAGGGCATTGCTTTGTTTTATCGCCGCTTTCATCTATTAAGAAACCTCTGCCGGGCGTATGTTTCCATCCGGATATAATATATCCGTCGTTTTATCGACAGCGGACACAATCGCTTTATATTCACCGCGCAGCAAATACAAAGATATCTCATTTATAGTATCGCTTATATTATGCGGCCATGTTTTTTGTTTCAAGTCAGCCAGAGCCTTCTTAACATCTCTCGGAATAGTTTTTTCGCAAGCAGTTTTTATTTCATTCAATTTATGATGCAGAAAATTCCTGTCGTCATCGGAAATTTCATGAGAAGTATCCCCGCTGTCAGCCGTTTTTGGCTGCTTTATTTTTTCCATAAACAAACGAAGTGAATTTATAAATTCCTGAGTTTCGGTTAATATAACAGATGTTTCTCTATTGTCTCCCGCCTGTTCCAACCTTAGCGCGATGTTTGAAAGCGCCGTTTCGCTTACATTGGCCAACGCGCTTTTCATACCGTGAACGGTTGTGATGAATAATTTAATGTCTTCATCGCTATTTGTAATGTCCCCGGAATTTATCTTGGGTAATAATTCTTCCAGTACGGCGATGGCGTTTTCAATGTCATGAGCCGTTGCCGCCGCTAATCCGTCACTTGCGTAGGTATCCGTATTCTTTTGCCCTTTTTCCTGTTGCTCCCGACGCACAGCTTCCACAACTTCTGGCGGTTTCCTGTTTCGTATAAACTCATTCAGAATGTGATTCATTTCGCGTGAGTCAATCGGTTTGGATATAAAACCGTCAAAGCCGTTTTCAAGATACATTTTCTCCTGGCCGATCAGAGCATTGGCGGTCAGCGCGATTATAGTATGTGTGTATCCCATGCCGCGTATGATTCTTGCCGCTTCGATACCGTCCATTTTGGGCATCATGTGATCCATGAACACAATGTCGTAAATCTTGCCGCTTTTAATTTGCGTTATGGCCTCAGAACCGCTGGTAGCGGTTTCTATCTTAAGTCCGTAAGGCGACAACATTCCTTTGGCAACGTATATATTTGATTCAACATCATCCACTACAAGAACGCTGCCGTATGGCATATACTCGCGTATGAATTGTGCTTTTTTCGCGATTGCCATGCTTTGAAAACGGAAATTTCGTAGTTTATCTGCCAGTTCAGGGCCGCATACAGCCTTGTCTGTTCGTTTCTGCTTAAGACGTACTGTAAAAACAGAGCCTTTGTCAGGTTCGCTTTGGACAGAGATAGAGCCGCTCATTAAATCAACAAGGCGTTTCGTAATACTCATCCCAAGACCTGTGCCGATTGTTTCTCGGTTTGCTTCGGTATTAAAGCGTGTGTATTCCTTGAACAGCATGGCGACTTGATCTTCTGTCATTCCCTGTCCTGTATCGCTCACGCGGAAAATTATAATCACATCTTCGTCTGTCTTTTCCTCGGAGGAAATCGCTAATTCAATCTTGCCTTTGCTTGTATATTTAAAGGCATTGGAAAGTATGTTATTCAGGATTTGTTTGATTCTTAGCTCGTCGCCGAACAAATTGTGGGGTGTGTTCTCGTCTATTTGAAGAGTAAACTCTATTGGCGTACTTTCATAGCGTAGATAATTAAACTGCACTGTGTCGTTGATGAGGCTGGGTATATCATATTTTATGGGAATAAGTTCCATTTTACCTGATTCGATTTTTGAAAGGTCAAGGATGTCGTTAACGATGGAGAGTAACAAATCGCCTGACTCGTATATCTGTCCGAATGCTTCCGCTGTTTCAGTTAAAAGTGTCTCTTTCTGTAGTTGAATCTCGGCAATACCCAATATAGCGTTCATCGGTGTGCGCATCTCGTGGCTCATGTGCGCCAGGAACCGGTCCTTGGCCTGATTGGCAGACTCGGCGGCTTCCAATCGCTGCCGCTCGGTAATATCAGCCAAAAAACCCGCTACCATGTGCCTTGTACCGTCAGGATTTCTTTCAACCACATGATCGCGCAGCCATATCCATTTTGTACCGCCATCTTTCGTAACAGCCTCGAAAATTAATTCAAGCGACTGGTTAACCATTTGGAGATCTTCTTCCCGTTTCTTAAAAAGAATCGCATCTTTGGGCTTCATTATTTTGAACATAAATTCCTGCAGACTGGTGTTTGTAAGCTCTTCCGGCGTATACCCAAGAAGATCTTCAATGTTCTTGCTGACGAAGATAAAAATAAAACCCTGCGGTGAATCGATGCCCTGATACACTGCGCAGGGCAGATGATTCATCATCTTTTCAGTCCGCTGCAACAGGGCTCGCCGTTCCGCGCTTTCCGTGGCTATGGTCATCAGGTCGGCAAGTGACGAGGCGAAATTCTGTTCCTCTATTGTCCACTCACGCCTTTCCGGAAACGCTTCACAGCGGTGCTGCTCGACACAGACAATGCCGGTTAACTTTCCGTTTACACGTATCGGCGTATCCAATAAAGCACAGACATTAGGATCGTAGTGTTCAATAATCGGTGAAAATACATTGGGAACCTTTATATCGTTTATAACAACCCGTCTTTCGTTTAACAGCATTTCTATATATCCGGGACAGTTTGAAATATCTATTTCACTCTGAGGGCGGCATATTCCGTTTTTTAAATCATATAACATCACATTCTTTATGATAACGCCGTCTATCTTCCAAATCCCGACAAAATTCGCGCCGATTGCATTGCACCCTTCCTGGGCAATCATTTCAGCGGCTTCATCAATATTTCCGGCGGAAAGCATGGGTGACTTTGTGATCCTTAACAATGTGTTGTTGAAGAGTTCCTGTCTGTACTTGCTTGTTCTGTGCGCATACGAAAAATAGGAAAACAATACAATTGTACAAAAAAAACCGATCGGAGAAAGATCGTATACAAGGCCGAAGAGTTTTATCGCGAAAGCTATGTATAATAGAAAAGGTACCAAAAGCCCGATACCTGTAATCACCAAAAAAGGGTATCGCCGGAAATTCTTTATCACATAACGGAACAGGATACTGTAGAAAAATAAAAATCCTATTGTGATAAAGGCGATATTTACCCAAAAAAAAGGACCTGCCGGAGGTATAGTACCTGTTGAAGGATCGGGATAATCAAAATTTGCGAAGTATAGCCTATGCAAAGGATTGGTAAAAAGCAAAAGATTGTTCAGAGCAGGTATGGTTATCATAAGGGACTTTATCAATCTGGACTTGACAAGCTTTGATTCGGTAAAATTCAGAATAAACCAGAAACATATATAAGGCACAATACAGGCAACAAACACCTTTGGGACAAAAACAAATGCGAAATACTCATGCGCGGAAAACAGTTTAACAGCATCAAGCGCAGTCCAGAAAAGTGTCACGATGCACAGGGGATAAAACCCGGCCATACGCCGGTCGCCGGCGTCGCCGAGCCGTTGTTTGTAAATTAAGACACTGGTTGTAAAAATGACAATTAGTGACACGAAAAATAAAACTATTTTAACGCTCAAAATAAATCTCCTTCTTTTCTTTCAAGCGCAGAGATAACCTTTGCGAACTCGCCGCGCAGCAAGCCCAAAGAGATTTCATTTATTAAATCGTTTGTTTTTTTGGGCCAGGTTTTCTGCTTCAACTCAGCCAATGTACTCTTGGCGTCCCTGAGAGCGAACTTCTCACAGGCTGCTTTAATATCATCAAATTTATTCCGCAGAAAAATAATATCCTCATGAGATATATCGGTGTTTTCATCCGATTCAACGTTTGTAGAATATCTGATTTTTTCCAGCAATAAGCGGAGCGCTTTACTAAACTCTTGAGTTTCTTTTGATATTGCAGATATTTTTGCAGATGCTGAAGCATCTGCTTCCGCATTTTTCCCCGAAGCAGCCAGCGCAGCTTTTTCCAATCTGAGCGCAATGTTTGAAAGCGCCGTTTCGCCTATATTTGCGAGCGCGCTTTTCATACCGTGAACCGTTATAGTGAATAATTTTATATCCGCGCCGCTGTTTGCAATTTCTCCGGTGTTTATCCCCGGCAAGAATTTTTCCAGTACGGTAAGTGCGTTCTCAATGTCCAGAGCTGTTGCGGCTGCCAATCCGGCGTCTATATGCGGCACGTCTTCCGGCTGTGACACACTTACCGGCTGTGACTTATTTGCTTTCTCAATAACTTCCGGAGACTGCTTATTCCGTACCAGCTCATTCAGCAATAAATTTAATTCGCGTGAGTCAATCGGTTTGGAAATGAAACGGTCAAAGCCATTTTGTAAAAACATTTCCGCACGCCCGACAAGTGCGTTCGCCGTAAGCGCGACAATAGGATGTGTGTATCCCAAATCACGCAGGATTTTTGTCGCCTCAATACCGTCCATTTTGGGCATCATATGATCCATGAAAATAATGTCGAATACGTTTCCGTCTTTTACTTTCGCAATAGCCTCAGAACCGCTGGAAGCTGTTTCAATCTTCAGACCGTATGGCATCAGCATCCCTTTTATAACGTATATATTGGATTCTACATCGTCCACTACAAGAACGCTGCCATAAGGCATGTATTCACGAGTAAAATGCGTTTTCTTTGTTATTGATCTTCCCTGTAAACGGAAATTACGCAGATTCTCGGTTATTTCAATACCGCATACTGCCGGACCTATACGTTTTTGCGGAAGGTATACTGTAAACACAGACCCTTTGCCCGGCTCGCTTTCAACAGTTATTCTGCCGTTCATCAGATCAATAAGGCGTTTTGTGATACTCATGCCAAGACCGGATCCGACTATTGTACGGTTGACATCCATGTTAAAGCGGGTATAGTCTTCGAAAATCCTTTCAACCTGACTTTTATTCATGCCCTGGCCTGTGTCGCTTACACGGAAAATAAGTGTTATGTTATCAGATTCACCGGATACGGCTACAATATCGAATACTATTTTACCTTTTTCAGTATATTTAAACGCATTTGAAAGTATATTATTTAATATCTGTTTGATTCGCAGCTCATCGCCGAATAAATCCAGGGGCGTGTTTTCATCCAGTTCAACGAAAAATTCAATCGGATTACTTTCATAACGCAGACGATTCAATTGCGCTGTATCATTAATCAGGCTTGGAATATCATATTTAACGGGAACAATCTCAAGTTTACCTGATTCGATTTTTGAAAGATCCAGTATGTCGTTGATAATATTCAGCAATAAATCGCCGGACTCGTATATTTTACCCAACGCGTCCTTTGTGGTTTTGGAAATGGTTTCATCAAGAAGCTGAATTTCGGCAATGCCCAGAATAGCGTTCATCGGGGTGCGGATTTCATGACTCATATGAGAAAGGAATATGCTCTTGGCGCGGTTGCTTTGCTCCGCCTGCTCTTTCGCGGAAATCAGTTCGAATGTCGTTTCGATAATACTGTTTGTCATGTCGCTGCGGATAAATGCGCTGGCGAACATTTTACCGGCGGAACGCAGAATTATTTCTTCATTGTCTGTAAAGACCCGTTCTTTGCTGCAGTCTATATAGGCGACATAGCCCCAGAATTCATCATGAACAAATACCGGCGTCACAAAGATGGATAAAATATTTCGGGGTTTTAGTTCCCCCTGCTCAGCGGCGGACATATTGCGTACCAGGCTGTTGATGCATTTTCCCGCTGACAGAGTTTCCCACCATCCCTGAAGAGCGTCATCATACGATAAATATGCCGTGTAATCATGATTTAATACCGGAACCTCTTCTGTGGACGACCACCTGTAATTCAAAGTACAGCATTTCCGGCCGTCTATTTCATGATTTTTCCACAGTGATACGCGATCTACATTCACTAAATTTCCCAGGGTATTCATGGATTTCAAAAGGCTGTCTTTGAGTTGTTCGATACCGGGATCAAGCAGCATGGAGGATACAATATTTATCGCTTTAAGGCTTTCGTTCTGCCGGTCGATCTCCCCTGTCATTTTTGTGTGTTCCCGCATGTCAATGGCATACGCTATGAGTACCATTTCACCGCCGAAATCAACTCTTTGAAAAGTTACAAGCGCCGGGATAGGCGTTTCGTCCAAAAGCTGATGCGTCCAGTTGAAGACATATTTACCCTTTTTAATCGCAAGAAGCCTGTATTTTGCGAGCTCTTCGGAAGAACGGTTCCCGTTAGGCTGAATTTTCGGAGAAAGATAATCATTATAGTAATTTAAAAATTCCTGTTTGTTTTTTAATTCAAAAAGCCGGACAGCTTCATCGTTGCAGTCGTAGATTTGATCACACTCGCCGTCTCCTATAAAACAGGCAACAGGGATTGTGTCCAGCATGACTCTTGCGCGTTCATGCTCTTTTTGAATTTTTATCTCATGGCGTTTGCTTCTGATGAACAAAATCAATATAAGTGTAAGTACCATCAAAGACAAAATGACAGCGCCTATCACCCAGAAGATCTGCGTCTGGATTGTCTGTGACCTGTATTGAAACGTCCTTGTGAGCCATTGTTCTACGATTATGCCGGTGTCTATAACCGAAAGCGCCTTGTCAATAATAGAGCAAAGAAGAACATGATCCATGTTGAAGGCAAAAGAGGATTCATAGAAATAATTAAACAGGTAATTGGCCTTGTAATTCGAAAATTCGTGATAATTCGAATAATATAAAAGATTACTTTTGTCGGCCATAACCATGTCAACGTTTCCGCGCTCCAGATCAATAAAAGCCCCGTCGGCGGTATCGTAGTCCATCGTGTTAACAGCGGTTGGGAACCATGTGTTGAACATTTCGGTGTAAGCTGTGTTTTTTATCAAAGCGATCTTTTTGTGAGGTATTTCATTGATGTTCACATTGGGATAATCAACCTTGGATAAAAGCGCGTATTGATCAGACATGACTTTATAATTACCCCATATAAAGTACGGCTCACGTTCTTTGGAATAAACAAGATTGGAGAACATATACGCCTTGCCGTCAATCAACATTTGTATCAACTCATCCATCTCGGTATGTATACCGTTTATTACACCGAAAGTAAGTCCTGTAACCCTTTCAACTTCATTTAACAAATCGAAGGTGATACCATCCCATTTATTCTTGCGTCTGTCAAAAAAAACCAAAGGATAATTGAAGTATTGGGCAGCCAGCGGTATATAGGTATTTTTTTGTAAATATTCTTTTTCTTCTTCGTTCAGGCGCATTAAGAATTTATAATGTTTGAATTCATTGTAACCTGCATTGTATAAATCATTCAGATAAGGCATTGCGCCGTTTCGCAGCGCTTTGTTTATGACCGAAACAATAACTTCCAGCGCCGGATTTGCCGTTATCATGGAGACCGGGCTGAAAGTTAACGGCAGAAAATCTTCATGTATGACATTATCGAAAGCGATAAAATTCGCTTCGGCCGCTCTTGTCGTTATAATGGCATCGGCATCTCCTCTTTCAAGGAAACTGTATACTTCGCCATAATTATTTACCCATACGGGTTCATATGCATCCCGGCCCAAAACGGAAGCGATAACGGATTCCGTTGGAGAATTTACAATAAAGGCATATCTTGGTTTGCGGTCAGACGCAATTTGACTTACTGAGGTTCCGGCAAGGTGAGTTAATATAAACTGTCGTTCGGCGAGGGGATCAGTCATAAAATAATTCCCGGGGGTTTCATCGCCGGATAAAAAATAGAGCGAAAAGTCAAGTTCACCCGAATTACGTTTTTCTGTCAATTCAATCCACTCTAAAATGCGCAGGTCAAATTTAATGCCGAAAAGCCTGGTCAGCCAATCACAGTATTTAACGGTGTATCCTATAATTTTGCCGTTTTCGTCCATAAACGATTCATTGGACGGGGTTGTCCCATAAATAAAGGAATCATATTCAAGTTTAAGCGCTTCTATGGCGGCAATTTCCTGTATTGTTACGCCTGGAATCTCCCGAAACGAACGGATTGAAGAAAAATCGAGAGAAGTTTCCTTTTTCTTTTTATTTGAGCTTGAGCAGCCGGTAAATAAAAGCGCGGCGGCAAGACAGAGAATTATTGGATAAGTGTATAGTTTCATTTTTCCCGGCATTTCTATCCCAACGTATTAAGTGTTTCGTCTGCAGCAGACACAACTTTCGCGAACTCACCGCGCAGTAAGCACAGAGATATTTCATTTATGATGTCACCTGTTTTTCGGGGCCATGTTTTCTGTTTTAACTCAGCCACGGCTTTCTTGGCGTCCTTGAGAACAAGTTTTTCACAGGCTGTTTTAATATCAGTAAGTTTATTCCGCAGAAAATTAACATCCTCCTGAGATATATTAACATTTTCGCCTGTTTCCCCTTCTATCGCAGCTTTGATCTTCTCCAGCAATGAACGGAGCGCTTTTATAAATTCCGGAGTTTCTGTTGATATTACAGATGTTTCTCCATTATTCGCCGCCTGTTCCAATCTTAGCGCGATGTTTGAAAGCGCTGTTTCGCCTGCATTGGCCAGCGCGCTTTTCATGCCGTGAACGGTTGTGGCGAACAACCTAATGTCAGCATCGCTTTTTGGTAATAATTCTTCAAGCACGGTCAGGGCGTTTTCAATGTCATTTGCTGTCGCGGCTGCCAACCCTTCGTTTATGGCGGCCGGTTGTGGCAAACCTTCCGCTTGTGACTTTTGCCTTGCCGCTTCGATAACTTCCTGTGGCTTTTTGTTTCGTATAAGTTCATTCAGCATACGATTCAATTCACGCGTGTCGATTGGTTTGGATATAAATCCGTCAAACCCGTTCTGCATAAACATTTCCGCACGGCCCACAAGCGCATTAGCCGTAAGCGCGACAATCGTATTCGTATATCCCATATCACGGAGAATTTTCGTTGCCTCTATACCGTCCATCTTCGGCATCATATGATCCATAAAAATAATGTCGTAGGTACTGCCGTTTTTTATATTTTTTATCGCTTCAAACCCACTGGAAGAAGTTTCGATTTTCAGACCGTATGGCGCTAACATTCCTTTTATCACATATATGTTGGATTCCACGTCATCAACTACAAGAATACTGCCATAAGGCATGTATTCCGGTATGAACTGAGTCTTTCTTTTATTCGCGGGACTTTGGAAATGGAAAGAACGCAGCTTCTCAGACATTTCCTGTCCGCATACTGCCGGACTGGTACGCTTCTGAGGAATGCGCACGGTAAATACCGAACCCTTGCCCGGCGCGCTTTCCACTTCTATATTGCCGTTCATCAAGTTCAGAAGGCGTTCTGTAATGGGCATGCCAAGGCCGGCGCCGGCTATGGTACGGTTAACATCCAGATTAAAACGGGCATATTCTTCGAAAAGCCTTTCAAGCTGGCTTTCCGTCATTCCCTGTCCTGTGTCGCTTACACGGAAAATCAGCGTTATGTTATCTGCTTCACCGGGTTCCGCGGAAATAGAGAATTCGATTTTACCTATATCAGTATATTTAAATGCGTTGGAAAGAATGTTATTCAGAATTTGTTTGATTCGAAGCTCGTCGCCGAACAAATCTATCGGTGTATTTTCGTCTACGTGAATTAAAAAATCGATCGGCTTTGAATCATAACGCAGGCGGTTTAATTGCGCTGTATCGTTAATCAGGCTTGGAATATCATATTTTGCGGGAACAAGCGCCAGTTTTCCTGATTCGATTTTGGACAGGTCCAGTATATCGTTAATAATATTCAGCAGCAAATCACCGGCTTCATATATTTTTCCCAGCGCTTCTTCGGTATCCGGCGAAAGGTTTTTGTTTCTCAACAGGATTTCTGCTATGCCTAAAATAGCGTTCATCGGCGTGCGTATTTCGTGGCTCATCTGCGAAAGAAATACAGTTTTCGCGAGGCTTGATTGCTCGGCGAGTTCCTTCGCAGCGATAAGATTGTTCTCAAGCTCTCTTTTTTCCGTCAAATCGCTGGCAATCATTCCAAGATCATTTTTTCCTGTTTGAATAATATAAATCATCAATACGCGTTTCTGTCCGTCTTTACGGGTTATCCAAACTTCAAACAGAACTGTTTCTCCGCGCAGGGCATTGGGGATGTGTTGCTCTTTTATCTCGTTCAGTGTCTTTTCATCAAAAATGATGCCAATTCCACCGGCGAGAAATTCGTTCTTTGTATAACCGGTGATGGCAGATGCGGCAGGATTAACGTATTCTACCGCGGTGTCCGCCGTAAAATACAAGGCAAGGTTAGGGGAGTGTTCAACAATAAAAAACTGGCGCTCCATCGCGCTGCGCTCAAAAGCTCCCGAAAAAATGCCGGAAAGAAGAATGGCAAGGTTTATTTCGTTTTCACTCCAGCTCCTTCCGTCATCCTCCTTTGAAAAATCGAGAGCCGCCATTATTTTTCCTTTAACAAAAACAGGCGTCAATATATAATTATTGAAATTTTTGCGATATGGCCGCATCGCTTCATTAAAAACCATATTATTTGAGTGAAGGCAAATGTCTGTTTCATTTTTTGACATGAAGCTTTTAACGATTGAAATGACCGGTTCATTAAGTTCTATTTTTTCTCCTAAACGAGTTCCAAGGTTTAATTCCGGTTTTATCCATTCATTTTGACAAAAAATGATGTTGTCATCATCTTCAAATCTGTACAGCAACACTTGAGCTATATTCATAAACTCGCCTGCCATACGCAGAGTGTCCGTATATAATGTATCAACATAGGCGTTGGAAAGAAAGCTGTGGGATATTTTCGCCATAAACGCCTGCTGCCGGGTTCTCTCAATGAGTTTAATCTGATTTTGTACCCTGAGCCTGACAATCGCGGATTGAAACGGTTTCCGTAAATAATCTACGGCTCCCAGCTCCAATCCCTTTTCTTCAGCTTTACTGATGTCAAGTCCGGTAATGAAAATAACAGGAATATCACGTGTTTTTACCGACTTCTTCAACTCGGCGATAACGGCATATCCATCCATCTCTGGCATGAGTATGTCGAGCAAAATAACATCAGGTACGAAAGTCTCCGCTGTTTCGATGGCTTCCCGCCGGTCGGTTGACGCGTAAATGGTATATTGCCGGCCCAGTATATTTGTCAGCGCGATGATATTTGATGTCTCATCGTCCACAACCAGGACGCTGTTCTTTTTACTGCCGTTCATTTTTTTAGTTCCGCGCTTCCTTTATTTTTGCCAATTCTTCAAGAGCCTGCTTAAATTTAAACTTTTCCATTTGCTGCGCGAGTTCTTCAGCTCCGGGTATTGTAAGGACATCGTCAATTAAATCCACACACTCCGGATTTCTGCTTGTCAGCATTGGCTCCAGCTTTCCGATTATTTCACGTATCTTTTCGGGATCTGCAATTTCTTTTTTCTTTTTTTTCTCAGCTTCAACAAGCAGAGGCGCCAAATTATCAAGGACAATTTTCAGCTCGGATTCCAAAAGGTTTATTTTTTCCTGATCAATAGCAGGAGCGGACATCCTGTCTTCCGCCAATATGGTCTCCAATGCTTCAGCGGCTTCCTGCAGCCGACTTTCTCCGATTTGTCCCGCGTTACTCTTTAATGTGTGTACCAATCTGTGAGCCAGCTTAATATCATCCGCTTTGACAGCCTGTAAAAATTCTTCATATTTGCTCTGACTGTTTTTTACGAAATTAATCCTTAACCGTTCAAGAAGTCTCTCATCATCCATACTTTGTCTATATTTGTCTACTTTAGAATAATTCCCGACCGGAAGATGTTTTATAAGGCATTTCCACAGTTGCTGAGATGTAAACGGTTTCCCAAGACAATCAGACATTCCGCTTGTTTTGTAAAGCTCAAGATCGTTTGGCATTATGTTCGCCGTCATGGCCACTATTGGGGTTTTTAAGCCTAACCTGGAGATTCGGGACGCTGCCTCAAGCCCATCCATAACGGGCATATGCATATCCATGAAAATCAGATCAAACGGTTTCCCTCCGCTTTCCAGGCGTTCTGTGACAATATTAATTCCTTCTCTGCCGTTATTTGCTATCATGGTTTTTATTCCGACTCGCGCGAGATGATCGCAAATTACCTGCTGGTTCAGGCTGTTATCCTCGCAGACCAGAATCTCGCCTCTGAAATTGGGCATCTCATTTTCATTAAAGGCAATAATCTCCTGAGGTATATCGGCGTCAGTGTTGATTGCGTCAAATGTCAGTGTAAAGCTGAACTTGCTGCCTATACCGACGGCGCTTTCCACGCGAAGAGTACCGCCCATCAAAGCGATGATATTAGTGGTTATTGTAAGCCCGAGTCCTGTACCGCCGAACCTTCGTGTAATACTGTTATCCGCCTGGGTAAAAGGTTCGAATATCCTGTCGATCTGCTCCGGGGTCATGCCGATGCCTGAGTCTTTGACCTCAAAATTTATTGTTATGCTTTTTTCATCAGAGCTTACGACAGACGCCAGAACTTTGACTGTGCCGGAATTTGTAAACTTTATTGCGTTGGAAAGCAGGTTACCCAGCGCCTGACGCAGCCTGATCGGATCGCCAAGAAGTTTTTTTGCGATAGACGGTTCGGCGTAACAGTATAGCGTTAATCCTTTTTCCTCTACATTTGGTTTTATTACCGACTGGCAGTGCGCGATGATGTCGTGCAGATCAAAAGGAATATGCTCCAGCGTGATTTTACCGGCTTCTATTTTGGAGATGTCAAGAATATCGTTTATGATTTTTAACAGCCACTCCGCGCTTTCGGATATACTGCTGAGATATTCCCTGGTTTTTAGGGGAATATCGTCGTATTGTGCGAGTTCCGAAAATCCTATTATGCTGTTCATGGGAGTCCTGATTTCGTGGCTCATATTGGCCAGGAAGCTGGATTTTGTCCTGTTGGCAGCTTCCGCAGCGTCGAGCGCGTTACGTAAATTTTCCTGGGCCATTTCAATTTCTGCGATGTAAGCTTTTTGCTCCCTGAGGTCTCTAGAATATCCCGCGACAAGATATTCACTCTTGTGCCTTAACCGTACGAGAGTAACTTCACAGGCAAAGGGCTCTCCGTGCATAGTTTGATGCATCCATTCAAAACGCTTATAACCGCTTTCAAACACTTTTCTGATATGCGAAGTTCCGCCTTCTATGCTTGGTTCTCCGTTTGGCTGGAATTCCGGCCAGACTCTGAAAAAATTACTGCAAAAATCATCTTTGTTTGGAAACTCAAACAGATTCAATGCCTCTTGATTGCAATTTATAACTTTTAAATCCTTGTTCCATAAAGTACAGCTCAACGGCGTAGTATCAAGTAAAAGTTGACTGTACTCATCGATTTCGCGCAATCTGGCGATTGATTCTTTAATTTCCGTGATGTCATCGCACTGTTCAAGGAAAACTTTCGTCCCGTCCAGCCAGTCGATAAACCGGCTGATAATTCTGTAGTGCCGGTGTGTTATGGGGCTGAAGAATTCCCAGGAAACTGTTTTGCCGGAGGAGTCCGCATCCAAATCGTTTTTCGGACAGAAATCGCAGCGCTCTACAGCTTCCTTCGTAAGAGCTTTCCAGCATTTTTTGCCAATAACATCATCTGAAAATTTAAAATCTTTTTTCATTCTCTCATTCATAAAAATGATTTCGTCTGATTCAATTTCCGTGATTACGAGCAGGGTATCAAGTGATTCCATTAATTTTTCTGTGCGCGCATTCGCTTTGCGAATTTCGTTCGTGCGTTTTTCAACTAATTTTTCAAGCTGTTTCGCCCCGCTGCGGTTTCTGAAAAACATAACAAGCAGCATTGAAAGCATGGCAAGAGTCATTATAATCGCGCCGATAAGCAAGGGGAGT
>Ga0209755_10004827_pt1 | contig 15676 bp, 12 predicted proteins | sample TergutCo191P1_FD_187301 | JGI IMG/M metagenome (GOLD analysis project Ga0209755, IMG submission 187301) | Cornitermes sp. P1 segment gut microbial communities from Petit-Saut dam, French Guiana - Co191P1 (SPAdes) (version 2) | ecosystem: Host-associated > Arthropoda: Insects > Digestive system... | reverse complement strand
AGAAAAGAACCCGATATAAACACATTGGGGATGCTATCAAAAGGAAACATGGCGATGATAACACAAGAGGACTTGTGCTTCACGGAAAATGAAGTAAAAGGATTCTTTGAGCAGCAAAAAATCACTTGCACATCGGCAAGTACAGAGAAAATTGCCGAAAGCACAAAGGGCTGGCCGCTGGCAATCAACTTGCTCTCTCTTGTGCTGAGAAATTCGCAGACAAACTTGGAATCAGCACTTAAACTCACCACACAAAATATTGATAAACTGTTTGAGAGCGAAGCGTGGAGTGTTTTTCCTGATAACCTCAAAAAAATTCTGGTAAAATTATCACTCGTTTCCAATCTTCCGGCACCGTTGCTGCACGAAATTTTCAGAGATACGCTGCCGGAAAAATATATGCCTGAGCTTGCATCTTTTGTCAGCTATGACAGTTTTTGCAATAACTACATAATACACCCCCTATACCTGAGCTTTCTGGAGAAAAAGCAAAAGGTACTTACAAAGAAAGAAAGGCAAAGCACATATCAAAAAGCGGCAACATGGTGCCTTGAAAACGGATTTTTTACAAGTGCTGTGAAATACTACGCCGAAACATGCGAATACGAGCAGATAATTGAAGTCCTTCGCTCCTATCCGGGTAAATTTCCGCACGACTCATATAAATATTTCTTGGAGCTGATAGAAAAAGCGGAGCCGGGTGATGACCAAACAGAAAACTTAAAGTTGGCAAGACTAAAGGCACTCACTATACCATACTTACTAATCGGAATGCGTGATTTCAAAGGAGCAGGGGAATTGACCGAAACGGTCATGGCGGAGTGGGAACAGTCAAAAGAGCCTGCTAAAACAGAGATTTTGATAAATGCATATAATGCCCTTGCTCATATCAGCAAATACACATGCATGACTACACATGAATACAAAATGCTGGAGTATCTGGAAAAAGCGGCAAAGCTCAGTGACACATCGGGAATAGAAGCGTTTAATACCGGGATTTTTGCGCTACCTGAAATTCGTTCATTTGCTTGTTTTGTGGGAGAAAGTGCGTCCCGCGAAGATTTTACAAAATTCGCTGACAGCATAAAAGGGATAAACGCCTACGCCGAAGGCTTAAGCCAAAAAAAATTCTACGGATATGAGGAGTGGGTAGCGTGTGAGGTTGCTTTTTTCAGAAATGACTTAAGCGCGGCGGCACACAGCTCATTTAACGGTGTGATGAAAGCGCGCGAGAATTCTCAGTACGGCATCGAAATGATGCTAAAACAATATATGCTTCGCATTGCACTTCATAAGGGTGATTACTCTCTTGCAAAAGAGATTTTAGAGCAAATATCGGATTGTGTTGAAGGTGAAAGCAAGTGGGGGAAACAACTGCTCTACGAACTCATTAAAGGCTGGTTTTACACTCACATCGGCATACCCGACATGGTATCGTCGTGGATATTTTCGGAAACTGATAAGGACGAATCCTCTGATTTTAGAATCCCGATGAGAGAACTCATAGTCAGTGCAAGATACTACTTAGCTTGCAAGAAATACACTCAGGCTCTGGCTGTACTGAGCAATTCATATCCAAGATTACCGCACGAACGCTTTTTGTTTTCAGAACTCATTTTTACGCTCCTCATGTCCGTTGCGGAGCTTAAAACAGGCGATACAGAAGGGGCAGTAAAAAGCTTTGAAAAGGCGTATAAACTGTCGTTTAACGGTTATTTTGAGATGCCGTTTATTGAAATAGGCAAACATATCTCGCTTTTGACCGCAGCGGTTAGAGATAAAGCGAGCGGAGTTATTTCGGAAACATGGCTGGATTCACTTGAAAGAAAAGCCGCCGGACACGCCAAAAACACTGCGGCGATAGCTCGCGCCTACAAACGCGAAAATAAACTGGACGATAAAATCTCACTCTCGGAAAGAGAGCGAGAGGTTCTCGGCGATATGTGCCGAGGTCTTTTGCGCGACGAAATAGCAGCTCACAGATGTCTTTCAATCAACACCGTAAAGAAGATAGTCAGCTCCCTGTACCTGAAATTAAATGCAAGCAACAACTTAGATGCAGTACGCATCGCCTTCGAGCGCAAACTGGTTGATTGAGCCACACGGGGCAAAAAGGAGAATTCGTATGTATATCAAGATAGGCGAACTTATACAAAAACTGCGCAAGCAAAAAGGAATAACACAAGCGCGCTTGGCAGAGGGCATTATGACACGTGAAAACCTTGCGCGTGTCGAAAATGGTGCTCAAGCCATATCAAACAGCAATCTTGAGTTAATCCTCGAAAAGCTTGGGCTAAAAGCGAGTCAATTATCATCATACGTGCTCAAAGATAGCGAACATGAGTTTTATTCCCTGCGTGATGAGGTGAAAAATCACTTGGCTCGTTTTGAATTTGACAGTGCAGAGACTGCACTTAAAAAAATACAAGCAATGCCTGCTTCTAAAGACAAAATCCATGAGCAGTTCATACTGACAAGTCGCGTAGCAATAAATTTCCAAAAAGATGAAAATCACGCCAAAGCACTTGAAACCTTGAGGACTGCTATTAAGCTGACAATTCCGAAATTCAGAGAAGAAATGGTATCGTCATACTTTTTGACAGGCAACGATATAATAATAATTAACAAGATAGCGGCAATATATGAGGAAATCGGCAGACAAAATGAAGCAATCACTCTGCTGAAACAACTCGCAGACAATGTTCGCACGAACTATATGGACGAGCGCGAAAAAACACGCAATCTGACATTCGTGCTATGCAGTCTTACAGGGATTTTAAGCACATACGGGCAGTTTGAAGAAGCACTTGAATTATGCGAAGAAGCCATAACAGCAGGGCAAAGAAACCGAGTATATGGCTTATTACCGATACTTATGTATAATGCGGCATACTGTAATTACAACCTTGGCTTTCGTGAAAAGGTAAAACACATGGTACTCCAAGCATACTACGGCAGTCTTTTAGCAGGAGATGGCGGAGCTACCGCTTACATAATCGATAATGCCAAAAACGACTTCGGCATCACTTTTGAGCAGGAGTAGGTATGTAGTTTTCTGGTTTTTCTCCGGGATTGTAAGGTCTGCGCTGAATGGAGGCCTCTTCGCAGATGTAATCATAGCTGCTTATGAAAGCTTCATGTGCGAAAGTTAGCGTGCCAAATGCGAGTAATGCAAGTAGTGCCACAGATACAAATAGTTTTTTCATTAGGCTCACTCCTTTAAACATATTTCAATACTATTGTATCCTGTTTCCCTGATAATGTCTGTAACGTATCGCATTACATTTATTTTTATTTGTAATGCGATACGTTACAGACAATTTGTGAACATTGTGCTAACATAAATATGCGGACTTTAAAAGTAGTTCGACAAAATATGAAGGATTGGAGAAATTGTATTATGAAACCTATTATCGAAACAGAATGGAATGTTGGAGATGTGGACGTAAACTCTCCGCCGACTCAGGGCGTTTTTGGAAGCTGTGGGGGTAATAATTGGCCCATAAACCCATGTCTTCGCTGCGGTGTAAGAGAACGCGATTCCGCTCATGCATTTTGTCCCCATTGCCGAAGAGAACTCGGCATGTAAAGACCTCAAGAAAACAATGGCAAAGCGTTTATTGTCCCCGTAGCGAGAGTGCTGTTTTGCTTCGGGGACAACTAAGCACATATTAAGAGGGAATAGTGATATGAAAAAAATCATAATAATGGTAGTTGCACTACTGCTAATATTCACAGTGTCGTGTTCTCCGGAAGTTGAGTCTGACGCAGAACCTACGCCGATGCCAATGTCGGAAACAATACCAGAAACAACACCGGAGCCGCCCCCTGCTATAGCCGATGAACCTGTTGAAGTATATGTCGAGCTTGAACCTGAACTGCTTAATCTTGGCGAGCTTCACAGTGCCATGCTTTATGATTTTGATTATTTTATTCAGCTGTTGAGAGATACATTCCAGTATTTTGGTGTTGTCGAGAGAAAGTTCGGACTTGATGTTGAAGTACTTATCAGCGAAACAAGGGAAAAGATAATAAACTATCCATACTCCATGAAAGATTTCGCAGCGGAAATTGGTATGGCTTTTGAAGATATGCCTCCTATGGACGAGCGGACTCTTTGGAGTATTATCACATATGAGTTCCTCGCCCGATTCATGTCTGATTATTGCTATGCACCTATAGCGCATCTGGTAATAGGCAGGTCCAGAGCAGGCATGGCGCAAGAGGCAAGAGAAGGGATAGAGTCGAAGATGATTCATTTCATTTATAGAACTGATCTTGAATCTACTGAACCTGTAGGGTATGATGTTGCGGAATTGCTCACGTTGGAGATTATCGAGGAAAACCGCATAGCATATATAAACCTTACAAGTTTTTCGAACCATAATATACGACGATATATACCGCTACTAAATGATTTTTATAGAAATATTCAAGACTTTGAGCATTTAATTATAGACATCAGAGAAAGTGGAGGCGGGATGCCTGACATTGGATACGAGTACTTTATGCAACCTCTGTGGTATGACTGGGAAAATACTGCGGGCAACCCATTATTTGTGTTTTTTAGAGATCCGGAATTCGCATTTTCACCTTTCCGGCGAGGAGGTATGATTGGTCATTTACGTACAATATGGCAAAGAGAAGCTAATCTAAGACCGATTGATGAGATATTACAAGAGTTTCCCATGTCACTACGCAATATGAGTGATTTTGAGGACTTTACATATGGGCTTAAGATAAGGACAGAGTTGAGTGCCAGTATCGGCTTACCCGAAATGGACAGAACACCATTCGCCGGAGAAATTTGGCTATTGACCAGTCGCTTCAATTCTTCATCTTCAGCTATTTTTGCGCACCATGCAAGAGATATGGGATTTGCGACACTTGTCGGAGAAACAGTCGGAGGGGCGATTACTGCTATGGGAATGACAAGCTTCACTTTACCGAATAGCGGTTTAACAACGCTGTGGGATATTGACTACATCACTGACCACTACGGACGTTCTCTTGTGGAGTTTCCAACCGAGCCGCACTATTTCAATCGAGACGGCTTAGACGCACTTGAAACAGTTTTGCAGATGATTGCAGAGCGAGGGTAAAACATGAAGTTGATGAAACATATTATTTTTGTGGACTTGGGCGATAGCAATTGGCTTATGATTAACTCACTGCGTGGCACTATGGACGAATTAGACAGTAGCACATTTGAGAAAATTACTTGCTGGAAAAAAGATGATAAAATTACGATTGGTAGTGAAGCGGACAAAGAACTTGTTGAAAATCTCAAATTGCGTGGCTACCTTGTCAAAGATGAAAAAGAAGAAAATGAGTTTAGGGAAAATATACTCAAAGAACTACGGAAAGTTCATGCTCAAGATAGGCTAAAATGCAAACATGTAACATTCGTAATGACATATGACTGCAATTTCAGATGCCCCTATTGCTTTGAAGGTGATGTGTGCTTAAAGCAAAATGTAATTACGCCTGAAATGATTGACGAGGCTTTTAGCCTTGTGGGTAAGGATGTAGAGGGCATATGTCTATTCGGTGGAGAACCGCTCTTGCCTAAAACCAAAGACTCAATAAAGTACATCGTATCGAAGATGCCCGACAAATCATACAGTATTTTTACTAATGGGTATTATATAGATGAGTTTATAGATATACTGAAAACACTAAAAATAGACCATATCACAATTACTCTCGATGGCTTTGAAGACACCCACAACAGCAAGCGACCACTAGCCGGAGGTGGTGCTACGTATCAAAAAGTTCTCTCAGGCATAACAACTTGCCTGACGCACGGAATTTCCACTCGAATCAGAATAAATGTTGAAAAAGATAATTTTTATGAGGGAGTCAGGCTGCAAGAGATGCTTACAGAAAAATTTGCCGAATTTTCCGGTTTGGTTGCGTTTGAAATGACGCCCCATATGGGGTATACTAATGAAGCTAAAAATGATATGATGACAGAGATATTTTGCTCAGATGTAGAGCATGGTTATGAAAAAAGAGTGCGAAGAAACAGGCAACTTTCAGGTATGAGCCCTATTATTAGGGCAATTTCACTGGGCGCACCTATGAAACCGCTATATTCATTTTGTTATGCCCATGAAAATAAGTTAGCTTTTGACCCATATGGCAACATTTTCACCTGCTTTGTAACCGTTGGGAAAGATGAGCTGGCAGCCGGAAAGTATTACCCCGACGTGAAGTTTTTTGATAATTCGATATTGAATCGCAATATAGATAAAATACCTCAGTGTCGTGAGTGTATATACGCATTTTTATGTGGCGGAGGTTGCCCGATGTATTTGCCCTCCGGCAACGATATGTTCAAGCCATCATGTAAATCCATTCACAGTCAGATACATGACCTGTTACCAAAGTTTTATAACGCCGAAAGAAAGCATAACTGTCCGTAACGTGTAGCGTTACAAAATGTGTATTACGGATTAAGAACTCTTTATTACGCGACACTCCAACCGAAACCAGGGTGGATTTCTATAATGAAAATTTTCCGTCTATGCAGACCGTATTTAAGTTCTCATAAATATATGCTTATGGCATACATTGCATTGATGTTGCTTTCAACAGCCACGGCAATTGCTGCACCGTATGTACTGGGTGACTTCATTGATAATCTTATTTCGGGAGCCGGGGTTAATTCCATACTGCGTTTTAGCATAATATTTGCTACACTGAGTATGCTACGCATAGGCAATGGGTACATAACATCGCTCATGCATATAAAGTTACTAAACAAAATGAGTTACAGCTTGAATATGGATTGCATTCGCCACATACACGCTTTATCGTTATCATATTCAACAAAAAAAGACAGTGCGTACCTGAATCAGCGTATAAATAACGATGCAGGAAGTCTTATAGGATTTTGTATATCTGTGTTACAAAATGCAGCCGCAAATCTCATAATGCTTGCGGTAGTATCAACGATTCTGGCATTCATGCATTTTGGAATGTCTATGATAATGCTGGGCTTTTTGTTTTTATATGCACTGTCATATCACCTGTTTAAGAAGCATCTGTATAAAGTCGGAATGATATTACGCGAGAGGTATGCGGATTATTTTTCAAGACTGCATGAACAATTGCGCCATATTAAAATCATAAAAATCAACTCTATGCAAACAGCAATGAACGAACGGGCGGAGCAAAGCTTTGAGGATTTTGAGAGCGCAGCTATGACCAACCAGAAGGTAAATTACATATACAATGGTCTTGATGGCACAATTTCCACAATAGCTCAGATAGTTTTATTTATAGTTGGCGGTATTCAAGTTCTTTACGGAAACTTTACTATCGGAATGTTTACTGTGTTTACCAGCTACTTTGGCATGATGCTAAGTGCTAGCAGATATTTCTTTACACTTGGCGCACATTATCAGACCTCAGCCACCGCATATGACAGGATAAATGAAATCTTGTCTCATGCCGGGGAGAGTAATGGTAATAAGATTATACATGGCGTAAATGAAATTGAACTACGAAACATTGAGTTTGCATATGAAGATAATGCAGATATAATTTCCGACATAGATTTAAGGTTGAGTAAAGGCAACATATATTGTATTGCGGGTCGAAACGGAGCGGGAAAATCCACGTTGATAACGCTCCTGACAGGAATGTACATAGATGAGTTTCGCGGAAATATATGTTTTGACGGAACAGACATACGAGAAATTGATATGATTGAGACAAGAAAAACAGTGATAGGCTATGCGCAGCAGGAACCGACGCTATTATCAGATACGATTCGATACAACCTTTGCATAACGGAGGAACCCACAGAGTATATTGACTTGCTAAATATGCGAGATTTTTTTGATAGACATACATTAGACTTCGTTATTAACGAGGCAAATACAAATCTTTCAGGTGGCGAAAAACAAAAGCTTGCCATACTAAAGGTGCTTTGCAAGGATTCACAACTTATGATTTTTGACGAACCTACATCAGCGTTGGACGCGGAAAGCAACAAGCGTTTTATCGCACACTTGCATAAAATTAAGAGAGATAAAATAATCATTATTGTATCTCATGATGCGAACTTATGTGCAAGCTGTGATGAAGTAGTAAAATTTGACTAAACGCACGTAACACCATGAAAACAGAATAATATGCAAAATATCGTGAAAAACACTGATATTGCAAGCCATTCCCGTCAAATTCGTCACAAAATTTGATGGGAATTTCGCATTTTTTGTACTAAATTTTCACCCGATAGGGTGTAGCGCGCGAAAAAATAAAGGTTCATAATACGCATCACAAGGCTTTTATCGCAAAGAAAATGCAAGCCGAGGTATGGGAAAGCGAGGGGGAGGTGGTTGAAAATGGACAATGAAAAAGAATGTAGGCTTATTTGTCCATTTTGCAACAGCAAGACGAGAACCAGAGTACGAGCGAACACAGTTCTGGCAAATTTCTCCCTCTACTGCCCTAAGTGTAAACACGAAGCAATCATCAACGTAGAAAATATGAATATGTCACTTGTCAAAGAGCCGGACGCATTGATGCAGAGCCCGACAACGCAGCCGATAATTTGATTCAGCGTCAAGATTATCGGCTTTTTCGGCAAAAAAGTAATCAGCAATTTGATAAACAAAACAAACAGTCAATGGGTTTTAGCGGTACCTCGGAAAGGACTTATTTATGAAGAACCTAAAAGTAGCAAAAAAACTGATACTCAGTTTTTTGACCGTGATAATACTGACCGCAACGGTCGGGGTAGTCGGAATCATCGGAATGCAAGAAATAGCAGCAGGTAGCGCGGAAATCTACAGCGAACAACTAATTCCGATTGTAGACATGAGCTATGCACGTGAGTATTTTCAGCGAATGAGAGTACAGTCCCGCAATATAGCAATAAACACAGGACATCCGGAACTCATTGACCGCTACGTTATAGAATATCAGGATAGAGAGAAGCAATTTCTTCATTACTTTGAAAATTTCAGACCGTTTTTGACAAGCGAAGAAGGGATTCGCATGGCAAATGAAATCAATAATCTCTACACAACTGTTTTTAAACCGGGCATGGACTCGGTAAGCGAAGGCGCGCGCGCAGGGCTACCTACGGAAGCCTTGATGGAAATACTCGAAGGGACATCGGAAGCGGCTGACCATATATCAGCCAATATGGACACAATTCTTGAGGTGCGCCTCGGTCAATCGGAAGAACTCAAGCTAAGTAACACCGCCATGAGTTCAAATCTGTTGGTACTAATTCTTGTGGTGCTTGTCATTGCGATAGCTGTTGCAACATTTCTCGCAATTTACATTTCAAAACTTATTAGCAAGCCACTGAACGTATTATCCGCATGGATGAAAAATGCGGCACAGACAGGTGAAATCACACTGAGCGACGAAGGCCGCAGAAAAATCGAAGCACTCGGAAAAGTAAGAGACGAAATCGGTGAAACAATTAAGTACACAGGCGAATTTTTATTTGAACTGGTTAGTGTGGCGGACGAAATTAAAACTATTGCGGGCGGCGACTTGAGCATGAAACCAAACATGGTGTCGGAAAAAGACACAATAGGCAAAGAGTTAAACTCAATGCTTGACAACCTTAACAATATGTTTGCGGAAATAAACAACGCATCAGTTCAAGTTACTGCGGGGTCAAAACAAATAGCAGACGGCGCACAGTCATTGGCGCAAGGTTCAACAGAGCAAGCGGCATCGGTACAAGAGCTTTCATCTTCAATCTCAGAAATTGCAGCAAAAACAAAAAACAATGCAAGCATGGCAGACCAAGCAGCAAATCTTGCGGATGAAATTAAGACCAGTGCTGAGAAAGGTAGCACTCAGATGAATCACATGGTATCAGCGGTTAATGAGATTAGCGATGCCAGCCAAAACATCAGTAAAGTAATCAAGGTTATAGACGATATCGCATTTCAGACAAACATACTCGCACTCAACGCAGCCGTTGAGGCGGCAAGAGCAGGGCAACATGGTAAGGGGTTTGCAGTGGTGGCGGAGGAAGTCCGCAACCTAGCGGCAAAGAGCGCAGAAGCGGCTAAAGAAACAGGTAACATGATTCAAAACTCAATGGAAAAAGCGCAACTCGGCTCAAAAATCGCCGGAGAAACGGCGGAAAGCCTGTCTGAAATAGTCACCGGAATCAACGAGAGTACAAAAATAGTATCCGATATAGCGAAATCTTCAAATGAACAAAGTGAAGGTATCGAGCAAATAAATCAGGGAATCGACCAGGTAGCACAAGTCGTACAACAAAATAGTGCTACAGCTGAGCAAAGTGCGGCGGCAAGTGAAGAAATGAGTGGGCAAGCGACGATACTGGAAGAACTGGTCGACCGGTTTAAGCTTAGGGGAACAGGAAACAGCAAATGGAGCTTGCCGCCCGCACAAAAGACAGCAGACTACACAGTAAGATACTGATAACGGACGATTCTCAATAATCAGCGAATACGTTGTATGGGTTGGCACCTTTGAGGTACCTTTACAACAGTATTACCTCCCGCCGCTCCGGTGGCGGGAGGCCTCTCCAAATCAACGGCAGAAAACAGCAGCATCACCGTAAAGTAAACCGCAAAAAAAACTTGCGTGCATTAAATCCCGAAAACTTGTAGGATTGTCAAACAGTTTACGTTAACCTATGACATACTGTAAATAAATGAACTAGGAGCATAAATCATGGGTGAATTGACAAATCCGTTAGTAAATGAAATTAAAGAAATATTGCGGACTGCGAGGAATAATGTTTCGCAGTTTGTTAACTCCGAACTACTGACTGCATATTGGAATATAGGGCGTATCATAGTGGAGCATGAGCAGAATAGCAAAGCCCGTGCAGAGTATGGAACGCAGACATTAAAAGAGTTATCAAAGACTCTGACAACAGAATTTGGCAGAGGGTTTTCCCGCTCTAATTTGCAAAACATGAGAGCTTTCTATTTAGCTTATCAAAAATGCCAGACGGTGTCCGGTAAATTGAGTTGGTCGCATTATTGTGAGTTATTATCCATTTCAGACAAGGACAAGCGTAGCTTTTACGAAAAAGAAACAGTGAACTCGCGTTGGTCGGTGCGGGAATTACAACGGCAAATCAATACATCACTATATGAGCGATTGCTTTTATCTGATGGAAAAGCAAACAAGGAAAAGGTACTATCACTAGCGCAGCATGGGGTTAAAATATCTGACCCTGCTGATATAATTAAAGACCCCTACGTTTTTGAGTTTCTAGGCTTGCCTGAAAACAAACCGTTTGATGAAGATGATTTAGAGAAAGCACTAGCTTCGCAAATTGAGAAATTCATAATGGAACTTGGTAGAGGCTTTATGTATGTTGGCAGGCAACAACGTGTAACTCTCAACAATATTCATAGAAGGGTCGACATGGTATTCTATAATAAATTCTTGCGGGCGTATGTTTTGATTGAATTGAAAACAGTCAAGCTATTGCCTGAAGCGGTAGGTCAGCTCAATGCGTACTTAAATTACTATAGCGCAGAGATAAACGATGAAAATGATAACCCGCCAATCGGAATCATTCTATGCACGGATAAAGATGAGGTAGATGCCGAATATGCTCTAGGTGGTTTATCAAATACTATATTTGCTTCGAGATATGTTAATTATATTCCCGATAAAGAGGAGCTGATTGCTCAAGTCGAGGCAGTGCTCGATGAATGGCATAAGGATAATGAGAATTAGTAAGCAAGAGTTTAAGTCAGATTATGTTGCGTAGCGTTGCCTGTTGCGCAGTAATGATATATGCCTTTAAATCTTATATAGCGATTGCTCAGCAATCATTATATCATAGGCGAAATAGAAAGTGCATCAATAAATGGAGCTTGTCGCCCGCACAAACAACAAAGAAACTTGCGCGCATTAAATTCCGAAAACTACACTTGCGATATACGATATAATCGTATATAATGGAGATATGAATTCTGTGCAAAAAAACGCATTGTGCAAGATAATTGCAAAAATTCGGGAGGAATAGACATTGGACAATTATGATTATTTCGAAAGGTTGAAGGGAAGTTTAGAGCAAGCTGCTTCCCATGCCAAAGGTGATGATAGTCGTGTACGTGTGAATGTACGAAAACTACCAATTCCCGAATATAGAGCCAATGATGTACAACAGTTGCGAATAGCTCTCAACTTGTCCCAAAAGGGATTTGCATACGTACTGGGCGTGTCCGCTCGTACTGTGGAGTCATGGGAAATAGGAAGAAATAACCCGAATGGTTCTGCACGAAATCTGCTTTACTTGATTGATAACAATAGAGAGTTAGCTAATCAATTGATTATTCGGCAGTAGAGTAAATAATGTCGTAAAAAAGTAAACCGCAACTTACGCGCAAATATAAGACACTCCCTCTTGGTTTGGCTCAGTGCCAATCAAGAGGGGTTTTGTGTTAGATTTGCCACTTGTAAATAATGTAAGGGCAGGGTAGAATGATAGCAAGGCATTTACATTCAGCAAGGACACTACAAAGCGCAAGCATCGCCGATACGCTCAGAACCCCTGCGGATTTAGATTTAAGCACTATTCAAATAATTTTTGAGAACGGACGGTTCTCTTTATAATATAGAGGAAGTAATAGCTAATAACGAAAATGGAGAAAGCAGAGTATGAAATTAAACGGACTCGCAAATACAGAGATATACAAACCCGATATACTTGACGGCACAGATGAAGCGATTTCAGTACAAAAGCACTCTGCCGAACAAACTCATGCAAAGGAAGAACACAAACCTTGGAAAACCGATGCGGTTGATAGTGCTGCGCACATTGAAACCTATAACAACTATTCCTCCGCAGGAACGCATGTGGATAAAGTAACCGCACAGCAATCTACGTCAACGGATTCGCTGTCAAAAGTGCCTGTTGCTTCTGAAACGGTGGATGGCGTTGAGATAGACCCCGAAACTCCAAATATGCCACAAACCGAAGCCGACAGATTGGCACAGGCATTCAAGGAGAGCGAAGCATTTGTACGCATGATGGAAAAACATCAACACGCAATAATGGTGAAAGTGCGCGAACTCCCGGAATGGCGCGCTTTAGGCTCACAGTTAATTGAGGATTTATCACCTAAACATTACGAAATCTTGCAGAAAATGCTTTGGACAGCTATTGCTAGGACACATGAACCTCAATGGCATAATGAAGATGCCAGAAATTTTGGAGTGCCTGTAAATAAGTGGCAAAGTAAACTCAACAGAGAACTTCCTCTTAAAAATAATCACCAAGACTATAATTTAGTAGATATGTGGAACGGTGTGGGCTTGAAAAATTCTGAACTTATGGAATTTACAATGTATAACACCGTCACTATGTTCTTTATGCTAAAAGCATCGGCGGGATATTTAGATGATAACATTCGAACATTTCTTCCGCAAGTGCGTTTTGGGGAAGATTCCGGTCCGGATGCGACATTCGAAAATAGAATGGCTTCTATTGCTGAATACGTTAATCAACAATTCAAAGAAGCACAAAGAACACTTACAGCTACAGATAGGTTTTCGATTTCTCTTAACAGTAATTTCACTTTCAACGTGCGGGGAGGTAGCAGGGATAGTAACGAGTTTCTGCAAGATGTTTTGAACAATGCCGGAGGGTGGCTCTTAACGCGTGTGCTAGATTCCATATTTAACCACAGAGGAGAGAATGGTGAAGTACCATCGTGGTTAGAATCAACTGGAACGGTAGATTTTTGGCGAATTCTTGCAGAGGATTTCGGAATGGGATTTATTGAAGCGAGCGATGAGTATTTAGAGTGGATAGACAGGCTTTGGACAGCTCGCGCCAGAAAGCAGACAGACGAGTGGCTGTTTGAAGAATTTGGGTTTGGACTAGATGATTTGACATTTAGTAACGGCAGGCTTTCAGGAAGAACACAGGAAATTACAGATGTGATAAACAGCGACGACAGATTTGAGCAATATTTACTCTCAAGGAGGACATTACAAAGCGCAAGCATAGTAGATGCGCTCAGAACCCCACCTGACTTAGACCTGAGTTTTATCAATATAATTTTTGAGGACGGCAGGTTCTCTATAATATACTAATGTGAAAAAATACTATAAAAAAGACATACCGACCCAAATCGTGCAGAAGCGTGGTAATATTGAATATTACCATAGGATAATGCTTTCCCTTTGACTCGTTATCCATATATCTGCTCTCTAAGTTTTGCTTGCGGGTAACACTTTGCCATTTTCTCATTATATTATATAAATCAGCAATACTTTTGTCTACATATCAGTTTACACAAAAAGAAATATACTGCGAAAATATCTTGGCAAATCTAAGTTTATAGATTAAAATAATGATAGGCCATGAAATTATGGTAAGATATTACCATAAAAGCAAGTCACTCCGGGCTTTGCGTGAAGGAGAATTATGGACATATCATGCATAAAAAATGTCGCAAATAATGTTATTTCAAATATATCGAAGGTGATAGTAGGAAAAGACGAGGTTGCAAAGCACGCCCTGATTTGTTTAATCGGGTTCGGACATATGCTTATAGAAGATGTGCCGGGCATGGGGAAAACACTGTTTGCCCGCGCCCTTGCAAGGAGCCTTGATTGCTCGTATTCACGTGTGCAGTTCACACCTGATTTACTGCCGTCAGACATTACGGGAATACACTATTACAGCCAACGTGAGGACGATTTTGTCCTACGAAAAGGCCCTGTTTTTACTAATATTTTGCTCGCAGACGAAATAAATCGGGCGACACCCAGAACACAATCTGCATTGCTCGAATGTATGGAGGAGCGTCAGGTATCCATCGACAATGAAACCCTTGCGTTGACTCCGCCGTTTTTTACGATTGCCACGCAAAACCCTGTAGATACACAAGGGACATTCCCGTTGCCCGAAGCGCAAATTGACCGCTTTCTCATTAAAGGAAAGATGGGTTATCCATCGCGCGAGGAAGCGTGCGAGGTTTTGGACAGGTTCGATGGAAAAAGTCCGATAGACGAATTAGCAGCCGTTGCAAACTCGGAGGATATATCGGCGGCAAATAAAGCCTTTTCAAAAGTTCACATTTCTGATGAACTAAAGTATTATATTATTGATATTGCAGAAATGACTCGCAAGCATAAGGCGGTATTTTTGGGAGTAAGCCCGCGGGGAACTCAAGCTCTGATGAAAGCGGCGAAAATCCATGCAGCTATGGAAGGTCGTGAGTTTGTGATACCCGATGATATTAAAGCCCTGTGCCGCCCCGTTTTGTGTCACAGAATAATAACAGCACCGTCTTTAAACAGCGGTAGCGGTGCCGAAGCAATTTTAGATGAAATATTGTCTACACTGAATGTTCCGAAATGATGATAATGCAAGTTTTATTAGCTTTTATAATTGTTGTGGTTGTGCAAGTGCTTATTTATCGTTACTTTGCATTTCGTGGATTTTCGTATACCTGTACGCTCCTGCGTAGCAGGGTTTATGAGGGTGAGATGACTGAAATGCTGGAAGTTATTGAAAACAGAAAGCTGCTTCCTTTGCTCTGGGTAAAGATAGAAACCCGCTTCAGTGAGACGTTTTTGTTTGCAAAAAACAATGAAACTCGTGTATGGGCAGGCGTTTTTCATCGCTCGGTATTGACAGCACCGCCGCTGCGTCGTATTAAACGAACCTACAAAATAGTTTGCACCA
>Ga0209755_10004826_pt1 | contig 15685 bp, 11 predicted proteins | sample TergutCo191P1_FD_187301 | JGI IMG/M metagenome (GOLD analysis project Ga0209755, IMG submission 187301) | Cornitermes sp. P1 segment gut microbial communities from Petit-Saut dam, French Guiana - Co191P1 (SPAdes) (version 2) | ecosystem: Host-associated > Arthropoda: Insects > Digestive system... | reverse complement strand
GGCAAGGACATAGGCGGCGAGGCCCAGACCATAGACCTGACCCAGACCCCCCACCTTTTGATCGCCGGGGCCACCGGCGCGGGAAAATCGGTCTGCGTCAACTCGATGATCCTTTCGATACTGTACCGGCTGCCGCCCTCTGATTGCCGGCTGATCCTTATCGACCCAAAGATCGTGGAACTGAAACTTTACAACGACATTCCACACCTTCTGACTCCGGTCATAACCGAGCCGAAGCGGGCGTTTCAGGCTTTGCAGTACTGCATTTTCGAAATGGAGCGGCGTTACGCGTGTCTTGATTCGCTGGGGGTCCGGGACATACGCAACTACAACAAGCGCATCAAGGAGCGAAACATCGCGCAGGAAAAGATGCCCTACATCGTGATCATCATCGACGAGTTCGCCGACCTTATGGCGACCACTGGCAAGGAGCTTGAGTCCACCGTCGCGCGCCTTGCCGCGATGAGCCGCGCCGTGGGGATCCACCTTGTGCTTGCGACCCAGCGACCCTCGATTGACGTTATCACCGGGCTTATCAAGGCGAACATTCCTAGCCGCATCGCTTTCATGGTTGCCAGCAAAATGGACAGTCGCATTATTATTGATATGGTTGGCGCGGAAAAGCTTTTGGGCAAGGGCGACATGCTTTACGCCGGGGTGGTCGATCCCTTCCCGACCCGTATGCAGGGGGCCTTCGTCTCCGAGGACGAGGTGGAGGCGGTTGTTGCCCACGTCAAGACCCTGGGTGAGCCGGATTACATCGACGACGAGATTTTCTTTGACGACGAGGAGGAGGGAGCGGATCCGGCTTTCCTTTCCGAGGGCGACGACCCGCTTTACGACAAGGCTCTGGAGATTGTAATGCAGCAGGGGAAGGCCAGCGCGAGTTACATCCAGCGCCGGCTGAAGATCGGATACAACCGCGCGGCCCGCCTTGTTGAGATAATGGAACACCAAGGGGTTGTGGGCCCGGCCCAGGGATCAAAGCCCAGAGAGCTTCTGCGCGGGGCAGGACTGCAGTGAGCGAAAAATGACGGCAGGGCAAAAGCCGAAAAGCTGCTATGTAACACGTAAAAGGCGCAAAAAAAAGACCCCGCAGGGTCTTTTTTTTGATACATCTCCAGGGGGAATCGAACCCCCGTTGTCGGGATGAAAACCCGATGTCCTAACCCCTAGACGATGGAGACTTGGCTCTAAAAAAGCCGTAGCCCTTTCAGGCCTATATAAAACCGAGCCTTCCGCTCGGCATTGATAAACTAAGTCTACAGTTTTTCGCGGGGCAATGTCAAGCGTTTCCCAGTGCCCGCGTCGAAAAAATTTTCCCGAAAAAGCCGGCCGGCGGCTACATCTGCAACTCGGCCTTGAGCAGCGCGTGGAACTTCCGTACCTTGTCGTTGTTGGGCTCCATTGAAAGGGATGCATTGCAGTCCGAAATCGCCTTCAGGGAGTCGCCCACGTGGTAGTACGCCTGACCTCGCCGGAACAGGCAGTATGACTGATAGGGGTTTATCTCCAGCGACAGGGTAAAGTCCTCGATCGCCTTCGGGTACCGGTCCAGCACGGAATACACCAGCCCCCTGTAGTAAACGGACATGTGGGATTTTTCGTCCAGCTCGAAGGCCTGAGTAAAATCGGAAATCGCCTCGTCGTATTTGGACTGGGCGAAATTCGCCACACCCCGGTGTTTGTATATAAGGGAGCGGATGGAAGTTTCCATGTCCCGCTCAAGAATCTGGCTGTATATGTCTATGGTCTTCTCGAACTGCTTGTTGTTGTGGGCCGTCAGCGCCTTTAGCAGGAGCTCGTCCAGAGAGGCGTTTTCCTGATCGGGCGAGGCGGTCTCTGGTTGCGGTGCCGGGACATCAGGGGGCGCGTCCGGGGTAAAGAATGTGTCGTTCGCGGTCTCGATTTTATGGTAAAAGTCCTCCCGCCGCTCCATCAACTGGCTGGTCAGCTTTTTCTGGTACAGGCGTATTTCCTGAAAGGTCGTGTCGGCAAGGAAAAGACTCGCGTTTATCGCGGACAGCTTGCGCCTCTGCGAATCAAGCGGGCTGAATTCGCCCTTGTAGAAAATCTCGTGTTCCACCTCCGCCCATGCGTCCTGTAGAATCGTGCGTATCTGTACCTCGACCACCTCGCAGTCGCCGTTTCCCCTTACTCGGGTGATGTCATAGGGGATCTTTATCAGCATATGGATCGATTCGTAACCGAATTCCTTGTGGGTGTAGTGCCCACCCTTTTTATCGACCTCGGTAACTTCGAAATTGTCGCTTATAAACTTTTCAACCTGCGCCAGATCGTGGATAAAGGGGCATACAATCCTTACGCCCATAAGGTCTGTAATGTAGGGCGTTATGCCCGACCTTAGCTGGCGGCTGTACTTGCCATAGTAACTGGGGAAAGTCTTCGTCCGCACCTTGATTGTGGGGTGGGGATGAATGGGCGAAAGGATCCTTTCCATTTTGCGCCAGATGTCCCCAACGATAAGTTCCCTGTCGCCGGCCTTGGACTCGAACCAACGCCGAATCTTTTCCTTGTCGGGAACCGCTGTTTCTTTCGGGGCTGAGGTTAGTGGGTTGGTATCGTCTTTCATCTCAATTAAGAAAACAAAAGCCGTCTGAAAGCCGCCTTGCGGCTTTCAGACGGTTCCGTGATATTCAGGCCGTCAGACCTGCATACGTCATGTTACTCGGCGTTACCGTTACCACCGGCTTCCGGGGTGGGGGTAAAGGTCGTTGTGGTCGCCTGCCTCTGGGCTTCCAAGTGGCGCAGGATCTGATCCTGACCAAAGCGTTCCATTTCCCATACCCTGCGGGCGGTTTCCCTTTCCTGGATGATACCCCAGATGGCTTCATCGTCGATGTCGCGATCCGTGTCGAGGACCGCCCGGTCGTAGATGATTTTCACGTCCCTGAAGTAGGTAATGAAATCGCCGCCCCTGTGGGAACCATCGCGCCTGATTTCGAATCCGCCGAACTTAACGAAGGGCATGGAATCCGGGTATATCGGGGTGATGCGAAGATCGCGGTTCCGCACTTCCTGAATGTAGGAAGGATTGTCCCAGCGAAGTTCCGCCCAGCCATCAAAGTTGAGGGGACCCATGGGTACGCTTCTGCGATTGCCGTTCTGGTCAAGAAGAATGACGTTGAGCGAATGGGGGAAGTTCATCCCGTAAACGTTGACCGCGAGAGCCCTGATGGTGCCGACGTTCTTTACCACGCCGAACCCGTTCTCGAAGCGAGTGCCGTTCCCATTGCCATTACCGTTTCCATTCCCATTGCCGTTCCCGTTTTCAGCGAAAGGCTCGAAAGCGGGGATCTCGAAGGGCGGCCTTACGAGTGCCCACGAGTGGAAGGGATCCAGCGGGAAATGGACCCTAACGCCCATGACCGTGCCGAAGCGCCTGGAGGGGGCTTCCCGGGTGAAACTGCGGGTCGTGTTGAACACCGTCCGTGCGGAGGGGGCCAGATCGACCTCCCAGTTCTCGATGGCGAGCGAGGTTCTCATCATCCTGCGCTGCTCTTCCGTGAAGGAACCCGCGAACCGGACGTTGGAAAAGTCCATCAGGGTCGCCTGGTTTTCGTTTGGCGTGTCGTCTTCATCATCTTCAGCACCAACCCGATAATCCGCTGTCAAGAGACCGAAGTCGATGAGAACGGCTTCGTTGGCGAACAGGGAACCGGCCACTAGCGACGCGATGACGACAAGAATGAGCATCTTTTTCATGCACAACTCTCCTTTCAAATAAGGTACATTGACCCACCTGACAATGCCAGGCAGTATAACGAATTCGAGCGATTTTTGTCAACGACAATGCACTCAAATTTCGTTTTTGCCACAAGCCGGGCCCGAAAACCCGGACAGTAGGCGGCTCCCCTCAAAACCAGCCCTTACCGACGAAAGTCACCCGCAAAAGCGGCCCTTCCCTCGATAAAAAAACGCACTTCCTCCACACCGGGGAAGTTTCTCTCTATGCCCGACCTGAGGGTGTCGAAGTTCCTGAAAACCTCGCCCCCCTCGACCAGCGGCAGGGCGGCATCCCCGGAAAAATCCGCGTAAACCACCCCGTTACGGTACAGCAGGGACCGTAACCTTGTTCCTCTCGGAAAGAGAGGCAGCAGATCCTGGGAAATCGGCCCAAGAAGCGCTTCCTCTACGTACCTGGCGACATCGTGTTCCCGGGACTCGGCGCGCCTAAGCATCCTTTCCTCGACAGTTATATCCCCACTACCAATAGCATAAAACACGAAGGTTCTTCTTGCAAGGGCTGAAACACGAAATTCTGTCAAAGCTGCAACGGAAAGCCCCGTCATAACGCCGGCCAGCAAAATACAGGCGCACAGCCGTGCCTTGGGCCGCCGCAGACGCGATAAAATGTTTTCCAGATTCGTGCCCTTCAAGTTCATTGCGCTACGATGAATCCCCCGGTGCGTTCGAAGGCACCGACGAACTCGGTTATCCCCCTGTACACGCCCTCCACGATTCTACGCAGGGACGTGTCGTTGGCCATAAGTATAGCATCTTCCCTGTTGGTTATGAAACCCAGCTCCACGAGCACCGCCGGCATGTTGCTCCGGCGGACCACGAACCAGTCTTCCGCCCGCAGGCCCCGGTTAGGCATCTGGTGACCCTTGACGCTATCAATGCCGTCCAGAATCGCCTGCGCCAGCATTATGCCCTCGGTCAGGAAGGATTCCTCGGTAAGCAGGTTGAGGATCTGGCGAAGATATGTGTCCGGGAACTGTTCCTCGTCCAGAAGCTGGCGGCGGTAGGTCGGGGTCAGGTGCCAGACCTCGAAGCCCCTGGCGTTCCTGTTCATGGCGGCGTTGGCGTGCATGGACACGAAGATTACCGCCTCGTTGTCCCTGACGGGCACGGAGTTGGCGATTACGGCGCGGTCGGCAAGGCTTAGGGTAACGTCGCGCTCGCGGGTCATCAGTATGCGTTTGTCGGGGTAGCGTCTTACCAGCATGTCCCTGAGCATTTTAGAGGCGCTCAGAACGATGTCCGACTCCCTTACAAGCTGCCTCCTGCCGTTTATCGTATGGTAGAACACCGCGCCGGGGTCCCTGCCCCCGTGCCCCGGGTCGATTACTATCGCGGCGATCCTGTAGTGAAAATTGTCCCGGGCGACGCGCTGGAATGCACCGCTGGCCGTTGCCACGAACGCTTCCGGAAAGACCAGTTCGCCGCCGTTAAAGTAGGGCAGGGGAACGGAGTAAATCTCCCTGTTGTTCAACATTAGAAAGCCGGTCTCTCCCGGCGAAAGGGTTGTGGGAAAAATGCCGTGGTGCCCGCCGACGGCGAAGGAGCCCTCCTGAAAAAACGGGTCCCAGCGGAACACGCCCCGGTCGTCGGCGGCGGTGTTCAGGATGTTTATGGTTTCGTCGAGGGTAAAGACGCGATCGGCGGTCTGTGCGCGGATTCCCGGCGTCGCCGCCCACGACAGCAGGCCGCAGAAAAGCAGGAAATGGCCGATGCGGGTAGCCTTCAAATCGCCCCTCTTAACTTTTCGATATAGTACGTCGCTCCCTGGTAGGAACCCCTGACCAGGGCCGCCCAGAAGGATCTTCCCAGACGGCTATGTTTATTATCGGCCGTTTCGCCGCTTTTCGGGGAATTTTCCTCGCGAATTTCCGGCAGGGAAAGCCCGGAAAGCCTTCGCACGGCGGCAAGGCTTTCCGCCGGATCGCGCCCTGCGTGATCCCTGATCCCGGCCCCGGTGAATTCCGGGAACGGGACAAGCAGAAAGTCCTCCGGGTCACTGCCCGGGACCTGCGTTTCTGGAAGCGCGTCCAACAGGGCCCGCAGTTCCGGGCCAAGGGGGAATGCGTCCGGGGGGAAGCCCGTAGGGAAGCTTGGAGGGAAGTCCGGAGACCCCGGGACGGCGCGGTTTTCCCATCCCCGCAGGAAGTCCCCGGTTTCCGGGTCTCCCGGGTCCAGCCGAATCAGCACCGCCCGGGCCGCGTCCCCGGCGGCCCGCACCGCGTCGGCACGGTCCGGCGCGGCACTTATCACGTTGCCGCACTTGGAGACATTGTTCTCCGGGAACCCCACCTTGTCGCCCTCGGCGACGCGCAGGAACAGATCCCGGACGTGCGGCGTTTCCCGGGCCACGTCCGCCCCGATCACGGCCGCGACCGTGCCGGGAATCGAGATGAAGGCCCGTTCCGCGCTGGTCCAATTCCTTGACGGGGCCGGGGACCCCGGATCCCTGCCCATGGCCAGCAGAATCGCCGTCCGGATCGGCTCCTCGCCGGAGGAGTACGGATAGGTCCAGCCGGACATGTACCCCCCGGAAAGTCTGGCCGCGATCTCGCCGATCATCGGCCCGTCCGGGGTCAGCTTTATGTCCCCCTTGGCCGCGCCGACGTTTTCCCCGTCCACCAGACCCAGCGCGCGCACCCCGGCACGAAAGGTCTCCAGAACCGCGTTTTGCTGATCTTCCGTGGCGCAGGAGGGCATGGTGTGGCCCATCTCGATGAAAAACGGGGGAAAAAAGACGTGCCGGTCGGCCAGCCCGCAAATGATAATCTCGCCCCGGTGCACGATCGCGTCCACCGAGAACTCCGGCCCCTCCATGAAGCCCTCGACGATTGCCCGCCCGGACCGCGAGAAACGCAGGGCATCCGCCGCCGCCTCTCGGAATTCTTCCCTATTGTTGACCCTGCGGCAGCCCCGCCCGCCCATGTTGTCCACCGGCTTTACCACCAGCGGAAAAGGGGCCGGCAGGGAAAACCCGTCGAGTTCGTCCCCTGCGGAAAGCGTGGCGAACCGGGGGGAGGGGAGGCCGGCCTCCCGGAACAGGGATCGCATTCGGCCCTTGTCCGACGCGTTAAGGGCCGTTTCGTATGGCATTCCCGGCAGCCCCAGCCTTTCGGCAACCCATGCGACGGTGGCGGAAAAATCGGTACCCGCCGTCATGATTCCGCCCAACCCCTCCGGCTCCTCCCGTAGCGAGCGCGCGAAGGTCTCGACACCTTTCATGTTTTTAAGGTCTATTTGTTCGAAGCGGTCCGCCGCCGTGGCGCACGGTGCCGAGGGGCTGCCGTCCAGCACCACGGTGAAAAACCCCAGTTCCCTTGCAATCCTGATCGCGGGCCCCTGCATAACACCGGCCCCAAGAATGATGATTCGTTCCTGCATTGGGACATGTTACAACCTACCCGCCGCCGCTTACAAGGCAGGTGCGGCGGACCGTCGTTCCGAGGATCGGCGCAAAAACTCCACTTTTAGGGTCATGTCCATGGCGATGGCAAGCCGTTTCAGGGTTTTGAGGGAAGGGTTGCCGGCCCCGCTTTCCAGTTTGCTAATATCACTCTGGGCTATACCCGTGCGTTCGGAAAGCTGTTTCTGGGTTAATCCCGCGTTTTTGCGGGCGTCTATAATGGCTTGAACAATGGCGAACTCCGGCTCCAGCGCATCCCATTCCGCGCGTACTTCGTGGTTTTTCAATTGCTCATCAAGAAACTCTTTCCATTCGCTCATCGCTGGCTCCTCCTTCTGCTTAAATATTCGGCGCGGTAGCCCTTTGCCTTTTCAATTTCAATTTTAGCCGGCGGGGTTTTCGGCGTCTTTTTGATGAAGCCGTGAGTTAAAACGGCTTTTTTACCCACAACGAAGAAGTACAGGACCCGGGATGTATCCGAACCAACCTGTGCGCGGAGCTCGAAGATACCGTCATCCAATGGTTTTGAATAAGGTTCCCTCAGTTCCGAACCGTTGGCTTCCAAAAAATCGACAACCCTAAGCATTTTGGCCCTCATTTTAGGGGCCAGCCCCAAAATAAAATCCCTTGCGGGTTTTGTCCCGTCGGCCTTGTCATAAAAGTTAACCTCGAAATGCCGCACAACGTTTCGCCCTCATCAAAGATGTACGTTCATGATATAGGATATATCCGATTTTGTCAACAGCAGGCCGGCCGGCCCCGGCCCGAATCGGTTGCGGATCGCGACATGCTGGCCATAGTACTTTTTGAATTCCCGCGTATCTTTTTTTATAACGTGCCCTTACGTGTCCCGGGGTGCGGGCCGTGCCGGTCCATGCCGGGGGTGGTAAAATAGCGGGCCGGAGGGGCGGGGCCGGCCGGAGACGGGTTTATTTTAAAAATTTTTGCCTGATTTGTGCGCTTGGCACGGAAATTGCTGTACTGTAATTGGAGACCTTGCCTCGGGCTTGGTTTCCTTTGAGCGATTTGCACTTTATGCGTTTTCATGTAGAACCACTTGACATATTTTTCGAAAAAGTGCTAAAACACAAATGCGGGCCGTTAGGTCTGCGGCTAACCAAAGGTTTTTGCGGCAGGATGCCAAAATCGGCGTCGGGCCTCGATTACATACATACACGAGAAGTCCAAGGGATCAGGGCCCGGCTTAACGGTCCCCAAACGTTGTTTGGGCGCGCCTTGAACCGAAAATTTTTCGTTATATCCACGGGTTAGGCAACCCGTGTACTCGTAAGGAGGGATATTCAGTATGGCAAAACGTGGTTTTGGAAAAGTGCCGGCAGTATTGGCGGCGTGCGGTTTGGCTTTGGCCTTGGTTCTTACAGGTTGTCCGGCGGATTTGAGCCCGGATACGGGTTTTACAGTGTCGCCCGACAACAACACGAACACCACCGTTCTTAACTTCGTCTTTAACAGCAATGTGCCGGACGATCTTACCGAATACTACTTTGACGTTGTTTCCGCCTCCGACGCGGCGGTTTTTGTAGGTACGCTGAGCGGCCGCGGAAGAGCCAGGGCGCTGGAAGTAAGTGCCAGCCGAACGACGGAAGTGTTGGTTACCATTCTGCGCAACGGGATTTCCAGTATGCCGCAGTCGGCGACCGTTTACGCGTACAACACTCCCGACGGCATAACCTGGACGGCCAATCTGAACCAGGCCAGCCCCGCCACAGGTGCCAGCACCGACAGCGTGATAGACTTCCTTTTTTCCAGGCCGGTCGTGGGACTTACCATAGACAATATCAACGTTGAATCCAGACACGGCGAAGTGACGCTTGGCGAACTGACCGGTAACGGCAGGAACTGGTCGATGGGAGTTACCGTTGACCGTGACGGGGATGTGTACATTTCGATTGACATGGTCGGCATTATCAGCCGGGCGACACGGGTTCCCGTTTCCAAAATTGTACCCAACATCACCTTCAATGCCGAGGAAAGCGAGATACTCATCCGGCTTAGCCGCCCCGTTTCGGCACCACTGACCGCCGACCAGATTGCGGTTACCCCAGTAACCGCCACGTTTGGCTTGGGCACATTGACCGGCAGTGGGGCGGAGTGGAGGCTCCCGATTACCGTTACACGCACGGGGCACATCGCAGTCTCGGTAAATAGGCCTGGGTTTGCGCTGTCACAGCAAGCGTCGGCCGATAATCCCAACCGGCCGAGCGAAATGACGGTTGCCATGAACACCCTTCGCTCTGACTTGGACGGTGTGGCTCCCTATCCGACTGGGGGGGTTACTACCAGGATACACCTCAACTTTGTCTCTCCCGTGTCCGACCTTACGGCTGGCCAGGTTTCCCTTACTTTCCCGGGAGCCGTTGTTCCCGTTGGCCTCCCGACGCTTGCTGGGGATCTTCAGGGCCACGGAAGGAACTGGTCGATCGCGGTAACCGCCCCCACAGTGGCCGGTTTCGGTACTTCCCCGATCGGCATGAGCCTTTCGATCAACAGGAACGATGTAAGCCCCGCCAGTCGGTCGGTTACCATCACCAGACCCACCACGGGTGCCCCCTAAGGAAACCATGGTAAACCCTTGACTGGCAACCCGTCCCCGCGCGGGGCGGGCTCGCCGGTCTGGACAGGGCGTCCGGGTTAAAAACCGGATTTGAGGATCCCTGGATGTCATTCGGAACAGGTTTTGATCCGGGACGCTTTGTTGCCACGGGTTTCCGGCAGGGGCCGGTGGCGGTAGTCCGCGGGGACTTTAACACCGCTGATAAGGAGACAACTACGTGATTAAAAAAGCACTACTGCTCTTCGCCATGGCGTTGGCGACGAGCGGCTTGGTCTGGGCTCAGGCGGACCCTGGGCAGACCGTGCCACCGGAGGTAAACGAGCCGTCGCGCCCGTTGCCCGGGTCTACCCAGACCGGGCTGGGGCACCTTGGTATCGTTGACCTTAACGCGGTGCCACGTCTGTCAACGGAAGCCCGCCACACGGCCGGGAGATTTGTTACGGATGTGGACACTTTTATAGACCCTAGGTTCCACAATCCGGATCCGGAATTCGACACCTTCTTTTTCGTCGGCGGCAACTTTAACCCCGTCGGCGAGGGCGACAGGGAAGTCAATTTCGGGTTCGCGAGAAATATCGGCCCGCTGTACCTTGCCCTTTACTACGGGGGCAGGTTTCTGGACGCGGAAGGCCGCACCAACAGTGCCCATCTTCCCGACATGCCCCATGTAAGCATGAGGGATTCGGACTGGCAAAACAACCTTGCGCTTCTTCTGGGAATCGCCGGCATGGTGGGTGTACGTGTTGACGTAACCATGGATGCCTATAGGGCAAGAACCAACGTGGACTACGGCGACGTGGACGGCAACGAGTCTTTCTATGAAAGGGTTCGCCGTATGCAAACCGGCCCGTCGGTTGCCCTTACCCTGGGCATGAACATGCAGGACATCGGTCTGGCCCCCTGGCTGCGGATCGGTTACAGGTTTGCCGACGTGTACATGCTTGAAAGAGGCGCGTCGTACTTTGCGTACGAGGAAAGGCTTACCGCCAATGCAGCCCTCGAAGCTTCCGCCGGCGCAAGGTTCCGTTTTAACCCGGCATCCGCCGTGGGTGCGGCCCTGCGCTTTGGCACCACCTTCCCGGACGAGGAAATCTACCGGGGTGTAAGGCGGCCCGGCGACGACCGCGAACCGGAACTTGAGTTTTCCAACAGGCGCTTCGGCATGATGGGCTTTGGTTTCGGGTTTTACTACATACAGACAGTTGCTTCCGCCACCGGCATGATAGAGGTAGGGTTTCGGCCCACTCTGGACTTCGGGATGACCCTTAGGTCCAACGACGTGGACGGCGGTACCGTTACCTGGGCACAACCCAGGGACAGATGGCTGACCTTGGACGGCGGTTTCGAGCTTGGCATAATGCTTCGCCCCACCGAAAGGATCTCCTTTTTTGCCGGCAGTACACTGCGGCTTTTCGACTGGACCAACTGGTGGCAGGCCCGGGGCGACGAGGTGGATCCCGCCCGTGGCTCCGCCTGGATTTTCGAAGGTCTAGAGGTCGGGGAGCTCGGCTTCGGCATGACCATTCTGCCGTCTGACACCATTAACATTGGCATAGGCCTTAACAACATATTCAGCAGTCTGGTGTTCGGGCGCAACGACATCCTGAACGGCAATGGTAACGGCAACGGGAATGGTAACGGAAACGGAAACGCGGCCTTTGCCCCCAGAGTCGATCTTACTGTAACCGTCAGAATGGGCGGAAATGGAAACGGTAACGGCAATGCGGCCCCTGTCGCTCAGCCCGCCCCGGCTCCTGCCCCGGTCGCAGAAGCCGCCCCGGCGGATGCCGATGACGAAGGAGGTGCGGAATGAAAAAAGGGCTTTGGAAAATACCGGTCGGCCTTGCAATACTCGGCCTGACCATGGCCCTGTCCGGCTGTCCCATCGTCGCGGACGATCGCAACGTGGACGGGGGCGGGCCCGGCGACCTTTTTGGCAACGTTACCGGATCGGTGGCGATAACGATTACCGGTTTGCCGACCAGTCATAACGGCAGGGATCTGTACGACGGCAGGAACGTAACGGTGCAGGTGTTTTACGACGGCCAGCCTTACAGCACCCGTCGGCAAGCCATCGGGACGGTACGGAACGGAAGCGTCTCGGTAACCATACAGAACGTGGCGTTTCCGCCCGGCGGTAACGGTTACAGGGTTGAGCTCTTTAACAGGGCTGGAGCGTATCCGTATCAGTGGTGGGTAGATTCTTGGATTGGTCATACCGCCCCGATGAATATCACAACTACCGGACGAAACATCATCCCGGCATCGGCGATTACCGGCGGGCATCCAGGCCCGGGACCCGGTCTTGGACCTGACGGCATAGCTTCGGTAACGATTAGTGGGCTGGGCGGACTTGCCGGTAACTGGGGAGCCGTTGGGCTTCAAGGCAGTGACGAGGTATTCTCCTATACGAGATATATAGATAGCTCCACGGTTAACTTTGAATTCCCGGCCGATTATATCGTTCCTGAGGGTAACTTTACCGTTCGGGTGGTCTTTGGCTACAGTGAGTACTTTCTGGATGATCCCGAGTACACTTGGAGCATCTTTAACGCTGGTGTAAGGGCGGTCGGTGACGACCAGTTCTTTAACATTACTGCTGACTTTGACTACCAAGGCGATGCGGTAACCATAACCTTCCAGCCTAACAGCCCGTATGTAACCGCACGGACACGCAGTATTCCGAGGGGTGGTTATATCCAGATTCCGTGGGCGGGTAACCTTGATTTCTGGCGGGACAGTTATACCTTCCTGGGCTGGAGCGAGGATCAGTTTGCTTCTTATGCGGACATCTCTGCGGGTGCTACCCGTAGTTTCGATTACGACACTATCCTGTGGGCCGTGTGGGGAGCCGTCATGGTTTCCGTGACGTTTGAGCCTAACAATGCGGCGGAAAACCCGTCGCACTTGACCGTTCGGCAGAACACTAATATGACGCTTCCGAATCCGGTGACGCAGTGGAGCTGGTCGAGGCCCGGGCATGTCTTTGGTGGCTGGGTCGATGATCCTAATGATACCTCCGATCCGTGGTTTGCAGGCGACTCAGTGCCCATCTCGGATTACCGTACCTTTCATGCGGTGTGGATACCTGAGTTTACCCTGACCTTCCGGCCCAACGGCGCGACCTGGGGTTCGTTTAATACTCAGACAGTTCTGGGGGAATTGCAGTTCTGGAATATTTCGTCGAGTAATGCTTTTACCTCGGGTAGTCCATGGGAAAGGGACGGCTATGCCTTCCGAGGCTGGGACACGAATTCGAACGCGGACCCAACCTATCCAATAGGGTTCCCGACACACGAGCACGAGTGGCAAACGCACAACCCGCTCGCAGATGAGGATCTTGTCTTGTACGCGATATGGATACCGCGTATGGTCACAATCGTCTTCGATGACGACGACGACACGACGTGGGAACACCCTGAAGGTTATACCATCGAGCTTCCGACGGCGGCTGCCCTAGATGGGTTTACCCGGGATATGTATTTCATCAGTGCATGGACGAGTCAGGATTTTCCAATGGGTGGTAACATCAATGTTGGCAACAACTTTGTAATACCGAGAACCCGTGACATATTCGTCCAAACGCGAACCATTGACGTGACGGCCATATGGACACCGGGAAATCCTGACATCATCGGAAGGTGGGTTGACGACTATGGTGATCCCGATCTTATCCTGATACTAAACGAGAACGGGACTTTCTCGTGGGACGATGACGGGGATGTTACCGAAGGGTACTGGGAGTTCATAGGCGCGGATACCATTGTCCTTGACGGTGATCTCGACGACGTGATAACTTTTGCCATCGACAACGGTGAGCTTAGACTCACGTTTGAGGACGGTTATTCACTGACCCTCATCTGGCAGCCTCATCCTCTTGTCGGTACATGGGTCTACTATGACGATAATGACTATGAGCTGGTATTCAACGCCGATGGAACTTTCGACTTCCCGCTTAGAGGTGGTGAAGGAACGTGGGTTTACGACGACGGTGAGCTTATATTGACGTTCAACGCCACGACCTACTCGGTAACAGTGGTAGATTTTGACTTTACCGACGATGATACCATTGACTTTACATGGAATTGGAGCAGCGGGGAAGAACAAGCAACCTTCATCAGGGACCAATCATAAAGAACCGCTCCCGCGAGCATTAGGCACCTAAACCCTTAGATGCCAACCCGAAGGGTCACCCAAGGGGCTGTCCGAAAGGCCGGCCCCAAGGGCGGCCCTTTTTTTTGCCCGGCCACTAAAGCAAAACGCAAATTTGCGCCATATAAAGAGTATGGAGAACAGTATGAAAACAAGACGAAAAGCCGCGCGGGTTTTGTGCCGAGCGGTGCTTTTGCTGGTTCTGGCTGTCGGATACGCCGGGTGCGGTATTTTCGGCAGGGAGGCTCGGGGGCTTGCCGGGGGCAATTCCATCGCCATCATGACGTGGAACGTGCAACTCCTTTTCGACGGGATTGAGGAGGGGACCGAGTTCCGGGAGTTTCGAGAGGCGGCGGGGTGGACCCGGGAGAAGTACCTGGGAAGGCTAAACGTCATCGCCCGGGCTATCGGCGGGATGGAGCGGATGCCGGATCTTATCGCCTTGCAGGAAGTCGAGTCGGCACTGGTTGTCGAGGATCTTGCCCGGGCGCTTTCGGCGCACCGGTACCACTGGACGCACTTCGCCAGGATCCCCGGGATGTCCCTGGGAGTGGGGCTGCTGAGCCGCCTTCCGCTTGAGGGGGCGAGGGCGCACTCGATCGATCTTGACGGGGATCTTGCGCCCAGACCGATGCTGGAGGTCCGGGTAAACGCACCCGGGATCTTGGCGGACGGGGACGGTTCCTCGCTGTTGCTTTTCGTCTGCCACTGGAAGTCTAAGCGCGGCGGGGCGGACGAGACCGAAAGCACCCGGAGGGCTTCGGCGAGGATAGTTCTTCGCAGGATGAGGGAGCTGGCCCGGACCAACCCGAATCTCCCGGTGGTTGTGGTCGGCGACCTGAACGTCACCCACGACGAGTTTGTCCGGGGCGGAGGGGCGACGATGCGATCCCTTATGCCGGACGATCCGGGGGCGGCGGAATTCGCGCTTCGCTACGTTTTTGGCGGGGACAATCCCGGGGCCGGCGTGGAGCTTCAGCGGGATTTTATCGTCGTAAGCCACGATAAGCCGCCACGGGCGCGGTACTTCCCGGACGGGGTTCTGGCGCTGTATTCCCCGTGGACGGTGGAAAAGGACGGCGGGTCTTTTTTCTTTCGAAACGCCTGGGAGACGATCGACCATTTTCTGCTTTCGGCGCAGTTGTTTGACGGGGTAGGCTGGGAGTTTTACGACAGCCGGGTGCTTGACGTCCCGCCCTTTGTCACCGTGGAAGGATTGCCTAACGGGTACAACCCGCGAACGGGGCGCGGCATAAGCGATCACCTTCCGCTGATGCTGTTTTTGCAACTGCGGGAATAAGGGGAGAGCGACGGGAAACGGGGGTGGACTCGTTTCCCGCTGTCACGGTTTCGCCTTTGCGGCATTCATGACCTTGCAGAAACCGATAAAGCCAAGGCCAAACAGCATGACAAACCAGAACGTGACAAACCGAAACAGAACCGTCACCACGACGGCATCGCTCGCCGCAAACCCCATCGCCAAAAGCAAGCCGGACATGGTGCCCTCGAACCCTCCCAGTCCGCCCGGGAAAATCGGGATCATGGCGACCATGTACGAGGCGAATGTCACGGCCCCAATGTAAACTGCATGGGCGGCGGGGAAAAACTGCACGGCCAGAATATACATTTTTACCGGGTAAAGCAGCCAGATAAAAAACGACAGCAATAAAAGCATAACCCAGGCCCTAGTGTTCCCGCGAATCGAAACCACCTGATCCAGCAACGTTAACAAAAATCCACGCACCCTACGCGCCCACGAAAACCTTGGGTTTTCCCTCGTCTGCAAATAC
>Ga0209755_10004825_pt1 | contig 15685 bp, 14 predicted proteins | sample TergutCo191P1_FD_187301 | JGI IMG/M metagenome (GOLD analysis project Ga0209755, IMG submission 187301) | Cornitermes sp. P1 segment gut microbial communities from Petit-Saut dam, French Guiana - Co191P1 (SPAdes) (version 2) | ecosystem: Host-associated > Arthropoda: Insects > Digestive system... | reverse complement strand
GGCGCTTCATAACTGGCTGTAACCCTATAAAATACTTGCAACAGCTCTTAACACTATAAACTCTTCTTGTAACGTCAAGTTATTTCCTGAAGTCACATGGAAAAAAAGCGTTCATGCGTTTGACGTGATTGAGCCTCTATAATTGCCAAAAATTTTGGTTACAATCATTGATTAAAACTTTTACAAAATTTTTTCATCTTTTGACTGTTGTTACTTGTTTGTTTTTCAATCGGAACTCTATGTGTGAGCGTAATAGTTTTAAGCCTTATTTCTTCAAGATGTTATAATGAAAACAGCACATGTAATACGTACAATGCAAGAAGCACATGAAAACGCGCATAGAGCCTTTCATCAAGGTGATTATCAGGGTGCAGTTGAGTGTTATAACAAAGCTTTGGATCTATGTAGTTCTCTTCCCGTAGACGTAGCGTTTAATAGAGCTAGGTTTGAGGCCATTATTTACGCAAGTTTATCTGCCGCGTTTGGACGTCAGGGTAAGCACATGGAGAGTTTTGCTGCTGCTAATAGGGCTCTTGTGTTTTTTGATCAACTTGACGAGTTAGATGCTGTGGAAACAGGTAAATATTTAATGGTTCAAGTAAATCAGGGTACCGCTTTAGCTGCTTTAGGCTGTTTACCCGATGCTTTAGAGGCATTGTGTAAAGCAAAAGAAGCTTTTAACAACAAGGGCTTAGACCCAAATAAAAATAGTCAATGGCTAAGTATGGTAGAGAGTAACATTGTGGCTATTAAGGGTCAAATTGAAAAACGACAACAACAGCAATAACGTGGATAATTATGTTTTCAGCATTGATTTTATGCAATATTGGAGTAATTAATAATGATGGATACTTGGCGTCTTTTGCCCTTTGAGGTTTGTAGTGCTGCTTGGAACATGGCAGTTGATGAGGCAATTCTGCAAGCGCGTATTGCCGAGCAGGTGCCTAATACGCTGCGGCTTTATCGTTGGAGTCCCTCGGCTGTAAGTGTTGGTCGAAATGAAACTGTAGACGAGCGGGTTTATCTTCAAACTGCTCAGCAATTGGGTGTAGATGTGGTGCGGCGATGTAGTGGCGGAGGAACCGTTTATCATGACTGTGACGGTGAGGTAACATATAGTGTGGTTGCCAAGGTTTCCAATTTAGGCAGCCTTAATGATGTGACTTGTGTCTATTTTAAAATTTATGAGGCTATAGCTGATGCTCTGCGCCTTTTGGGTGTTTCCGCAGACTTTAACACTGGAGACACAAAAAACTGTCCTAACCTAACAGTGGGTGGCAAAAAAATTTCTGGAAGCAGCCAAACACTCTCCAAAGGATATGTTCTACAACATGGCACTCTTTTACGAACAGTTGACTTAGATAAAATGTTTCAATTACTCAAACTAAAAGACCTCTCATGCACACAAGCAGCCAATATTGGACGACAAAACATAACTAGTATAAACGATGAATTAGGCCACCCCATAAGCCCTGGCACCATTGCAAACGCGTTAAAACAAGGCTTCAAAGCAAGACTAAAAATTCAACTCCACGAAAACCCTTTAATACCCTTTGAAGAAAAGTTAGCTGAACAGTTATATAAGGAAAAATATTCCACTAACATGTGGACTTTAAATAGAAAACACAGCTAACCCTGCTAAACTATTCTTTATGCCACCGCATGCCCTGCGCTGTGTCCTCAACTATAATGCCTAAAGTTTTTAGTTGATCTCGAATTTGGTCTGCTTCTTTCCAGCTTTTAGTTCTACGAGCCGCTTCTCGTCTCTGTATTAGAGCATAAATATCGTTGGTCAGGTTTTCTTTTTTTTCTTCTCTATCAATTATGCCAAGCACAGAGTTGAATTGCATCAAAATTTCAATCGTCTGATTAGCTTCCTCTTTGCTTACCGCGTTTGCGTCAAGCAGATTATTGATTTCTCGTACAAAATCAAAAAGAGCTGCTAGGGCTGTGCTTATGTTTAAATCGTCATTTATTGCCTCCTCAAAGCATTGCTTTGCATGCTGAATTTGCATGACAACTTTTCCCTCACTACCCCTACCGTCTGCGTCCTGAAGTCTGCGTCTAAAGTTTTTGAGACGTTCAATGGCGCTTTTAGCAGCATTTAAACCCTCAAATGTGAAATTGAACTGCTGACGATAATGCGTTGACAATAGCAAATAACGTATGGCAATTGGATCATAACCCCTCTCTAATAAGTCTCGCAGAGTGTAAAAGTTGCCAAAACGTTTGCTCATTTTTTTGCCCTCCACTTGTAGGTGTTCATTGTGCAGCCAGTAATTCACAAAAACCTTACCTGACGCTGCTTCACTTTGTGCAATCTCGTTTTCGTGATGAGGAAACATGTTATCAATTCCTCCACAGTGAATATCAAAAGTTTCCCCCAGATACCTCATACTCATAGCGCTGCACTCAATATGCCAACCCGGTCGCCCTTTACCTAAATCTGTCTCCCAGAAGGCATCCCCATCCTCAGGCGTGTAGGCTTTCCAAAGAGCAAAATCTTGAGCATCATCCTTTGTGTACTCATCCTGACTTACTCTTGCTCCCGCTTTAAGTTCTCCCACTTTTATGTGAGAAAGTTTACCATACTTTGGAAACTTGGAAACCGCGTAATAAATTGAGCCGTCCTCGCCACAGTAAGCAAACCCTTTTGCCTGCAAAATTTTAATAATAGAGACCATCTCAGGCACATGATCCGTTGCGCATGGATAAACATCTGCAGGCTCAATATTTAGCTTAGCAATGTCTTCAAAAAAAGCTTTAACAAAAAACCCTGTATACTGCCTAAGTGCAACCCCTTTAGTCTGACTACCCCTAATAGTTTTATCATCCACATCAGTAAGATTCATAACATGAGTTACCTTAAAACCACAATACTGTAACCAACGCTTTAGCAGATCCTCAAAAAGAAATGCCCGAAAATTACCAATATGCGCATAATCATAAACCGTTGGACCACAGGTATACATCTTTACCTCACCCTGATTTATAGGAGTGAACACTTCTTTTTGGCGTGTTAAAGTATTAAAGATGTAAAACGGGGTTTGGTTGACAGTCACTTTCTCAACTCAAATAAGGTTGAACCCTTTTATTATTTAAGCATACCTATGACCATGTTACTTTCATAAACCCTTTCTTCTTACCGTCAACAACTTATTTTTTTTTACATTTTCTGGCTAAATACTAATGGATCTTCTGTTGTGCTTGAGTCTTCAGTTAGTGTTTGTTGTGGTTTGTTTTTTTTCTTTACTAAGGGTAGTATGAATTCAAATGCTACAATTAAAATGATAAGTATTGCTAAAATAATTGGTATAACATTGTATTTTTGTGCGAACATTGCAAATGAGCCTATCCATGGAATGCGCATTACTACTTTGCCATACACATAATCCTCAGATATTGCATGTTCATATGTGCTATTAGGGTCTTCTGAAATAGATCCCCATGGATCAACGCTTTGCGGCATCTGAGGCCAAACATTAGGGTAACCATTTCCATCACCTTTAGTGTGAAAATAAAGAGTCCCATTTATTTCAACTACATCAACAATACGATGAACAATGTTTGCATTAGGATCATTTGCTGCTAATCGCGGATTACGAAAAACTATAATATCACTGTTTGGATAATCCGTTTTTAAATCTTTGCTATCCACCCCTTGAATAATAATCAAATCCCCTATATGCAAAGTTCTCTCAAACGGATCGTCAAAATGTTTACAGTTTTCAAGCGGAATACACATGCTCCCACTTACCACAGTAAAAACCGGAAACATTTCTGTATTTAACGCCCTCGGAAGCCCAAACCATAAACCCGCTAAAAGAATCGGAATTAAACTTATAACAACAACAGTCCTAAAAACATCATTTTTATAAAACTTACTCGATGTGACAGCCAATTTATATCCCATTTAAACACTAAATACGGATGTAACTATAAAATCCTTCTATAAAATAAACCAAAAACTAATAAAAAACATAACGATAACCATCTCATCTCCTGCTATACACATCACAAACGCACCTCACTTTTTGCCCTACCAATATTCTCATAAAAAGACTACAAAAACTACATCAAAAACTTTTGATAACTCCAACTTTTGCCTACCGTCTACTGATTGAAAACTTGATAACACACTAAATTACACAATAGATCTTAGGCGTAATTAGCGTTTGGTGGCAGGGCACGTATTTTGTCAGTGTACAGGTGTGGTGTTTGTGTTTTAAGTATCAAAGAAATGTATCATTTATAATACACGTTTAAGAATAGTGAATGCTCAAATAATTACGTCTAAGGTCTAATGTTGTTTAACCCGTTTTGTTTGAGTTGTTAAAAAGTTAATAAATCAGGTTAGTTCATTGTTTAACACTTTACTGAAGGTTACATGTATGTCTAAAGTTAAAATTGGTGTTTCAATGCTCTATAGTTTAGGTGAACCGTTTAACCGTATGGTCAAACGATTAGATAGTGAGGGAACACGGTATATTGAAGTTTTAGACGATGGAGCTCATGAGTTAAATAAAACCCGCGTAAATATGCTAAACGAGACAGCAAAAAGTTATGATTTAGAATACACTGTACATGCGCCCTTTGCAGACATAAACATCGCCTCTCCCTCTAAGGCCTTTCTTGGGGTCACTTTAAAACGTCTTACTAAATCTCTTTACTGCGCAGCTAACTTGAATGCCAAATTATGGGTTCTACATCCAGGCGCTAAAACAGGTGTATCACAATTTTATCCCAACGCAGACTGGAAACAAAACATTCAAAGCATACAGGAACTATACGCTGAAGCTGAACAACTTGGCGTAACTATTGCTATAGAAAATTTGCCCTCTAAATACTGGTTTATAATGAGCACCCCCGATGACTTTCACAGATTCTACAAAGAAACCAGTTTACCCATTGGCATTGTACTAGATATCGGACATGCCCACCTCGAAAACCAAATAAAACCCTTCTTTGACCAACTTGCTAATAAAATTGTTCACATACATGCAAGTGACAATAACGGTGTTAACGATGACCACCTAGGCGTTGGCTATGGCACCCTTGACTATAACTGGTTTGCTAAAACCCTAAAAAAAATAGACTGCAAAGAACGAGTAATCGTTGAATCCTGCGAACATGTACCTGAAAGTTTACAAAAACTAAAAAACATACTCTAACAAACAACAAAAGTTTTACGATTTTAACTATCACAGCCCGCTTCCAATGTTTCATGTCTCATTTTTTAACTTTGCAGGATGAAACATTGTGGAAGTATTTACTTTTAGAATAGACTTTTTTTCTTTTATGTTTTCATTATTTTATGTGTTGATCCGTAACTTTCGGTGATTAGGGCGCTAGGGTTTGGTGGTTGTAAGGGTTGTCTTTGGATCTAATATTGATAATCCCAGTTTTTTACACAACGCCTTTGCCTGCTTAGTATACTCCGCCATACGTCACACCCCATCAACCTCAACAACATTAATCCTAGAAAGAAACTCTACCACATCCACCAAAGAATACCTACAAGAAAGCTTTGCCTCCTTCAAAGCATTCAAAACACGATACGCAATACACAAAGCAACATGATTAATAAAACACCAACCCTCAAACCCCAGGTCATGCCTCAAAACAGTTTATACTCAAGCTCTATTTACTCATACGCAATTTCAAAAGAAGCACATACATTCCCCCAAGGGTACAAAATAACAAAACTACCCACTTTTACCCTGATCAATCACCTGCAGCGATAACGAACCTAACAGTTTTATTTATCAACTACTTTGAAGCATGACCAAACTTTGTCGTATAATGTTAAATGTGTTGGTGTACAACAAGTTATATCTTGGGAGTTGGGCGCATGGCCGATAAAAACATCAAGCTCTTTGAAAATAAGCATGTTCGTACGACATGGGCTGAGGAAAAAGAGGAATGGTTTTTCTCTATTGTTGATGTTGTCGGTATATTGACCGATCAACCGACACAGCGAGGCGCGGCAAAGTATTGGAGTGTCTTAAAAGTACGTCTTAAAAATGAGGGAAGCCAACTGACTACAAATTGTAGTCAGTTGAAAATGACCGCCGAAGATGGAAAAGAGCGTTTAACCGATGTTGCCAATACCGAACAGCTTCTACGTCTTATCCAATCCATACCCTCGCCGAAAGCAGAGCCGTTTAAAATTTGGCTCGCGAAAGTCGGGGCGGAATGTATTGATGAAATCGTAGACCACGAATTGACGATTGACCGTGCTCTTGTTACGTATGCGAGGAAAGGCTATCCCCGCGAATGGATTAATCAAAGATTGCAAGTGATTCAAGCAAGGAAAGATTTAACAGATGAATGGGATAATCGCGGCGTAAAAGGTGGCAAATGCGCTATTTTGACGGATAAAATTACTAAGGTTTGGGCGGGGCTGACTACAAGGCAGTATAAAAATCCTCCGAGCAGAGCGAGCGATTTATAAACGGTATGGAGAGCGGCAACGCCAAAGGAGTTTGATTTTTCGTTGTTTTAGGTGGTAGCGTTTTACAGTTGTTTCTAATTTTTGATGGGTATTTCTATGATTAAAAAGTCTTCTGCCATTATAGTGTTTTCAAACACTTTTTTTGCTTGTTCTATTAATAGTTCTATATAGGGGTATCTTGCGCTGATGTGTGTTAGTACAAGTAGTTTGGCTTCTGCGGTTTTAGCTTGATTTGCTGCTTGTGATGCTGTTGAGTGTCCGTTATCTTTTGCTTTTGTAGCTAGGGCATCATCAAAGGTGCAGTCATGAACAATTACATCGGCGTCTTTGGCAAAATCTGCAAAATCCTCATAGGGCATAGTGTCTCCGGTGTACACAATTTTTCTCCCCGGCCGATTTGGACCTATGACCTCGTCTGGATTTACGGTATTGCCGTTGGGTAAGGTTATCGTTTCTCCTTTTTGAAGTTTAGACCATAACTCTCCCTCAGGTATTTCTAGTGCAAGGGCTTTTTCAGGAAAAAACTCTCCTATATGCGGTTTTTCTTCAAAAATGTAGCTATAGCTCTCAATGGTATGATTAGCTCTTACAGCCGTTATCGTATATTTTTCTTCTTGAACGATGATCTTAGGGTTTAGAACTTCATTAATTTCTAGGGGATAGGTTAACTCGGCGTTAAGTGTTTGCTGACAACATTCTAGAAAATTTTTAATGCCTACGGGGCCGTAAACTTGGAGAGGATTTTTTCTATCCATTAATGCCATGGTTTGTAACAAGCCCGGTAAGCCTAAGACGTGATCACCGTGGAGATGCGTTAGGAAAATTTTGGTTTTTTTGTGAAAACTAATTTTTGAGGCCATCATTTGGCGTTGAGTGTTCTCGCCGCAGTCAAATATCCACTGCTCTGTTGGACACTGTAGAACTGTAGCTGGTAAACTGCGCTTTAGTGTGGGTACCGCGGCGCTTGTTCCAAGAAAGATAAGCCTCATGCTCACGTTATGTTCCTTCTGTTTTTTCTTTTTTTTTCAAACACTGCAATTTCCCTTGTTAGGGTGCTGTGTACGTAAGCAAAATGGGACTCAACATGTTTAAATCCTATCGTAATGCCTATGGTGCTAATGTTTAACGTTTTAGGAGAGGCAATACATATCCGGTGCCCCTCTGAGAGCAAACTGTAAGCTGTTACTAATACATCATGCACTAATTCTTTTGTGGTTGACTTAAGAGTGCTAGCAGAGCGTCCATAGGGCGGATCCGTTACTATGCAGTCTATTTTGCAAAACGGCAGTTTACGTGCATCAGCTAGAATTAGCCCTTCAGCGTTAATATTGAAGAACTGCAAATTTTTTCTGCAACCTATAACCATTCGTTTTGCCGCGTCCACACCTAAGGCGTAACATCCAATGTATGTTGCTTCAATTAATGAGCTGCCTGTTCCACAAAACGGATCTAGCATTGTTCCCTCAGTTTTGCCATGAGCTAAATTTACCATACATCTTGCAAGTTTAGACGGCATAGCCGATGGATGAAAAAACGGTTTTTTACGTGGCCGCCGCTCAGAAAAAGTTTTACTGCTAATTTCTGTAAGTTTTAAACCAAAAATCAGTTTATCATCTGTAATTATGCCAATAAACGTTTTATCGGGCTGTTTTAAATTTACTTTTGCCTCAGGATTCTGATTTAGAATTTGACGTCCTAAACGAATTTCAAGATCCATAGTGTTTATTGTTTGATCCGCATAATTTTTTATCCTATTTATCCTAACAACAAAACTCTCCCCTGACTTTAGAACACTTTTAAAATCCGTCTCTTCAACAACCCTTATGATATCTTCATAGTTTGCCTTTGAAACAAATAATTCTAACGCACAAACCCGTGTAAACGCTGCCCTAACAGGTACAGCTTTAACACTTTCAATAGGTGCCTCTAAACGTAAAACTTGATCCATTAACTCAACTGTTTTATATGTGTAACCTTCAGTTTCTAGAATTGCCAAAGCTTCTGACATAGGCAACGTCGGATTTTCACCTGACAACAGAAAAAACAGTTTTGCCACTATGGGGCGCCTTTTAAATGTTTACTTATAAGCGGAGCTAGGCTAACTTTACTAAATGCCCCTGGAACACTATTTGTTCCAACAATTTCCTCAACACCGGCATCTAAAATACGTTTGGAAGCATCACCTATAAGCAGTGGATGAACGCATGTTGTGAAGACATGTTTTGCACCACGTTCTTTTAAAATTTTTGCTGCACCAACAATTGTACCTCCAGTGCTTATGATATCATCAAAAATTATAACCGTTTGACCTTCTACATCTAAGCCTTCAGCTGATTGACTAGTTTGACCTGTGTAACGGTCACGATTTTTACTTAAATGCCCCACGTCACCGCCTAAAACCTGTTGAGCCTCTTTAGCAATATACATAGCACCCTTATCGGGTGCAAGAGCAAAAGCTTTTTTGTGACCTTTCTCCACAAAATATGAGGCTAAAAGAGAAATAGCACTAAGCGTTTTTGCTGGAAAAGGAAACTCTGATAAAACATGTTCAGAGTGAATGTTTATTGTTAAAAATTCATCTATCCCCGAAGCTTTTAACATATGTGCAATAGTTCTAACGCTTATTCCCTCTCCTGAAAGAAATAATTTATCCTGCCTAGCATACGCAAGATATGGAACTATGGCTGTAACTTTATTTGCCCCCATACGTTTAGCCACGTCAGCTATAAAGGCTAACTGAAAAAGTTTACTATCCTGTAATGGTGGACATGTAGTTTGAATAATTGCCACGTTGTCGTTATTTGAAATGTTTCCCTCTAATCTAACATATGTTTCTCCGTCTGGAAAAATCTTTGACGCTACAGAAACGTTTTGGTAACCTGTAAGGGTTGAAACGTTTTCGGAGAGTTCAACTGAAGCTGGACCTGAGATAATTTTCATAGTATCCTCAAATATCCTAATACGCTTGTAGTTTTAAGCTTTAGCCTTCAATAGTTGTATTTCCATTTCCACTTTAACTTACCTCTCCCCTAACACTAAAGGTCTCTCTTTCGCTTATTTTAAATACATCTTCACAACACATGAATTATAAAGCGTGAAAAATAATGCCTGAAGAACCAGATGAACAACAACAAGAAACAGAAACAACAGAAAAATATGAATTTATAGAAGACCTCCCAGGTGTTGGACCCGCAACAGCCCAAAAACTTCGCGAATTAGGCTATCACACTGTAGAATCACTTGCTATGGCAACAATACGAGAACTCGAACCCGTTGGCGTAAGCGAAAAAAAAGCCGCACAAGTAATACAAGCTGCCCGATCATCAATTGGCGTATCGTTTATTCGCGCGGATCAATTACTAAAACAACGCCAAAACGTCGCAAGATTAACCACTGGCAGCAAAGCACTCGACAAAATCGTCGCCGGCGGTTTAGAAACGCAAACAATAACCGAACTCTATGGTGAATATGGCTGCGGAAAAAGCCAAGTCTGTCACCAATTATGTGTAAATGTCCAATTACCCATTGAACAAGGCGGACTTAACGGAGGTGTATTATATATTGACACAGAAAACACTTTCCGACTTGAACGTATCGTCCAAATGGCTAACCACCTAGGACTTAACCCTGAAGAAGTTGTAAAAAACATAATTTACGCTGAAGCATACACCTCAGATCACCAAATGTTCCTACTAGAAAACGCTGATGAAATAGTAAAAGCAAATAATATTAAACTAATTATTGTTGACTCCCTAACAGCACACTTCCGTAGCGAATACATAGGCCGAGAAATGCTTGCTAGTCGCCAACAAAGACTAAATAAACACATGCATAAACTCACCGCTTTAGCCCGCGCGTTTAACGCTGTAGCTGTTGTAACAAACCAAGTTATGGCAAAACCTGATCAATTTTTCGGCGATGCAATACATCCCATAGGCGGTAACATCGTTGGTCACACCAGTCAAACTCGTATTTACCTACGTCGCGCTTCTCATGGTCCAATACGCATTGCACGACTTGTATCAAGTCCTTATTTACCCGAAGGAGAGGAAATACTTAAAGTAACCGAAAACGGTATAGAAGATGTCTCTGAAGAAGAGAAAGCAACTAAATCCCGTGGTCGCTAAGTATGCCTATACCCCAAGCATTAGTAACACGCTATTTCCAGCTAATCGTTAATAGACAATTCGCTGAAGCCGAACGCGAACTAGAAAGAGTAAAACAAAAACTACAAAAAACTGATTGGAACCGAGGCTACTTCCGTGCCCTATACGGAATGTACCTGTCAAGAAAAAACGCTTCTGATAGCTATGCATTCTTTTCAAAATTAGATTTAAGCGATAAAGCCTCACTTCATGCCTATAGACGAGAGTTCTTGGATAATATGCGCAGTGGACTACACGGCGATTTTGACCGTGGCTACTTTTCTGCTTGGGCCGATTGTATGCGCATTTTAACTCGTATGAATATCCCTGCCCCTGCAAATACAACTAACCAAAAAACTGATAACGCTGACGATGAAACAAAAGAAGAAGCAGAAGAAGTAATTGAAACTGTTCGCAGTGATAAAAGTCAAGCAACTATGGCAAACTTTTTCAACGGCGGAAAAGGTTTAACTAAAACAAAAAAGAAAGAGCCCTCTTCTGAAACTATTCTTGAAACAGTAACTGTTGAAGACCAAACTGAAAAAAAGTAAAAATAAAAATATAAAAAATTTATTTTTTTAACTTACAATTCTATACGGATACTATATAGCCACTTGTGTAAAGTACAGTGTAAAATAGTATATAGAACGCTAACCAACCAAAGAAGTATATACCTATACCTGTCATTGTAACCTTTGATGGTTCTTCAACTTGATTTTGAAATTTCATCTTAAACAAGTAAATCGTTACCATGTACATTACTAGTGCAAATGTGATTGAGTAAAACAGTGGACTCATTCCTATTATGCCATTATTTTCCATAAACATTGATAAAACTGCGCATATTATTCCAAACATTACTCCAATTGCCGCTCTTAGCCAGTACATTATTGTTATAGGACTCATTTTCTTTTGTTCCTCTGCTGCTCTAAATAAGCTACCATTATAAAAGATGTCTTCTATAAATGATTTCTCTATAAGAAACCATATTTATCTTCTTTCAGTTTTTATACCTAACTGTGTTGATGCCCAGACCATGTTTGAATTTGTCAATGTTCTAAAATGGATGCCGAATTTCTACGTTTTTGCAAGCTTGTTTTATAAGTTATAGCAGCATGTTTTAGTTAACGGTGCTTTGTTTGTCAAAAACTGAGTTTACAAGTTTCGATGTTGCCGCTGTGGTAAAAGAACTAAAACCTTTGATTCTTGATTCACGTGTGAATAACATTTACCAGTTCGACCAAAAAACCATAGTGTTTAAATTACACAAGGCAAACACGCCGCCTATTCGGTTAGTTATTGAGTCTGGCAGAAGAATTCATTCAACCATTTATGCTGAAGAGAGTCCTGCAGAACCTCCGGCGTTTTGTATGATGTTGCGTCAATATCTTAGGGATTCTTGGTTTGATAGCATAGAGCAGTACGAGTTTGAACGTATTGTACTTTTAGGGTTTAGAACAAAAACTGGTGTGTTACGACTTGTAGTGGAGTTATTTGGAGAGGGTAACCTAATTCTGGTTAACCCTGACAATGTAATTATACAGGCCCTATGTTTTAAAAAAATGCGTGACCGCAATATCTTACATGGAGAAAAATTCCAATTTCCTCCGTCAACTGGCAAAAACCCGTTAACAATTTCTATACCTGAGTTACAAAACATATTTACAACTTCAGGCGAGCTTGCGGTGGTTCGTGCGCTTGCCCGCTCTGCAGGTCTTGGAGGTACTTTTGCAGAAGAAATTTTACTTCGAGCAAACATAGAAAAAACAATTCCTTGTAACAATTTATCTCTTGACAGTATTGAAAAAATATTTAGCACTCTGCAATTGTTGCTTTCCAATTTGTTTGACGGCAAATTTGAACCCTGCATTATTGTTAACTCAGAGGATGAATCTGCTTATTTGGATGTAACCCCTTTTATTTTGAGACGTAATTCGGAGTGTTTGTTTAAAGAGTTTCCAACGTTTAGTGAGGCTCTTGACGAGTTTTTCTTAAAAGTTAAAACTACTGAGAAAGCCCTATCCAGCGTAGAAGTTGACCAGTTACAATCTGAACAGAAACGCCTCAAACGCATGATTACTGACCAAGAAGCGGCCCTTGCAGGCGAAGAGGCAAAGTCTGAGCGTGATAAAACCGTTGGTAACACTATTTATGCTCATTTTACCGAGTTTGAAACATTTTTAAATAAACTAGTGGTTACAAATCAACACGGAACTGAATGGCGTGATATCTTTGCACAAATTTTAGCAGACAAAAAAGCTGGTAAATCTCCTGAGCTCTATGTTGAGGGTATTGACGCTAAAAATTTGGTTGTAAACTTTTTTGTTGACAACCTCCATTTTGGTTTAAACCTTCGCTTATCAATTTTTGATAATGCCAATGAGTATTATGAACGTGGAAAACATGCCAAACAAAAAACTGTTGGCACTGTTGTAGCCCTTGAAGATTCTAAACGGAAACTTGCTAAAATTGAACGCGACTTAGCAGAGGCTGAACATATCCGAAGTCTTAAACCCGCTGAAATGCTTGAGGCTCTGGCAAAACGTAAAGTTGAAACCAAAGACTGGTATGAAAAGTTTCGCTATTTCACCACTTCTGAGGGCTTTTTGGTGGTTGCAGGCAAAGACGTTGTAACAAATGAAATTTTAATAAAAAAATATACTCGACAAGAAGACGTGGTTTTTCACGCTGAAATCACTGGGTCTCCCTTTGTAGTAATTAAAGCTGAGGGCCGAGAAATTACTGATCAAGCCTTAAAAGAAGCCGGCGAATACGCTGCAGCGTTTTGTAGAGCTTGGCGTGAAAACGTCGGTTCCGCAGACATTTACTGGGTAAAATTAGATCAACTTAGCAAAAGCGGACCCTCTGGCGAATCCGTTCCACATGGCGCCTTTTTCATAGTTGGAAAACGTAACTGGATGCGCAATACACCTCTAAAAACAGCTATAGGTGTAGAAATAAACGATGAACAAGCCTGCTTTATCGGCGGTTCAATAGATTCTATCCGTGCAAAATCTAAATCATACATAGTGCTTGTTCCAGGTGACTATCAGGGAAAAGACCTGCTAAAAATGATACTAAAAACCCTTATGTTAAAACTCTCAAAAGAAGACAAAGAAAAACTAGGAAAAACCTCCATAGAACAAATTCGAGAATACATACCCTATACCAAAGGAGCTATAAGCCAAAAACCCGTGTAAACTATAAATTAATATGTCTAACATTTGTGTAGTTCAAACGTTTCGTTTCTCTTATAGTTGTGTAAAATTGTTGCTTTCTATCACTACAACGAACGCTACGTCAAATTACATCCATTACAGCTTATTTTACCCGTGAAACCATAGCGTAACCTTGCTTTTCTTAATCAATATCTATCAAAAACACCCGAACCAGCTCACATAATATTGCATTAAGTAACACTGTTCGTTGTAGTGCTATGTTATACAATTTATCATGTTGTTTCTTTCTTCTTTTCTAACTGCTATGACTGTTTTTGTTGTTTTGTTTGAGTAATCTGATGTTTTAGGTGTTAGATAGTCTGTGGAAGCGGAAAATGTTTAAATGTTTTATGAAAGAGGTATATTAGAACAGTGTTTATTTGGGCCCGTAGCTCAGCTAGGTGGAGCGCCAGACTCATAATCTGTTGGTCGCTGGTTCGAATCCGGCCGGGCCCACTTTCAACGCTTTTTTTAATGTTGTTATGTGTCAAAATACTATTTGACTAGTTTGCTCTATGTTGACTGTTTGAGTAAGCTTAATATTGTTTAAGTAATAGTAACAGTTGTGACGTATGATGAAAACTAGGGGATTGCTTTTGGTTTTCTTGATAGTAGGCGTTGCCATTATGCCTGCCCTGTTCATACACACAAGAAATACTGAGGTTAAAGTTGATGAATTTTATTTTGGAGTTTCTTTTGGGGGTGAATTTGCAGAAGAGGCCTTACCGTTAATTGATAAAGTTAAGGATTCCACAAACTTTTTTGTTGTAGCCTCTTGGGGTGTAGCTACTAATGAAACAGCGCTTAATCTAGTATGTGATTATGCTGCAGCTTCTGGCTTGCATTTTGTAGTGTTTTTTGATTTTATTTCTAGAACTGTTTATCCTTGGCATCAACAATGGTTAACTGAGGCTCCTAAACGGTGGGGTGATAAATTTTTAGGTGTGTATTTAAATGATGAACACGGTGGAAAACAGGTTGATGCAACTCAACGTTTTAGCAATGCCACTGATTATAACGATGCTGCCCAACGTTTTATATCCGCAGTACAATACGGAGCGTCTGGTATTGCAACAAGCATGACAGATGCCAAAGATAAGGATGTACCGTTATTTACAGCTGATTACCTGTTACATTGGTGGGTTTATCTTGCAGGGTATGATGTAGTATTTGCAGAGTTAGGCTGGAATGCTACGGCAAATCGCCAAATAGCCCTATGCCGCGGAGCTGCTATGGTACAGGATAAAGATTGGGGAACCATAATTACCTGGGAATCTGATTTGCCTCCCTATTTGGGAAGTGATGAGCAAATTTATCACTACATGCTTGACTCTTATCGTGCAGGCGCTAAATATGTTGTAGTATTCAATTACCCAACTTTTCCCGAAAATAACCCTTATGGCGTACTCACAGAGGAACAGTTTAACATGATGCAACAATTTTGGCAATACACAAAATTTTATCCACGATCAACTTACGGAGTAGTAACCGCTGACACAGCGTTAGTTCTACCACAAAACTATGGTTGGGGTATGCGAACCCCAAACGATAACATATGGGGAATATGGCCAGCAGATGATAAAGCCACTCAAATCCTAAATAACATACAATGGATGGAAACCCGACGAGGCCTACAATTTGACATAGTCTACGAAGACCCTAACTATGATTATACCCAACTATACCAAAACGTGGTTTACTGGAACACTACAATGCCTACATCATAGCGCTTACCCTTTAACCTAAATTCCCGTGAGTTAACCTCCATATGAAAAAATGGATAATTTATACCCACATAGAAAAAGTTAGAGTTTCAAAGTTTTAGGCAACACAAACCCCAACAACTCACAAACCCGCTTCATACGCCT
>Ga0209755_10004824_pt1 | contig 15685 bp, 12 predicted proteins | sample TergutCo191P1_FD_187301 | JGI IMG/M metagenome (GOLD analysis project Ga0209755, IMG submission 187301) | Cornitermes sp. P1 segment gut microbial communities from Petit-Saut dam, French Guiana - Co191P1 (SPAdes) (version 2) | ecosystem: Host-associated > Arthropoda: Insects > Digestive system... | reverse complement strand
GGCGGAAAAATCAATTTGTATAAAATTTCTGCCTTTACCTTCCGATATGCGATTTAACGACCTTTGCCATTCTACATCTGATGTTATTCCGTAAGTCTTATTTTCGTGAATATGATGAGCTTCGTCATTGAATACACAAATGTCAGGTAAACTTGCAAGAAAATCCAATATTCCGCCGCGCAGAAACCGTGCATCAAGAGTATCAAGCGCATTGCCGGGAGTAATTCCCGGCGATAAAGGCAGGACATCATTAGCAATATTTTTACTATCATTTAGTTCTACACCGGAAACTTTAATATCAGATTCATTCTGTTCTTCCTCATCCTGCAAGGCGTGCCAATTTGTGACTGCTATTATTCCATCACCTGTCACTTTATGCCCTATTTCTTTTTTCTCAGTTACAGAGTTTTTTATGAATGAATAAACATCTTCCCGATAGCGATCAGGTAAAAACAATTCTTCGTTCGCTTTGATGTCAGATGTTAAAAAATCACGAGTTCCGTCTTCATTCTGCTTGCCAAGAAATGCGTTAAGAAGCCGTTCATATACGATAAGACCGGGAGCAACTATCAGAAAATTCTTTGTATATTTTACCTTTTTATCCGATAATGTATGTTTTGCATTAAGATATTGCCAAATTAAAAGCGCATTTAATACCCAAGTTTTACCGGTTCCTGTTGCCATTTTCATGCAATATTTTGGATGAAAATATTTATCTTTATTTATTATTGAAAGAAATTCACTGTCAATAAAATGACCGCTGACATCAGAACCAATAGCGGCGTACATTTCACTGACAGAATCCGATTGAAATACTTCATGTATATAAATTGTATTAAGAATAGCCTGCCTCTGCCCTTCATGAAAATTTATTGCTCTTTCTTCGGTAAAAGATGATTCAAACCAAAACTTAAGAAGGTCTTGGGTAACAGGTGAAACTTTTTCTACAAATGTACCATCAGTCCATTCTTTATTTGCAATAGCAGTTATTTCTTTTGCAAATTGTAATGATATATCACGCGTTCCTGTATTAGTTCTATTAGGCATATTATTCCCCTATCTCAGTAAAGACTTGAGATTCGAAACCAAATACATCAACTGCTTTTACGCATATTTTACGTTTTCTTTTAATAATTGGAACATTCAAAACCGCTTTCTTTACAACTCTTAATCCGTCCCTAAGCGGTTCATTGGAACCGCATTCGTCTTTATTTTCCCTGTAATCCTGCCAGAGTGAGCGAAAAGTAATACTGTCATAGTCAGGATCAACAGACCAGTATTCGATTAAATCAAGCGGATTTTTTGCGATAACCTTTTGTACTTTTTCTTTATTTTTTTCATCCAATGGCAGAACATCAGGAGACAACAAAACATAATTATCAAGTTCAATCTCAATCTGTTCTTCATTCCTGGAAAGTGATGATTTTTTTGGTGTTTTTATTGTTAAATATTGCAGAGAGGAAAAACGAACTTGTCCTGAATCAATTAAATCTTTGTAATCTTTTTTCTTTAACAAATCTATTAAATCAGGCGGAATTACAAGAACTTCACAATCGGAATTGTCGATGCTCCGTAATGTATCGCTTATGTCAAAAGAAAAATTCCAGCCAAGAAGGATTACTTTATTCCAACCGCCCATAAAAGAACTGCGCATCTCCATAGCCTTTTTTATTGTAGAAGCAGAAGTTATTTTGTTCGGACTGTCTACATAGACAAGAGTTTTTGTTTTAGGAATTTGACCGATGTGTGGATGTTCTTTGTTGATCGGTAAAGCTCCGTAAAGAACAAGAACAATTTTTGCAAGATCAGAAATCCGTTTATATTCATTTGAAGCCATAAATGCTTCACGTTGATAGTCGCCTATTGCGTGATAAAGAAATGGTTTTACATTATTGTCGATTAATCGTTTGCGCATGACCATACAGGCAGGTTTGCCAATATCGCTTGTTATCCATCTTCTGCCAAGCTTTTCCGCAACAGAAGCGGTTGTGCCGGAACCGCCGAAGAAATCTGCAATGATAGAATTATCATTAGATGAAGCTTTGATAATGCGTTCTATTAAGGTTTGTGGTTTTTGCGTTAAATATCCTGTTCTTTGTGGATCTTTTTGTTGGATATGATTAATACCTGTCCACACATCGGGACATAAAACAGGTTCATCATCATAATATTTATATATTTTTCCTGCTGATTTTATTGTTCTATAAACACGACCATCAATATCTATTTCTTTCTTTAAGTTATTCCATTTAGATAATTCATTTTCACACATGGGACAAATATTTCTCGGAATACTAGCTGCATCTTTATTAAAGATATATTTTTTATTTTTTGAATATATAAAGATGGAATCATGTTTTTTAGAGAAAGATGATTGAGGTATTCCACCACTTTCATAGTGCCATATTATCTCATTAATCAGGTTTGTTTTTCCAAAAATATCATCAAGAACTATTTTTATATAATGCCCCGCATGCCAATCGCAATGCACATATATACTACCTTGCTCACTAAGCAAATCCTTCATTAATACAAGACGCGGATATAGCATTTTTAAATATGAAACTGTCCCATCTTTCCATGTATCACTATAAGCGAATTGCTCTATAACGGCTGGTTTCTGTTCAATATCAACGCCAGGCAATGTAATCTTTGTTCTGTAATCTGCTTTGGAATCGAACGGCGGATCAATGTAAATTAAATCGATTCCGCCGCGCATGGATGGAAGTCCTGTTGATTCATCTCCTGTTAATAGGGCTTGCATAACGAACAAGTTATCACCGTAAATTAAACGATTTAACCATTCATTTTCTGTTAGTTTTTTTACTTCACCCCTAAAAAGACCGCTTGTATCCTTGCTCGGCAGAACATATTCGTTTGTCTGCAGAAGCATTTTATTATCGCTTTCCTGTCTTTTCAGGATTTTTTCAACTTCTTTTTTACTATCTGAAACGATCTTGGGTAAATAATCAATTAAAGAGGCTTTAGCTTTCATGTTTATACCGTACACGAAGTATGCACGGTTATTATAAGATAATAATTAAGGCTTCAACCCTTAATCATATAAAAAAAATTTATAATACGACTATAATCCTATTTATAAAATATATATTATCCCATAATCCTATTGCCTCCAATTAATTAAGACTTTTAGCCTATTATTGGAGGATCTATGGGATTTAAGGAGAATTTAAAGTCCGAATTAGAATATTCTGGTATGCTTGTTAAAGAACTTGCAACAAAATCGGGCGTAAATAAATGGAGTCTTGATAATTATCTCAATGCCAGAGGGCAAATACCCTCAGTGGAAGTAGGCGTTAAAATTGCCAAAGCCTTGGGTGTCTCTGCTGAATACTTAGTAACAGGTGAGGACAGCCAGAAAAACGCTCCTCACAATCAAAGTAAAACTAGTCGCTTAATAGGGCAATTTGCGGAACAGTTAGACCCTCAGAAAAGAGAGTTTGCGCTGGAATTTATCAAGTGGCTTTCGACTTGGAAGGATAAGGTTGGTTAGGGGCTGGTAAATCATCTCCATCACCTTGTGTTTTGCGGACGGATATGCGACCAACTCAATTTGCTACACAGTGTGTAGCAAATCTCACCAATATTGAATTTTTCCAAAATATTCAAATTTTTGTTAAGAATCCAATTAAACAACCATATATATAAGTAACAAAAAAACAAATTAGGAGGTTTTTATGTTTATTCTTTTACCGATTGTTCCGATTCTTGGAACTGTCTCAACCATTCTTACAGCGGCAACAGCAGCCACAGTTGCCAGCACTGCTGTCAATTTGGCCTTTCATTACAACAAGCTCTGCAAGCAGTCCAAAAAGAAGGAGCAAAGTGACGATTGAGCGGCTTGCAGAGTTCTTTGTTTTCAGCAGAGGACTCTGCAAATTATAATTTTTTAAAGGAATAATTTATGAGTAACGATTGCCTGAAATTAAAAGATAATATTCTTGATATGTATAAGGATATAGATGAGCTGCAAAAAGAAATGCATCATCTAAAAGGCGAAAAATATATCTCAAAATATAATTTTGATAAATTTTATCAAGACTACAGAAATCGTACTGATAATAAAGTATTTATTGATTTAATCAGAAAATTTAACATTGATTATATAGACGAAACATGGCAGAAAGCTGATTGGGTTATAGTATTCATTGCAGGCACTATTGGAAGTCTTCTGGATATTTTAATCACGCAAACAAGCATATTAAGACCTCTTGATATAAAAATAGCTAAGATGATGCAATCTAATAAAGTGACTTCATTTAAGAATATACTTGATAAATTTTCCAACTCATTCAGGGATGGCAAAAGCGCTCCAATTGATTTTCAGGATTTTAAAATGCCGGGATTAAAGTCATTGCATGAACAGTTTTCATTTGGACACGATCCACTGCGTTTCATACAAGGTATTATCCAGATGATGACAGGTAATTACAAAGGCGTAGATCAATTCGGCGAAATTGTCACAGCGCAATTTGGACAAGGTATACCAAATATTTTCCATGCTGTAATTTCATATATTGCGCATATGGTATCTGATTTTTGCAATGCCAATTCATTACCGTTTCCTGGAAGTACTTTCTTAATGCAATTTGGCAGTCAGGAAACCCGAGACGCGCTTGCTGCGGCATATAGAAGCCAGTTATATAACTCTAGAACTTTTGTTTACCAAAATCTGCCTTCATTATTTATTAGCATATTAATACATGGCTGGGCAATTTACGACAGTTATACCCAAACAAAGAAAATAAATTTTTCAATTGGAAGCAACCTTAAATACCAGCCCATGCTTTTAGTCAGCAATGCAATGGTTATGACTTCTAATTTGGCAATTACCGGTACAAGAGCCGCTTTAGGCGACTTACACTCATTATTCAGGGTGAACTGGCCGGTAATATTAAATACTGTAAAACATTCCATCAAGTATTTGATGAATGAAAATAAACGCATAAACAGTAACGGTAAAAAGATTGAAGAACTGTTAATTGAAACAAAAAAGAATCGATTGCCGCGAAAAACCGTGGATGAATACCTAATTTCTCTGGATGAGGAATATCAGGTATATCTTGAATCTAACTATATTTAAAGGAGAAAAATATGGCATTTCCATTAGCTCCAGTCATTATCGGCGGAGGTCTTGTAGTATCTGTAACTACTAACATTATTCAGGGTGTTCAAAAAAACAAACTGCGTAAACAGATTGAAAAGCTGTTAGAAATAATTGATAACTTGAATTCTGATATAAATGAATTTAAGAAAGAGCGAAAAGCAACTAAAATTTGGCACTTCAAAGAAAAGCTTATACTTACAAGGAAGATAAAAACGTTAAAAAGGAAATTAGCTGGTAAATATAAGGAAATTGAAGTACTAAGGCGAAAATTAAGATAGACCCTTTAAATTATGTATTAATTAATTTGTTTTTTATTAGTCTGTCTTCAAACCAATCCATAGAGGCACGAAATCCTTTGAAAGTATTAATATCTATTCTCTCTTTTTTCGGATGCGCCTCTCTATTACGCATAGCTTTAATAGTATTCATATGCATTTCAAATTCATTTTTTGGTTCAAAATAATCTTTAAACATAGGCCAATTTATAGGTTTTATTATTAAGTAAATTAAAGTGGAAAGCAATGTCTCAACATCACTTTTTTCAAATATTTCTTCGAAAGTATAATTATTAAAATATTCTTTAAATCCATAATAATCCATTTTCTTATAATGATTACTTGTTTTAAGAGTATCTAATATGCATTTTTTAGCTTTATCACGACCTAATTCTTTCATTAGACGATTCTTTACTATTTCTTGAAGTTTAAATTCAGCATTACGTACTCGTTTATTAATCTCATTAAGCTTTTCCTCATCTGTTTTATCTTCTTTTTTAAATTTATTTTCCGATATAAGATGATTTTTTAATGTTTCATACTTAAAATCAAATAGCATTTCTTCTTTCCTTTCTATTAATCCATATCCAATTAAGTGAGAAATGTACGTATCTTTATTTTTTAATGATTCTATTTCGTAATAATTTTCAAGAGCTATATTAACTAGTATATCATACTCTTTTTGATAATTTTTTTTAAGTACATTTATTATCATATCAAAATAGCTATTTAGTTTACCAGCCTTGTTAAAATCATTCTTAATTGAATTATAAAGCGCATGTTCTATTTTTCTAGGTTTTTTATAATTTTTTTCTTTTAAATAAGAATTAACATAGCTACAAAATTTTCTAATTACAAATGGTTGCCCGCCGAAATCTCTGGTCATTTGCATACATACTTCTTCATCGAAAGACAACTGCATATATACACCAAGTCTATTAATCATATTTTCAGTATCATCTTTAGTAAAAGGATCTAGATATTTTATTTCTAATTGTTCGAAAAGAGGATTATCAGATTCAGATTGTCCTACTATAGGAGACTCTATAGCTTTTGGATTTGTTCCGGCAATAATAAAGGAAAATGTATTTGAATTTTTTTGAAAATAAGTTTTTATAATACGCCAAAAATAAATAAAATCGCCATCCTTTCTCCAATGTTCTTTATCTGCTATTTCAAAAGAAATTCTTTCTATTTCATCGAACATTATCAATATTAGTTTATTATTTGAAAGATTTGTAAGCTCTTGCATATCTTCTTCAAATCTAATAGCCGGATTTTCTATAAATTCTATATAATTTTCTTTATATGGATAATTTATTTTTAATTGTTTGTAGGATTCACAAACAATATAATGAAGAGCTCTTTCCCATTTAAGATGTTCCAATTGATTACAATCGATTAATAATAATTCCTTTCCTTCTTTACTCAAAATTCTCTGCATAGCATAAAGTATTGATGTTTTTCCACTGCGTCGAAGACCAAATACCCCTGTATTTTGTCTTGATTCTGATCTATTTTTAAGATATAATAAAAATGATTTACGACCAAAAAATAACGATCTTCTTTAAGGGCAGTTTCAAAAGCAAATAAATCTATCGCAGAAAAAAATGTTTCAAATCGTTCCCATAAAATATTTTGATAGTTATGTTCTGTTTGTTTATTAAATTCTGCATATGAAAACGGTATAATTACATTTCCTTCATAATTTTTATTAATTCTTATTTCTTTAATTTTTTCATTAATACTTTTATCATTACTAATAATAATTTGAACTATACGGTCAAGATGACTAATATAAATTAAAGACGGATCGCAAAGTATTTTTTCAATAGTTTCAATAGATTTAATATGAAATTCTTCGTTATTATCAAAGATTAGTAATATCTCATCATGTATATTAAATTTCTCATTAAAAAATGATGTAGGTTTAAGAAAACAATAATTATAATTACTATTTTCATTATTGTATGTACTTACATATGTAATGAAGAAATGTTTTTGAAATATACTTATTACCATTCTTTCATCATTATTTAAATTATTTAAATTTACATCTTTATTAATGCCAGGGGTTGTATTATTATTAAATAATTGCATTTCATTGTTTTTATCTTTAATTATCTCATTTTCCCATTTTGGAATAATATTAATCGTTACATTAGTTGAATATTTTTTAAATTTCTTTTCATAAGGTTCATCCAATGATAAAAATTCAAAAAAACGTTTAAGGAATTCATAATTATTAATAATATTATAATTTTTTGCTTTATAATTTTTTTCCTCTAAAGCTCTGATAATTGATGCAAAAGGATATTGACCACGATCAAATTTTGAGCGAAGATATATATAAATTTCTTTACATATATCTTCTGTTATTAGACTATCTTTATTAGAAGAAAGCTCAGATGCTGATTGCGGAATATTAATAGAAGAATTCATAATATATTCTTGAATATTCACATAAGTTTGATTATCTTCATTAGATGTAAATAATTGCAAGAAACTAATATTTTTACAAAATTCATTTAATTTCTCATAGCCATATTCTTTATAATATATTTTATTATCATGTAATAATGTTCCAAGTTCTGAAAGTTTAACTTTTGTTCCATTTTGAAATTCAGTCTTCATTAAATTAAAAATATTTTTTTTAAAATATTCATCTATTTTCCTTGTTTGTTTTATATACTTCTTTTGTTCTTCGAGATCCGCTTTTTTAATATAAGTTACATTATTTGCATAATTGTTTTCACTTGTGATTTTAAAAGATACTATGTCACCTTCGTATAAATCAGTAATTGATTTACCCTTTATATGTTGTTCTTTAAAATTATATGTTTTATTACCGGTACTTATATTGCCAAATGGTATTTTATCTTCATCTGTACTTAATTTTATGATCATACCCTCTATTGGATCAGCTTTTTTTGACAAAGATACTTTTTTCGCTATAAAATAACCATTATATTTTTCAAAAGGATTGAAATTGACTTCATCATTTAAATCTAAATTTTCAAAACTTATATTAATTAAATTATTTTGGTAACAACGATATATTATGCCATTATTAATAATTTTAATATAAGGGAAATTATTATTATCACTCAGTTTCCCACTTATTATCTTTCCAATCATGGAAGTTAACCTCGTTGTTTAATATAATACAATATAGAACTATTTATTACAATATTGTAAAAATGATATATTACATATAGAAAAAATTAATTATATATATCTTTCTACCTCCTAACTTTCTCAAAGAACCGTTTCAATGTCTGCCCAGGGTTAGAATCGCCGTATTCTTCCCCAAATTCTTCTAAAGTTGGATATTTTTGCGTTCTTATAAATATATCATCAAGTTTTTTTGCGTACTCTTTGTCAATAAATGGATAATCAATATCATTAACTCCAATATCTGTAATAAAATGGTACGTCAATATTTTACTGATATATGGCTTTCTTTGTTCCTTTTCATTGGAAAATACAGAACAAATCTTATCAATTACTTTAGTTATATCATTTTTTTCAATTTCATTTCTTACAATCTCATCCCAAGGATAGTTTGTTTCATCCTCGTTATCATAGTTATTTGATTCTCTGATTAACTTTGATTTATAATTATAATCAATGTATAGTTTAACATCTTTCACCGAACAATCGCAATAATCGGAAATTATTTTTATATCCGTCTGCGTCCATAATAAATAATCCTTATGAATTTCTCCCAATGCCATGAGATTCTGACTTTTTGTATTTATCCTGTAAATCATGTTTATATCTTTCTCAGAAATATTTAAAGGAGTTTTATCTTTATTATAAATATTTATTAATCTTGGCTTAGGCATATATATTTTAAGCCCGGCATTTAATAAATTGGTAAATTTTGTATAGCGGCTCACATCGAAATTATTAATTGTATTATTAAACCATTCCCATAATTCAACGCTAAAAAAGAAATTTTTCTTTTTATCTAGGGAACTGATAACATCCGCTTTTGGAATATGTTTTTGTAGATTTTCTTTATGATCTCTACAATAAATAAAGACACTGTTAAAAAGGCATGTTTTTAATTTGATTTTTTCATCATAACTGTCTTCCTGATCCATAAGAGTAAAATATTCTTTAGCGTAATCATTAATCAATTTCTCAAGCTCATTTTTCTTTAATTTTTCTAGAGCGCTTTGCGGAATTATTTTACTCAACTTTGAACTCCTATATGTTTATAAAATCATCAATTACCTTTAACGCTGTCTCAGGCGAATCACAATCAATGCTGTTTGTTAAGGAATTTAGGCAGTATAGCATTGTGATATTAAAGACAGCTGCGGTTTCATTTACAGGGTTTCCTTCCTTAAACTCGACTTTTCCATAGATGATCTTTTTTACATCCGCTCCAAGGTATTTTTCGGCAAAATTGAACGCGCAAAAAACTATCATTGGAAGCATTTTTGAATTAAAGGTTACGTCTGCGTATATTGATACATCATTATGCTTATCTGTTATTCTTTTAATACTTCCGATAAGATTACGGAAAACTGTCGATGTTATATCTTTTGCAAAGGTAAAAGGTACATCAATTTCCTCATAAGTAATACGGATATTAAGGCTTTTTTCATGGTCGATACACCCAAGTTCATCCTTGAATTTCCTGATGTTTTCATTGGTGCAGTCGTCACCTCCATGGCTTTTCATGAATATAACGTGTATTTCTTCGTTTTTCTTTAAAATTTTAGCCATTTCTACATTAATGGCATAATTTGCCATTAATGGCTTTCCATTCAGACTTATTCCATCAACCGGATGCAGTTCAGATAATTCCCTTCTCATGGGAATATTACAGATTAAAATTATCATATGATCCTCCTATTTTTATATATGGTCAATTATATAAAAAATTAACAAAATTTTATTAATTTTTTACTTTTTTTTCAAGCTTTTATTCTTCCTTTTTTTTTCCTCAAAGGCGGCTATTTCTTTATAAAAATCACTTCCTTCCCCGCACATTGTTCAATTTTAATATTCTTCGTTTTCTCATTCAATAAACACTTTTAAATTACTGCTTTCATTCACATACATTATTAAAATTAGATTAAATTTTATTTTAAATAAATTGTTTAGGAGGATTTAGTATGAGAAAATGTGTTGTGTTACTTGTCATCTTTGCCGTGATGAGTGTGTCGGTGTTTGCTGCAGGAAGCAGCGAAGATGGACGTCCTACAATTGGAGCCGCCATTTACAAGTTCGATGATACCTTCATGTCTTACATGAGAAACACCATCGAAACGCTTGCAAAGGGCAAAGCGGCTCTGATAATGGTTGATTCGCAGAATGCGCAGCCAGTGCAAAATGATCAAGTGGATCAGTTTATCACAAAAAGGATGAACGCTATTGCTATCAATCCTGTGGATAGAACTGCCGCGGGAACAATCATTAACAAAGCAAGAGCTGCGAATATTCCGGTTGTGTTTTTCAATCGTGAACCTTTTGCTGATGACATGAAAAAGTGGGATAAGGTTTACTATGTCGGCGCGAAGGCGGAAGAGTCCGGTACTATGCAGGGTCAAATTGTTGCTGATTGGTGGAAGGCGAATCCTTCCGCAGATAAAAACAAAGATGGAGTGCTTCAGTACATTATGATCAAAGGCGAGCCGGGACATCAGGATGCGGAACTTAGAACAGAGTTTTCGATCAAAGCAGTTCAGGCGGCAGGAATCAAAGTGCAGCTCCTCGCTGAAGATACCGCAATGTGGGACAGACCCAGAGCGGTAGAAAAAATGGATGCCTTCTGGGCGCGTTACGGCGACAGGATCGAAGTTGTTTTCTGCAACAATGATGACATGGCGTTAGGTGTAATTGAATCTTTGCGAAAAGTCGGATTCTTTACAGGAGGTAAATACTTACCGGTAGTAGGCGTTGACGCTACAGCTCCGGCGCTTGCGGCTCTTGCCGAAGGCACATTGCTTGGAACTGTTTTAAATGACGCTAAAAATCAGGGTAAAGCAACCTTCGATATCGCCTACGCTCTTGCGACAGGAGCAAATCCCGCTGATGCAGGCTGGAAAATTACAGACGGCAAATATGTTTGGGTTCCCTACCAAAAAGTAACAAGGGAAAATTACAAAAACTTTCAATAACTTATCTTGACCACGAAGGCGCGATGAATCTGTCCCTCATTGCGCTTTCGTGGTTTCTTAAATGTGTTATGGGGTGATTTATGGAAAACGAATATATACTGCAGATTAAAGAAATATCAAAATCATTCCCCGGAGTTCACGCGCTGGATAAAGTTTCAATTAATGTTCGAGCAGGTTCTGTGCATGCGCTGATGGGAGAAAACGGCGCAGGCAAATCAACACTTATGAAATGTTTGTTTGGCATTTACGATCCCGACGATGGAGAAATAATTTTAAACGGTAAAAGCGTTCGTTTCGAAACTTCAAAGCAGGCGCTTGACGCTGGCATTACCATGATACATCAGGAACTGCTTCCCATTCGCCTGCGCCCTGTAATGGAAAATCTCTGGCTTGGACGTTTTCCAAAACACAAATTTAAAAATTTTAGGCTGCCATTTATTAATCACAAAAAAATGTACGAAGACACCTTTGCGCTTTTTAAAGATTTAAATATGGAAATTGATCCAAAAGTATGGGTGCGGGATCTTTCGGCGTCAAAAATTCAATTGCTGGAAATTGCGAAGGCGGTTTCCAATAAAGCAAAAATAATAATCATGGACGAACCGACATCTTCGCTTACAGAAAACGAAGTTAATCAGCTTTTTGAAATTATCAGGCGGCTTCGCTCTGAAGGAGTTGCCATTATTTATATTTCTCACAAGATCGAGGAAATACTCGCTATTTCCGATGATGTTAGCATTATGAGAGACGGCAGACACATAGGAACTTATGCCGCCAAAGATTTGAATACCAGTTTAATAATTAAATACATGGTGGGACGCGATCTCTCCAATCGCTTTCCTCCAAAAGATAATGTACCCGGCGCATTGGTAATGGAGGTGAAGGATTTAACTTCCGCTATAACTCGTTCATTTAAAAATGTAAGTTTTAATCTGTGCCGGGGAGAAATTTTAGGAGTAGGCGGACTTGTCGGAGCGCAGAGAACTGAACTTGTAGAATCAATTTTTGGGCTTCGCCCGTTGGAAAGCGGGCAAATTTTTATAAACAACAAAGAAATTCGTGTGCAAAATTCAAGACAGGCAATAAATAAAAAACTTGCGCTTGTTACCGAAGAACGCCGAGCGACAGGAATAATTCCAATGCGCTCAATTAAAGACAATATGCTGCTTGCGAATATTCGCCGTTATATTAGTTTTTTTGGGCTTATAAGCGAAAAGAAAGGCGAAGCGGATTGCGAAGAAAAAATTAAAGCGCTTAATATAAAAACCCCATCGAGTAAAACCCTTATTCGCGATCTTTCCGGCGGTAATCAGCAGAAGGTGCTTTTTGCGCGATGGCTTTTAACAGAGCCTGACATTTTAATACTTGATGAGCCGACAAGAGGAATCGATGTTGGAGCGAAGTATGAAATTTACAATATTATTATCAGCCTTGCGAGAGAAGGAAAGAGTATCATTATGATTTCTTCCGAGATGCCTGAGCTGTTGGGAATATCAGATCGTATTATGGTAATGTGCGAAGGCAGGGTAACCGGTTTTTTGGAAGGAAAAAACGCCACACAGGAAGATATTATGCGTCTTGCCGCGCAGTTTGAAAAATATGAAGAAAAAATTTCCGCTTAAAAGAAGGAGTAACAAATGAGAATAAAGAAAATTAACCTAAAATCAATGAATCTTGCGAAAACAGCGGCGGACTTCAGCGTTCAATACGCAATTTATTTTGTGTTTGTTGCGCTGGTTTTAATTATTACGATTAAAGAGCCGTCATTTTTGTCGCTGCACAATTTTAGAAACATTCTCTCCATGTCAGCTACCAGAATTATTTTCGCGATGGGCATGGGCGCTGTTTTAATCACAGGCGGCGTTGACCTCTCCGCAGGGCGCATGGTTGGAATGGCGGCAGTTCTTTCCGCTTCTCTTTTGCAAACTGCGGATTACACGCGCAGAATGTATCCCGATCTTCCGGTTCTTCCGCTGATTGTTCCAATTCTAGCCGCAATGGTAATCTGCGGGATTTTTGGTTTTGTAAACGGCGTTATCGTTTCCAAGTTAAAAGTTCCGGCATTTATCGCGACGTTAGGCACAATGGTTGCGGTGTACGGCGCAACCTCGCTTTATTTTGACAGACCTCCCTACGGAGCGCAGCCTATTGGCGGATTGGATGAACGCTTCACAACTCTTGGAACAGGTTATATCGGTTTTGACGGAGTTTATTCGATTCCTTACATCGTAATAATCGCAGTTCTTGTTACTTTTATTACCTGGGTTTTATTTAACAAAACAACTTACGGGAAAAATATTTACGCGATTGGCGGAAACGCCGAGGCAGCGCGTGTTTCCGGCGTAAATGTCGGGCGCACTTTGATAATTGTTTACACAATCGCGGGGATTTGTTACGGTCTTGGCGGCAGTCTGGAAGCAGCGCGTACAGGCGGAGCAACCAACAATTACGGCAACGGCTATGAGTTAGACGCAATTGCCGCCTGTGTTGTCGGCGGCGTTTCTAACCTTGGCGGCATCGGAACTGTGCCGGGCATTGTTATCGGCGTGCTGATTTTTTCAGTTATCAATTATGGGCTTACTTTTATCAATATGTCGCCATATTGGCAGCAAATTGTAAAAGGCGCGATTATTATTATCGCCGTTGCGCTTGATATACGCAAACATCTTGCAAAGAGGTAAAATTATCCGTTGACAAATCCTTGTTTGTGCTAAAGAATTATTTAACACACTATTCTAGGAGATGTTTATGGCTAATAAAGAATTAATAGAAAATACATTAAAGAAGGGCGAAGGCATTTTTCGGCTGAACCCGAATTTTATTCCTCGTCCCTTTGGAGTTGAGGGCAGAAGGCTTAGGCTTCATCCGGATGATTACTTTGCTTACGGGCTAGAGCGGGGTTCCATTAAAGAGCGATGGATGGCTTCCACAAACATCGCTCAAAACGGACCGCTTGCGGGACCCGCCGAGGGCTTGAGTTTTGTCGCGGTAGATTACGGTAGTGATGAGAAGTTCAGTCTTAAGGAAGCGATCGAAATATTAGGGGAAAAGATAATTGGAAAGGAACTTGTGGACAAGTACAAGGGCTTTCCTGTATTTTCAAAATTCTATGATTTAAAAACACCGCTTTTTCATCATTTGCACTTGGATATGGAAGACGCCGCAAGGGTCGGCAAACTTGGAAAACCGGAGTGTTATTATTTCCCGCACCAGTTTGCAAGCCACACCGGAGAAATTAACGCGACCTATTTTGGTTATGATCCTGACACCAAACCAGAAGAAGTAAAACAACGCCTTCGCGATTACAACAAAGGCGATACGCGCATAACAGAACTTTCGCGCGCATGGAGGATAGAACTTGGTTCCGGCTGGTATTCTCCCGCTGGCGTAATTCACGCTCCCGGCTCTGTCATGACTTACGAACTTAACTGGAACGGAGACGTAAACTCGGTACACGAGAATGTAGTATCGGGCGTAACTTATCCGCGCGAATTTATGAACGGCGAATGTCCGGCAGATAAAAAAGATGACATCGATTATATTTTTAGCCTGCTCGACTGGGAAAAAAATACAGACCCGCATTATAAAAAACGCTTTGGCAGACCGCCTGTTAATATTATTAAAAATGCTGATCATGAAGAAAAATGGATCTCTTACGCGAACGACGGCTACTTCAGCGCAAAGGAACTTTCTATTAATCCGGGAAAGAGCGTTACATTAAGAGAGCCAGCCGCGCACAGCGTGATTTTTATTCAGGGGCACGGCAAGTTTGGAGTGTACCATTGTGAAGCGCCGGGAATGCTGCGCTTTGGTCAGCAGAGCGCTGACGAATTCTTTGTGTCCGAAGATGCGGCGAAAAAGGGAATTACTATCACAAACACAAGCCCTGTAGAACCGCTCGTGCTAATTAAAGGCTTTGGACCCAATCACCCGGACGCGCCAAAGAACAACTGATAAATAAGTTTAAACTTATTTGCTCATTGTTTTATCTTTGAAAAACTCAAGCGCTTCTTTGTCAGTGTATTTGTTATGCACAATTTTTCCGATAGCGTCCGCCATGGCAACAGGGTGCTGGCTTTGAAAAATATTTCTGCCCATATCAAGACCTCTGGCGCCGCCTTGTATTGATTTATACGCCATAGTCA